>Ga0190369_1000007_pt1 | contig 34193 bp, 45 predicted proteins | sample 4872181213_MG_FD_165051 | JGI IMG/M metagenome (GOLD analysis project Ga0190369, IMG submission 165051) | Hydrothermal vent microbial mat bacterial communities from Southern Trench, Guaymas Basin, Mexico - 4872-18-12-13_MG | ecosystem: Environmental > Aquatic > Marine > Hydrothermal vents >... | reverse complement strand
ATTATCATAAATTCCGTTGCACTTTTATCTTCAATCCTAATGATTTCGGATTTTAGCTATATAAGAATCAAAAACAAAATCTTATTTGCAATAGCGATAATAGTGCTAATTCTTGCAATTAATTTTAGGGTACTGTGTTATTTAATAGTTTTTGCATGTGTATTGTACATACTGTTTCCAAAGGAGGTGATTAGATGGATGAGAAGAGAAAAGCTGCTTTTGAAGTCGGAATAAAACTTGGAGCTCTATTTCATCAGTTTATAGGTGTTCCAGTATCAGAGAAAAATGCAAAGATATTGGAAAAAGCCATAGAAAGCTGTGTAAAGCTACAACCGTATGTAATTAACGCTGAAGTTAGGATTGATACAAGCAAAATAGAATCTGAAATGGGTTACGAATCTTTAAGACCAGACATGCTCTATGCAAAAGTAGAAGTAGAAGTAAACGGTGAAAAAGCTGTAGGTGTACTTGAATGGGATGAAAAGATGAAATATCCTATGATGAAGCTTCTATAACCGTTCCAATTTCTTCCCCTCTAACAACTCTTAATATGTTTTCTGGCTCGCCAAAGAAGACTACCGTTTTTATTTTACTCCTTTCTATTATTTTTGCTGCAAGTAAATCTACTACAACGCTTGAACCAGCTTTTGCAGTTGATTTACTTACAATTTCTACGAGTTTAGATGCTGGTAGCCTATCGAATTTTATTGCATCACTGTAAGCCTTTGGATCTTTCGAGTAAACTCCATCAACTGACGTTGCTATTAAGAGCATATCAGCATTTACAAATTCTGCAAGTAATGCTGCTGTAGCATCTGTTGTATGCCCGGGGAAGGTTCCACCCATTACTATTATGTCGTAAGCCTTAGATAGCTCATAAGCTTCGATGAAATCCTTTGGTACTACTTTTGGAGAAGATTTTAAAGCTGATATCAAAAGCATGGCATTTAACCTCGTTGCAAGAATTCCAATGTAATCGCAAAATGTTTCATCTGCACCGAGGCTTCTCGCAGTGTTTATGTATTCTCTTGCAATTCTTCCACCCCCTACAACTACGAATACTTTGTGATCTCTTGCAATATCCTCTAAAACTTTCGCGTAATCTTTTATTTTATTTAATCTCAGCATTGATCCACCTAGAGATATGACAAGCTTCATAACACTTCTAACAGCAATCTTTAAATACAATTTCTGCTACATATATTTAGCCAGGGTGGCAGAGTGGCCATGCGGGGGACTGCAGATCCCCTGACCCCGGTTCGAATCCGGGCCCTGGCTTAAACAGTAGTTCCGAAAGTTGGCAATTAGGTTGACCTAAATGAGGTTATTTTCTCTAAAAAATCCATCACGATTTTTATCTGATTGCCAAATATTTCACTTTCGAAACTACTATAAAGGAAAAGGTGTAGAGCTAGCCCCAAATTCTCTTTATCATTTCCTTCACTTTTTGGTAGGATAAAAATTGTTATGGTTTTTATTCGTTGGCAAAATTAAAATTTTGATAGAATTACTTATGTACTTAACATCGCCCTAAAGATATCCAATACCTGTTTTGCAACGTTTCTGAACGATATTACTAGCTCTTCCCTGCTTATATTATAAGCTGCCTGAAGTATAGCATCAGCAGCAATAGCATCTTCCTTCCTCAATCTACTCAAAGCATGACTGATTGCAAGTCCGCAAAGTTTACCAGCAACGAAAGAACTAGAAGGAAAGTCAGCAACGCTGAGCAACTCCGGATCAATAATTGACACACTCTTTACCGTTTTAGGTAGATTTTTCTGAGCGTCTCTTGCTGTAACCTTTTCTTCCACCTTACCTGAAGGATACTTGCAGCGATTTCGCCTTAGAAGCTTAACTTCGGCTCTCCCAGTTTTTGTCGAAAGCAACCTATGAAGGGCTGGAACAACTTCACAGCTTCTCACAGTAATCTCTTCTTCTCCGCTAAGGCAATCATTACAAACTTCTACATCCATAGTCATAAACTTTGAAAGTAAGTTTGCATGCCTTTTCTTTAGAACTCCTTTTGGCACGAATTGTCTGCTGAGTTCATCGGCAAAGAGCCTCGCAGCCCTAAGAGTTGTGTTTAGCTCGCTCTTTAAGTACGCATAGGCAAGTGCAACACCATCTATGAGTAACGTTTCTTCCTTAAACCAGACAAAACCCTTCATCTTTTTTGAAATGTAGTCTAAAAACAGCGTATCATCGTAAAATGAGATCGTTCTTTCCTTACCTTTAGGAGTTCGAAGGATTTTGTCTCCTCTAAGAATTCCCATCTTCTTAAGCCTTCTTATAGCTATTCCCGCTATTCTATCGGCAATACCAAACTCTTTTAGTTTCTCAGTTGTTTCCTTAACAAGTGTAGTCTCTACTATCCTATCCCTTTTGAGGGCGATACTTGCGGTAATAATGCAAGCCCTATCCAGCTTACTATTCGTAACGTAAGCGAGAAGGAAACCAGCTTCTGCTCTGCTTAATCTAAGCAAAGGAGGAGCTGGTGTTAGCTGGAAAATCGGATAAGCAAACTCTATATTGCGAACAGATAGCTTGATCATGACCATTCTTCGTCATCATCTTCATCTTGGAATATCCTACGCAACTCTTCCAGCCTATCTTCATTCATCTCTCTTTTTATGTTCCTATCGCTTACTTTTTCGCCCTTCAAGTACTTCTTAAGCGCATACTCCAAAGCTGCAGTAAGCTCTTTCCCTCCTGCAGTCTCTTCTCCCATTGTCCTTCTCCAGAACTCTGAATCGCTCCTCCTTACTGGAATTAGCTTGAACCCGGTTCCTGCCTTTATCACCTGCACAACAGGAAAGTCGAAATCGTCTGGCGGGAAAATGAGCACAATGAAGTCTCTACCTTGTTTAGGCATAACGTCTCCAAACTCCTTATATGGGTCAAAAACCATCTTTTTGACGGTCCAACCCCTGTCCTTAGCCTCTCTAACCGTGCATTCCAACTCGTTGGTTTTAACGTTAAACAGCATACCGTTTGATTCATACGCAATCTCGCCACTATGCTTGTTCACCCAAAGCTTTCTGCCCCTGTGATTCCTCTCCGGCTCGTCAGTAGTGTAGAAACCACTCTTACCTCTCATATCGGTAAGAATCTGAAGTATCTGTCTCGCTACTGATGTATATTCTTTTACGGTAGTTCCAGAACCCATTACAACAAATATTGCAACCCTGCCAGAGCTGTACGCCTTTTTCAACTTCATTAAAAGCTGCCCAGGACGAGTGTGCGTTGTTGTTTCTATCTCAACAGCAGCTTCTCTCCCTCTCGTTAGTTGCCATGCTCCACTCTTATTCATCTCCCTGTAAACTTTGTCCATCTCCTGATAGTTCATCGCAGCGGGATATTTAAGCAGTAGATCGAGTATGTACGCGTCTCTAGCTACGGGAACTTCAACAACGAACCCGAGCTGGGTGAAGAACTCGTAAACTTTCTCAACAAGCTTTCTATGGTCGATTAAGCCAGCAAGAATTGTGTTAAACTTGCCATCCCAGAAGCAGGATTTGATTTTGTCGGGCTTAGGATTAGCTGTATACTTCCCTTTAACGAGTTCGCTTTTGAGTTCTATTAGGTCCATTCTGTCAAAAATTTCCAAAAGATTGGCATATTGTTGCTCAGTGACATTTATTGCTCTCCTTTTTGCCTCCTCAGCAAAATTCCTGTAATTTAGTTCCAGACCCTTGATAACGAGATTGTAGAGGACTTCGACCATTTCATCCACAAAACCATCTTTCAGCGAGAACCTGCTCATCTCCTTAATTCTTTTCAGGCTTGCAGACAGATCCATTTCTGAAATGCGCTCTCTGCCATAAAGCGAAAGAGATCTCTCGATAACTTTGTTGATCTCGCTTCTACTCCTTATTGGGGTCGTAGGTGGATAAGTTCTGATTATGAATGGATCTGACAGCTCGTTCCTCACGGTGATTCGGAGCATGACTGTGTATAGCCCCAGCGATAGCAAATCCTCATCCTTCATACCTGGAAACCTTTTTATCAGAACCTTTGCATCATTGGGATTTTGCGGGTTAAATGTGATGATCGTTCCACAGTTTCCGTAGACAGCCTCTCTTATCTCATGGGAGAGCTGGCTCGGATATTGTGTAGCCAGAACTAGCCCAAGTTTAAACGCTCTTGCTTCAGATAAGATTTCATCGAAAGTTGAACCCTCGAAAGCGAAGTTTGCGAATTCATCAACGTACAAGAAAAATGGGACTCGTTCTTCTGGTGGCGTATCGACTCTCGACTTTGCAGCAGCCCATATTTTCGAGATTACTGTCAAGCCTACGAGCTGCATTATTGCTTCTCCAACTTCTCACCAAGATTATTTTTCCAGAGTCGATAGCCTCCCTGAAGTCAAAAGAGCTCTTTCTATAAGCTACAATCTGCCTAGCAACCTTGTTCATAACCCAGTCGTTCAGACGCCTAATAACTGGCTCCATCACATCCTCTTTCATCTCGTTTATCTTCAACAAGTATTCTCTGATTATTGGATCCTTAACCGACTCTGCAAACTTGTTCCTTATCTCTTCATCCGTAAGAAGAACGTACAGATCGAGAAATGTTAGCTGATCCTCCTCTGACGCTCTTTCATTGAAGTCAAGTATAGCTCTAATTAATGTTTCAAAAATCCTGCCAAACCTCTCACCCCAAATCCTTGTCTGCTGCTTCATTAAAGCTACAAGGTCACTGACTATTACCTCCTTGATAGCGTTTAGCTGAGCATCGCTCAGATTCTTCTTAGGCAATTCAAGGAAGTTCAATCCGATTACTTTATCGTAATTTGCCGGATCAATCAGAATTACGTCGTCAATTCTGTGCTCTGGCACTCGCATGAGTACCTCTTCAATAGCATCACCCTTTGGATCAATGAAACATAGTCCGTGGCCAGCATACATGTCTTGGACGATCATGTTGACGAGAAGCGTGCTCTTTCCCATCCCAGTTCCACCAAAAATTACCATGTGGCGGAATCTGTCCTGAAAGTTAATTGGAACGTGTATGTCTCCCCTTATATTGTCTGTATAAACGCCAAGATACAGTGGATCACCGTACTTCTTGTTGGTTAAGAGTTCCTCGTAACTAACTTCCTTTCTTTCTTGTACATGCCCAGAATTTGATTTTTTGTTCTTTCTAAGATTTTTTAGAAATCCAAGCATACTACCACACTCCTTCAAACTCCTCTTCCAGCAGTTCCAAGAAACTCCAATTCACCCGGAGATGCAAGCACATTAACGTGATAATTCCCTTCTCCCGGAATAGCAATGAGGGCTGAAGAGTATCCAGAAGTTTTACCCTGTGCAGCCTCCTTCACGAACCTCTCTCCAAAACCAGAGATGTTCAGAATCTTTTTGACCTCCTGCGGGATAGAGTCGAGCCTAAAGATTACGACTATGTTTGCGTTCGTTAAAATCACTCTCCCTTCCTCATGCCCTACGAACTCTTCAAAACTCTGGCTGATCAGAGTATATCCAACTTTGTAGTGTCACGAGTGCCTCACACTCCTCTCTAAAAACGCTCTGATCGGCTTGTACCTCATGAAGTAGTGCGCCTCATCTATTACGACGATCTTCCTACCGCTTTCTCCTCTAACTCTCGAATCAATCCACGTTAACACTGCATGCAGCAAAAGAGGGCTCCTCACAACCCCCTCAACCTCGCTGAAGTCGAAGTAAACTATTCTACCGTAGATGTCCACGTTTGTTCTGCCGTTGAACATTCCCAGTTCAGATTTCTGCGAGAAAGCTTGTAATGATGACTTAAGTCTCGCAGCAGCACTCTGCTCTTCCTGATTTTCAGCAACATCGTCAAGCTTTGCAATTACGTCATCTATTATCGGTGTCTCGAATTCTGAACCTCCGAATCCTTTCTCTTCATATGCTTTCTGTATTGCTTTTCTTAGTACACCGGATTCAGTCTTGTCCATTGGGTTTCCAACTTCTTCTTCTTCGAAAAATGTAGAGAAGAACTCCATTAGAGCCATTAGCTTCTCTCTCAGCACATCAACTGGCTTTTTACCCTCTGGAATGATAATGTCGAGAGGGTTCATTGTGGCTTTGCCAACAACGATTCTCTGGGCGCCGAGAACTTCAGCCAAATCAGTAAATCCGCCAAGGGGGTCAACGAGGAATATCTTGATTTTAGGATCGTTTATGAACCACCTCAGCATTTCAAGCTTAACAAAGAATGATTTGCCGCTCCCAATTTTTCCAACTATGATTTCGTTATGGCCTGCAAAGCTGAATCTGTCTATGATAACGGGAGCGCGGGTTGCTGCATCGAAGCCGTAGAGTACGCCAGTGGGATGCATGATAGTAGGAAAAACGAATGGAAAGCATGAAGCAGCAGCATCGCTGTCAACGAGTATTCTTCGTCTGAGCAAATCCTTACCTTCGGGAAGAAAACACTTGAATGCATCGAGCATCCTGTATCTGATCCTTTTCGGCTGGGCACCTTTAGACTTCATCTTCTGCATGAATTCTGCATGAGCATCTTCGGCAGCTTCTCTGTCATTCTTTAAGGGAGAAACTGCAAAGTATGTGCTTAAAGTGAACAGTCTTATTCTCCTCGCTGTAAGCTCCTCTCTATATCTATAGAGGTATTCAAGCTCTTGCTCTATGTGTTGAGTATCTATTCTCCCCTTCCTCCTCATTTCAGCAAGCTTACCTTCGAGTGATGTGATCTTCCTGTTCAGCTCTGTAATAACTCTTTCCCCACTTACTGGCTCGATGAATTGAGTGAAGTCAAGCCTAAACGGCTTCCAGGCAAATTCGTCAGCAATCCAACCCTTATAGACCTTGGCAGGGTATACAGAGACGTAGCTCAAAACTATTGGGTTACCATTTACCGTTATCAGCCCCTTCTCTACCTCTATTAGCTCAGGTGCTATTATGCTCCTATCCACTTCTTCTCTGTGGCCATCTCTGTCGAGAAGCTTTGGAAGAAGACTCCTCTTCTTTACTCTCTTGTCTTTTTTTCTTATTGCTACATCTCTCCTGGCTGCTTGTGTGTTATCATTAACAGTAGCTGAAATTGTTCTCATTGCCCCACCCCCTTTAAGAGGAGCTTTGTAGAATCGTAGTTTGCCGGCATAATCTTCCTGTAGTTTATGAGATCGTATAAGGCAAGTATTCAGTCTCTGTTAAGGATTTCAGCTTGAATTCTACCCCTCCTAAGTCCAGCAATAACAGTCTCAACCCTTCTCTTTAGCTCTGAAACGTCTTCACTCTGAACTGTAACGACTATGAAGTACCTCCTCTGGATTGTTTCTTCAACAACCCGATTGAGCCACCTTATGTAATCGTCGAGAACATTTCTGAGCATGGGATTTGCAGCTATGTCCTCATCCCTGTACCTCAAAACGAGGTGGTTCATGTACCTAGTGATGTCGAATTCACAAGCAATACTTAAAATCTGGATTGGAAAATCTAAAGAGTTAAGCATGTCTTTGTAAGAGTCGAGATAAGCTCTCTGCTCAGCTGGAAGGGCATAGAAGAAGTTTACTGGCTTCACTTCAATTATAGAAGCTAAGCCATCTGGCAGCTTGCATATCCAATCATCAACGAACTTCAGCGATGGAATGTACTTGGTTGTGTCAACCTCGTGAGCGTAAACGGTTTTTCTCTTTACTAGAAAGTATGCAGCGTATGCTGGAAATGCGTATCCCGTTTCTTCCGGCATCATTGCCTTTAACAGTACAAGGAATGCAAACGTGAGGAGTGATGCAGCTATGGCGAACTCGCCATAGTCTGCTAAAAGCAACCAAACAAATCCTGAAATCAGCCCTATTACGAGTAATTCGAGGGACGTGAAGCCGAATATTTTCAATTCACCTTCGAGGACTGATGGAAAGTCAACCACTCTTAGTCCTTTATCCATGTACATACTTCCACATCGATGTATTTAAATCTTAGGTGAAAGTATTTATTTAAGTAAGTATAAGTGAAACTATGCGAATTAGGGATTTGTAGTGCAGGATATTTTCAGGAAGAAGTAACGGCCCAAAGAAGAGCAGATCTGAGCAGGGCTTTGTTGAGATTATAGGTGAACTCTTACTGCTTGCAATCGTAGTTTTTGTGGCTTCACAGATAGCATTAGCACTGAAGCCACCAGAAGCTGAAAAGTATGCGGATGTGCTTATAAGGGATTCTAAGGAACCTCTTGTAACCAATCAGGCGTTTGATGTAATCATGCTTGCCGGAAGCGTTAGATATTCCGATTTAAAGGTTGTTTTGAGGAATGCCACTGATGGAAACCTGCTGGATATTGCAACGTATAGTGGTAATCAAATTGCCGGCAACATTATTCAAGCTACAATTAATGATGCGGATAGTTACTTTTCTACGGGAGATGTGCTGAGGTTCACTCATAACGGAGTCCTACAACCTGGAAGGTACAGGATAACTATCGTCGATAAGAAATGTACCATTGCAGACTCACTTGTCGAGATGAAATAACTTGTTTACATAATTGTTAGCTAAAAAATAAAAGAATTTGAGTCGACAAAAGTGAGTATCGAGTTATTTTATCAAATCTATTCCAGCAATTTTAGGCATCATAAAAGCTGATAAACTCATCGATAGATACTTTGCAACTATTTGCACACTTAAGCATCGCGAAGATAAGAATTTCACATGCAAGCACATAGTTACAGTAATGCAACAATTGAACAACAACCACGGAAAGAATCGAATTATGATTATGATGTATACAGCTTAGAACCAATGAAGTCTCATACCAGAAAGAAAAAACCTTAAGAAAATACTAATAGATGTTGACGCTAGATAGGCATTGAGGGGGTTGTTATGTCAAATGAATCTCCAATTGTTGTCGTTATACCACCAGCATCTTCTGTAGATCTAGCAGTTACTCTGGAGGTATCAACACCAATAGCAAAGATTGAAACTCTTGGACTGCTACTGTTTGCAGATGTTGCATATGTCGAACCGAGTCTGACAGATAAATTACAAAAAATATCCAAGTTGGTCGAAATTCGCCCATATCCTGATGAGATCTATCTTACTTACAACAACGGACTTGATAGAGTAGATAATTTTCTATTTAACACTATTCGATTTGCCGCTGAAAATTATGCTCTTCTATCATTTCTTAATGACGAGGAACTGGATAATATGATGGAAATTGTCCATGAATATGGTTCTGAGTATAGGCCGCTCTTGTACAGAAGCTCCTTGGTTTGTGATATTTTGAGATTTATAGTGTCCAATGAATTAAGCCCTGACATTAGTAACATTTCAGAAGATTGTCTGCAACAATTGGCGGAATTATCGGAAGTGTTTAAGGAAGATCTTCAAACAGCAGTTTTATATTACACGGAAAGACTCTCTGGGCAACGCTTTTTGAACCAGCAAAATAAGTTCTGGCTTAAGGAAGAGATCTCACGAGGTCAGCAAGAAGTTTTACGTCTACTCTCGCCAGAAAAGTTAAAGAAATTTGACAAATCTGCTTTGATTTCGGATGGAATCCAAGCACTAGTCTCGTACATTTTTGGTTTAGCGTCCATACCTGCACCTATAAGCACAATCTTGGAAGCGTATCGCCAGATAAAATCCAAGCGAGTTCTGAGTTCTCCACGCGCTAAATTGGGATGGGCTACTTTAGTCATTAAAAGAATTCTGATGTCTGGATTAAGCACAATTAACGAACCTAGTAAATGTATCGTTTGCTCATTGACACTGGAGGAGATAGAAAGAATGTCGAAAGATGATGCAGAGAAAATTATCAAAGAGCTCTTCAAACCTGAAAATTTGTGTGAAGAGCACATGGTCGCATGGTTGAATATTAGAAAATCTCGCGCACTATTTGGGAAAAATTTACTATTAGCTATGAAAAAATACTATAATGGTTGGTGAGTCCGTCCTGTAAGGATCTGGAGGTCGTAAACTAGTAAATACTTCAAAATACGAAAAATGAAGAGAAAAATTCTGGTTTTGGCTGGGTTGATTGCTATTGGATTTCTCGTTTATGGCTACTTAAATCAAGATAATGTTAATTCATTGCTTGAATCAGCGTTCGGCGTAAAAACTGTAGGAGTCGATGAACTTAAGCAGATGGCCGAAAGAGGTGAAATACCTTATGAACTTTATAGACTAGCTTTATACGAAAAGTTAGGAAATCCTAATGTACTGTTCAAGTACACGTTTGGGAAGATATATGTCTTCGAAAACGGTTCGAATTACCTTCTCGAAGGGAGATACATTGAAAAAATAAACGATACGTGGTATAAGGTTGTAGTTATCTTTTACGATGATTTGTTCATAAAGAAATACTGTTCTGTCAAGGTTAATGTGAGTACAGAGCTCAGAAGTGGCTATGTGGTAGATAACTGGTTCCCGAGCTATCTTAAGTTTTTACACAGGGAAAAAGGAATTATAGAAGCAAAAACAGAAAATGGAGTAGTCTATAGAGAATTAGAGGTGTTGATTTACAAAAATATCAATCCTGAAGACAGGAGGATTGCCGAGGAGATTGCCAGCCAAATCCTAGACTTTGCAAGTGAAAATGATTTGACGAAGTCCCAAGCGGTTGAATTTACATATTCAAAGTTCGTACCTTTTGCGGTCGAGTATCTCTACGGAAATGAATGGATAGCTAAACCGATCACTTTCATAGCTTTGAATAGTAATAAACTGGTAAAAGTACGGTTAAATACTAGCGACAGCCTTATGAAGTCCATTCTTCTCCGCGGTAAAGGTAGCTGCTACGCTCAAACCTTTGTTGCAGTACAAATACTTAATAGTATGGATGTTGGATCCGCTGAATTGGAGCTATTTCGTCGAGGATATAATGAATATCATGCGTATTTAGCGATACCGTATGATCAAGTAGAGATAAACGAATTGAAAGGTTCAGACTTCATATCCCTAGCAACTATTAAAGTTGATAAAAAACAGACACGATGGATAATCTACGATATAGGTTCGTCATATACAGAAGGATATCAGGTGTATTTAGATGACATTACTTCTGATAAACCAGTACATATTGTATCTTACTATAATTAAAAATTAACAATATATAATACAAAAATTAAAAAACAATTTTACTCTTTAACCACCTGAACTGGATAGCTGGGCAATACGTTCCAGCTGTAACCCTGATACATTGGATTAGTTATGCGTAACACTGCATTGTTTCCGCTTTCAATGCTACCTGTCCATTCGTAATATCCGAGCTGAGTGAATTTAGTAAGGCCACCGCGGAGGTTAATGTTAGCAAGACCATCGTAAGGTGGCGATGTCGAGACAGGATTAGCAGCACTCCATACCGCTCCCGTTGCAGTCATTGGATCGACATTACCGAAGTAGTAGTACTTTCCGTTGTACTCTCCAATGATGTAGTATGGAATCGTTCCTATACCGCTCTCGACGAGATATAGTGGGATTCTTTGTGGAGCTGGAGGTTGTGTCACGGTAGGCGTAGGAGTTTGAGTCGGTGTAGGCATTGGCGTAAGTGTGGGTGTCGGCGTTGGTGTAGGTGTAACAGTTGGTGTCGGCGTAGGAGTTGGTATTACCACTACAGAACCTGTGAAAATCTTCATTTTCTTAACATCGCATCCAGCTGCATTGCAAACTGTAACTATTGCATAATCTGATTTCGTAATCTTTATCCTGAAAGGCACTTCTACGACTTTTCTCTCGTTATCGTTCAGCTCTTTTGGCCAGTACAGCGGCTTGTACTTCTTTCCGCTGTAGTTAAGCTCAAGCTTTGTGACAGGTCCAATTCCCTTGTCTATCTTAATGTAGACCGTGATCTCTGAGCCAGGAATGAACTTGCTGCCTCTCTTAACTTTTATCACTTTGGTTTTAGTTATTGAGAAGCCATCAATATCAACGGTAACTTTTACTTCATAGCTTTTGGCAGCCCCAACCTTGTTCTTAAGTCCGCTGAGAGGAATATCTACGATGTAGCTGCACTGGCTTTCACTACAGCTCTTTTCAAGCACTTTCTTACCATCTATGAACACTCTTATTACAGCGTTTGTCGACGGTTTCTTGATTGTTATCGTAACTGGAAGCTCACCAGCGAAGTACGGCACTTCATCGTCAAGCGATAAGTCCACGCTAACGTCTGCTTTTACTATCTCGAACGTGTGGCTCTTTGAGGCTACGTGTCCAGCAGTATCGTAAGCTTCTACTCGAATGATATGCTTGCCCTCGTTTAAGTAAGCCAAGCCGACCAGCTTACAGGTTGTTCCTTTACAGTTCTTGTAGCCAATCTTCTTTCCGTCCAAGTACACGCTCAAGCTTTTAAGCCCTTTATCGTCCGAAGCCCAGGCAGAATATTCAAGCTTATGTGGAACTTTGATTACTGTAATTCTACCTTCAGATGGAGTTAATCCGACGGTTGGCGGAATATCTATGACAACTCTAACATTCCATGACTTAGATGCTACATGTCTGCTCGTATCTTTGGCCTTAACGTTGATTGAGTGTTCACTCTCCGTAAGCTTAAGGCTGGCGCTTACACTACACGATTTCGCTGTGCACCACCAGCACCACCATGGTTTGCAGTTCTTCGATGCAACTTCTTTTCCGTCTAAGTACATCCAGATATATTCTACTCCAACATCATCCGTTGCTGTCGCCGTGAAAGATTTCGTTATGTACGCAACCTTTTTATCCGTCTTGAACTCCCCTCCCGGCGGCGATAAGCTTACGACAGGCGGGTTATCCTTGATTACAAACGTGTAGATCTTCTCGGCTTTCTGATTTCCGTCGTCGTAGGCGACAACTTTAACCGTGTGCTTACCCGGACCCATTTCCAAATTCGCGCTAACGCTGCAAGATTTTGATGCTGAGCACCACCAGCAAGGTTTGCAGCTCGATGAAGCTTTTAGAGACTCATCCAAGTATATCTTTAGGCTTACAACTGCACTGTCATCTGTTGCATATGCCGTAACCTTTCCTACGTACTTTCCGTCTTTGTTGACTTCGAACGTTCCTCCCGGTGGAGATAGACTAACAGTAGGCGGATTATCCTTCTTTACGATGGCAGTATACTGCTTCTCAGCTTTGTGTCCGGAAGTATCAGTAACTACAACCTTGATTACATGAGTTCCTGGAGATAACAGCATCTCCTTGCTGAGCGAGCACGACTTATCGTTGCAGAACGGGTTCCACCACGGACAGCCGCAGCTCTTTGAAGCCTGCAACTTACTGTCCAGATACATTTTAAGGCTGTCCAGCCCGACATCATCCGTTGCTTTCGCCGTGAATATGCCCTTGTAATAAGCTCCCTTTACCTTGAAAGTTCCACCAGGCGGAGACAGGCTTACGCTAGGAGGATTATCAGCCTTAATGTAGAGCATTGCAGTAGCCTCTTTCGCATGTCCTCCGGTATCCATCGCCTTGGCTTTGATCGTATGCCATCCTGGAGATAGCTTTAGATCTACATCAAATTTGCAGTTCTTCTTGTCTAACCAGAACGCCCACCACGGATTGCAATCGTAGTCTTTAACAAGCTTGTTGTTAACGTAGACTTTAACCCAGTCAAGCTCGATGTCATCAGAAGCGCTAACAGTCACTTTACCATGCCACTTTCCATCCTTGTTATTGACAGTATAAGTTCCGCTTGATGGCGATATACTCACACTCGGCGGTTTATCTACAATGACTTTTAAGTAGAAGGTTTTGCTCGAAGTAGCTCCATTAGCGTCTTCAGCTACAACTTTTATACTGTGATAGCCGGGATTAAGGTAAACAGTCTTGTAGAGCGAGCATGAGGAAGGATAATTACACTTGTACACTTTCTCGTCCCAGCACTTGTACTTCTTCTCGTTCTCATACCAGCACTCGTATTTTTTCTCATTCCAGCAATCCCACCTCCAGCCACACTTCTTTTCATTCCAGCATTTGTATTTCCAGTCGCAAACTTTCTCTTTCTTCCACCCGCATTTTTTCTCGTACCAACACTTATATTTCCATTCACACTCTTCGGAGCACCAGAAGCACCACCATGGTTTACTACACTCGTACTTCCAGCCACACTTCCTCTCATTCCAGCACTTATATTTCCAATCATTCCAGCACTCCTTCTTCCAACCACACTCTTTCTCATTCCAGCATTTGTACTTCTCCTTGCAAACCTTCTCCGTCTTCCAACCGCATTTCTTGACCTTCTCAGTCACCCAACCGCACTTCTTCTCAGTCTTCTACCCGCAGCTACCGCACGACTTCGATGCTACTTTGCTGCCATCAACGTACAGAGAAATCGCCTTGACTCCATCAGAATCACTTGCTGAAGCTGTGAAGGTTACTGACGTAGTTTTAACAATACCGGTGGGTGAGAGGCTGATAGATGGCCCTGAATTCCACCAAGCAATAGCTGGCTGGGCAATGAGCATTATCAGAAGTAAAATCGATATAACCTGCCTCATTAGGCAACACCTCCTACAACAGGTATGCCCTTACTGAAGTCCGTGCTCCAGCCTATTTCAGGAACATAGGCTCCAATGATCTCTGGAGGCTGAGAAATGACCTGTACCGTAACTTCATCAGCACCGGTATTGCCAGAAGTGTCGTATGCAACAACTCTTATCTTCCAGGTTCCCTCACTCAAGCTCAGGGTTTTCTCAAGATTGTAAGTCTTCTGGGAGTTCAGAGTAATCTCATCAGTGCTGTATTTCGTTCCAGAAATCCATTCCACCTTGACAGACTTTAAGCCGATATCGTCCTCAATAACTGCCCTAACAACCACATCGCTTGCGTAATACGTTTTGCCATCTGGCGGCTCGAGGATTCTTACAGTCGGTGGATTGTCTGTGAAGTTTACAGCAATCTCATCGCTGCCTGATTGATTAAGGGTATCGTAAGCTACAGCCTTTATCCTGTGCAAACCAGCAGAAAACGTGTAATATACGACATAGGGCTCTGAATAATCGATAGCTATCTGCTTGTCATCAACGTAGAATACAACTTTTGTAACGCCTCTATCATCCTGAACATTTGCAGTAATTGCCCTTTTTCCGGCAAGGTTTGAATCGACGGAAACCCTGACGCTCGGCGGCTTATCGTCTCTTACGAATATTGTGACGCTATCGTTTGCTTTACCAAAAGGATCCCAAGCTTCGGCATAAATTGTGTGTTCGCCCGGCTCAAGATTAACCTCTGTGCTGACATAGAACGGATTGGTCGTTACATCTTGCTTTAGCACTTCCTTACCGTCAACTTTTATAACAACACCTTCAGCGCTCTCGCCGGTAACAACAGCCTTTATCTGGATTGCATCTCCTTCCCAGAACTCATCGCCTTCCTTTGGAGATAAGATCTTTACAGAAACGTTTGCTAGCTGTGGATAGTGCTTGTAAAGCTCTACAATCTTAGATGAAGTCTTGCCGGTTATGTCTTTCACGTAAACGATTACATAGGCCTTATCTGCCAGAACTGACGCTGGAATCTCTACTATATCATGAAGTCTGAAATATTTTCTCATTAAATCTCCTTTCTCACCCTTCTCTCTGAACCGCTCTAGCTCCTCAACCAGATCATCGATGTCTTTAGGGTCAATCAGCCCCTTTATCCTCCAAGGGGTTAGCTTGTTGTGCAAATCTCCGAGCTGCACTTTATACGTTGAAACGACAGAATCGTCCTGCGATCTTATTTCAAGCCTTAGCTTTCCTTGATACGCCGAAACGTTAAGGTCGATGGACGGAAATCTTTCATCGCTGTACAGAACTATAGGCTTCGCGTAAACCGTGTAAAAGACTTCTTTACCATCGACGAGCAGGGTTATCGGTATTATGCCGTCTCCATTCCTGTCTTCAATTCTAAGCGTTATTGATTCAGACGGCTCCCAGACACCATTTCCATTAGCATCCCTTATTTCTGCAGGCTGAGAATCGACTATCAGCTTTATCCTGCTGAGTTCTATTGGCGTAATCGTTGGATTTACAATTTTGATTCCATCGCTGCTTACAGAAACTGCTGCTGAGTATTCGCTGATACTCTCAGCTATTTCTTCACTAACGCTCTGAGTGAGCTGGATCATTGAAGCTGACATCGCTACGGCTATTGCTGCGATCAGAAGCACCGATACGATCTCGGCAAATCCCTTCTCATCCATCAACTTCACCACCCCTATTGCATTTCCTCTTACCTAGAAGTATTTAAGGTTTTACTTATATACTTATTGAAAGTAAGACATATATACCTTGAAGTAAAAGTGTCTACGGTAATGCTATGAAGTTAGGAATTAAAGCTAAGGTTCTCGTAGTGCTTGGATTTGCTCTGATTCTTGCCATACAGCCAGTTTTAGCCCAGAATGTGGAAGAGGCTGTTCAGCCAATAACTGATAAGATAAAGATGATCTATACGGCAGTGAAAATAGTTGTTCTAGCTGCAGCACCACTGCTTTTTGCAGCCGCTGGCATAATGTGGAAGTTCAGCGGTGGGAATCCTGAGAAGATCGTTAAAGCCAGACAGATGTTCGTAGCTGGCGTAATAGGGCTCGGAATCGTTCTCCTTTCAGAGGTTATTGCCAGAGTTCTCACAATCCTGCCTTCACCGTAAGCGAGGTGAGAAAGTGAAAGCTGAAGAACTTGCAGAAGTGGCGAGGAAGAAGCTTAAGGGGGTTGCTAAGGAGATCGCAAAAGTTGCTGTTAGTAAATACTGTATAGAGTTCTATGATCCTGCTATAAAGGTTGATGCTGCAAGTGAGCGGAATAAAGGCTATTTTGTTTCGCCAGCACTCGCCAAAGATGAAAACGGAAACCTCGATCTATTTGTTATCTATTTTGATGAGTCAGGTAAGGAAGTAAAGAGGAAGAAGATCTATGAAATGGCTATAGACGATTTAATAGCTATTTCTGATATTCTTGAAGACTTCTTTAAGGCTGTTAAAGAGTATAAAGAGTCCTTTGCCGATAAACAGAGACAGTTCCTTGAGAGGGCTGCTGAGAGCTACAAGACTCTGAAGAGAGTTTTGAAAGTTTTAGAAGGCGATAAAAATGAAGCAGAATAGAGAGTTAGAGGATACTCCTGAGAAATACAATAAGATAGAGGAGATTGTAGATGAAGACATTAAGAGGGCTATAAATGAGGAATTCAGAAGAAGTCTTGTTAGAATTCCACTTCTTATTCTCAGACAATATCTACTCAACCTGCCAGCAGAAAAAATAAAGGTTAGAAGAGTTGGAGAGCCAAGCAAGGCTATGATTCTATTTCTCAAGAATCTAAAGCTTGGCGTCAATGACGTTAGAGCGATAATATCAGACGGAGAAGTGGCTGAAAATCTAAGAAACCTGAAATCGAGCATTGATGATATCATGAAAATTAATAAGGGCAACGAGTTCAGGGAAGTTGTTAAGATTAAGGCTATGTTGCCAGATAATGATGGTGTAGAAAAACTAAGGACTGTTTGTAGGAGGTTTCTCAGGGAGATTGCTTACTTCGTTCTTCGAGATGTTTATTACATGGCGTTGAGCGATTCAAAAGGATTCGAGCAGGCTTACAGCAGGGCCGCTATAGACATCATCTTGGACAGGATTGAGATACTGCTCAAAGCACTTAGCCGAGTATCGATTCGCTCTGCAGATTCCGAGACTGAGAAATTGTACGAGCAGCTTTTAAAGATTGCATTAGGCGAAAAAGAGAGAATCTTGCCTCCTCCAGACATTTATTATTCAACGACAAACAAGATGTATGATAGGCTTGTTGGAGTTGTGAGAAGGCTCCTCTTAGAAGCTAATATTCCCAAGTATGAGCTGCCAAAGTATATACGGACCGATGATCTATCCAAGACGATAACGATCGGAATACCCATTGGAGATGGCTACGATGTTGTAACTATCAAGTTCACCGAAAGAAGGTGGTACGTTCCTCCTTCTAAAGCTGAGCAACACGTTAGATCAGCTTTAAATGCTCAGAGAGAGGCTTTAAACTCAAGAGATTTTGCTGTGTGGCCAAAGGATGTTAGAGAGACTTGCATAATTCTCGTTGGGAGTAGATATACGAGGAATGTTGCAAGGAAAATGAAGAAAAAGTTCGAGAATCCTCCGAGAAGAAGAGTTTACGTGTTCACCGATTATAAATGGCTATATCGCCTGGTTAAAGTTCTTTATAGGTTCTTTTTAAGCAGACTTGAAGGATTGAATAAGAGGCTGGAGGAAGTAAAGATAAAGGCTTATGGTGTTGTTAAAGACATGTACGAACTTTTTATGGCTTACGTTGATACCCTTAGCAGATGGTTAAGAAGGGTGAGGTTTGTCGGGAGCATCCTCGTGTATCCAGACTAATTCTGTCGTTGTAAATATAAGAATAAATAATAAAATATATCTTATGGATTTTTATTGAATATGTGTAAATGAAAAGTTTTTGTGTAGGTGTATATTTACTCAATTTGTCAGCTCTATCATGTCTGATACAGTAAGGTAGAAGTGAAGTTTGTTATAGGTGCGTAAGATTGGAGACATCTAGAACTCTTTTTTGTTCTTTATATTACTGTACCGTAAATGTAGTGCTTTTTGTATTGCAACAAATAGCCCTCAAGTTTTCGCTGTTCATCACTTCTATGTCCACCTATAAGTATTTATGTTTTTACTTGGAAGTGGAAGTAAAATTTAAATACTTGAACGTAGATATGATTACAGTAGTTGAGGAATGTGTAAGAACTTGTAATGTATTGCTAAACATCGCCCGCTGGGTGCGGGTGAAAAGCCGCCCAGGTGGCGGCAAGTCCGGCCAGGCGCCGGAGTGTAAGCCAGCTAGGTGCTGGCAAAACCCTGCCCACCAAGTGTGGGCTAAGTTGAAAACTGGAATGTAGTCTAAATACCGTAGAAGTATACTTAATTAGGTATTCCCAAAAGTGTAGAGATTGTAAGAAACCTGAAAAGTGGAAACTACAGTATCGCAGCGGAAAAGCCGTAGCGGAAGAAAACGCTAAATGTTAAGTTTAGTTGTTAGTGTCGATTATCGTTCTTCTGTCTGTTGGGAGATGATATTATGGGCGAGTTTACATATAATATCGAGTTTACATATAATATTAGGAAGTTTAGAGCCGGAATATTTAGCGGGTTGGTTTTTGAATTCGAATTGAAAGGAGCGGTTAATCCAGATGAAGTATCTAATATTGAAGAACAGCTACCTGATCTTGATGGAGATACTCTTGTAATAACTGGAAAAGGTCCTGCTTGGCTATACTGCCCTATCATGCGGAAATACCTGTATAGGTTCGCAATAATTGCTGTGTACGATCCGGAGCTACAGGCTGCTATTATAGTGAGCAGTCACTTGATGAGTTTCAAAATGGGAGATCTAATAAAATTAAGGCTTTAAAACTAATTTTTGAGCTTAATGAGTTGAAAATGGGTATTGAGGTGCTCGAAATGGAGATTAAAGTCAAGACAACTTTTTAAAAGGATTAATCCTAAAACGGATAGTATGAAATTAGCAATACAGCGAATTCCAGAGAACAAGCGAAGAGCTTTGGAATCATTTGTTAGAATCTTAAAGGAGAAGCACAGTAATAGGATACACAAAATTGTTCTGCTCGGATCTACTGCAAGGGGAGAGGCTGAGGAGAGCGATGTCGATGTCCTTGTCGTAGCGGACGGAGTAACTCAAAAAGAGGTTTCTAAGATAGCATTTTAAATACTCTTAAAATATGGAGTGGTCATATCCCCAATCGTTGAGGATAAACTGCAGTTTGAGAAGTATAAGGATTATTCCTTCCACAGGAATATTTTGAGAGAGGGTGTTGAGATAGGATAACGGTGAGTGGTGGTTATGAGCTGTCCTATAATGGAGACATCAGAACTAAAAAAGAAGCTTGAGAAAATACTTTCGAGATACGGTGTGAGGGAACCAGAGGAAATAGAAAGAAAAATTGAAAGAGGGGAATTGCCCGAGCATCCAACGTATGAGGATTTCTTGTCTGCCCTAACGCTGAAAAATTACTTAGAGAGAAAATCACGCTGAGAGAAATAAACGTTGGAAAAGGATGAAATAGCAGTCGTAACATTTTGCCAGCAAAAGGGGAAAGGTATGAGGGTTAGTTACGATAGAGATATGGATATACTCATGATTGAAATTTTGGATGAAAATGTAGACTATGCTGAGGAAGCTGGGCCTATGATAATCCATTTCAGCAAAGATGGGAAACCTGTACTTATCGAAATTTTGAACGCTAGCGAAATTTTAGCCGAAATTACGAAAATCTCAATGAAGGCTAGGAGTAAAGAACTCATAGAAGTCCAAATTTGATTTGCGGATGTGAAAACTAATTTCTCCACTTATTTTTTAGAATACTGCAAAAGCTAATTATTACGCATACTTTAAAAAATGGGGAGTTGAAGTTATTATGATGCTATCTGAGGAAGAGTTGAAGAAGCACATTATCAATCTGCTGGAGAGGGACAAGGAGTTCAGATATACTGTAGCTGGGCTTATAGGCTTGAAGGAGATTCTAGATGAGTTAAGAACTCTTAGGAAGGAGATGGCGAAGAGGTTTGAAGAACATGATAGAAAATTTAACGAAATTCTTGCAAGATTGGAAAAGCATGATAAGAGATTTAAAACTCTGGAGAGAAAAATTGATTCTCTCAGTGCAAGATGGGGCTTAATGAGTGAGGAGGCATTCAGAGAGGGTTTAAAAGGTGTTGTAGAGAGGTACTTCGGTGGAAAGGTCGAAAAATGGGTTTATGAAGATAAGGATGGTTTTGTTTTTGGTCACCCATCCGTTGTTGATGTGGATGTTGTTGTTAGGGATGGTGAGCACGTGCTCATCGAGGTGAAATCGAACGTTGATAAGAGCGATGTTAGCATTCTCCTAAGAAAAGGACAGCTTTACGAAAAAGTAAGGGGGGTGTTAAACCAAAACTGGCAGTAGTGTCACCATATGTTGATAAAAAAAGCCATGGAATTTGCAAGAGAAGTGGGAATAGAAGTTTATACGAAACTGGATTAGAGCTTATGAAACTGAACACATGTGATTTGTGTAATGGGGAATTACGTGAGGATAAAACAGAATTTATTGCTAGAGTTAGGGACGAATTAGTGGTAATTAAAGATGTTCCAGCTCACATCTGTGAGAAATGCAAAGAAGCTTATTTCACGCCAGAGATTTCTAGGAAAATAGATAAGATTATGAGAGAATTTCACGAAGGGAGATTGCTAATGCGTCCAATTGCTGCGGGAGAGATCAAACTCGAAAACTGATTAAAGTTGTAAACTCTATACTCTTTTTTACCAATCTTCATTCATTAAGCAGTTCTCCCTATTTTTAGCTTTCTAATTCAAAATAGTTGTTTCTAGGACTTAGAGCTTACTTTGTTTAATTGTATGGGGCGGGTTCTCCGGGCTGAAACACGCCCGCCGCCCCTGAGAATGAATGAGGGGGGTTCTACCATGAGTAGGTTGGGAATAAAAGTATATAAGCCTTTTGTTAGCTCCAGCGAGGTCGCCCGAAAGGGCTTGAAGGCATTGCCTGCGTTTGGTAGGTGGGTTGTGGGTTGGGTTGACAGATTGTTTACGCCGAAGGTTGCTGCCTACTGTCTAAACTTCCCTGCAGTGAACAGATTTACGCACAAGGTGGAAGTCAGGGATTTTGCGGTGGAGAATCTTAGCTGGCCTAAAAGAACTGTCAGAGCTTACCAGATTACCCAGATTGCAATGCTGTGCGTTGCGGGCATTGCTAGCGCATTTGCTCCTGACACAGCCAACAACACAATTGCCAGCTTCGCTGAAATACTAATAAGTGCGATTGCATTGTGAAAATCACATGCTCAAGATTTTCGGAGGTGTCTGAATGCTCCAGCTCGACGTTTGGAGGGCTCCATCCACGACCAAACCATTTCTAACAATCATAAGCCACACCCACGCTGATCACATTCCAAAGAATACTGCTGACATAGTAGTGTAGTCATACATAAGCACTGGGCTGACAGACCGAATGTAAGACACATCAATCCAAATAATAGCGGATGGGAAGCCAATTATCTTCAAACCTAGCAAGAATGCTAAGATCGTTATTAAGGCCCTAACTCCAAGAGAGGTGGGCAGAATTGCTGGCAGGAACATCAGGAGACTTCACAGCACCTGGTGGCTTATCAGCTATAATAACGACACAATCCTCTTCATTGGAGATCTAGATGCTGGCGAGACTGCAATTGTGGAAGACTTCATCGAAGGACTTGAAAAGGTTGGAACCAGAATTACAAAGCTTGCCATACCATCTTACAATGGAGTTAACGGGCACAACTCTGAAGGCATGCAGCTTGCAAGAGAAGTGGCAAACCTGACAAACTACGCTAAGGCTAAGGGCATAACGACTATTGCGTTGCCGCATCCGGTTTTAGGACCGGGAAGCTGGGACGAAGTCTGGGTCCGCTCACCTTAGCTGGTTTTACTATTTCAATTTTATTGCCAAAAGAGGAGATACTATGCAGGATCAAGTTGAAAGAGTATTTGATAGAGTTGTTGAGTCTGTTAGGAAGGATTTTGAAGCTGGGAAAGAGCCTTTTCCCCACGCAATCCTCCTCGATGGTGACAAGCTAAAGGCAGTAGTAGGATTGGGATTCATTGACGATTTAACAAAACAATTCACATTCACCTTCCTACTGCCACAGATAATCAAAATACACAGACCAACGGCTTGTATTGTCGTTCTCCCATGCAGAATGAGGCGTTTAGTAAAAGTTCCGTTCCTGGAATCTGATGTCGAAGACGTTGTAATGACTCACGAGATAGATGCAGTAAAGCTTCAGAGTGTCTTGATCGTCAAAAGAAAGGGAAAAGCAGAGGTCATAGAGCTTGAGGAGGAGAAGATGCAGACACCTTTACTTGATCCTGTCAGAGAAGTGCTTAAAGAAATCTGGTTTGATATGATTTAGTAAAAGGCTTACACGAATTAAAAATTTTTAACTCACCTTGTACGAATTGTTTTTATTGTGATTAACCGAGGTGAAATAGATGATAGATCAAGAAGAAATTATTGCAAAGATAAGATCCTTACCAGATGATCTGTTAAAGGAAGTTGCAGAGTTCATAAGACGTTTAGAAGAAGAGAAACGTAAGAAGGACGTATTATCTGATGTAGTAGGAATTTGCGAAGGGCCGCCAGATTTAGCAGAGAGGCACGATAAATATGTCTATGGTTAAGTTAATCTTGTGGATGCCTAACTTTAGTTACGGCAAGAGAGATTAGATGATTTAGCAGAAAAATATAAGATGAAAAATAAAAAGATGTTTAGTATGAAGGCCCACACTTTAAATGACATCCAGAAAAAGGAGATAATAGACGAATTAACCAGATTGCTTAGAGAGAGGGAAGAGATAATCTTTGCATACCTTCACGGCTCGTTCCTCACTCACGATTTTAGAGACATAGATATTGCAGTCTATCTAAAGAAAGATGAAGATGTGTTGTATGAAGTAGAGCTGGGAGTCGAACTCGAGAAAATTCTCAAATTTCCCGTCGATGTGAGAGTACTTAACTCTGCTCCACTCACTTTCAAATTTAAAGTAATTAAGGACGGGTTGCTGCTTTTCAGTAGAGATGAGAGGATAAGGAGTGATTTCGAAGCTCTAACTATCTCGGAATATCACGACTTTAGCTATTTCAGAAGAAGATATAGGAGGGAGGTTCTTGGAATTTGATGAGGAGAAGATAACTAAACTATCATCCGAGCTTTTCAACGCATTGAGAAGGTTGAAAGAACTAGCCGATTTGCCAAAAGATGAATTTCTGTCTAATCCTCATTTTATTGCTAGTGCGAAGTACTTCCTTATTGTTGCTATTGAGGCTGCGATTGATATGTGCAACCATGTAATCTCGAGGAATAGATTAAGAGTGCCCGAAGATTATGCAGACACATTCAGAGTAATGGGCGAAGCTGGCTTTTTTGATGATGAGTTTGTGGACAGGCTTGTAAGGATGGCCAGATTCAGAAACAGATTGGTTCATTTATATTGGAACGTTAACGATGAAATCGTTTATGAAATACTACAAAAAGATATGGATTTAGAAGAATTTGTCAAAAGATTTATGGAAAGGTTTAAAGCAAAGGTGATATGGCTGAATTAAGAATAGATATTCCAGAGGATTTGAAAAGAAAGATGGAGAGGTTCAGAATCGATTGGTCACAAGCTATAAGAAAAAATTGAAAGAGGAATTCAAAATTTAGAGAAACTTGAAGAGATCGTATCTAGAAGCTAAATGACTGAGAAAGATGTTTTTAAGCTTAGTGAAAGAGTAAGCAAATCGGTTGCTGAAAAATTTAGAAGATGTGCAAATCACTAATTTTCTAATATTTTTATTTATTTAGTTTAAATTTTCTTAAGTTAGTATTTTTAGTTATTCTCTAAGTTTTGGAGGTGGTTATGTTGTCTGAGGTAGTTTTAGCGGATTTAGTTGAGGATGTCTGCCTGGAGAGGTGAGGACTGTAAGAGATAGGAAAAAACTAAACACTACGTGCCACCGATTGAGTTCAGAGTCGTTGCTACTGGAAGCTCATACAGCATATACTATTTCGAGAACCTTGATCTGTACGTGAAGGCTAAGCCAGAGTACACTGAGCCTGGAATCCAGCCATCTTACAGCTCTCTGATGAAAGTCTCAAAAGAATTCGTGAGTAGAGTTTTTGAGGCATTCAAAGTATTCTGAACTTTTCTGGAAAATACTTGAAGAAGTATACCTATTTAAGTATACTCAAATAGGTAGATAAAATACCTGAAAAAGTAAGTTGGTGATAGTATGAGGGTCTATTATCTTGATCTTAATGTGGTTGACTGCACAGCAGATCCTCACATTCTCGATTACGATGCTGTAGAAAAGATGCTGGAAGACGTGCTGAGGGTTTGCGAGAGCGATGTTGTTAGAGCAATAAATGTTGTGAGGCTCTCAATAGGCAAAGAATACGAGGTTATAGAAGATAGGGGAAGTACAGTCATTAGCGAGGAAGAGTATGAATCGGACTATTATGCTGTTCCAATCACGAAGGAGGAATACGGAAAGGTTGCTAAGGGACCTTATGCAAAGAAGCACAAGGTAGAAGGCTTAGTTTTCAAATACGATTCTCCGTACGAGAGAAAGACTGTAAAAGTCTGCACAACTGTAAGCGGCGAGAAAGTTAAAATTGTGAGAGGAAGGCTCCCAATTGGACTTACTGGAGTTAGAAAAGCTATCGAAATGATTAGAGAGGCTAAAGAGTAATTCATCGTTCAGAGATTTCGTATTGGAGATAGGAGTAGTGTGGGACGAGTTCGGAGATCACAACTGTAGTGATTACATTATAGCAAATGGCAGGAGCATGACTGTCGATTACTCAAATCAGGACTGGTATAGAGATGATACAAGTATGAGAGAGAACTACAGAAGGCATTTGCAGAGGCTTGCTAAGGTGCTCGGAGTTAAACCAGAAGACCTCACCGACGAGTGGTAACATGATTGCAAAAATCTCTGAAAAACAGCTTAAGAAGTTTCCAGCGGTTGTTCACATCTCGATAACCAAAAAGTGCAATCTGAACTGCCGAAAATGTTACTATAAAGGTGAGGAAAATCCAGAGTTGGTTAAAAGGATAATCGAAGACATTGCCGCAAGCAGGGTTAAAGCCGTCGCTATTGGCGGTGGAGAGCCAATGCTGCATCCAAACATTTGCGATTTCATCAATTTTTTAGCCGAATCCAGCAAGATCGTTTCAATAACAACTAACGGAACGATATGTAAGCCAATTGATGGTGTTAGCAAGTACGCAATAAGCTTTGACTCAATTCACAAGCAGACTTGGAAGAATCCAGAAAGCGTGATCACAGCAGCGAAAACCTACAGCGAGTTCGCCGAGGTTTGGATGAATCACATCCTCACGACAAAAGAAGATCTCAGTCGAGCTTTGAATGTGCTGGGTAACTATGTAAGCACTGTCACTCTATTGGCTCTTAAACCAATTCGAAGGATAGACAAAGAGCTATGGCTCAATGCGATGGAGTTAGTTAAGCAATACGGATTAAAAATTGCAGTAGATGCTTGTGTTGCCGAAATAACAGGTATTGGAAGATGTAGACAAGGGATTGCTAGCATGAGTATCGACGCAGACGGAAGCTGTGCGATCTGCTCGAATGATAGAAGTAACAGAATACCATATGAAGGTATTGAAAAGAGCTGGGAAAAGATTAGAAGAATCTGCCCCTTCAATCTAAAACGTTGAAGAATCGTGAGCTAGAATATTTATGCGTAAAAAAATGACCCCTTCACTCGAATAGTAAAAGTTATTTAAATTTTCGGCTATTATTCTTTGAATATGAGGAAAAGTGTCCTCTTAATAGTTTTACTGCTATTCATACTACTGATGCTGATAGTTGGAACTTTACCTTCCGAGAAGAAAGAAGAGAGTACAGTTGAAATTAAGAATACGACAAAGAGTTTTTCAATCAACATTGGTGGTAAAAACTATTACTTTGAAATAGTTGATATCATACCTTCTAAGACCTTGAATGAAACCGTTATCAAGGAAGGTGCTTCTTATGAGTTCTCAGCTTGGAAAATTTTAGTTAAGACTGATTTTGAAATTAGTAATGTAATAGTAGAACATTACAAGCCAGAAATATACACATCTACATTTTGGCATACTCTTGTAAATTCCTTCAGAATAGTCAAAAATGGTAGTATGGTTACATGTTATTTTGATCCTTGTTTTTATCAATGGAATTCTGAAACAGGCAATATAGTAGGAAAGCCGAATAGGACAAGGTTGATCTTCGTTTTGTGGTTTTCTGAAGATCTTACTGAGCATAGTATCTATTTTGACAAATATCTTAACCATAGCATTGGAAAAATACTTTATAAAAATAAGTCTATAACTTTATACGTAACTGAAAATGAACTTATTGTAATTTATGAGCGTGCAATTCCTGCTGTATCTCTTAAAGTTGAAGATGCAAAACTGGTTAATTTTACAAGTTATTCTTGCGGGACAATTGAAGTTGTGTTTAGGAATGTCGGGGAGGTACCACTTATAATCGAAAAAGGTCATATAGATAATCAGATTAGATCTTTTGAAAATTTAAAAATTAAATATTTATTTAATAATAACAAATCATACATAGAAAACGTATATATGTGCGATGGTTTGCCAGAAGTCGTGCATACTATACCAGACATTATCTATGTTGAAGGAGGACATGATATCGTAAATAATGTATTAGGAAAATATTACAAAACAATAATTCTTCCGAATGAAACATTTAAAGCTAAAATTGAGTTTTGCGCTCCTTATGTGGGATATAATGTTAATGTTACATCAATTGAACTTATTGATCATTATGGTGTTAAAGTTCTAAAGGTGAGTTAACAGTCGATTATATCCTTTAATTTCTGATCAAATTTTCTAACAACTTTTGATTTCCCGACTTCTGATGAATCGACTTTAGCATACTTACTTCTTAACGCTTGTAGATTTAGTGGTGGTAATTCTCCAAACTTCTTTCCATAGTGGTCCAAAGCTAACCATTCTTGCATTTGAGCTTCCTCGTAGCTATCTAACTCGATCCACGTGATTTCTATTTCGTTTATCTTTATCACTTTGTTTAATGAAAAGAAGATGTACGATTTTGCCATCGTATGCTTGATCTTCTTATATTCATTTTTTAAGCTCTTAAGAAGCTCCTTAACTCTCCTCTTTAAGTTCTTCGTAGAACCTATGTAAAGTATTCCCTGATGATCGATTCCTTTTACTCTTCCAATTTTGACAGACTTACTATTTTTACTCCACCTTACGATATACACCCCTGGTCTAGAAGATAATCTGTCAATCGCTTTTTCTAGACTTATCCATTCAGTCATAGAGAATCCTAAGTTTTGCCAGCATAGTATAAAATCAATTATTCATACAATTACTCAATGCTAGATACATCAGTTTATTTGGCACGGACAAAAATCAAGAAATTTGAATGTCATTTCTAACTAGAGTTTTGCCATTTCATAATTTAAATAATCAAATTAAATAGATCCAACAAAGATTTGTTATTTTCCAGATTTTTTGATTTTTTAGCGAAATCGCTCGATTTTGAGGTGGTTGTATGCAGAGGGTGAGGATTGACGGATCTGAGGCCGTATTTTTGGAGAATGATGAGAAAGACGTGTTGGGATATGCTGTTTGGTATACGATCAGCAGAACTCTTGTGCATAAAGATGACCTGCATGCTTGGTTTGATAAACATGGACTTTCGCGATTTAAACCGTCAGATCCGAAGCATGGCGATGCTTTCAAGCGAATTTGCTCTGAGTATAAGGAGAAGAAGATAGACGAATCTGCAGACTCTGAAACGTTCCTTCTGCTTAGACCGCAGGAGACAGGGCTTACGAGGAAGATAGTGCTGGAAAAGAGGGAAGAAAGTAAAAAGCTGAGCTACAATGTTGTTGGAGAAATTGCGTACGACGAGAAAAGTAGAAACGTGAATTATTCCCTTAGAACAGCAGATCCAGCGGTTAGGGATATAGTGAAAGAGATTCTGGACAGGTTTGAAAGGGAGAAGGACTGCTATACTGATGAGCACATAAGAAAAATACTCCATAGGATTCTCGACAGCTGCAATAGGGTTAAGCTGAAGCCAAGCGGTGGAATATACTTCATACCTCTGGACGACTTCTACTGGATTGAGAGATTCTCCAAGATTGTGGAGGAGATTAAGAAAATCGATCCTAGCAACAGAACGGAGATCTGGTATGCTCCCATAGTAAATACGGAGCGCCATCGCAGAATGCTCGAAATAAAGGTTGAGGATACTTTAGAGGAGATACTGAATTCAGCTATTGAACGACTGCTGAAAATTGATTCTAAAGACCCGAGCAAGGTAAGGCAGATTGACGAAATTGCAAAGCAGATCGAGCAAGCGACTAGGATGGCAGAGAAGTACACTAAAATGCTCAAAGTATCCTTGAACAGGACGACGAGCTTACTCGAAAAAGCAGAGCGTTTACTGAATAAAATAAGACAGATACAGTTCTCACAATTTGAAGTTAAAGTTAAATCTACTGCCTAAATTTAATCTTATTTTTTTGAAGATTTGGCGATCTCCTCCAAAGTATCCTCAACCTTTATTTCGAGAATTCGCTCTATTTTGGAGGTGGTTTGATGGGAGTTGAGAGTAGGAAACTCCAGAATATCGTTTTGGAGATGTGTGAGTATTTTAAGGAAAGAGAGGAGCTTGTAAAACTCCTGATTCTGGCAGTTTTGAGCAAACAGCACGTCTACATTCTCGGCCCTCCTGGTACTGCTAAGTCTGCAATCGCAAGGGCTATAGCTTCTCATTTTGATGCAAAGTACTTTGAATGGCTTGTTACGAGGTTCACTACTCCAGAAGAGCTCTTCGGCCCAATTGACTTAGTAGCACTTGAAAAAGGAGAGTACAAACGCATCACAGCGAATAAACTTCTAGAGGCTGAAATAGCGTTTATAGATGAGATATTCAAAGCCAACAGTGCGATTCTGAATTCTCTACTGTCAGTAATCAATGAGAGAATTTATCACGATGGTGGGATGTCTGTAAAAGTGCCGCTGAACACACTTATTGCAGCATCGAACGAGTTGCCGGAGGATGAAAAGGAACTGGCAGCACTCTACGACAGGTTACTCATCAGGTACGTTGTGGAATACATCAAGAACGATGGGAATTTCGAAGAAATGCTGAAGAGAAGTGACGAGTACACTCCAAAGACAAAGATTGCAAAGGATGAGCTGAGAACAATGCAAGAACACGTGGCTAAGGTAGATATCAGCTCCATACTGCCAACCATAGTCGAGCTGAGGAGAAATTTCAGAGAAAATGGAATAATTGTAAGCGATAGGCGTTTCAAACAGGCGATGGCTGTTGTTAAAGCACATGCACTCTTCCACAGTAGAAGTGTCGCAACAACTGACGATCTAAGAGTTCTCCAGCATATAATGTGGGATTCTCCAGAACAGATGAGGACCGTCAGATCAGTAATCATGGATGTCGTTGACCCATTTGCGAGAAAGGTGCTGGAGTACAGGGATATAATCAACGATTACACAAGTAAACTACAAAGCAAGATCGATCCAGCGGAAGTTCAGGAAATCATGGCAAAGCTGAAAGTTATTGAGAATGAGATTAAAGAGCTGAGCAAGATGGCTTTGAGTAGTGGAAAAGATACTGCTGAGCTGAATGAAATCCTCGATGAAATACAGTCTCTAAAGGTGAGCATGTTGGGTGTGTTGTTTGAAGGTTTTTGTTTACTTATTGGATCTATTCATCCTTTTAGATTTATCACCGGAGGAAATTATGAGCTCTTTTGAGAAAGATCCTCTAAGATCGTTTGAACTTGTTAAAGACATTGTGAAGAGAGAATTAGGAGAAATCAGAGGAGTCAGGTTTTACAACAGTTATACTGGTTCCAATGGTTTTCTAATAGAATACTTAGTTGATTTCAGGTGTGGTCAAGCGTCTGTGAAGATAATATGTGCTGAAAATCCCAGAAAAGTTCTTGTTGATTACTACAAGGCTGAAAAAGAGAGTTTTCACTACAGGTGAGTTTATGGCTAAGTTATTGGAATCTCTTCTCAAGATTTATGAGAAAGTTCCATATACGGTAAAGAGAGACAGCCTTGACGATCTTCTATTCAGCAGGCACAAGGACAGGCTAACAGAGAAAGTTAAAGAAAAGGTTGAGGAGTTCATACCACAGCTCTCACCGCTGATAGCTGACACATTCAGCATTTTTTACAAGTCCAATCCACAATTCTTGGATGATAGCCAGATAGCCTCAGAATTCAGGATAAACAAGCGTGTGCTGGAGAAAGTCATGAATACGGACACTTTTAACGAATTAAAGGAAGCGACAGTTCTTAACGACGTAAATTCTGCGATAGCGACTGTAATTCTCACAGAAAAGCTTTATGAAGAGCTGAAAAGTAAGCTTAAAGAGATAAAAGAGCATACTGAAAAGATTCAACAGCTAAGAAGCCAGTTGCTGAATACAGGCAAGCGTGAGTTTAAGCGGATTGTTCAGCAGATCGAGAAGCATGCTGAAGCGTTACAAGGCATTGTAACACAAGGAGCAATTAGCGTTGCTGTGAGAAAAGCTCAGTAGGACTTTGAAGAAGTGCAGAGTGCTGTAGCAACATTGGGATTTGGAAGCGAGCCCGGACAGCCCATACAAGTGGATCCTGAAACGGCAATAAAGCTTGCTGTTGAACTGAAGAACAATCAGCACGTGAAAAAGATGTTCGAACTGCTTGGAAGGATGAGGAATCTACTTAAATCAACGGCAAAGGCTAAACCGAGGAAAAGCAGGCTTGAGCTGCACAACATTGCGATGAGTAGGGAAATCGAAAGATTACTGCCTTCAGAGGTTCTAAAGCTTAAGAAATTCAAACCAATTTTCCACAAAGACTACTATGAGGGAAGACTGCTGCATTACGATTTAAAAAGAAGGGAAAAAGAAGCTAAAGGTCCAATAGTAATCGCTTTAGATTTATCGGGCTCGATAGCTGGGGAGAAAGAGCAGTGGGCTAAGGCAGTCTAGCTCGCTACCATAGATCTTGCCGTGAAGGATAAGCGCCCTTGAGCTTTCATAGCATTCGATGCCAAGATAAAGGACGTTAAAATCTTCAAAAAACCGCCAAAGCCTGAAGAAGTGCTGGAGATCATGAAGATAGGAGCGAGCGGTGGAACAAACTACGAACTACCGCTAAGAGAGGTCATGAGGATAATTGAGCAGGAAAAAGATTTCACGAAGGCAGATGTGCTGTTTATTTCTGACGGTGAATGTTCTATCCCACCAGAATTCTTTGAGGAGTTCATAAGTTTCAAGAGAAAGTGTAATGTGAGAACGATAGGTGTGCTTATAAGCGGGATACCTAATGTAATCGCCAGATTCTCTGACGAAGTCTTTGGATTGAATACCATCATGGGACTTGATGGCGTTAAAGCTGCTGAGGAAATTTTTCTGAAACTGTTATAGTCGTTAGGCATTCAAATATTAAACCAAGTTTAGGAGTGGGACGATGAAAATAGACGAAATAAAAAAGAAGTATAAAGATGAATAGGTGCTTATCAAAGTTCTAAAGGTTGATGAATTTGGAGCGCCAGTTGAGGGTGAAGTTATTGCACATAATAAGTCGAGGGATGAGATATACGAGAAACAAAGAAAGATGAAAGGAGATCTAGCAATCATCTATACTGGTGAGATACCAAAAGAAGGCTACGTGTTAGCTGAAATTTATTAATACCTTCAGAATAACATATTAGAGGTGTGAAAAATGAAAGCTGAAGAATTCCTGTTAAAGCACTCTCAAGAACTTTCCAAAAAGTATGCTGGAAAGTATATTGCGGTGGTCGGAGATAAGGTTGTAGCGGTTAGTAGAAGCGCTATTCAAGCTTATAAAGAGGCTAAGAAAAAGTATCCGAAAGAAGAGATTGGAATATTCTACATGCCGACTGAAGAGGAGACGGTGACTTTACTATGAAATTTCCTTATCAGCAGAGGCATGGAAGGTTTTTACCGATAATCCCAATAAAACTTAAGAGCGTTGGTGGAGAATGGATAACGTTTGATGCGTTTGTCGATTCTGGTGCAAGTTACAGCATTTTCACAGCAGAAATAGGAGAAATACTTGGATTAAATGTCGAAGATGGAAATAAGATCTACGTTGCAGTAGGCGATGGTTCTCTCATAACAGTTTACCTTCACGAACTAGAGGTCAAAATAGGTGAGAAAACTTTCAAGGCAACTATTGGATTCTCAAAACAGCTCGGAATTGGATTCAATATCATTGGAAGGAAAGATATTTTTGAAAGATTTAAAGTTTGTTTTAACGAGAAAGAGAAAGTCGTAGAGTTTATAGATCTAATCAGCTAAGCTTTGCGAAAAACAGCAGAAGCAATTTTCTAGAAGTTAGTTTGGTTTGGTCGTTTTATTTTTAAGAGTTTTTAAAGTCAATTCGATTCTCGATGATTTCTCCTAAGATCCTGTTGGAGGGTCGTTATGTTAACTGTTCTTAAGCAGCTGATGTTAAAACATATGAGTCTCTTCTACCGATCTGGCAACGAGCTGAAGATGGAACTTGTATACACTAAAAGCGGTTGGATTCCAACCTGGTTGCTGTCAAGGGAAACAATTGACAAGATCGACGTTAGTGGATTTGTAGATAAGAAGTTCGTCGTAGAAATTCTCGAAGGTAGCTACATCAAAAGAGTAGTTAAGGAAAGAGATGAAACAAGAACGAAAATATACCTCGTTACTCGAAGTGGGTTAGTAGAGATTCCATATGAGTATAAAAACAGAAAATACGTTCTAAACACAGGAATAGTCTTAAACGACTGGGAAAGAGGAAAGAGAGTGGGTGAAATTTATGCAAATTTCAGGAAAAGATATCCTTGAAAGGCTTAAGGAGAGGTTGAGGCAAAATTTTCCCGACGATCTGCTGAGGAGTGTGTTCGACAGCCGGCATCAGTTTTCTCTGCTCGAAGCTCATCAGGATTCGCAGTTTATTGAAAAGCTAAAGCAACACTATACGGTTGATGAAGTCGAAGCAAAAATGAAGCTGTTTGAAGACATATTCATTGAATTCGCTACACTCGTTTTAACAGATATCGGATTGATGAAGCCGGAAGGTGGTGTAATCCCGCTTACCGTCTTTGTCGGCACCTCACCAGCGACAAAGGAAGTCTTAGTTGTATTGTTCGATAATGATACTGGGAAAGTCATGCATTCTTTCCGCATAAACGAACTTGACAGGAATATCTGGGAGAAAGAGCTTGAGAGAGCTTATGAAGATATTGGAAGCTTCTACTTAGGTGGAAAGAAGTATGAGTTATCTGAATCGGAGCTAAAAGCGTTTGCATACAGGGTCATTAGATACTACATGAAATATGGAGAAATTAACTGGGAGATTCTTGAGACTGAAATATTCGACCTAAAATCTGATTGATTCTGAATTTTTGGTTGATTATATTCCACTTTTGCTGCAGCGACTATAGTTTCGTTCAAAAATATGTTATAACGATACTTTTAAAAATTTTCAAAAAACAACTATAATGATGGCTACAGCTATACATCTTGAAGGCGTAAGACAAGCTATACTTAAAAATGTAATGGTTAGAGATTTGAGCATGTCAACTTAACCCACCCTTAGCCCAAACAATCAAGTTATACACTCCTGCAAAACTCTCAGCAAATTCTTCAACACATCTTCCAACATCCTTAGCAT
>Ga0190369_1000004_pt1 | contig 35315 bp, 39 predicted proteins | sample 4872181213_MG_FD_165051 | JGI IMG/M metagenome (GOLD analysis project Ga0190369, IMG submission 165051) | Hydrothermal vent microbial mat bacterial communities from Southern Trench, Guaymas Basin, Mexico - 4872-18-12-13_MG | ecosystem: Environmental > Aquatic > Marine > Hydrothermal vents >... | reverse complement strand
GATACGCAGAACTCGTCGAGGAGCGCAAAGTCGCAGACGACAAGATGGTATTCGTCGAGGGTTGTAAGAACCCGAGAGCCGTAAGCATACTCGTTCGCGGAGGTAGCGAGCATGTAGTTGACGAGGCGGAGAGGTCATTACATGACGCCTTATGCGTTGTAAGAAACTTAATCGAGGAGCCGAAGATCTTACCTGGTGGAGGTGCGGTCGAGTTAGAGGTGTCTAGAAAGCTTAAGGAGTTTGCAGAGACGCTCGGTGGTCGCGAACAATTGGCAGTAAAGGCGTTTGCCGAGGCGTTAGAAGTAATTCCGAGAACACTCGCCGAGAACGGAGGACTTGATCCGATTGACATGATGGCGGAACTAAGGTCAAGGCATGAGAAGGGCGAATGGTGGGTCGGTGTAGATCTAGAAGAGGGCAAGGTCGGTGACATGAGAGAGAAGGGAGTATGGGAGCCGCTAAGTGTTAAGAGGCAGGCAATAGCTGCCGCCAGCGAAGTTGCGCAAATGATATTAAGGATAGACGATGTGATAGCGGCGGCAGAGTTCGGAAAGGAGAAGGAAAAGGGCAAGGGAGAGGAGAAGGAAGAGGAGACAGGTTCTGAATTTTAATCGGCAAAAATAACAAAATGTCGAAACCTATCGGTTAATCTTCAATCGTTTAATTTTTATATCCCATTTTTTCTAATGCAACTACCACTCCGCCCGCTTATTCTTGGGGGTGCGTAGGAGATTGAGTAGTTCTTTGAGCGGGGAAGCCCATTTTAATACCATAGTGCGTAGTAAAGACGAAATAAAGATTGGTCCGCGGTTTCTTACGCGTTACGAAAAGGCAAGGATCATAGGTGCGCGTGCATTGCAACTATCGATGGGCGCTCCTATCCTTATAGACATCCCGCCTACAATTACGGATTCTATAAGAATAGCGCAAATAGAACTCGAGAGAGGAGTTCTCCCAATAATCATAAGAAGAAGAGATCCCTCAGGAAGATGGCAGGATATTCCGATTAAGATACTCATACAGGATCCATGAGGTCTTCTAAATACTTTTCCTCTCCTGTTGCTGTTCTAACTTTGCCTGTCCGCAACAAATACTCTTCATCCAGCATTTCTTTACTTTTAAGGTATTCTATAAGTTCGTCGGAAATGAACGGTCTTCCGTTGACAAGAGGATAAGCAAAGGGCAACTCTATGCTTGTAATATCGTCCAACTGTATTTCAACACCCACTTTCACAGGTATATCCAATAACCTCATTCCCTTAGAAACCATTAATGCCATATATGTCGCACCGTCTATCGAAAACTGGTGTTTTCCGAGGTTTCTCTTTGCGGCTCTGGGAAAAAATTTTGAAAGGAGTTGTTGTGTACGTCCACGTGGTGGGTGATCTCCGAGTATTCCACCTATAACGATAAACGCGGCTTTATCGAAGTCCTCGGGGCATAATTCCTTATCTGCAGCGGGGTCCAGAATTATCATAGCGTTTTGATCTAGAGGTAGGGTCTTAATACTAAACCTCAACACGCTTCCTATCTCGGCGAGTTTTCTTGCCTCATTTGCGTCTCTCACATTTGTGAAAATTATTTTATCGTATCCCACGATCTCGGCCGCGTGTTTATACTCATACCACAACCATTTGCTGAGAACGGGCTCTAAGTGTTCTATTATGAAAAATATTTGTTTTTGGGATTTGAAGTTTCGAACTTTCATGAAGTCATGCCCTTTTCAGCAACTCTATCGCGAGAATTCTTCCATTCTTTACAAGTAATCTTGGAACACGATCCTCAATCGTATGGACACCATCAGAGAAAGATGCAGTTCCCTTAACTCTCAACTCGGTGATTATTCTTCCCTTCATTTCGGATTTCTCTTCTCCGACAAGAAATGCTTGATCTCTTAGAATCACAATATCATGTTTATAATGAGACGGAAGAGTAGCGCCCATCAATTCTTCAAGTATCATCTTTAACTCATCTGTTCTGGTGGTTGGCGTCTTTTCCACCGGTTGAGATGTAACTGTGGTAGATGGCCGTGCAACTTCCCGCTCTACGGCCTTTCCGGGAATGATCGCAGGAGCCCCAACTTTTTTTAACGCCTCTTTAAAATCATCGGTTTCAGAACCCTCATCCATAACAACGATTTTATAAGATGGTCCGTATTTAACCTTTAGATTTCTTGCCGATTGCGCGCTAATGAATTTCCTCCTTACCGAGGAGTTAGAACCTTTCCATACGTATATTGTACGGCCATCTTCATCCACAACTATGAAAACGTCGCTTGACGAAAATTCCAGTTGGTGCGGTAACAACTCACTCAACGTGCCGTCATCATTCACCCGGTAGATTAGTACCACTGCCCACCCGCCCCTTCGGCTTTAGGGTGACACACCTGTGCACAAAGTTATTGTGGGTAGCAATTAATATTCCTTTCGACTTTATTTTAATCAGTTCGGCACTTTGGTTGATATGGAAATTGCAAGCGTACGGACATTTTTGGGCAGAAGAAATAAGTACCTTTTTCCCTCGGAAAAGTCTGCAATTTGAAGGTGGTTTATCGGAATTTTTCCTTACTTGTGGGCATATAGGTTATAGGCGTGAAAGAACCTCCAATCAAAGATCTCAAGCACAAGATATTGGGATCGAACAGTACAGTGCTTAAAATATCAAAGAAGAGGCTAAAAAAGCTTTTTTAGGCATTAACAGAATGTTTAAAAAAGTTTTTTTCAAACTGTCCAGAAAGGAGGGTAAAGGATGACAAACCCCATACTTGATTATCTTAAGAGGGTGAACTGGTGGGAAGGTATAAAGTGGATTATCGAAAGTCTGGCAGATTTCATTACAAAAAATAGCGGTGGACTTATTAGTGGCTGGACTGCACAACTTCTAGCTGCGACAATTCTAGTAACGATCTTCTTAGGAATAGTCGCAGCAGTGAAACAAATAATAAAGGTAATCGTAGTGTTAATGTGGCTTTTCGTAATAATCGCAATAATAGCATCATTAATTCCGCTTTGATCTCTGTAATCGAGGGATACTACGCAATGCAGTAGATGATATAGATGCGTTAAGGAACGGCCGGAATAGGGCTTATAGAGGGATCAACAAAAACCAAAAATTGCGACGAAGATTACGGACATTATATTTAATTTTCAACCACATTTCGAGAAGGCGAATATATTGTGGCATATTTCGCCGTAGCCTGTGATAGCATCATTAGGTGCACAATCTTTTTATCTTAAATTTAGCAACGAAGCCGCAGAGCCGCGTTGCCTCTCTTTTCAATAACCGTTACGGTTGTCTCTGAGGTTGTGAACAAAATTTATATTTATGGTATCTATTTGAATAGATGTTGAGCTTCGGAAAGCTATTCGTTGAGATTTTATTTATAGTGAACTAATGTAAGATTTTGGTGAAATTAAAGTGCGCGGTGATTTGATATATGGAGCAGGTGGGTAGTGTAAAGGGGAGAATAGAGGAAGAGATCGAGAAAGTGATGAAGAAATTTGCTTTTCTCGAAGGAGTTGCAGTAATTTCGATGGAAGGGTTTTTGATAGCGTGCAAATTACCGCAAAATGTAGATGGCGACCTGATAGCGGCATCCACAGCGGCGGTTCAAAACATATGTGAGAAGATAGGAATCGATGTGGGTAAGGGCGGTACAAGGGCGGCAATCTTGGAGTATGAGGGTGGTTACGTCATAACATCAAGCCTAGGAGAAAATTTCCTACTGACAACAATCGTTGGAAACGTCGCTGGGCTGAAACTCGGCATGGTCTTCCTAGCACTTGACCAGTTGAAAAAGGCAATAGGTCCCCTACTTGGAAAGATAGAGGAATTCGTAATACCGATGGGAACTGGCGAAATAGTTACGGAGTAAGAGATTGCAACTCCTTAAGGAAATCCCTTACAGCGAACGCCACATCAAATGCTTGATCGAAGTAGAAGTGATCGGCGCCATCTATTTCGATGTACCTTTTCGTGGCAGATCCCACACTTTCTAGTAGTTCTTTTACGGTATCTTTCGACACGAAGGTATCATTTGAGCCTCTTATTATTAGCAGAGGAGATCTTATATTGGGCAATTGACTTTTCACATCAACTCTAAAGTCTGGTAAAACCAGCGGCGGCGAGATGAGGATGAGTGACTTCAGCTGAACTCTTGGAGCTAGTGCAATTGCCACCATGGCTCCAAAACTGTAGCCGCAGAGCGATATTTGGGAAAAACCTAGGGTTCTTATTTTATTATACGCTGCCTCTGCGTCCTTTAGTTCCCCAATCCCATGCGCATACGAACCCTTCGACGGAGGGACTCCGCGGAAGTTGAATCTAAAAACGCAAAATCCTTCATCAACCAATACGTCTGCAATTGTTGATATCACGATGTTTTCCATGCTCCCACCGAACAGTGGATGGGGGTGAAGTAATAGTACCAAATCGCCTTTATTTTCGTCCATTTCTTCCGGGAGCCAAAGTTCCCCGTACAATTTTACATCTGATTTGAATGTCAGTGGAATTTTTCGTATCTTTCGAGGCTCTTCTTCCAGCCCGAAGAATCTCTCCATGCTGATCCCTCAGCTACGGCATTATATGCTTATCCCATTCCTCCTCTGGTATTCCGAGGACTCTTAATATTTCCTTCGGGTCTATCGGGCCCTTCCTTGTTATAAGGGGGGAGGGCTCCTTTGTGAAATCAACGATGGTCGAGGGCTTGAGAGCACGAAGTCTTCCTACGTCTATTGCGAGGTCGTATCTTTCTTTAAGTGAAGTAATTGCCTTCCTCACGGAGTAAGGTGGAGGCTCTCCGCTCTTATTCGCACTCGTTGCCGTTATTGGTCTTCCAAATTCGCGTATTATTGCAAGCGCGACAGGATGATCGGGTATTCGAATAGCAATTGCATTTGGATTTACAATATCCGGTACGATCTTCCTCTTAGGAAGGGCTATGGTTAACGGCCCGGGCAGAAAGCGCTTTGCCAAGATCTCGGCTTCGGGCGTGAATATTGCATATTTCTTTGCCATCTCTATATCGGACACCGCTATGGATATCGGTTTTGAGAATGGCCTCTCTTTTGCAATATACACCTTTTTTACGGCATCTTCGTTCAAGGCATCGACCCCCAGCCCGTAGCACGTCTCAGTGGGGTAGATCAATATGCCTCCCTCTTCTAATATCTCGACGGCCATCTTTATTACTTTGAAATCAGGTGACCGCGGATCCGTCTTTACTACGATCTTCTTATACAAGGTAACATCCATCCATCACATTTTTAGTTACGCGTCAAAGTAATTATGTCAGGAACGGTGAATTCTAGGGAAAATATATTAGTCTTTTGATTAATGGTGAAGGAAATGAGGAGCAATGTCAAGGTCTGTATAGGCATCGAGGGTACGGCTCACACACTAGGAGTGGGCATTGCAACCTCGGATGGAAAAATCCTAGCAAACGTGGCGGACTCCTACATACCTCCTCCTGGGGGAGGAATACACCCCGCAGAGGCGGCACGTCATCACACCAGACTTATGGCTGAGGTCATAAAGAGGGCTTTAGACGTCGCAGGAATTTCCATTGACGATGTGGACATGGTTGCCTTTTCAAGAGGACCGGGAATGGGGCCATGTTTGAGAACAGTCGCGATAGCTGCAAGGACATTGTCAATGGGATTAGGAGTTCCCCTTATCGGGGTAAATCACATAGTTGCCCATATAGAAATAGGGAGGCTCGTCACGGGCGCAAAGGATCCGGTTACTTTAATAGTAAGCGGTGGAACTACCGCCATTGTTGCTCACGCCAAGGATCGGTACAGGGTCTTCGGAGAAACACTAGATATCGCCATTGGAAATTGCTTTGATAGATTTGCACGCGAGGTCGGAATACATGACCCTAATAGTCCTTGGCCCGGCCCAATGTTTGACAAATATGCGGAAAGAGGAGAAAAGTACATAGAATTGCCGTATACTGTTAAGGGGATGGATCTTTCCTTCTCAGGATTGTTAACGGCCGCCATTAGGGCTGTCAAGGAGGGACATCGTATAGAGGATGTTGCTTATAGTCTTCAAGAGACAGCATTGGCAATGATAACTGAGGTTACGGAGCGTGCCCTTGCACACACCGGGAAGGAGGAGTTGCTCCTCACAGGGGGATTTGCTAGGAATAAGAGGCTACAAGAAATGTTAAGAGCAATGACCGAGGATAGAGACGCGAAGTTTTATGTGACGCCACGTGAATACGCCACAGACAATGGTGCCATGATTGCGTGGACTGGGATACTTGCATATAGGCAAGGTTATGAACTCAAGGTTGAGGATAGCTTTGTGATCCAACGCTGGAGAGTTGATGAGGTCGAGTGGAAACTCTTAGATCCCGAGGCGATTGAGTGATGGCGATTGTCGTCAAAAGAGGCAATAGCATTTTCGTTGAGGGACCCGCGAGAATAGAAATAAAGGAAGGGACCGGGATTGTGTTCGGTAGGGAGGTATATCCCGGAGACACAATTGTTGTCAAACGTGCAAAGGCAGTTGGAATTGCCGCGTTAGATCGCGATCTAACCGTGGACATAGTATCGGGGGTAGAGCCGAGGTACGAAATAATTGAAGGGTCCTTATTCCCAGATGACTGGTTTCACGCCGCAGATGTAATATCAGAACTTGAAAAGCCCGCAATAGTTGCAGTACTTGGTGATGTTGACACAGGTAAGAGCACTCTTGTCACGTTTCTTGCAAATATCCTCTTCAAGAGGGGATTTAAGGTTGCAATAGTTGATGAAGATGTGGGCCAGAGTGATATAGGTCCCCCTTGCGTGATAGGACTATCCTTCATGGACAGGCAGATATTCTTTCTCGAAGAGTTGGAGTTTTACGATGGCTATTTTGTCGGATCTATCACCCCATCGGGTCTGTTACAAAGATCAATAGTAGGTGTAAGATTACTGTTAGATCGCGCCTTAGAGGAAGGTGCAGAGGTAATATTGATTAATACGACAGGATGGGTTTACGGAAGAGGGGCACGTGAACTAAAAACTCTGATTTTAAGGGTTCTAAGAGTGAACTGCATAATTGCGATCGAAAAGTCTCGGGAATTGGAGCATCTCATAGCACCGTTCAGAAGGAGTGGCACCTTAAGAATACTAAGGGTGACAAGTCCGCCTAGGATAAGGGAACGCGATAGGGTAGATAGAAAGTTTTTGAGGGAGACTTCCTTTGAAAAGTATTTGAGAGATGCAAAGGAAGTGAAGCTGAAGTTAGATGATGTAGGAATTGTGTACGGATTTCTCGGAACGGGAAGGCCGGCAACACCCGAGGAACTTTCTCTCATAGAGAAAATAGTCGGTGTAAAGGTAGAATACGCCGAAATTTCAAGGGATGCCGTTGTAGTGATAACCGCTGAGAGGGTGAAAGTTGACGCGTTGATGGTGAGTGCATTAAAATTGCATTTTAACTGCCAAGATGTGAGAGTGGTTCACTACGGGGACTTTAAGGGTACTCTCGTCGGCCTATCATCGTCCGATGGTAGGTTTTTGGGATTAGGTATCATCAGCCAATTCAATCCCAAAAGCAGAGAGCTGACAATACTCACACCGGTAAAAGCGGAGGATATTGCGATAATAGAGTATGGATGTGTGAAAGTATCCCCAGAGGGCAAGGAGGAGAGAATCTTCCATCCGTGGTCCGTTTGAGTTATCTTATTTGTACAACTATCGCTATCGAGCATCCACACCTTTCAACAACATGCTCCGTTGATTTTATCAAGATCTCCTTAAGTTTTAAGCCGCGCATTCTTGCCATTTCCTCAAGCATGTCCCTTACAGAGTTTTCTGCCTCTTCCTTCGTCATATTCCTTCCCGCAACCTCGGCAACAAGTGTGGGTCCGCCTTCTGTCCTGCCCATGATTATTGCGGCTGCTATCCTTTCTCCAGGTACTGTTGACACGATATAATTGTAGATTGCGGGAACGGTCGATCCGGGGTAGAATTTCGGTGGATTTTCCACAACTTTTACGTCGGGTGGCAGTATGCTTGTCAATCGAACGAGTGAAACATCGCCAACTCCGAGTTTTATGAGGCAATTATCAAACGCGTTCAGCGGCGTCTTTCCCTCTGCAGAAACGGCTCCTATCATTACCTCCTTTGGTGCTCCGAACATTCCCATTATCATCATCGGCACCAGCCACTCGGAACTTTTAACTTTGTGATCTGCCATTGAATTTAAAACTAACGAATGTAAGAGCCGGAAGGTCTTTAGAGAATTGTGAGGCGAAATATAGAAAGAGGTTGTCATCCGAAACGGTGGTGTAAATTGCCGAATGAAGGAAAAAGAACTTCTAAATTACCAGCAGGAAAGGTATCCGATGAACTACTTAGGAGGATAGTGTTTAAGCACTTGGGTGCGCCATCCAGTAGATTACTAGTTCCACCGGGTGTTGGCGTCGATGCTGCGGTCATCGATCGAAACAGTAACATAATTGTTGTAAGTACCGATCCGATAACAGGCGCCGTGGAAGACATAGGATGGCTCGCAGTACATATAAATGCGAACGATGTTGCCTGCCATGGTGGAGTTCCACGGTGGTTCTTTGCCACCATTCTCCTACCTGAGTGGGCGGATGAGGAATTACTTGAGAGGATAATGAAGCAGATGGACAGCGCTGCAAAAGAGTTAGGAGTGACGATTGCAGGGGGGCACACCGAGGTCACGCCAGGGCTTGATAGACCCATAGTTGTGGGGGTAATGATAGGTGAAGTGGAGAGAGGAACTGAATATGTTTCTACAACAAATGCAGAGCCTGGAGACATGATAATAATGACTAAAGGAGCGGGAGTGGAGGGCACAGCAATACTTGCGACAGAAAGAGAAAGAGACTTGAGAAAATATTTAGATAAGAGCCTTATTGAGCGAGCAAAGTCTTTTAAGAACATGATAAGTGTTGTCAGGGAGGCATTAACTGCTATTAGATGTGGTGGCGTTAAGGCGATGCATGATCCAACGGAGGGAGGAGTTCTAGGAGGTTTGCATGAGGTCTGCGATGCTTCAGGAACGGGCTTCATTGTCGAATCGGAGAAAATAAAAATTTATGATGAAACAATGAAAATCTGTCGGATATTTGAAATAGATCCTCTTCGGTTGATCAGCAGTGGGACCCTGCTTATAATTGCTAAGAAGAAGTCGGCCGGGAAAATAGTTGAGTCTTTAAGGAGTATTGGTGTTGATGCCGAGATAATAGGCTACATTGTGGATGATAAGAGACGGAGGTTCTTAGTACGTCGTGATGGGAAATGTAAAAAAGCCCCACGGCCTGTTCAAGACCATTTATGGATAGCTCTAGAGAAAAAATTATAAATGACAATTATTTTGCCTTTGTAAGCATTTCAACTATTTCTTTAGCCCTGTCGAAGCGTATTTTCCCTTCTCTTATCATTATTTCAACAACCTTATCCACAAGTTCTCCTCTTGCACCTGCCATCATCGCTAGATTTCGGGCATGTAATTTCATGTGCCCTCGTTGTATGCCCTCAGTAACTAGGGCCCTGAGTGCAGCAAGGTTTTGTACAAGTCCGACTGCGCCCATGACCTCTGCTAGTTCTCTAGCAGACCTCACCCCCAATATCTTTAAAGCAATTCTGGCAATAGGATGCACGCGTGTTGCTCCTCCGACTATTCCAACCGCTAGTGGCATCTCCAGAGTTCCAACCAAGTTCCCATCAGCATCTTTCTCCCATCTACTTAGGGAGGTATATTTACCATTGCGCGCCGCGTATGCATGTGCACCAGCTTCTATAGCTCTATGATCTTGTCCTGTGGCGAGGGCAACCGCTATTACTCCATTCAATATGCCCTTATTTGAAGTTGCGGCTCTGTAGGGATCCGCCTCTGCCAGCGCTGATGCCAATACGATTCTATCGACTACTTCCTCTCCGCCGATCTCTTCTTTATCAACCTTACACCACGCTCTTACAATTCTCCTATCGGCAAGGTTCGAAACGATTCTCAGCAGGACTTTACCGCCCGTTATTTCCTCTATGTACGGCGCGACAGCCTCCGCCATTGTGTTCACAGCGTTTGCTCCCATCGCGTCTTTAACGTCCACGAGAAGATGGACTACTATCATTTCTCCCTTTCTTGTCTGCACAACTCTCACTTCCATGTCTTTGGCGCCACCACCAAGTTTTACCAGTACGGGATCCTGCTCATTTGCAATCCTAAGGATCTCCTCCTTGTGCATCAGCAGTTCCATCTTTTTCCCATAAGGATCCGGTACACCGACGACCTGTATCTGTCCTATCATTATCGAATCAGAGGCATGCGCCCACACGCCGCCCGTTTTTCTAGTCCACCTCGCTGCGTTGCTTGCGGCTGCAACGACTGAGGGCTCCTCGAGCACCATTGGAACCATGTAGTCTTTTCCGTTTATTAAGAAGTTGACCGCAACGGCAAAGGGATACGCCATAGTTCCAATTACGTTTTCTATCATTCTATCCGCGACTTCAAGATCCAGATTACCCTCTTTGATAAGCAAATTTCGTTCGTCTTCCGAAAGCCCCGAAAACTCTGCCACGATGTCCAACCGCTTATGGAGAGGTAGCCTATAAAAGCCTTGGATTCTGGAAGTTTTTGCCAATAATATCACCACATTTCGAAAAGTTGGCTGTTGACAATGATGACTTTAATGAATATCGGAATTTAAACGTATCTCGCTCCGCGTAATAGCTAATTGTCGAAAGGGGAATGACGCAGGCAGGAAATCGTATGAGAGGAATAGAAACCGTCGCTCCCATCCCACAATTTTGAAGTGAACGGATATATGTCGACGTACTAAGTTCCGAATTTTTCGCTCGGAGTATGTATTGTGAAGATCTTCATCTTTTTCCGATCCTTGTAGAAGTTTTTATACCTAACTTCGTGACAATAAAAGGGTACACGTGGATAAGAAAGCAATTATAATCTCGATTGCAACGGGGACAATTTTCGCTCTCATCCTAGCAGTTAATACTATTAGTGCAGTAAAATTTGCAAGATGCTCCACAAATCCCATAAATGTTTCCATAAACCCGCAAATCGCTGAACTGGGTTGCACAATCAATATAACGGTCGAGTATTATGTACCTCCCGAAGAGGAACCGGCGGACGTGACAATAAAAGTTGTGAATACTAGTAACGATATCATTCTTCTTCGCGAATACGACTCTCAAGCAGCAGGATACTACATTAGGCAGATTTTCCTCACATTAGACCCCTCAGAATGGGAGCCTGGCGATCAACAACAAGAAGGTTATGTCGTAGTAACTTTAACTACACGGGTAGGAATATACACGGAAAATTCTAGTTTTTACGTAACGCGCGCGGATCAGAAAATAATTATGGAAAGCATGAGTCCCGAAAACCCAGTTACAGGCTCTGAAATAAGTCTCCAACTATCAATAGTAAATGAGAATAACGAGACATTTGTTGTATCCAACAATCCCGTAAACGTATCTGTCTTCAGAAACGATACTCTCGTAGAAACGAGAATTGTTTACACCGATATTTATGGAAACGCGTATTTTTCGATAGGACCTTTCAATACGAGCGGAAATTACATAATGAATGTGACAAGTTTCGAAAATGGAGATTATAAAGAATCTTGTGCAAGTTACATAATCACGGTTTCAGAGGGAACCATATCAAGTAAAACGCCAACGGAGCTAAACATATTCTATGAATATCTTGGTGCTATTGATCCAGATAGTAAGTTGACATTCGCGTATGAACCTATTAACGTGAGCATTAGACTTGTAAATGTATCCTCAGGCCAGGGGATATCGAATGCCTGCATATCTTTGCGCATATATGATGCGTCCACGAACGAAAAACTATTCGAAAAGATCCTGGTAACGGGGACTAATGGAATTGCACACACGATATGGAAAGCGCCATACAGCGGGAACTTCTCCATTTATGTCTATTACCCCGGTGACGAACTAACGGAACCTTCGAACGTCACCCTTGAACTTCCCAAGATACTAAAAAGACCGATGTATGCAGCACTTACAAAGGTCCCAACAACAATTTACGTCGGGGATAGCGCTGAAATGGAGGTGAGCGTCTATGACGAGATCAACAACTCGGTAGTTCCCAACATTACAGTGGAAGTACATTGTGCAGCGACAGGGCAAATGATACTTGCGAAGAATTTCACAGATCAGAACGGTATCGCCCATCTGAGCATATTAATACCGGAAGAGTTCTCCATAAACGTGTTGGGAATCAAACATTTGAAGTTAAATGCTATGACTCGAATGCGCACCCAGTTTACGCAAGTACATCGATACGTACTACGGTATCCGTTCGCGATCGATCTAAAGTAGAGGTGCTAAGATGCAACGCCTCAGAAATCATCCGGGGAGAATCGGTGGAAATTTTCGTTAATGTGACGACAGATCTTGGCGGAAAAGTTTTGGGAGAATTATTCGTGTTTGTAAATGGTACTTTCTCAAGTAAAATTAATGTCTCAGGAACCCCCATTAAGATATTGATAGGTTCGCCTATAACAAATAACATCGGGAGCCTTCTGCTAAATATCACCTTCCGGAACTCAACATACTATGACGAATCCTACGATCTATTCACGCTATCAGTGGTGTCAAAAATCGGTATATACCATGATGTTAAACCGGAGTATCCCTTAAGGGGAACCGATATAACGATACATATAACAGCATTTGATGAATTAACAGGGGAGCCCCTGAATGACGCGACCCTTCGTGTGCTTCTAGATGATATACTGATATTCAATGCCACGGTCACAAACGACACGTACATCACATGGCACGTACCAGAGAATATCAAAGTGGGAATACACAAGCTGACGATAATAGCAAGTAGAGAGTACTACATAGTATTCAACCAAACGTATGATCTTAGAATATGGATGAGATCGAGATTGTCACTTGAGGTTTCTATCGTGGGCGGCTATAGCATATTAAGTGGCAGAAGCACAACTAAGTCATTGCAGAAGTCAATGTATCGGATTGCACAAAGATTGCCTGCTGAGAACGTAAATGAAACGAAATATGTCGATATCGTAAAAAGAGAATTCTCGAATGATCCCGATCGCATAGCAAATGAAGTTAAAACAACTAACGGAAAAGACTCACCAATGATTGTCATCAGCGTGAAAGAGGTGAGATCCATCGCAGGAAGGTGCTGTATTCAGATCTCTGAAGCCCTCTCTACAGACCGCAAACGTGAGGCCAAATTCTTCACATACATCTTTCACCATCTTAAGGATGTTGTATCTCATTTCTCTCGGAAGATAATATGATCCCCCGATCTTCTGCCCATCACGGAAATATAAGTCCCTAAACCTATTTGCCACGATATCGAGTTTTATGCGAAATCTGTTGAAAATATCCGGCTTTAGTTTTAATGTCGAACTAACTACGTGCTTTACACCAGCGCCCGCTGCCCCTTCTATCACCTCGCGGAGAATCCTCTCGTCGTCATTCACGTAAGGAATTATGGGATCAAGCCTGAGTACCGTCGGAATACCGTGATCGTGCAAAAACTTCATTGCTTTTAATCTGCTTTCAGGTGAGGGTGCATATGGTTCTAAAACCCTCACAAAACCCTCCATCCCGGTTATGGTAATGCTAACGACAGACTTCATTCTCGAAAGTATGTCGACATCTCTCGTAACGAGATCGCTTTTCGTTAATATCAAAACCTTCATGCCATATGCCTTAAGAACTTGTAATGCTCTTCTCGTCAGATTATGGCTCTTCTCAATCGGAGGGTAAGGATCAGAGCTGTTCGACATGGAAACATGAAAGTCTCTGCGGGCTTTTACGATATCCGCTTTCAACTGCGCTATGAAACCGCGCTTCGGGCGACATTTATACGCATTTGGAATGTAGGAAGTGGTATAGCAGTATACGCACTTGTGGGCACAACCAGTGTAAGGGTTCAATGAGTACTTCGGTGGACATGTGCATAACGGGTTTTTCCAAGGATCGAATTTTCGTAAAACTCTCATACGAAATATTGATTGTGCGATGGAATACTTAAAAGGTCACCGTTTCTACACCTTATAGCACCGGCGGGGGTGATAGGCATTAGCAGCATCCCCGTATTCGGACATCTCAATCGCGAGGTCATAAAAAAGAACATATGCACTCTCTGTGGTGCCTGTGTCGCCTCATGCCCCGTGGACTCCGTAGAGATAACAGATGAAACACCGAAACTCACGGGAATATGTGTTAGATGCGGAATGTGTTACTCAGCTTGCCCCAGAACTGAGGATTACGTGGGCAACGTAGAAAAGACCCTTTTCGGAAGGGAAAGAGAAGAGGGGGAAGCAATAGGAATCTTCAAGGAAATTTATACTGCGAGAACGTTGCTTGACGACGTGAGAAAGAAGTGTCAGGACGGCGGAATTGTCACAACCCTTCTCGTTTATGCTCTCGAAAACGGACTCATAGATGCCGCTGTGGTCTCCGGAAGAGATCCCAAAGAACCCTGGAAGCCCGTTCCAATGGTCGCCTTAACAAGGGAGGAAATCATAAACGCGGCAGGAACCAGATACTCAGTATCACCAAACGTCAGCGCACTGGGTATGGCCGTAAAGGAATACTTTAAGTCGAAAGTGGGCTTTGTCGGAACTCCATGTCAAGTACTGGCCGTCAGAAAGTTGCAATATCATCCAGCCGCGGCAACGAAGATCGGAGAACGTGTTGCATACGTCATAGGGCTCTTCTGCATGGAGAACTTCTCATATGCTCCGTTCATAAAGAAGTTCATTGGGGAGGAAAAAGGGATCCCATTAAGCGAGGTGACAAAGTTTTCCATAGAGAAGGGCAAATTCTACGTCTATAAAGGGGATACAATTGCGCTCGAAATGAAAGTTTCCGAACTCAAAAACTACGCGCGACCCGCCTGCCACGTATGCCCGGATCTGACCGCAGAACTTGCGGACATCTCTGTAGGATCGATAGGATCTGATAGAGGATGGTCAACTGTCGTCATAAGAACTGATAAGGGTAAGGAATTATTCGAGGCTGCCGTGGAGGCAAAGTTCATAGAGGCGAAGAAGTTATCTCTAGAAGATAAGGGCGTATCATTGCTTATGAAGATAGCGAGCGAAAAGAGAAAACGGGCCAAAAAGTAGGTGCATTCCATGAAACCTTGGTTGCTCAACATCCTTGCATGCCCGATTTGTAAGCACCATCCCCTTATGGCGTTTTTCTTCTCTTGGGAGAAAAGTGATGACGAAATATCCCAGATATATAGAGCAATGCGAGAACCCCCTAAGGACGTAAACATAAAGGACCTTGTAGGAATAGTCATCGACATCCTCGTCGATAGGATTAGACTCTCAGCAATGGAAAACATAAGAGACCTCACCGAGAACACCCTTTCCCAAGATATGTACACCGACTTCCTAGGAACAATGAGAAAGTTAATGAAAGAGAAGGAAATAGAGGATGCAAAGAACATCTGTATGGAATTGGAAAAAACGGGAAAATCATTGAAAGAGATAAGGAAAAAGCAAGAAGAGATCGCAGAAAACTTAACGAAAAAGTTTCTAACGGAGATAAATAAACTCTACAACTACATGATCCTTATGGAAGTCGCAGAGGGGCTTCTATATTGCGAAAAGTGTCAAAGGTGGTATCCGGTTGGGAATCGCGTCAAGGGAGTCCCCGAACTTCTGCCAGACGAACTAAGAGATAAAGATGTTGATCTCTGTTTCCTCGAAAAGTGGAAAGAAAAAATACCAAAGAAGATACTGATCGAAGGCAAGCCGTTCTCCCTTCAATGATCTCTCCAATGGACTTTTTAAACCATCAACAGCAACGTCGGGCATTGAAATACCCATACATCAAGTTTTTTAACAAGACATGCACGAAATCTTATTGTGGAAGTACGGAGATGGTACTTTTGAGTAGTAATAATCCTGCCACTGACAAAATGTATCATGTCAGATGCAAAGTATGCGGATGGGAAGGATACACATGGTTACGTGGTTACATCAATGGCGGGTTGCTCTACATAGAGTGTCAAAAGTGCGGCTCAAGAAGTCTCTTCGTCTCCCCGCCCGTGCCCTCTCACGAAATAGTAATAGGGACATCCGTATTCGACGAACTGATGAAAACGTTTACAGCAGTCTTCACAACCATTATGGGAGGATTAACTACTATCACAAGACACATCCGTTTAGGAACGCTCACCACATCCCGCCTCATAAGAACATTAGCAATCGGTGCAACCAGTTTTGCGATATTTTTCGTGTTAAGCATGCTTTTCCTGCAAAATGATGTTTTCATGCAGATAATAATCGGAACTCTGGGAGGTGTGGCTGCATCCATCTTCTCTCAAAATAGATGACACGTCACTAATGGATGGATGCAAAATGGCGGATGAATTCTCAAAATATCGGGTAAAATTTGAATTCGAAAGTGGATACTCCGTCGAGGGCATCCTCGATAGACTGAAATCTCCAATTACCGTCAACAATCTCGTAAATAAGTTGCCAATAATCGAGAGAATCGCGCCATGGCCCCCCTCAGACCCTGTTGGAATATGCTTTAAAGCAAACCTCGGCCTAGGACGTGAAAAGGTGGTACGCAACGTTCAGTCTGGGGACATAGGATATTGGCCCTTAGGAGATTCTATATGCCTATTTTTCAAGGATTCCCAGTTAAGATATGACATAAACCCGCTCGGAAGGATAACAAAGGGCATAGAATATTTAACCCAACTTAAGAGAGGAGAAAAGGTAGTATTCTCACTTATATGATACCTACTCGGGAATTATCGTTTCTTGTTTACATTAACCGGAATCTCAATAGCGGGGAGCACAATCAGAGCATCCCCTGATGCTTCTATTATTAATCCGTCGCCACTCGAATTTATCCGTGTTATTCTCCCATTTATAGGCACGACCTTAATCTTATTGGAGTACTTCAATCCCCTAATGGCGCTTTCTGCGCTTGAAAGTACTCGCTCTCTAAGAACTTCCTCTAACATCCTCTGGACCTTAACGTACTCCCTCTCCAGAACCTCCCTGCGCCTGCGCTCCTCCTCTAGCTCTTTCCGCATTTCTAAAACTTCCTTTGAACTCTTAATATCGGTCGACCAGAAAACCCGCCATCCCTTCTTCTCTCTTCTCACCCTTATTAGGCCCGCCACCCTTAAAACAGTCACAACATCGTATATTCTCCTTCTCGGGATGTTTAACCTCTCAACTAATTCGTTTATTAGGAAGCCTTTACCAGAATTGCTCGAAAGGAAGTTTATAACCTTTTCTGCAACCTGATCTAGCCGCAAGAGTTTCTCCTCCACTCGGTAATACCAAATATGACCCTGATACCCTCAACATCTAAATTGACCGCTGTTGGAATAATAAACTCGATATTACCCTTATTAATGTTTGCGTTCTTCATTTCTCGGAAAACCCTTCAATAACAGGATAAATCTTGGACAGTTTATTTAACACTCCAAGCTAAAATTAGGGAGACTCCTTCAAACAGTTACTAATCTTCGATTCGTTCACTAGTACCTCCACCTCATGCGCCGATTCCAGCAAATACCTCAAGAACGCTAGAGGAGTAGGCTTAAAAAGTCCTCGTTTTGCAAACCTGTTCCAAATACGAACTATATGTACGTACTCCCTCAATTCTCGCAACATCTGCAATCCGAGTTGTACAAACTCCTCCTCCGAAATCTCCCTACCCACGCCCAAACCTCCGCAATATTCGCGAGCCCTTGCTGCAACCCCCTGCCATAACCAGCCATCTTTAAGTTCGAAGGTAAATGGAAAAACACGACACGCCATTGGACGAGCATTATATATCAGGCATTTATTATCTTCCGATAAGAAGATGCACTCACCACCCTTAAGCTTAAGAATTCCAAGATAATAAAGTCCACCAGTAGTTACCACCGGTGGGGTTCTCATCCGCCGCATGTACTTCTTTTCGATCTTGTAAAATGCGACTAGATCGAGCAACTCCTCTGGGCCATATCCAAGATAATCGGCAATTCTCTTAAGATCACGGTGCGTGATCGTCACTATTAAATTTCTGTCGCGGCAACACTTCCCACACATGAGACAAGTAAATCTCATCCATTTACGTCCTCTCTATATTTTAAGTCTCCGCAGAGGAGGGTTTCCCGACTAGCCCGAGTTCGACCAGTTGCTTTGCTAACTTCTCAACAGCAGATTTCACGTCTTCCTCTCTTTTCGCTCCTGTGCACACGATTTTTCCACTACTGAATAGAAGAAAGACAACATTTGGGTCCTTCATCCTGTATATCAGCCCAGGGAACTGCTCGGGCTCGTAAAGAGCATCCTCCAGGGTCATAGCCGCCATTTCGAGATCTATCTCAGCACCTATACTCCCGGAAGAAACAATGTTCTGTATCTGTATCTTGGGCTCGCCTTCTATCTGTATCCCGGCTTTGCGCAACTTCTCTATAACCTTGTTAACGACGATCTTCGCATGCTCCTCCCGCTTCAGTCCTGTGACAACCATCTTCCCGGTATTAAACACCAAAACTGCAGCCTTTGGATTCTGCAAACGTATTACGAGGCCCGGAAACTGCTCCGGGTCGTACTCAACATTTGGAAGTACACTCGCAACCCTCTCAAGGTCTATTCTGCAATCCAGCACCACGCTCGCGACTATGTTCTCCACACGATATGTCGGCTTCAGTTCGATCACGGTAACGCCTCCCTCTTTGGACCTTACACAAAGATATTTAAATACCTTTATAAAGGTTCTCACAGGTGATCACGCGTCGCGAGAGTCGGGATGAACATGACAGAAGTACTAATATGCGAATATTTCGTTGCAGGAGGCGAAGATGATTTCAATGCCCAAATAGCATGCGAAGGTCTCGCCGTACTCACGACATTGATAGATTCATTCAATAAAGCCGGATATGATGTTGTCACGATTCTTAGAAAGGATCTATCATGGATCAAGGAAGTAATACCGGCAAGAACAATAGCAATCGTCAACAACAGCAGAGACTTCTGGGGCAAATTCAAAGAGATGGTAGAGAAATGCGAACTCGTTGCTGTCATGGCGCCGGAATCAAACAATATTCTGCCAACTCTCGCACAAATAGCGAAAAGTTGCGGTGCGAAGTTCCTAGGACCTGATATAAGAGCGATATACGTAGGAGCTGATAAATTGGAAACCTTACTTCTTGCAAAGAAACTGGGACTGCCAGTTCCCCAGACCGTGCCAATTTCCAAGGATGAAGGGGAACGTATCAGAAATATTATCAAGGACATTGGCCTCCCGGTCGTCGTGAAGCCAAAGTTCGGAGTCGGGTGTGAAGACACGTACTTGGTAAAGAACGAAAGGGACATAGACGCCTGTATCAGGTTAATGAAAAAATCCCGTCACGAGGAATTCCTAGTACAGGAATACGTATTAGGTGCGGACGCAAGCGTGAGTCTTATCTCGAATGGGTCCACATGTATGCCTCTCACTCTTAATAAACAGATAATAAATCTGTCATCTCCCACTTCAGAGGAAGAATCCACTTATGGCGGTGGTTTTTCACCTTTCCTTCATGAAAAAATGACCGAGGCGCTAAATGCATCGAAGAAAATAGTAGAGAGGGTCCCTGGGTTCTACGGTTACATCGGAATAGACTTCGTTCTCACAAGTGAAAGCGCCTACTTAATGGAGATAAATCCTAGGTTTACAACAAGCATCGTTGGAATCTCGCGCATTCTGCTTAGAAATATATCAACATTGCTGATAGAGTCGGTGATCGAAAGAAAATTGCCGAAAGTCATAGAGGTAAGAGGAGTAGCGAGGTATCTGAAAACACGCATAAAAATCCCTCGATCAACATATCATTGCCTTTGCAACCTAGCATTCAGGGAAGATCTCCCATGTCCCCCCATGCCAACCTCCTTGCAGTGTAACGCTACAATGCGACAAGAAATGTATACGTTCGTACTGGCAGTCGGTGCTAGCCTTGAGACGGCCTCCCAAAGGCTTGAAGCCTCACGCAGAGAATTAGAAAGAGGTGTGATTGAATGAAAACAGACGTTCTAGGCCTAGACATTGGAGGCGCAAATATAAAGTATTGCCTTATTAGGATCTCTGAAGACGGGTACAGAGTTCATAAAATAGGATCTATACACTTTCCAATATGGATCCGCGGAAAGGAGTCCCTTCCTAAAACATTGCTAAAAATGAAGAATGAAATACTAATGCGTAAAGATCCAAATTTCGTGGCATTGACGATGACAGCAGAATTGTCGGATGTGTATTTCACTAAAAGGGAAGGTGTGGAGCACGTCATAAAAAGCGTCATGGAGATATTTGACGCCTCCGATGTATACATAATGACGGTAAATGCAAAATTTACAGACCCCGAGGGAGGAATTAGAAACCCTATGCTAGTTGCGGCCGCAAACTGGCCTGCAACGGCACGTCTCATAGGTAGGAAGCTATCAACATCACTGATGATAGATGTCGGGAGTACAACGACGGATATAATACCAATCAAGGATGGATATCCATGTACTAGGGGGAAAACTGACACGGAGAGATTAATGTATGGAGAATTGGTGTATACAGGGATACTAAGGACTCCGATAACCGCTATAACACATACTGTTCCATTAAGTGGGACTATGTGCAGAATTTCTGCAGAAAAATTTGCATTGAGTGGCGACGTTCATCTAATTCTCGGGAATATAACCGAGGACGAGTATACCACCGAAACGGCGGACAATCGGGGGAAAAGTAGAAAGGAATGCCTTGCACGGCTTGCACGTGTGATATGCGCCGACATAGAGACAATATCAGAGGACGAATTAATCAATATTGCAAAGTACATCTATGCGAAGCAAATGTCACAAATAACGGAAGCGTTGCTCCAAGTGCTAGGGACTCATAAGTTCTTAAACCCTAAAACAACACCAGTTGTCGTGCTTGGTATAGGTAAGAACATTCTCGCGAGACCAGCGGCAACATATGCCGGATTTGCCAAAATTTTCGACTTTTACGACTTATGGAAATGTCCATCCGCCGAAACGGCATTTGCGGTTGCGCTTTTGCTGGCAGATGATATGAGAATATTGAAAAAGCTGGAATAAGGTGATGGAAATTCTCGAATACGTAATAAAGATTGGGGGAAGTCTGTTAAAGTATCCCTTGGAGCTAAGGTCTCTGTGTGAAATCATCCCACACGCATTCGAAAAATCCAGACTCTGCGTGATACCGGGAGGAGGAATATTTTCCGACTGTGTGAGGAATGTTTACAGAACATATGGGCTTTCAGACGATATCGCTCATTGGATGGCAATAATGGGAATGGATCAGTACGGAATGCTGCTAAATTTCCTGATCCCGAGATCCAAGACAGTAAGCGAATTAAGAGAAATAGAACGAGTGATATCGGAGGGAAAAATCCCAATACTCTTGCCATATAGGTATTTGCGAAATAACGATGTGCTTCCTCACTCATGGGATGTTACAAGTGACTCAATAGCGCTACTAATAGCGGGTGAATTGAATGTGAAGAGAGTAATCCTGGTGAAGGATGTGGATGGAATTTTTGATAAGAACCCAAGAACTTCGGAATCCGCCGCCCTCATACCAAGGTTAACGGCACGTGAAGTCGCCAAACTTGAAAGCTCCTGCATCGACAAGTACTCACATAACCTGATAAGAAAATACAAAATCACGTGCATAATATTGAACGGAAGATATCCGGAACGATTGATTGCTGCACTTAACAAGGAAAACGTACCGTCTACGGTGATCCTTCCATGAATGCCGTGAAGTTCATCCCCCTGGCGGTAACTGCTTTTCTAATTCCTCGATTTTCTGCCTTAATGTCTTACGCGCAGACCTCCCGAGTTCATTCATCAAGTCCTTAAGCCTATCAAGTACATCTCGGACGAGTTCATGTTCCCCAACTTTGAGATAAGACTCGGCGGCCTTCAGGTAGTTGTTTATCGCCTTCTTTATATTGCCCTGTGCCTCCCATGCATCCCCAATTGTCATATATGTGTCCGCAATCTGCAAATCGTCCTGGCTCTTCACAGCGTTATCTATAGCTTTTTTAAAATAGGATTCTGCCTTTTTTGCATCGTTCAGGAACATATAACATCTCCCAAGATCAATATAAGCGCTTATTAGCCCCTCCAAATTATCGACTTTCTTATACAACTTTATTGCGTTTTCGAAATGCATAATGGCCTCCTCGTACCTCTCCTGCTCCAAAAGTATGATTCCTAGGCAATATTGACAATCGGCAACACCACCCATGTCTTGCAACTTCTCATAGATCTCTAATGCTCTCTTGCAATATTCAAGCGCTCTTTCATAGTCCCCTAAATTCATAAGTGCAACCGAAATGTTGTAAGACGTGTCTGCGATGCCTTGTTCATTTGCGGAATTTTCAAAATGTTTCAACGCTTTTTCATAGTTCTTAACCGCCAACTCATATATGCCATTCTCTAACGCGACCATCCCCGCCTGCGCATATAGGCTGGCGGCATTCATAGTATCGCCTTTCTTCTCAGCCTCTTCCGCTCGCTTCTTTAGTTCTTCTACCGCTCGCTCCACCTCTTCGAATGTCAGGTCATCACTCATCTTTATAACTTCCTGCAACTATTGAGGAGAAAATCTCTTTAATACGCGAAACGGGGGTTTCTCTCCTACTGTCCGTCTCTACACCCTTTATTACTTTTGCTAGCAATCGCACCCTCTCCTTGGAGATCCTACCCCGCAGTCTGTCTCCATTGGTGCACGCGGCCGACCTCACGCCAATAACATCGGCTCCAAGCTTAACGCAAAGCGGAACATCCTCGATCCTCAGCGAACCAGCAAGTGCTACATAAAGTCCGTAGCCATGCGCCATTTGCACAAATTTCTCCACCTCTTCCACGGTGAGAAAATCAAATAGCCTCTTTCCGTCCTTTATTGCAGTGTCTACCATTGCAATGTCTGCACCACTCTTATATGCAACTATCGGTACTTCCATCGGGTCTAGTGCATTAACCCTCCACGCATCAGCATACCCCGCCGCAACAACTAAGATCCTACTATTGTACTCCTTCACCGCCCTCACTACGGACTTCATGAGAAATATCGCATCATCGACATTTTTCACACCGAAGAGCCCCACCTTTATGATATCCGCGCCGCTAACCGCAGCGCCCAAAGCGGCTAAGGATACCGTGCCGGGAAGATTCGGGACATCTCCTACCGTCGCACTTACCGGAATATGTCGTGGAATATTCTCTCTTATCATCCTTATTATCCATGGAAAATTTGCCCCGAGACTCCCCTCCCTCGGATTCTTAACATCAATTATATCTGCTCCTCCTTCCACGGCCTCTCTTGCTTCCTCCAAATCCATGGGGCTGACCAATAATAGTGCCACACCAGTTCACCCTCGATCTTCTTTTTCCTGAGCGGATTCTTCTCCTAATATATTCATTATTCTCTCCGAAATTTTTGGTATTTTTAATTCCGCCAAAGGCTTCAATAACTCCTGCAAGTCCTCTTTTGATATCGGAAGACTATCAAACGCATAAAACACCTCATCAACCTTCTCATCGTACTCGCTATCTAAATGTATCTTGTTGACCGTGTACTTGTAGTACTTTCTCCACGAAACTCTCGGAAGGAGCTTCATGGGCGTAAAGTATGGGTTCAACGTGATGGAAAATGTCCGCACCATATCGGGCATATGTCTTCCCTCTTTCAGCTTTATGGTCTTAAGTCTCTGCTTAACTATTCTCAAAGACTCCAGTTGCGCCTGAGCCACCTCTATGGAGTTTATAACAGCCTCACGGAAAGTCCTCCTTGGCTTAGAACCTTTAAGAGCTGGAGTGTAGGTGAATGCTCCGTGTTCGCCGATCACAACGATATCATTTGGAGTCTTACCAAGGGACTGACCTATACTTGCATCTATTTTCTCATCCTCCGCGTTCTCCCAATCGGGATCCATCGTCACCAGCGCGTAAATTTCACGCTTATACTCATCAAGCTTTATCGTATTAGACGACTTTATGACATGAATCATGTGTCTTAAAGGACCCATGTTGACTTTTGCCTCTTCCTGATACTCGTACTCATAAAGGCTATAAATCACCGCGTCCTGCGCCCTCTCAAAGAACTCCTCCAGCGTCACCACACCAAACGGAGAGTAACGTATCTTGTAATCCTCTCCCCTCAGAAGATGAAGCATCTCCTCCGTGGTCATCTTCCCCTGAAGCGTGATCCTCATATGAATGGAACATGCACCAAATGGGAAAATCTTGACCTCCGGGTGTATCACAACCGAGTGGACAGACGCACCCCTTAGGGTTGCAGACCTCTGCGCCTTTGCCTCCATCGGAACCATGTGCCTTATTGGCATCCTTATTCTGCGTGTAAGCTTAACTATCGTCTTGTGCGTCGGGTTCCAAGCGGCATGCACGTTTATCCTAAGTGCGCCAAATGACTCTATATAGTCTATCACCCTCTTCTCGCTGGATTTCTCGGCCGCATTGTACTTCCTCAAAAGCCTCTCCGAGTCTCCTAGAAACTTAAACCTGCTCTTTAACTTCTCCGGACTCTCTATAATGTACATCAGTGGGAAGACCCTATAAAGCTCGACATACGCAGCCTCTATCTGCATCATCGGTCATCCCTCACTCCTTTACCCTTTCCACCACCAGTATCAGCCCTTCAACTCCCACTACCTTTACTTTATCACCCTTGGCTATGAAAGCATCCCGCGTCGTCGCGGTCCATTCCTCTCCCCTCACGTAAACAATTCCTCGAACATCAGGTGTAATATCTGTTTTTGCAACCCCAATTTCTCCAATTATGCTCTCAACACCAAACTCTCTCCGTATCCTACTGGCCTGTATAACTTTATACAGTATGAACGCAAAGAGTCCAGCGAAGCACCCAACAATTGTTGCTGCAACCAGCAAAAACGTCCTGTAAAACTCACTTGAAATCATCCATCCCCCTTCCGTAATTCCGAAGGAGCCAACAGGCGGAACCATAAGCAACAATCCGAAGAACAAACAGATAGCCCCTCCTATCAAGAGAGCACCCATCTGTGTCTTTATTTCTGCAAGCATCAACAAAAATCCTAGTATTAACAGTATGACGGCCCCTATACTTATTCCTAAAACCCCCAACCCTATCAGTGCCAGAATTATACAAATTATTCCAGCGAGTTCCGCCCCGACCCCTGGAGTCATTATGCCGAAGATGAAAGCATATATGCCTATGATCAATAGTATCTCGACTACTATCGGATTGCTTAACATCTTAACAAACTGGTAGCTCACGCCGGGATCATAGCCTACAACCTCAGCATCAGACAACCCAGTAAACCTTACAACTCTCAAAACATGGCCCGAAGGTGCAGCATCTGCATCAAATACACCAGTAGTACCATTATCAAATACGACTAAAACTATATCTTCCAGCTTCTCGAGAAGATCGAAAATACCATCAGCAACTATCTCTATAACATGATTTCTGAGAGCATCAAACGGTCCTAAATTTAAGTTTTTCCTAACAAATAACTCCGCGGCAGTTGTGTTCCTCATACGAGCCTCAGCACATGCAACAAGCCTTTTCGAAACGTATTCTATATACTTGGATTCGTTAATTGGGTTACCAAATTGATCAACTGGCTGGCAAGAACCTATGACCGTACCCCTACTTGCCATCGCAGCTATATGGCTCGCCATTAATATGTAGGTTCCACCACTGACCGCGCGCCCTCCCTCTCCCACATAAATGATCACAGCAGGTCTTTCTGGGGGATCAGGATCTAACTCGAGTAATAATTTTATTATCCTGTCCACGGCTGAAAGCGAACCGCCAGGCGTGTTTATTTCGAAAATTACAACATAGAATTTGTTGGTAGCGGCATAATTAATCGCGTCCTCGAAGAGTGAGGCGGTAGCATCATTAATCTCTCCTTCGAATCTCACATGCAAAACTTTGAACTGCTGGCCATGAACGCCGTACTGGGCGGCATAAGCTACTTCTACTTCCCCGTACGAAAGCATCAACAACAATGTAGCGAAGATTGCACCCCAGATAAGTTTCATTACTTTCAATTGCTACCCCCCGTTACGAAATTCTTGCAAACCCATTAGGAACACGATACTAACGGAACAATCCCTCAATTATTCGGTAATCCCTCTTAAAATTAGAAGTTTAGTAACTAAAATTATGTGGTGACGGTAAAAGGCGAAGAAGAAAGTAGTGAGAATCCAGCACTTTGTTATTACTGTACCCTCTGTAGCACTATGTCTATTGTCGATACCGTCCTTCGCTGAGTTCCCTCGCCTACCTCTTCACTTCCTATTTTTATTTCCGCTATATCGACAGTGCCCTTGAGGAAGCGTTGCCTTACAATTTCGGCGACATCAACAGCCTTGCTTATTGCTCTACCACGCGCCTTCAAAACCACTCTATCCGCTCCCGACGTTATCAACATTATAACCGCAAGCACGTAGTTCATGGGTTTTTTCTTACCTATGAATACAACATTCTCGGTGGTCTGCTGAGTTGCCATCAGCGACACCTCCGGAGTTTTCTTTTTTGTAAGACAGCACTTGGAATGCAGAGAGAGGATAGAGAGATTTGACAGATTCCAGCCCCTATTTTATGAAAGACTTACTGTGATCAGGAAACCTGAAATGTTTAAAAATATTGCTCTCCATCAACACTTCACCACCGCGCGTCGATTGCATCAGTGGTACTCACTTCCCCCGGATTAGGGTGAGCCCCATGGGCTTCGAGGTCATTCCGGTTATGGACCTCAAAAACGGGGTTGTTGTGCATGCAAAATACGGAATTAGGGAAAAATACACCCCCGTGAAGAGCAAAATATCCCCCACGGCAAAACCTCTAGATATCGCCCTCTCCTTCGTGAGAAAATTCGGCTTCAATAAAATCTACATAGCCGATCTGAATGCCATTTCCCAGTGCGGCAACAATTTCCACGTCGTCAGAGAAATCATAACCCGTTTGAACGTAAAAGTCATGCTCGATGCCGGTATTTGTGACGTGCAGTCCTTAAAAGACGCCCTAGATTTGGGAATATGGAAGGCAATCGTGGCAACTGAAACCCTCCCATCCATTGAATTCATAGAGCAAGCCATCGAAGTGGCGGGAGCAGAGAACATAATCTTTAGTTTGGACATGTTCGAGGGGAAACTACTAACAAAATGTCCACAACTTAAGAACTTATCACCGATTAAAGTTGCGGAACTCCTTAGTAACTTCAATACCTACGGAATTATAGTCCTAGAACTGAGCAGAGTTGGCTCCAAGAGAGGAGTGGACGTCGCCCTAGTAAGAAAGATAGTTGAAGTATTCGAGGGAAGAGTATTCGTAGGAGGGGGAGTTAGAGACATAAACGACCTGAAGCTTCTAAAATCCATAGGCGCAAGCGGGGCCCTCGTTGCTACCGCTCTACATGACGGAACCTTAAAGCCCTCGGAATTGAAGCAATTGTAACTTATGAAATGCCCCATATAGCCCTCTTTCCGTTCTCCTTCCTTATAACCTTCCCATCTTCCTCCAACTCCGAAAGAAACACGCTTGTTGTCAAAACCCCGAGAAACTCCAACGCCCCCGTCCATAATCCTTCAATTCGGATCTTGACATGTTCGTATACATCCTTCGCTGAACCCTCGCCTATCTCCGAAACGACATCTAATATCGTGCTTTTCCAAATCTTATGCGCCTCCAATGCCTGCTCTATCGCAATTTGCGCCTCCATACCCATACGTGGCTCGTCGTGAAGCGATAATAGACACTTGGGCTTCAACTCCATAAATACTTTAAGCGCCCTCTCCCTCATTTTAGAATTTCCGGTCTTGTCCATGAAGAACTTAAACGGACTGCTGGGATGACACAGAACCTCATCACCGGATAATAGTAACTCTAAACTCCTCTCGTAGAGAGCCATGTGCCCTCTGCAATGCCCTCCGGTGTGATATGTCCTAAATTTATAGTCCCCGACCTCTATGCTCTCAAAATTCTTCAACTCATGGTCTACATCAACTCCTGAAATCTCCTGGTCGTTAAATATGGGCTCAGTTGCCCTCAATTTCAACCTAGAAGCAAAACCCAGCGAAAAGTTCTCCTTAAAAATCCGCACGGGAGATTTTAAAACCTCACCCACGCCCTCATAACAAAAAACCTCAGCACGACTTTTTCTTTTGATCCAAGCAAGTGTCCCTATGTGGTCCGGATGGGGGTGTGTCACCACTATATACCGAATCCTTACATCGGTCCCTCCCACCCTCTTTAAAACCTTAAAAACATCTTTCCCCGAATCCAAAAGCGTACCCGCATCTATGAGCGCGGCTTCCTTGTCTCTCACCACAAGATACACGGAGGAATACCCTATCGAATCCCGGTATTCATACCTGATTCTGAAAATTCCAGGCAACACCTCAAAGACTTCCACCAACGCCAACAGCTCCGGTCACGCTTTCTTGAGTTTCTTATCAATTTCATATGCCTCCGCAAGTATTTTAAGTCTCCTGACACCGTCAATCCTCCTGATGAATTCGGCAACCGCCGGCGGAACAAGATCTTCCCACGGCTCGTCGTTTATTATTCTCCTCCTTATCTCGGTCCCTGAGTACAACTCCGACTTGTACAACTGCACGCGCCTAACCTCGTACCCCATATCCTCAAATAGCAACAAGGTATGAGGGTTTCCACCATAAACAATCGAAAATTTCGGGCACAAGGAGACCACGTGGGTCACCCAAACAATGTTGTTATGAATGTCGGGAATCGGAATCAACCAGTAGCGCTTATGCTCAATCCCCGCCTCTTCAAGCGCTGCCCTTATCATCTCCATTCTTTCGCCACACGTGAAGGGATTGTCGATATCATAATTCGCCTGCGTGCTTCCGATCCCGATTATGACCTCGCTGACCTCCTCCAAGGCCCTCTTTACAACATAAAGGTGTCCCTTGTGAAAAGGCTGGAATCTACCTATATAAAGGCCTCTCTTCAACACTTCTCACCTAATCCCCAGAGTGCAGCGCCCCATAAGGGGGACGGTCTAAGACCTAAAAATAACTTCCTGATTCAAAAATACGATGAGACTCTCCAAAGAAAAAACCAAAAAATTGAGATAAATAAGTATTGCCAAAAAATGGGCGTTCCAATAATTAGTCGAATGAGGTGCTACTCTTCGACTCAAACTCCTCTTCTTCGAATCCTCCTTCTTTGCCTTTGCCCTTCTCCTCAGTTGCTGGCTTCGATGCAATTACGTCGTCGATCCTGAGTATCATCTCTGCCACTTCGCTCGCCGACTTGATTGCTTGCTTCTTAACCCTTGCCGGCTCCAGAACACCTGCTTCTATCATGTTACACACTTTGCCTTCAAACACGTCGACTCCATACCAGAGCCCATCGGTTTGCTCATGCTTGGCTCTAAGCTCGACTAGTATGTCAATAGCGTCGAGCCCGGCATTCTCTGCAAGGGTTCTCGGAATCACCTCCAACGCCTCAGCAAACGCCTCAACAGCCAACTGCTCTCTTCCTCCAAGCTGCTGTGCGTACTGTCTCAATCTCTTTGCTAACTCTATTTCTACCGCACCACCACCTGCTACGTAGCGCGCCTCTTCAAGCACATCACGCACTACGCAGAGAGCGTCGTGCATTGCTCTTTCTGCCTCGTCAACTACGTGCTCACTACCTCCGCGTATCAGTATGCTTACGGCTCTCGGGTTCTTACAGCCCTCGACGAATACCATCTTGTCGTCTGCGACTTTGCGCTCCTCGACGAGTTCTGCGTATCCGAGGGCGTCCTCGCTGAGGTCGTCGAGGCTCGTGACTATTTTTCCGCCGGTTGCCTTCGCGAGCTTCTCCATGTCACTCTTCTTCACACGCCTTACAGCGAGGATTCCGGCCTTCGCGAGGAAGTGCTGCGCGACGTCGTCGATTCCCTTCTGGCAGATGACGACGTTCGCGCCGACACTCTTTATCTTCTCGACCATCTCCTTGAGCATCCTCTCCTCTTCTTCGAGGAAGCTCTTCATCTGATCTGGCGATGTTATTCTAATCTCAGCATCGAACTCGGTCTTCTCGATCTCGAGTGGGCAGTTGAGGAGCGCGATCTTCGCGTTCGTGACCCTCTTCGGCATTCCGGGGTGCACTACCTCCTTATCGAGTACGATACCATTAACCAACTGTGTTTCGAGAAGGCTTTTGCCCTGTTTCTTAATTATGCCAATAAGGTCTATGTCAGCGATAGTCTTTCCATCGCGTGTCTCGGCAATACGCCTTACTGCCTCTACTGCTATTTGTGCAAAGTGCTCTCTTGCACCCTTCACTGCCTTGCTGTTTAAGGCGGTCATGGCAATCTTCTTTAAAGTTTCAGTATCCTTAGGATCTACCTGTAGCGCGATCTCATCTATAATCTCTAAAGCTTTTCTTGCGGCCTTTCTGTAGCCCTCGACGATGACTGTCGGGTGTATGTTCTGGTCTAGGAGCTCCTCCGCCTTCTTCAGAAGCTCACCCGCGAGGACGACGGCCGTGGTCGTCCCGTCGCCGACCTCATTGTCCTGCGCCTTCGCAACCTCCACCATCATCTTCGCAGCGGGGTGCTGCACGTCTATCTCCTTCAGAATCGTCGCGCCGTCGTTCGTGATGGTCACGTCACCAAAACTGTCAACTAACATTTTGTCCATTCCTTTCGGACCTAGGGTCGTTCTGACGGCCTCCGCAATTATGCGCGCGGCCATTATGTTGGACCGCATCGCGTCGCGTCCGACTGCTCTTCTTGTTCCTTCTTTAAGAATCAATACAGGTTGGCCACTTAAGTACATTGAAATCCCTCCTAGATGGGAAATCTTTCCTCAGGTTAGCGTGTGATGTAGTCAATAAGCACTTCTATATAAATGTGACGGTTATTGGAACGGTGAGAGGGAGCATGAGGTTGCGAAGAAGGGGGCTTTGACAATTTACGCCGTTATTCCGGTACTTCTATTGTCGGCAAAATGCATATCGCAAAGGAAGGAGCAACACCCAAATATTAAATTTTGAAAGATCGCTTAATATTATGGTATGGTCATCTCTCCAATAAAGGAAGAAGAGGGTTGTAGGTGCCTCAGAGATCCTTTTGCCGTAGGATAAAAAGGCCGTGGCTCAAGGGGAACTTGCTTGAGGGATACTATATCCATGTGAGTGAATTTGAGGGAAAATTCCCAGTGAAGGTAATCCCTGAGAGCGCTGACATGTGCTTCGAAATAGGAACTCATGCTTTCAGGTTCTCAATATTAATAGAGCTGCTACCTAAGGAGTTCAACATAAAGAGCGAGGTTCCCATACTCATACGAATGGGAGGTGTGTGGAAAAGAGAACATGAAAAGATAGTGTACTACTACACTGGTGAGGTTGACGACATTACAACCTTCAGGACTTATATGAGGAACGCGGAAGAGAGAAATAGGATAAGGGGACTAGTGGAGGAGTCCGGACTAGAGGTAATATGTACCAGTAAGATCAGAGAGGTTGAGCGTACGTTCACTCTATACTTTGGCAAGTTAAAGTTCCTAAGGAAAGCCCTCTTTAGCGTTTCTTCAAACTGTTACTTCAATTACTTCTATGACGCGGTTGCATACGCCCTCTCCTCCCACGCCAACAGTTTGTGGTCAGAGATTTTAAGAGTCATCGAGAGTATGCATGATCTTTTCTACATCTCAAAACCCTGGCTTGTGGTGTGGAAAGACATAAGTCATCTTAACAGTGCCTCACGAAGAGATCAGTGTGACAGGCTTCTTGCGGACTTTGTAATACTCGAGAAAAGAGATTGGAGAACGCTTGTGAAAAAGCGTGCACGCACACAGTCCTCTAGATTGCTCATGTTCATATTGAATAAGATTGATAGACTCCATAAGAACGAGACCGTAGAGGCATAAACCTTGCAAATTTCTTTTTTTGTCAGATGTTTAAGTATATAAGTGGGAAGAACAGAATTCCCTTGATACAAAATTTTATACTCGCCACGACATCTGATTGCTAAGGGATACTTGAGGGAGATAGAATGAGTTCTACTGAAACAAAAAGAGAGCAGGGAGAGTTGGAAAAGATAATCATAAGATCGTACCCTAAGGTAATAGCGATAATTCCATCAGCGGTAATGGCAGTAATCTTCGGAATCGTGGAGTGGTTCGTGCCAACACTCGCGACGACCTTAGGGCTCGCTTTCATCGCGTTATTCCTGTTTAACGTGCTCGTGATGGCGTTTGAGTTCGATGAAATGAAAACATTGGCGCTAATATTTTTGATCGTCATAATCGTCCTGCTATATATAGTGTTCTCACCTTACATGCCAGTAACAGCAGGAGCTATAGGTAAAGCCCTGCTTGGACTAAATTTAACGTTCTCTCCGGAGGCGTTCTTGGCAATAGGAATAGGAACGCTATTCATACTTTTCTTGGTATGGCTGAGCAGGAGATGGAACTATTGGATCATAGAGCCTAATCAGATAAGCCACAGAGTGGGCTTATTCGGAAAGGTGGAGAGGTTTTCGACCACTGGCATGAGATACCACATTGAAATAAGCGATGTTTTCGAGTACTTGATATTTGGATGTGGGAAAGTAACATTCTTCTTTCCCACGGAAAGAAAGGCAATTACGCTCGAGATGGTGCCTCACGTGAAGAAAGTTGATCAATTGATGGGCAAGTTGCTTGGAATAATAGAAGTGGAGCCGGAAGAGGTCATGGGACCGTAGATAACATCCTCTTAATTTTTTATTAACCCAGAGACGCACGGTACATCTCGTATATTTTAAAAAGTTCATTTATCGGATTCTCGCTTAAGTCGACCCTCAGATTTATGAGCCATGGAATATCTGAAGGCATCGTCTCGCTAATTATTAATGCGGCCGACCTATGACCACGCTTATCTCCACCAGCACAAACCCCCGCTTCCAGTGCTTTTAATATCCTAACTGGGAGAATGTTAGATTTTGTTTTCTCAAATGCGCTCGCTGTTGCCTCTATAACATCCGTTCCTACTAATAGGTTCCCAATAACACAAAAATCCTTCCCCAGATACTCGCCATAACTTTGAGGACAATGCTTACCCGTAAATACAGCAAATTCTCCCTCAGAGTTCATTATACATACCTGTCTATACTCACGCCCGGGGTCCTCCTGTAGCAATATGCTAAGAACGTCTTTTGGACGAAGACCACGCTTCAGCAATAGTAATCCTTTGCAACCATAGGAGACATTCGTGTATGCCTGTGTCGCCACTACTCCTATTCCCGCTACCGACCATGGAACCCGTGAGCCTACTGCTATGGAGCCCGTCACGACACCGACTCCCATTAGGCCTGCTTTGCGGTCGATCGCAATGATAGAAAGCGTCACCTAATAACACCTCCGACCAAGTTTAGAGTTACACCATGACGGAAGAGCATTTCTTGACAATATTCAAATCCTCTCCTATCGTGAAAGCTTCAGATTCAGCACCATAGGAACGTCTATTCCTTCACTAACTTTTTAAACATCATCTGTGATAAAAATTTGGTACACATTTAGATGTCGAGAGATCGTTGTTGAGAAAGAGGTGGAAAGTATGAGCGGATTTGATAACGAGGAATGGGAGGAAGAGGAGTGGGAAGAGGAAGAAGAGTGGCCTGAGGAGGAATGGGAGGAAGAAGAGGAAGAATGGCCAGAAGAAGAGGAGTGGGAAGAAGAGGAGGAGTGGGAAGAAGAAGAGGAAGAGGAATGGGAGGAAGAAGAGGAATAACTTGCTTTTATTTGCCATACAGGATTTTGTATTTATTGTCAGATTCTCCTCATGTCGAGACCTTTAGGGTCATCTGTTTTCATTTATTCCCGATTCCTCATTTTCATACAAATTGATATCACATCTGAAAGAATGGCTTGCGCGATCCTCATACTACTCATACCACTTCCCATAACTACAATCTTTCCTGCAGCCTCCAGCGTGAACGAGACCGAGATTCTATATCCTGTCACATACGCGAACTCTTCAGAGAACTCCAAGAGTTCTGGTTTTACGGAAGCACGTACTTTTCCGTTCTCTCTCCATATTCGAGTTATCAACCTTATCCTCCTACCGTTGCGCATAATCCACCTCATGTCATCGCGAGTCAGGCAAGATATTCCTTCCCTCTCGACATCTCTGAGCCTCATATCAGCGTTCATTAATACATTTGCTAATATTACCGCCTTTATTGCCGAGTCCCACCCATCTAGGTTCACGTATGGATCCGCTTCCAGAAATCCCATCTGGCGGGCTTCAAAGACAGCATCGTCGAAAGATTCTCCATTTTCCATCTTAGATAGCACATAATTCACTCCTGCATCAAATATGCCGTCTATTCTTCTAATATTATCGCCTGCAAGACCTTCCTTTATTAAGCGTATTATCGGAATTCCGTCCATGACCGAGGACTCAAATTTCAGAGCGACTCCATGTTTTTCTGCAAGTTCAGATAGCATGCGGTATGCAACCAATATGGGGCCTTTATTGGAAGTAACCACATGGTGCCCACTCTTTATTGCCTCTTTAATGTATGATAGCGATGGTTCTCCGGTCTCCATGTTGACTGCGCCCATTTCGACCATGATGTCATAATCGAGAGTTCTTATTAGATCTAGGGCTCCTGAGGGCGTGCATATTTTTCTAGTGCCGAGGAGCACGCTTTCACCTTGGTATATACAGAGCACTTCATGAAGAGGAAACCCTTTTCCGTCATATATGCATCCGAGAGCTGGATCTATGATTGCGACAATTACAGGGCGTATTTTAAAATTTTTCTGCAGAACTTCATATTTCTTTATGAGAGTCTCGATAAAGTGCTTATTCATGGCGTCGAACCCTGCGATCAACAACTTCACATTCAGCATTTTATTTTGCATCTCCGATGCACCCTCTATTGGGCTCATTAGAGAGTCTGGAAGCGGCGGTTGTTTATATTCGGGTACTACGGCAAGAACATCCGTGGAAGATCGATGTAATCATGGTACACACTCTGACATACAAACATTTCCGAGGTCGAATTATTTCCGTAACGATACCTGCAGGTTTGCAAATATAAGGTGTGCTCACAAGCGAGTTATCTGCCCAAGGCTGGCCACCACCTCCGTCTCCATGTGATTTACGGTTCCTTAAAGGTTGTTAAAATGCTCATAGGAAAAGTTTCATGATGCTTTCTTGAGTAGATGGCGATGTCATTTACAGGGAATCCCTCGTTCGATAATGGACATTTATAGCGACGATTTTTCCGTGTGGTTAAGTTTAATAATAAGACAACTTTTGGTGTACGTG
>Ga0190369_1000002_pt1 | contig 36772 bp, 32 predicted proteins | sample 4872181213_MG_FD_165051 | JGI IMG/M metagenome (GOLD analysis project Ga0190369, IMG submission 165051) | Hydrothermal vent microbial mat bacterial communities from Southern Trench, Guaymas Basin, Mexico - 4872-18-12-13_MG | ecosystem: Environmental > Aquatic > Marine > Hydrothermal vents >... | reverse complement strand
GATCGGTCTCTGGGCTTATTCAGTTACACCTATTGTTACAACTCCAAAACCAACGCCCACATTAACACCAACATTAACCATAACTGGAGTTAGAATTACTTATGTTCACTATGATGCTCCGGGTAACATCCAAACGGAGAGTACGTTATAATCAAGAACTATGGTCCAGATCCGGTTAATTTGAAGGGATGGAAATTGAAGGATGATTTCATATTCCCAGATGTAACTCTACAAAGCTTCCACCTCCATTTACAAGTTGAAATGGTGGTTTTTCCATGTGGCCCCCATGATTTCTACTTGTAAAGATTCTTCTTGACCCCTAGATTTCTACTTGTATTGAAATAGTTCAGAGTCAAGCTCATTTTGTAAGCTTTCTTTAAGAGATTCAATTATAAGCTTTCTATCAATTGTATCATTTAGGTATACACGCCAGCTTACGCCTTTTCCCCTACCCATTCCTTTCTTGACATATATTATAAAACCATACAATTCTAAATCTCCCAGGAGACTTGATAGTCTTCTATGTGTTAATCTATCCCCTGTAATCTTTTCAAGATACTCATTACACAATGTGTATATCTCCCTAGGACTATCTCCTTCTTTCCTCAGAACTGCTAATAGTAGTAACTTTTGTGCTAGGCTTAAGTTTTGAATACTCTGTCTTATGAAATCCTCTTCGAGTTTTCTTCTCGCAATTTTAACATGTTCCACTGTAACTTTATGATTCATTCTTCTAACAGCCTCATCACCAGAATACATTAAAAGATCAAGAGCATATCTTGCATCACCCTCCCTTTCCATTGCAAATGCTGCACATAGTGGTATTACATCGTCTTCGAGTACTCCTTCATAAAAGGCCATTTCAGCTCTTAATCTTAAAATGTCTTCAAGTTGGGAGACATTATACTTTGGAAATACTATTTTAATAGGATTAAACGATGATATTACTCTCTTATCTGTTATCATATTCATCACATTGATCTTATTTGATATTGTGATTATACAAATTCTTTCCTCTCTTGATAAGAAGTACAAGAGTTCCGATCCATATGTTAACATTTTATCGACTTCATCTAATACTATGATCGTTATCTTGTCTTTGTTAAGCATTCTTCTAAATTTATTCCATGCCTCTTTAAAACTTAAACCCTTGAAGTTCACTTCGGGGTTTAATTCCGATGCTATTTCGTTCAGTGTTTGGAATGGTGTTCCACTTGCAATTACATAGATAATATCTACCCTACTATTGGCAATTTTGGTAAGTTCTTGAAGAACTTTTTTAACTGTTACAGTTTTTCCTGTTCCAGTATGCCCTAAGACTAAAAGATTTGGGGGTGTTGAATTTCTTAATGCATGTTTAAGATACGAAGCTAATTCTCTCATTTGCTCTTCCCTATGGGGCAATTCCTCAGGCACGAATCTATGTGATAAAGCTTCTCTGTTTTTATATATATCTGGAATTTCATCAAAGATCGACTTCACCCCCCGACCCCCCCATTTCCACTTGTAACTATTGAGATGGTCAAGCTACTTACAAGTTGAAGTAGTGGTATTTCTATATAACCCCTAAATTTCTATTTGTAACGTCAGTATATATAACGCCAATTCTAATTATTAAATATGATAAATTTGCTACAAGATACAAAATTTTACAAGTAGAAATGGGGGGGGGTCTGTGTTATTTTATGATCTAAAATATAATATTATACTAAATTTATTCCTAAAAATAGGAATATTAAAATAATATCATATATATAATAATTTGAATTTATATTTTAAATTTAATTTATATTTTTATTTTTTATTTTAATATAATTAATATGAATATTTAATGATATAAGACCCTTATAAACAATCATTAAAAATAATATAATTAAAAAATCATTTATTTTTGACTTTAAATAAATTAATAATATTTTTCATTAGAAAATAAAATAAAGAAGTCGTTTGATGATTCAGATCAATAACAACCTCAATTATCATTCTTTATCCTAAACCCTTCCGCGAACTTTTAGGATGTTAGTTCTCTATACTAATCGTTCTCTTCTCAATTTAAGGAGTTCGCCTTTTCGAGAGCTTTCACATGGAGCAGTATTTCACACATCCAAAACACCCTTCAAGAACTTTCAGATTTTTAAAACTAAATGTCCCTTTTTGTATATACAATATCTACTTATATTGAAAACAACATTGAACTCTTCTGTTTCCGCTGAGTATGAAACAGTCCTTAACAATTTTCCCACTACCTATTTATGTTTCACTTCGAGTTTCTCTCTAATCCAATCTGGTATTTCTACGCTTTTGCCTGTTGTTGTGTCGATAAACACATGAATAGAATATCCTGTCGCAATTAAGACATTGTCCTTCTCTCTTCGTATTTCGTAAGTATACTTTACAGTTTTTCTTTTAACCTCTTCTACTTTAACTTCAACTTCTAACACGTCACCATAGTGTGCTGGAGATTTGTACTCACAGTAAGCTGCTATTATTGTTGGTCTCACAGTTAAATTCATAAATGTATTGAAAGATAATCCAATAGATTCGAGTAGATCCCAATGTGCGATACTAAAGTATACAAAGTAGTTGGAGTAGTGTACAACCCCGGCCAAGTCTGTTTCATTAATTCTAACTTTAATTCTTGATTTATGATGAAGTTTCATTAACATTGCTTGGGTATAACCTTTAAATTTTTGCACGAAGTAGACACATTTGGACATGTTAACATAGCGATCTCAAATGATTATAGTACCACATGAACAGCTTAAAGAAGAGATTCCAACATCTAACAGGATTTTTAGTAATATAACAAAAGAAGATTTTAGCTCTCTGCTTGAACACAGATTCAACTAAGCTATGCTTTCCGAAACCTTCCGTATTCGAATTCCAGATTAAGGCTTTAATAAGCCAAGGAGTTTTATCTATAATAAATTTTGGTTTGTTTTCACAGTATTTCAGAACTTCTTTGATGAAAGATCTAGTTACAAGCCAGTTTCTCATTGGATAAACTTTCATCAGAATCAGTGGTCTTCAAGTCGGTTAATGTTCGAAAATATAAAAAAATACGTCAGCAAAATTTCAATGTAATTTTTAAAATGGCAAATTCCTGGATGTGAGTTTACAATTACTGGTACTTTAACAGCTTTTTCGGGTTCGACACAGTTCTCGATTCAAGTAACATTGAGCAACATTAAGCACATCAAAACTTTTATGAACTATTTAGGTTATTAGCGATACCATTCAGCTATGAAAGAAATGAAATTGTTAGAGGACTTTAGAGACATGATAAACTTTTGCATTGAAAAAGATTAAGAGTAACATAACATCTTATGCAAAGCTGAGAAAGTTAGTTTATGAGGAATGGAAGCAAAAATGGAATTACTCAACTCATTTTTGTCATTCAGCATGCAAGATAGCCTCATCTATGCTTAAATCGTAGAGAAAAAAGGTTAGAAAAGGTGAAGCCAATCCCGATAAACCACCAAAAGCCAAAAAACTCTTTATAAGATTTGATCCCCAACTTGTCAAGTTTGAAGGGGGATAAGCTAAGAATTTCGATAAGATCAAGACAATTTATCTACATTCAGCTTAAATACGGCGAATATCAGCGAAAGTTCATCGAAGAATAGAAAAACGGCAAATTAAAGGTTGGAGAAATTACGATGTTCCATTTAGGAAGGAAGTTGATTTGACGAATCCAAAAGATTGGATTGCAATTGATATTAATGAAAGCAATGTAACTGGTGTAAGCTCAAATCAAGGATTGAGCACGGATTAAGGACAATTCATACAACGTATTTTGAAATAAGGAGAAGAATCCAAAGGTTGTCAAAATATAGACCGATAACGTCTAAAAGATTAATGAAAAAATATTCTGGAAGAGAGAAAAGGAAAGTTCATGACTTATGTCATAAAATCGCTAAGATAATCGTAGATTTCGCTAAAGAGCATGAATTCGGGATAATCATGGAAGATTTAAAAGGAATTCGAAAGAACATAAACAAAGGCAAAAACTTGAATCGTAGATTGCACTCATGGAACTTTAGAAAACTACAGTTCTTCATCGAATACAAAGCCAAGCTTAACGGAATACCAGTCGTTTACGTTAAACCAAATAAAACCTCAAGCCTCTGTCCGAGATGTGGTGGAAAATTAGCACCGAATGGACAGAGGCTTATGAAATGTAAAAAATGCGGTTACGAAAACGATAGAGACGTTATCGCTTGTTTGAACATGCTCAGGATGAGGGGAGTCCCCGTTCCCCCCGCACTAAACAGTAGTTCCGAAAGTTGGCAATTAGGTCAGCCTAAATAGGGTTTAGAATTTTTATTTGATTTTGAAATACTCTCTGAATTTTTATCTGGTTGCCAAATATTCTACTTTCAGAACTACTGTGAAATCTGGAGAGAGGAACTCATCAAGGTAAAGAACGGTTTTGTTGTATTAAGTAGTTTGTTTGAATCCTTGAACGGCGTCATCAGCATTTCCAATCATAGTGTTAAAATCGTCTCTCGCCATCAACTGTTTTTAAAAAATTAACTTCTCTTTGGTGGTCTTAGAGCTATGCTTATGAGTGCCGCGATTATGGCTAGCACTCCAGCTACTAAGAACGCCATCTCGTAGCTTCCGGTCACATCAAAGACATAGCCAGCCATTATCGGACCTATAAGTCCCCCAACTCCGTATGACGTGAAGACTAATCCATAATTAACACCAAGATTTCTGGTTCCATAAAAGTCGCCTGTTGCTGATGGGAACAGTGAGAAGTTTGCTCCATAGTTAAAACCAATGATTATAGCTCCAAGGTAAATCGTCGCAAGCGTTAGGGCGAAGTGCGGGAAGGCCATAACGACTATTCCTTGGAGAAGAAACAGTAAGAACATCGTTTTTGGTCTTCCTATGATATCAGAAAGCCACCCAGCTCCAGGTCTTCCGAGGGCATTGGCAACCGAAAGAACACTGGCTGCAAATGCGGCAGCGTATGGGTCAAGTCCCCTCTCCTGTGCATATGGTGCTATGTGTCCGATAACCATTAAACCAACGAGGGACATGAACATGAAGCTAAACCAGAGCATATAGAATTGTGGCGTTTTAAGCATCTCTGTCGGCAGGAAATCCCTCTCGCTTTGCGGATTCACAGGCATTGGATTTGAATTCTTCATTTCTGGGGGTGTGGTTAAGAGAGAAGCTGCGATGACGGAAACTACTAGTAAGATTACACCGATGTATAAAAACGCGTTTCCTATCCCGTACGCATCGATAAATGCTCTTTCAAGTGGTGCAAAGATCAGTGCACTCATACCGAAACCCATGACTACAAGCCCCGTCGCGAGGCCAGCTCTGTGTGGATACCACTTCCTCGCTGTTGGAATCGGACATGCGTAACCTAGTCCGCATCCAGCGCCAGCGATCACTCCGTATGTCAAGAGCAACCAAACTGGATCGCGAATAGTCTCTATGAAGCTTGATAGAATGAAGCCCAAACCTAGTAGAACACCTCCGAGTATTGCAACTTTTCTCGGACCAATCTTATCCTGCGCTCTGCCGGCGGGAACCATCATTATTGCAAAAACGAAGAGGAATATCGAGAACGGTAATGAAGCGATGGTTTTGCTCCAGCCGAAGTTATCCATCAGCGGCTTAACGAAAACGCTCCAGGCGTACACTATTCCGAGCATTAGATTTAACAGGAAACCTGCAAATATAACTAGGGCTCCCCTTGACATACACCACACCTCAAAAATAAAAAATGGTTAGGACGACCTTCTTTCCAGTGCAGCTTTTACCATCTCATACGCCTTCTTAGCTTCTTCAACAGCCACATCGCTTTCGAGCGTTGTTACGTCTCCGAGTGGTTTTCCTTCAGCCACAGCCCTCAGCAATCTCCTCATTATCTTTCCGCTCCTCGTCTTGGGTAACATTTCGACAAACGTTATAACTGCATCCGAGGCAACAACTGGCCCCATGGTTGCTCTGAGATGCTTTCTGAGCTCCTCTACCATCTCTTGGCTTGCTTTGTATCCCTTCTTAAGCACAACGTATATCAGTGGGATTTCACCCTTGATCGGATCGCTCTTTCCGACACATGCTGCTTCCGAGACAGCTGGATGCTTGACCATTGCAGATTCAACTTCGGCAGTTCCTATTCTGTGACCAGCGACCTTTAATACATCGTCAGCCCTTCCAAGCACCCAGATATATCCATCAGGGTCTACTGTTGCGAAGTCGCCAGTGTAGTAATACCATCCCTTCTCCTTATACTTTCCAAAGTACACATCGATATACCTGTTCGGATCCTTGAACAGCGTCATCAGCATTCCGGGCCATGGCGTTGAGATGACAAGGTAACCTCTCTCCCCGGGCTTCACAGGGTTGCCTTCATCATCAAGTACCTCCATCTTCACTCCCGGAATTGGGAATCCGTTAGTTCCGGGCTTCAGCGGGAATATCTTGCCTAGCCCGGGGAAGTGTCCCGTCAATATTCCTCCAGTTTCCGTCATCCACCACGTGCTTGAGCAGACGACATCTTCTCTGCCGAACACTCTGTAATACCAGCGCCAAGCTTCGGGATTTATCGGTTCTCCGACACTGTGGATTATGCGCAGAGTAGACATGTCGTACTTAGTGTAATTTTCCTCAGGGAACCTCATAAGCATTCTAATTGCTGTTGGAGCTGTATAAAAGATCGTAACTCCGTACCTCTCGATTATTGCAGCCCATCTGCCAATGTCTGGGTAGTCTGGGGCTCCTTCGTACATTATAGTCGTAGCTCCGCACATTAATGGTCCGTAGACTGTGTAGCTGTGTCCTGTGATCCAGCCAATATCGGCTGTGCACCAGAAGATGTCGTCATCGCGTATGTCGAAGACCATCTTCATCGTCGCGTATAGATGTACTGCATAGCCGGCAACGCTGTGCTGTGCTCCTTTTGGCTTTCCGGTCGTTCCAGAAGTGTAGAGTATGAAGCTGAAATCATCACTACCCTTCGGCACACAGTCAACTTTGACATTCTTTGGTACGTCGGCCATCAGCTCGTGGAACCACACATCCCTCTCTGGATTCCATGGGATATCAATTCCTCCAATCCTCCTAACGACTATCACTTTTTCGACTTTATGTCCTTGCTGCTCACAGATCCTGACAGCTTCGTCAACGACCTTCTTTAGGTTTATAACTTTGCCACGTCTGTACACTCCGTCGGCAGTTACTATTATCCTCGCTCCAGCGTCCATCACTCTAACGGCTAAAGCCTCTGCACTGAACCCGCTGAACACTATGCTGTGTCCTGCTCCAAGTCTTTGTACTGCAAGCATAAACAGCGGTAGCTCGGGGATCATTGGCAGGTAGAACGTCAGAATCTCATCCTTCTTTACCCCTAACTTATCCCTAAGCGCAGCAGCTATTCTGTTCGACTCGCGATATAGGTCGTAGTACGTCAGCTTTCTGACTTCCTTCGGCTCTCCGTCTTCGTCTACTGGTTCACCTTCCCAAATCAGCGCAACTTTGTTCTTCCTACCCTGCTCAATCTGCCAGTCGGTGCAAAGGTAAGCGAGGTTCGTTTCAGCTCCTACAAACCAACGATAGAAGGGTGGATTGCTGTCATCGAGAACCTTCTCCCATTTCTTGAACCATGGCAATTCATTCGCCCACTTTTCCCACCACTTCTCTATTGACTCCTTATCCTTCGTTATATTCTCAGCCCATTTTTTGTAATCTTCAATGTCCCAGACTTTGTTCTTCCAGCTCGGTGGAACTATATACGTTTCAAATTCCTCATATATTTTTTCCTTATCTGCCATAAAGCTTCACCTCCTATTTATTGTAGATATCTATTAACTAATTATGTAAAAACGGAATTTAAAATTTTTTATCATTATGTGGGGTACATCTATTATTTTATCTTCATTATATTAACTTTTAACAAAATCTTGATAAACAGCCTTGTTACAGCCGTTTCAATCAGAGATTAGGGAATTTTATCTCTGAACTAGTTAGTTAAAGCTCTGAAGAACCTTTTGCGAATCTCTTTTCTTGACTTATCCTTATCTAAGATTCCTAATTCTTGTTTTGTAATCTCTCGTTTTTTGAGGTTTAACAATGGGGAAATAATCCCTATCTACAACGATATTCAGATTGTAAGTTGCGTCGTCATAGAAGTTACATTCAGTTAATCTTTTGATTGCTATACAAATCAACAGAGCCTTAAAACTGGATTAATACCTTCATTAATGGAATCAAAGACTTTTTCAGAATAAGTTCTATACCTTGCTGAGTAGTTTGTTCAAGCAGGTTATCCGCCTATCGGGGTATTCCATTGGGAATATATCTAAAAGACTACGTATGTCGTTTCGTTTTAGCCAGTTCAAAGAACAATTATCTTCAGACTTTGTTGTTCTTCATTTTAAAAGATAAGGTTAAATTAATGGTGATTGAATTTGCATATTGAAGATAAGTGTTCTTTCAGCTTTTTAAACAACTCTTTTCACATTAGGGGTTTTTTAGATCAATGAAGTGTTTGTTATTTCGAGCCTTTAGACTTATTAATACTTCTCAACGAAGTAAACACCAAGGATTGTCAAAATACCTCCTAAGATTGTAAGAATTCCAATAGTCTCTCTTAATACAAGATAAGCTATTATCGCTGTGAAGAGGGGCATTAGGTAGATGAAGACTCCTACCTTTGTTGCATCCATTACGGTTAAAGCAGAATACCATAGTAAGTATGCAATAACCGAAGCGACAATTGATAAATACAGAATAGATACCCAAGCCGTAATGCTAAAATAAAACGGATTCTCCAAGCCTTCATAAATCGCTAGTGGAAATAACAACACTGATCCAATTGCAAAAGCGTAAGCCGTTAAAGATTCGGGGTTATACTTCTTAAGCATACCTTTACCCAATACTGTGTAGACTGCCCATAGAAATCCACCAAGTATAACTAAAATATCTCCAATGAAAGTTTTACTAGTAAAGAATTCCAATTTTCCCTTTGAAACAACGAGTATTACGCCAATAAATGCTAGACAAATTCCAAAAGCCTTAAACTTTGTAAACTTTTCCCCTAAAAATAGGGACATCAGAGCTATGAATATTACAGAGGTATTTGCAAGTATAGACACATTTGTTGCTGTTGTATATGACAACGCTGTGAATTGAACTGTATAAAAGAGTGTAACACCCGTAAGTGCCAAAATTAGAGTGAAAGGTATATCTTCGATTTTAATGATCTGCAGTCTATTTCTCAGCTGAACTACTAAGATTATGAGCGGTGAAGCTATGACAAACCTGTAAAATGCGAGATTAAAGAGTTTTATCTCTTGAAGACCTATTTTTACAACAACAAACGCTGCTGACCAAATCAGCACAGCAAGCAGTAGTGCAAGTGTATAAACTTTTCGTGTCATACTTCAGAATCTAAAGAAGTTATTCGAAAAACTTTGCGATTAGGGAATGTATCTACTTAAAAGGTAAAAGCTTATATATTTAATATTTTTAAAATTTTTCGCACAAATCTCATTTTTGTTAAACTTTAAATAAGCTTTTTCACTCTTAGAGGGGGCGTGTTAACTTAAGGGCACAAGCTTTATGCTTTTCGCACTGGCCGTGACGCTACATCGTAGCCGATTTAAATACTTTATCAACAATGTTGCATCACTACCTTCGCACTAAGTTAACACGTCCCTTAGAGGATAATTTAAATAAATATGTAATATTTTTAATAGTCAATTCTTTTGGTTCTGCTACAGAGCGTCGCTAAGAAAGCCTTGCTTTTCACAGTATATTCGAAAGTTGGCAATTTATTCTTAGGATAGCCTAAAAATCCGAAAACGTCGGAAATAGCCTATAAAATTTTATTATTTTGTTAGTAATATCTAACTTGATTGTCAAATATTTCACTTTCCGATCTACTGTTTAGTGCGGGGGGTATCATATATGAATCTTTAAGCTGTTCCGCAAGGCTTGATCAGAGGAAGCACCAAAATGGCGGATCAAAAAATCAAAGCCTTAAAAGCTGTTGGAGCAAAATTGGCAGAACAGCTGAGAAGGTGAATTACATCGCATCTATAATACCACTGAAATCTTTCCATGTAATGTCTCCAGTTTCAGCATCTACAAATATCTGGGCAAATCGCCAGTGATGTTCCGGAACCCAGTCATTTTTTTTCTTGAACTTGATTGATACCACATAGCGATCTCTTTCGTAAGGATTCGTTGCTCTCATGAAGATGCAGTTTAACACCTCAAATCTTCCTATTTCTTCATTGCTTTCAAGAAATTTAACTGCAAGCCTCACGGCCTCATCTTTATCCACTCTTATCACCCCCTCCTAGATCAACTATTGGTCTAATATCCTCAACTTCGAAGTAAACCACATGCTTCACAATACTGGCGGCAGCATCGCCATACTTTTCACGAATCACATTTCTAACTTTTTCAAGAGTTTCGCCCTCATCTTCTATCTTCTTCACTTTCAGGTAAAGTCTACACCCTTCCATCGTCAAGCCACGTGTGTCGGGGTTAACAATCAAGCACGACGCATATGGGTTTTCACTTAAGTTTTTGAACGTTCTGTTATCACCGAGCGCAACCATTAAAGTTTCATCATCCACTAGGCTCAAGGAGCCGAAGACAGCAACGTTTGGCTTTCCTTCTTTGTTTGCTGTGCTTAGACATACAAGTCTCGGCGACATCGATACAATATTTTTAGTCTTCTCATCCATCTTCATTAAAATTTAATTATCGTCTAGGTTTCAAAAGTTTTCGGTAGACCGGAGGAAGATGGAAACATATAATTATGATAATTTTTATAACTTCGAAACATCTCCAGAAGTACTGTGAAAAGTGAGGTTTTATTTTATGAAGGTAATGTTTTGTTATGTTAAATAAGCCAGTGGTGATGCAACATTGTTGATTAAGAATTTAAATCATCCACAATGTGATGTCAAATTTAAAATATAAGATGGTTGAAGACTATTCGCAGAGATGAGAATTACAAGTAAATTACATCAACATCAATTTGATATCTCCCGTGCTGATGACAGCCGTTTGGCTATCAGAACCGTAAGGCGGGCTTATGTCGATGTAGCTCCCAATGAAGTGCTGATTAATGAGGCTCTGAGGGAGAAGCCCGTACTCGTAGTTTCCAAAATATCTGTAGTATAAAGCACGGGCAACCACGGATGACAATTTAAATATTAAGTAGCGCCGAGATGAGTGTTTTAGCAATTGTACGCGCCGCTCTAGCGGTTCAGTTGTACCACAATACATTAAAAAGCCATTACGAAGTTCATAGAAAAACATAGAAGTATATTGAAATTTTGCTGACATATGTTTTTTATATTTTTATGGACTACAGGGGTTGAAGACCTGAATCCCTAAACAATGAGGGGAAATGTGGGTGATAAAGCAAGATGAAGGGAGTTTGGGATTATGATATGCTCTCTAATGAAAGGAGAGCTGAGGTTGATGAATCCCAAGAACAATGTGAAAATTCATAATGTGCACGTTCAAAATGTACTGAGCTATATCAGCTGCCTTGCCTTAAACAGTAAAATTTTAAATAAAATAAATCATTTCCGATGTTTTCAAATTTTATTGCTAACTTTTGAAACTGCTGAGTTGACAATTAAGTTAATTTTATGTTCTCTGAATTTTTATCTTTGCTAAATCTACTGTGAAAGGCGAGGCTTTCTTAGCGACGATCGTATAATTTGTTTCACTCTATTTTTACTAGCAGTTGCCTAAAGTTTTCCTCAACTCTCCTTTCAACTTCTTCGTAAATATTGTTTCCATGCGCGTCTATTGCAACCACGCAAGGTCCAAGCTTTTCAACTTCAAGTACCCACACAGCTTCTGGAAGACCGAGATCTTCCCAGTGGATTGCGTTGATACTTTTCACAGCTCTTGCAGCCAGCGCTCCTACACCACCCGGAAAAGCCAAAAACACACCCTTACCCCGGAGAGCTTCAGCAATTTCATTACCCTTTTCACCTTTCCCTACCAGCACAATGTGGCTAATTCTTTTGACAATTTCTCTTATGTATCCATTCATCCTCATTGTTGTCGTTGGTCCACAGGATACTATCTTTAGTCTCTCACCAATTTTCTTGATAAGAGGTCCACAGTAAAAAACAACTGCTCCATTAAGATCTATAGGCAACTTTTTTCCAGCTTCAAGATATTTAAGTGCTCTTTCGTGCGCACGATCTCTAGCAGTGAGTATTTCGCCAGAGATGTATACTATATCTCCCACCCTTACCTTTAAGATTTCCTCTTTGCTCACAGGTGTTGTCCACTCAACAGTCGCCATAATATCACCTCAAAACGGCTGAAGCTCTCCTGTGCGCCCAGCACTGGATATTAACAGCCACAGGAAGCGAAGCTAGATGACAATGACCCATCTCAACGAGCACAGCTAAAGACGTTGTCTTACCACCAAGACCCATAGGTCCTATTCCAAGTGAATTTATTTTTTCCAGCAGTTCTAGTTCAAATTCATTCATTTCGAGGATGTTCTCCCTCAATAAAGCTTTCTTTGCGAGTTTTGCAGCTCCATCAAATGTTGAACCGATACCGACGCCAACAATCGTTGGTGGACATGGCATACCTCCAGCTTCTTTCACAGTTTCAATTACAAACCTCGTGATTTTGTTAGGCTTAGTTGGGGGCAACATTTTCAAAGCTGATACGTTTTCACTCCCTGCTCCCTTTGGTAATACCGTCAGCTTGAGTGTATCGCCGTCTGTAATGTCCACATTTAAGTGCGGCACATGTAGGCCTACATTGTCCATAGTATTCTCTCTCGTGATGGGATGAACGACATTTGGTCTCAACGGTACCTCTTCTGTAGCTTTTCTTACCCCCTCCACAATCGCAGCTTTCAAATCAAAATCTAAGTGAAGCTCTCTACCAAGCTCAACAAAGACAACTGGGATACCCGTGTCTTGGCACACCGGAATCTTGGATTTTCGCGCAACTTCAATATTTTCGAGAATCATCTTCAAATTGTTTTTAGCGAGCTCATTATCCTCATTTTCATACGCTTTCCTTAAGGCTAATATTACATCATCACCTATCTCAGTTACTGCTTTCCTAAACAGCTCCACAACCGTTTCAACGACAGTATGATAATCAATACTAGGCATTAGCTTTTTTTTGTGCAAAAGACATATATATGTTGCGTTTTTTTGGAGTATATCTACAATAATCATAATATAACACTAAAAATAGCCAATCATTGCTTTAAATGAATTATAAAGTCCTATTTATATTAAGCTTAAGCTAAAGTAGGTATAGATTAAGAATGGTAAAAGGTTCAGCAAGAACTACAGTTGCAAAGTCATTAAGACAATTAGGATGAAAGCTCCTTTGTATGAAGTGAAGATATCTTACGTAATACAACATTACTTCTCCCTTTCGGGAGCTTTCACGGGATTCTGCACATTCTGACTGATAAAATTCCCTTCAAGGGCTTTTGGGTTCTTAAAACTAAACACCCCTTGCCGTATATTACTTAAATCAAAAACCCTTATTGGAAAAATATTTTAATGCCAAACCGGGGTATTTTTATCTTTGCCAAATCCACTGTGAGAGGCAAAGTTTTCACTTTAAAAGATGATTTAAGATAGCCAAAACTGTCGAAATTTAAAATAAAAAAGGGCTAAAAGTGCAATTCTCCTGCAATTCTCCTTGCAATGATCAGTCTCTGGATCTCACTAGTCCCCTCGTATATCGTTCCTACCCTTGCATCCCTATAGTAGCGCTCAACGTCGTACTCTTTGCTATATCCATATCCACCGTGGATCTGAACAGCTTCATATGTCACCTTGATGGCAACTTCGCTTGCGTATAGTTTTGCTGCAGAACTTAATCCAGGGTCGGGTTTACCTTTGTCGATTAACCAAGCAGCCTTGTAAACCAAGAGTCTTGCAGCTTCGATATCTTTCCACATATCTGCAAGCTTGAACTGTATGGCTTGATGCTTTATTAATGGTTTTCCGAATGCCTTCCTTTGCTTCGCATACTCTAACGCTCTTTCATAAGCTCCAACTGCCATTCCAAGCTGAATTGCACCGACAAGCACCCTACTCTCATTGAAAAACCTCATAAGCTGATAGAAACCTTGGTTCTCTTTGCCAACGAGATTCTTTTCTGGCACGAAGACATTTTTAAGGAAAACCTCAGCAGTATCATGGCAGCGCAGCCCCATTTTCTCGATTTTCCTTGCCTCGTATCCATCCCAGTTCGTTTCAACGATAAAGGCACTTATTCCTTTATACCCAGCCTCTGGCTTTGTTTTAGCAAGAACAACCACCCAGTCCGATATGCTTCCATTCGTTATGAACGTCTTTGTTCCATTGAGTATCCATCCTCCTTCAGTTCTCTCGGCCTTTGTCCTAATTGCAGCCACATCGCTTCCAGCTTCTGGCTCCGTTATAGCGATACCAGACGTTGTTTTACCCTCAAGCACAGCACGCAAGTATTTATCCTTTTGTTCCTCTGTACCAAAATACTTAAGCATTGGACAGCCAAGAATCGATGTGAGAACGGCGGAACCTATTCCACTATCTCCACGTGTAAATTCTTCCGCAACTATAACCGTACTGACGTAATCTAAGCCAGCTCCTCCGTACTCTTCAGGCATGTCTACTCCAATGTACCCAAGTTTGGCAGCTTTTCTGAAAATGCTCCATGGATACTCTGCTTTCTCGTCATATTCTTTGCCGTATGGCTTTATCTCCTTTTCAACGAATTCTCTAACAGCTTCTTTTAACATCTTCTGTTCTTCTGACAGCTCGAAGTCCACTATCGCCCCCTCCACTCGGGCCTCTTCTTCTTAAGAAATGCGCCCATCCCTTCTTTAAAATCTTCAAACTGCGTAGCAATTAGAATTTCACGCATTGCAACTTTAAATGCCTGTGAATAAGCATTGTATATTTCTCCAATTATCTTCTTTATCGCCGCCACAGAGCGTGGTGCAGGATTTCTCATTTTTTCAGCGTACTCTCTTGCTACATCCTCAAGCTGATCGCTACTAACTACTGCATTTACTATGCCAATCTCCTTTGCTTCTTCAGCTTCAATTTCTTCTCCGGTTAGCACAGCTTCTACCATCTTCTTACCAAATACTGCTACTCCCAAGCTTGCGGCTATCGGTGGTAAAGCTCCGATGCGAGCTTCTGGTACAGCAAATCTTGCATCTTCGGACGCAACGACTATATCGCACAGTAGACAGAGTTCCATACCACCACCAAACGCAAGCCCGTTTACTGCTGCAATTATCGGCTTCTCAGAATATATGATCTTCTCGACAGTAGGCAGAGCTATCTTCTCAAAGAAGTCTCTGGCATCAGCCATACCCTTCCACGAGAACATTTCCGCAATGTCATCTCCAGCTGAGAACGCTCTACCACTTCCTGTGAGGATTATAGCTTTTACATCTGTGTCCTTTTCAGCCTTGTCAATGGCTTTGTATATTCCAGTCCATAGGTTAGTATCCAGCGCGTTGAGTTTGTCTGGTCTATTCAGGATTATCCATGCAATGTCGTGTCTCTTTTCATATATGACTCTGCCAAACTCTTCCTTCTCATACTTCCACGTGAAGAAACCTTTTCCAGTCTTCTTTCCGAGTTCGTTTTTCTCCACCATCTCAAGCAGAAGTGGATCTGGATTGTATTCATCGTATCCTCTTTCCTCTTTTCTGGCTTTCAGAGCTTCAACAACTCTGTCTATGCCAAAATTGTCTGCCATTTCGAGTATACCTACACTGTAGTTCATTCCCAGTTTCATAGCTTTCTCAACGTCTTCCTTGCTTGCAACACCATTTCTGATTAACCATGCAGCTTCATTTATAGCGGGGCTCATGAGTTTTACAGGATTTACAGCGTAAGCTTTGCTTTTTCTTATCTTTGGTCTGAAGTAGGCACCGGGCTTTGGATATTTGTAGAATCCTTCGCCTGTTTTCATTCCAAGCTTTCCTGCCTTGAATTTCTCTTCTATGAGCTTGCTTTCAACAAACTCAAATCCCATTTCCTTCATCGCTTTGCCAGCATAATAGATCACATCTATGCCGCTGAAATCCATTACCTCAAACAATCCCATTGGCATTCCAAGTCTGTACCTTGCACAAGCATCGATAGCTTCAATATCAACTCCTTCTTCTGCAAGTCTTGCTCCTTCAATCCATACTCTGAGGTTTATCCTGTTGACAAGGAAACCGGGAACATCCTTCTTAACTTCAACGTAGTCCATCCCTATACTTTTTGCGAAATTCTTGGTAACCTTAACGGTTTCATCGCTCGTCTTGTTGCCCCTGATTATCTCAACAAATCGAATCAGCGTTGGTGGATTGAAAAAGTGAAGTCCTATGAACTTGTCTGGTCTATTCGTTGCTGCAGCAAGTTTTGAAATCGGTAATGTTGAAGTGTTCGTCGCGATTATACATTCAGGCTTTGCTACGGCATCTATTCTCTTAAAGAGGTCAGTCTTTACGTCAAATTTCTCAACTACAGCTTCGATTATGTAGTCTGCCGTCTTTGCAGCTTCTTCAGCGTCTGTAGTCGTTTTTATCCTTGCGAGTACTTCTTCACTGCTTTTTATCTGCCCTTTCTTCTCAAGCTTCTTTAAGCTCCAACTTATCTTCTCAATAGCCTTCTGGAGTATTTCGTCCTTTATATCTACTAGCGTTACATTATAGCCTGCCAGTGCGCAGACCTCTGCAATACCATGACCCATAGTTCCTGCTCCATAAACGGTAACGTTTTTTATTTCCATGTTTTCCAAACCATCATTGTTGTATTTAATTATTTTTCTTTAGCATGCTCTTAGTAAGTGAGTATAATCTTCTTAATAAAAAATTAAAATTATTTTTCAAGACTTTTGCGAAGGATGTCGCCAGTTTTTTGAAAGTTCTATTGAAATTTGGCAAAGATAAAAACTGTGAATCTCTTTTGGGAGATTTCACGGAAAGCAGTATCGGATTTTTAAAATTAGATGTCTTTGATACTTATATCTTAAATCATCGTTGATAAAGTATTTAAAATGTAATATCACGACTCGTTTGATCTTACCTGTAATTATTTCTTGAAAAAGGACAAATTCTGAAAATAAAACATGAAAATGAAAGCAAAGTGGTCGAATTTGTTCTGTAGGTAGTTTATGCCTCACTTTAAATAGTAAGGTTGACCTAAATGAGGTAGCTTTCCCTAAAACTCCCATTATGGTTTTTATCTGATTGACAAATATTTTATTTTTAGGTATACCAAAAAAGCAAAGCTTCCTTAGCGACGCTCTGCAACTTATTCATCATTACATTAGGTTATAACGGGTTATACATGTTAGCATATCTACACTATTAAACGAAAACTTTATTATACCCTTCATTACTAGTAATTAACGTTAAGAGTAATAGGTGTGGGTGGGAGTATGGCGATAGAAACGGCTAAACCTGGAGAGGAGATAAGACCAGAAGAAATGAGTGAAGAAGAGTTGGAGAAGCGAGGCTGGTGGTGGTGGTTAGCTGAAAGGAAGAGATCGAAGAGACTAGACTACTTAAGAAAGGCTGTATGGTACAAGGGTCCTGTTGGTGGCGTTTATCCATGCGGAAGAATCGACATCTACAGAGCAAAACTCTTCACGGAGGCATACAAGAAGTACGAGGACGAAATGCCATTTGTTAGGAAAGCGAAGGCGATGGTGCATGTACTTGAGAACATCCCAATTTTCATAACGGATCATGCGATGCTTGTCGGTTACACTGGTAGTGATCCAGATACGATCTGCTGGCATCCAGAGATGAGCAGTTTCTTGAACGAGGAAGTATACAACGATCCTAGGGTTATTCCAGATGAAGAGACGAAGAAGATAGTTGCGGAGATATGTGACTACTGGAAGGGTAGGGCTGCGGCGGACAGGCAGATAAAGCTGATGGATCCCGAAACAATTGTCAAGTACTACAGTGGTGTTATTGGATGGGGTATCGCCGCTGTTAGAAGCTATGCAAACAAGACTTGGATGTTCTTCATGCCGAGAGGAATAAAGGGGTTAATAGCCGAGATTGACAAGAGGATAGAAGAGGCGAAGAAGAAGATAAGTGAGGGAACTTATCCGGAGCAGTTACCGCTCTACGAGAAGATTAAAAGATGGGAGGCTATGAAAGAAGTTCTACTGGCTTTCAGTAAATACATAAAGAGGTATGCGAGGCTTGCAAGAATAGTTGCGGAGAACTTTGAGAAGGATCCAAAGAGGAGAGAGGAGTTGCTCAAGATAGCTGAGGTATGTGAGTGGATATCATGGAATCCGCCAAGACACTTGCACGAGTCATTGCAGTTTGACCACTTCATCAGAGTAGTCTGTAGACTTGAAACTTACGAAGGAGCTGATCCACACTGGCCAGACTTCGTCCACTGGCCATACTACAAGAAGGATGTAATTGAGGAGAAGAACCTAACTGAAGAAGAGGCAATCGAACTAATCGGAGAGTTCATGATAAGAACATGGGAGTTCTCGATGTACGGCTACAGATGGTTACGTGAGGGATTGCAGGGAATCTTCGGCACATGGGTATGGACACTTGGTGGTCAAGATGAGAACGGCAGATATGACTGGTGGCCACTAACAATAGCGTTCCTGAGGGCAGCAAGACTTGTCAGGGTCTGTAACCCAACATTTGCATTCCGCTGGCATCCAAAAGTACCAGACATCGTGATGAGAGAGGTCTTCGAGTGCATAAGGCAGGGATTAGGTTATCCATCAATCAGAAACGATCCAATACTCATCCAGAACGGAATGTACTGGCACAAGCACCCATACAATGAGATGGTTTACTGGGTGCACCAGGCTTGTATGTCACCATGTCCAATGACGAAGGCTGGACAGCAGCCGTTCAGGATGGCTTCAGCTACACTGAACTCAGCGAAGATTATAGAGTACGCGATCTTCCAGGGATATGATAACGTTGTCGGAATGCAGATTGGATTGAAGACGCCAGATCCAAGAGAGTGTAAGACTTTCGAAGAGTTCTATGAGAAGTGCTGGTTGCCACAGGCTAGATACCTAATGAGCTTGCTGACGAGGAGTATAAACCTTGGTAGATACAAGAACCCAGAGTTTGATCCGAACCCATTCCTATCGGCGATCTCTGAGCGTTCTGTAGAGCAGGGTGAAGACATTTGCAGCATAGAAGGTGAGAGAGGAAACAGCTGGATAACGTTCTTCACATGGGTAGAAAATGTAGACAGCCTTGCAGCTATAAAGAAGTTGATATACGATGAGAAGAAGTACACATGGGATCAACTCATTGAGGCATTGAAGAACAATTGGGAAGGATACGAAGAGATGAGACTTGACTTTGTCAGGAATGCGCCAAAGTGGGGCAACGATGATGACTATGTTGATTCAATAATGGTGAAGTGTTTAGAAGATCTAGCTAAGATCTCATGGGAGCTTAAGGATCCAACGGGCAATCCATGGCCAATACTTCCAGAGAACGTCAGCGGTTCGATCCACTACTCATCGCTCGTCTGGGCTCTGCCAAACGGTAGGAGGTTAGGAGATCCACTTTACGATGGAGGTATATCACCCGGATATGGATTAGACAAGAAAGGACCAACGGCTGTACTCAAGTCGTGCTCCAAGTTCAGTCACATAAAGCATGGTAGAGCATTCCTGTTGAACCAGCGCCTCTCACCGAGCCAGATGGCTGGTGAGAAGGGATATCAACTCTGGAAAGCATACATAAGGACATGGGCTGATCTCGGACTTGACCATGTACAGTTCAACTGTGTTGACGACAAGACGCTGAGAGCTGCACAGAGAGAACCAGAGAAGTATCAAGAACTCATCGTCAGAGTTGCTGGATACAGTGCACACTTCGTCCAGATCAGCAGAAAGACACAGGATAGCATCATCCAGAGAACAATTCAAGACCTTGCAAGTATGGGTGGTGCCTAATTTTTTAATATTTTACATCGTTTTAATTTGATCAATTTTAATTCAGGAGGTGTTGAAGATGAAGTGTCCTGAATGTGGGTTTGAGGGTCCAAAACCAGCATTTAGGTATTTATATAGTCTTGGTCTTGACACGCCGTTTTCGCTAAGACAGTGTCCAAAGTGTGGAACGTGGCTCGCAGTCAATGATCTAAAGGAGGAAGTTGCAAAGACAGTACCGCCAAAAGAACCATCCCCGATAATTAAGACAGCTGGAATAATTGAAGATGAGATGAAAGAAGTTGCAAAAGAATTAATGGGGGAGGATGCCTGATGAAGGATCAGTGGGAGATTTTGAAAGAACAATTTCTGCAGGCGGCAATTGGTAGGAGGGGCATTGAGGAGAGGGAGAAAGTTCCCGAGAAGGCTTGTGGGAAGTGTAAGCACTTCTCAGAGAAGGCATGGTCCTCAGACGGTTCGGGCTATTGTAGAATACTAAAAGCTGGATCAGATATAACAGCAGACCCACCCGTTTATGTTACTGAGGGTGATGCTGCATACGTTGTAGCATTCAACACTGATGCTTCGAAGTGCAAGTACTACGAAGAGCTCGAATTCATAGACCATGATGCAAGAGAAACGGCTGATCCATTCCATAGGCGTGTAGTAAGACAGCTTGGTGGCAAAGGTTAGTATGAGCGACCGACCCTGGGGAACGAGTAAGCTCAGGGGAATTGTGATAACGAAGGAAAACTGGGAGTTCATAAAAAGAATGGTTTTAGAAGAAAGTATAAAAAGTGGAGATGAGTTAGAAGAAGATGAAGGTTGAAGTAGCAATAGAAAAAGACCTAAAGAAACTACCAGAGTGGCCATATATTACAAACATACAGCACTTCTCCGTACACGACGGCCCTGGATTCAGAACCCTTATTTTTGTTAAAGGTTGCAATCTCCGCTGCGAGTGGTGCCACAATCCTGAAACGCAGAAACCTTATCCAGAGCTTTACTGGAAACCGATGCTTTGTAGACAGTGCGGTAGATGTGTTGATGCATGCCCATACGACGCAATAAACCCACCTATCCCTCCAGAAATCGCGCAGGATGAGAATTCAGACTACTACAAAATACGGCTTGATAAATGCACGCTGTGCATGAAATGCGTTGATGCGTGCCTTTACGAAGCTCTTACGGTTGTTGGTAAGAAATACACGATTGAGGAGCTTATAACTGAAGTTGAGAAAGATCGTCCATTCTACGACAACTCTGGGGGTGGTTTAACTTTAAGTGGTGGAGAGCCAACGCTGTTTCCAAAGTTCTCCGAAGAACTTCTCAGGGCTGCTAAGGAAAGGTACATCCACACGTGTCTTGATACCAATGGCTTCTGCAAGTGGAGTGTACTTGAGAGACTTATCGAATACACTGATATAGTCCTTTACGACCTGAAACACCTCGATCCAGAGAAGCATAAAGAAAGAACAGGTGCTGATAACAAGGTAATACTAAGAAACCTTGAAAGATTGCTTGAAACAGATACAGAGGTATGGATACGGCAGCCGATAATACCTGACTACAACGATTCAATGGAGTACCACCTTGAAGTAATTGAGTATCTCAAGTCCCTTCCGAGAATGCCAGATAGAGTTGATCTCCTTCCGTTCCACAATTGGTGTGAATCAAAGTACAGATGGCTTGGAAGGAAGTGGTCGATGGCAGACATAGAAGCTATGGATCCAAAGGTGCTGAGACCTATCAAGGATATGTATGCAGCTAACGGTTTTAGGGTAACAATAGGTGGATCAGGATTTGAGAAAGTATGATAATGAAGCGTAATTTAGGTGTAATTTTTGATATCCAACGCTTCTCAATATACGATGGGCCGGGTATACGGACAACTGTCTTTCTGAAGGGTTGTTACTTGAACTGTAAGTGGTGCCATAACCCCGAGGGGAAGAGGAGATATCCAGAAGTGTTCCCGTACAACCCTAACTGCGAGAAGTGTAATTTGTGCATTGAAGTTTGCCCGACTGGCGCACTGAAGCGCGTTAATGATGTGCTTAGAATCGATAAGGGATTGTGTACAACGTGTCTGCAATGCGTTAAGGTTTGCAAACATGATGCACTAGTTGTCTGGGGTAGATTTGTAACAGTCGATGAAGTTATAGAAGAAGTATTAAAGGACAAAGAGTTTTACAAACATTCTGGCGGGGGAATGACAGTATCAGGAGGAGAACCCATGGCTCAGCCCGAGTTCACATATGAGCTTATGAAGGCTGCTAAAGAACACGGCATACATACAGCTCTTGACACTTGTGGATACGCGCCGTGGCAAGATTTTGAGAAAGTTCTGGAATATACAGATCTTGTACTGTACGATCTAAAAGTTATGGATCCCGAAAAACACAAGGAGTATTCTGGAGTTAGAAACGATCTGATTCTTGAAAATGCAAAGAGGATATCCGAAATGGGTATAAAAATGAGGATAAGGGTTCCAATAATCCCAAACGTAAACGATAACGAAGAGAACATGAGACAGTTGGGAGAGTTTGTCTCGACCCTCGATACCGTTGAAGGGCTTGACTTATTACCGTTCCATCCCTGGGCTGGTGCTAAGTATAGGATATTCGGTCTAGACTATCCGTATCCCATAGGTGAGGGGTACGAGGACGAAAAACTCATACCCCTTATCGATGTGTTAATAGAGTATGTTGATGAGATAACAGTAGGTGGTTAGGAGGTGATAGTATGGTTACATGTAAAGATTGTGCGCACTTTTTCCCATATGAGGATAACCCCGATAGGGGAGATTGTATAAGAAGAGTTGTAGATGAGAGGCAAGGATACTGGAGAGCGGAACCAGTGGAAGCGTCAAGAGATGCATCGAAATGTCCGTATTTCGAAAAGAAGACGTAAGGTAAGGGTTTAAATATGAGTTACGAGATTGAAACGTTAAAATCGGCAATCACAATCCCAGAGCCTGATCCATATTTTTTCCTACCAGTAAAAGTCATCAACATGCTTAAATGGATAAATGAACTCTCAAAGAGGCATCCAGTGAATGTCCTTGTAATAGGAAGGCAGGGTTGTGGTAAGTCGAGTCTTGTAAGACAGTTCGCAGCGAGAAATAGGAGACCACTTGCAACATTTCAGGTTGGAATGCTATCTGAACCAGGGCAACTGTTTGGCGAACTGAGACTTAAAGGTGGAGAGACGTACTATAAAAAATTCCTCTTCCCAGAGGCGATACAAACACCAAACTGTGTTATACACCTTGAGGAAATAAATAGACCAGAGAATCCAAAGGCTTTAAACATGCTCCTTTCAATTTTGTCGGAAGATAGGCAAGCATGGATAGACGAACTAGGCCTTGTAAAGGTGGCAAAGGGTGTTGTGTTCTTTGCAACAATGAACGAGGGAGAGGAGTTCGTTGGTACAGAAATGCTTGACGCTGCACTTAGAGATAGATTCTATACAATTACCCTCGATTATCCACCACCAGAAGTTGAAGCTAAAATACTACACCTCAAAACGGGTATAGACGAAGCTGAGGCGCTGACAATAGTAAACGTTGCAAACAGGTTGAGAAATCATCCAAAAGAGCCGATACCGATATCGATTAGGCACACGATTATGATTGCAGAACTTGTAAGCGTTGGGGCATCAATACCAGATGCGTTCATGTTCAGCCTATCTCTAAGCAAAGATACACTTGAATCTGTGCTATTGTCTCTGCATGTTGAGGAAGGGATGACAGGAAAGATTACGAGTGAAGAGTACGCTCAATATTAGCTTTTATTTTATTTTTTATGATATATAAAAATAGAAAAGAAAGTTCGGCTTTGTCGGAATTCTGGAGGGTGAATACTTCGACAGTAGAGGCTATCGAACTGGCGAACCTTCTAAGAGCGCTGAGAAAAGTCGCTGGATTTCTTGGAAAAAACGCCCCGAATATAGTTTGGTATGGAATGTCAGCGAATCCAGCAGTGGATGTTATACTTCCACCGCCTACATTCAAGAAGTATCCAGTTCCTCCAGATTTCGTGGATATACTCGTGGGCATAGTTGTTAAGGAAAGCTTGCAGAGAATAGAGTGGAGCGATTATATATGGAAAAAAATAGAAGAAACTGCAAAATTAACGACGCGGCAGAAGGAAATAGTTTACAAGTTATTCAAAACGGGCGAGCACATATACCTCGACACACTTGCAAACAAAACGATACTTGGAAAGTACGTTGAAAAGGCTCGTAAAATAGCAATCAAAACGACGAAGAGGAACCTAACAAGGCAGCCAGTAACCGTTGATAAACTGTTCTATCTATGGTGGGTTCTGGCTCTTGAAGGGAGACTCGATGGAGATATATATAGAGAAGACTACAAGAAGCCGCTAGACATTCTAATGGAGGCTGTTCCTAAACTAAAGGAAGCATCCAATGAGAAAACTGTATTTTTGCGTTGCGAACGTCGCTTGGAGATTTATTTAGATTTGTGGGAAAAGATCAAAGATCTGATTGAAAACTGGAGCATAGAGTTCTACGATCTCGAAATGGCGATTCCAGTATTTTTTGACCTCGACAACGAATTTAAGCCCTCAACGCTTAGTGCGGAAACTGTAGCAGAGATTGAAGTGGCTGTTAGTCCTACAAATCTGACTCCGGTCATTCTTTCAGCAGTTGGAGAGGACGAAAAGAAGTTCGTTATCCCAACATCCATCTGGACATCCACTAAATACGCTAAGCCAATTATAGATGTAAAAATAGCCGCCAGACTCAGGAGGATCTTTGAAGGATACGCTCAGAAAAGAACGTGGAAGGAGAGAGGTCTTATAAGTGGAAGTAAGATTGACACAAGGAGGCTTTATAGAACATTTACTGATGGACGCTGTTTTGTTGAAAAGAGGATAAGGCATGATATCGGGTGGGATATCTGCGTTCTACTCGATGCTTCGCAGTCGATGGCAAAGAAATGGTGGCTCGCGGAAAGCATAGTTGCAACGCTAGACAGAGCTCTTAAAGGTACACCACATAATCTCGAAGCGTTTGCGTATTTCGAGAGCGACAAAGTATGCATGATAACGAGAATGCTTAAGGGCGAGAAAGTAACTTCTGTAACGCCAATGGGCAGAACACCTTCGGGGCAGGCGATAATTGCAGCAGCGTATTTGATGTCGAAGAAGAGAAGGAGGAAGCTGATGATTCACATAACCGATGGGGAATCCAATATAGGCTGTTCGGTTAAAAGCGGAATCAATTACGCGCTGAGCAAGAATATAAAGCTCATAACGCTTGGGGTTGGAGTAAGAGATAGAAAGCGCCTGATAGAGCAGTACGGCGATAACATACGTTTTGTGGAGAGTTTTGATCAGCTACCATCTGCAATTGAAAGTCTGCTTAGATCGGTATTTAGGTAGGGAGGTGATACGTGTATGAAGATGTCATGCCCAAAGTGTGGATATACTGGAGATGTGCTTGAATTTGAGTACCTTGGGAAGGGTGGCTGCCCAGCATGCGGATCAATCGATGTTAGAAGATGCCCAAAGTGCGGTAACATATGTTTGCATGACAAGGGCGAAGCTCTTGAGAGGGAAGAGGAGTACATGAGAGAGCTGAGCCTAAGACTCGCAAGCTTAAAGCCAAGCAATCCAGAAGAGCTTGAAGAGGCTAAGAATATTATAAGAGAGCTCAGAGCGATAAATCTCCGGTGGAACATAAAGGAACTTGACGAATTCCTTGACTACCAAGAGAGACGGTTGGGATTGCTAAAGTAATGTGTTTTAATACATTGAGCAAATATAATCCATCGGCAAAAACGAGAAATTACTTGGGTTTCTAAAATAAATATATAGAAAATAATAAAATATTTAAATCATTTCATGACTATACAATGTATATTCCAAAATTTCTAAATCATCTGGTTTGAAAATAAACTACTATAGTGATATACGAAACGAACATTATTACGTTTGTTGTTAAAATCGAAAGGCTTTTAATTCTAGTAGGCAATTTCCCACACGAATAGTTATTTAAATTAAGAATAATAGTTAAATAAAGATGTTGATATAGAGGTGATATGATGGGTGCTACAAGAAAGCTAGCTGAATTTGTATCTCAGCTTGAGTATTCAGATATATCAAAGAATGCTATTGAAAAAGCCAAATTGTGCCTGATGGATTGGATAGGGGTTACGATTGCTGGATTCATTAGCACAGAAGGTAAAAAATTAGATAGAATGATAGACTCGTTATCACCGTTCTTTGGACAGCCTCAGGCAACGTTATTGACAAAAAATAGAAAAGTAGACATTTTTAATGCTGCACTTATAAACGGCACAGCCGGACACCTTCTTGATTTCGATGATGTGCATGCAGGTATGTTTGGGCATCCAAGTGTTCCAGTGATGCCAGCTGTACTGAGCGTTGGTGAGTATCTCAACGTTGACGGAAAGAAATTAATAACGGCGATAGTTGCTGGATTTGAAGCCGAATGTAGAATTGGAGAGGCTGTAAATATTGAACATTACGCTGCCGGATGGCACTCCACAGCCACTCTTGGTTGCTTTGGCGCTGCTGCCGCTGTTGCAAAGCTACTTGATCTTGATGTAGATAAAACTATAGCAGCACTGGGAATAGCTGGAACTCAGGCTTTTGGGGTAAGACAGACATTTGGTACGATGTGTAAACCATTCCATCCAGGTAAAGCTGCAAGTAATGGCATTCTTGCTGGGATTCTCGCAAAAGATGGTTTTACAGCTCCAACACAGATACTTGAAGGTCCAAATGGATTTGGAAAGGTATACTCGACAAAGTTTGATGAATCAAAGATAGATAATTTTGGAAAGCCATACAAGGCTGAGGAGGTTGTTTATAAGCGATATGCATCATGCTACTTAACCCATGCCCCAATAAGATGTACTCTTGATCTGAAAAAGGAGCACAATGTTGATCCAAAGAATGTGGATGAAATTGTTGTTAAGGTAAATAAGCAAGCTATAGATGTGGCTGGTAAGGAAGATCCAAAGACTGGGCTGGAAGGTAAATTCAGCATTAAATACTGCGTCGCACTCGCATTAACTGTTGGTAAGGCACTTGAATCTCAGTTCACCGATGAACTTGTAAACAGCCCAGAGATCAGAAAGGTTATGCAGAAGATCAGCGTTGTCCCGGCGGAGGTAGGAGAGGCTGAAGCAGAAGTTGTTATGAAAGTTGGTGGCGAGACTTTGCAGAAGAGGTTAAATTTAATCGCCGCTGAGATGAAAACGCCAGTTGATGAATGGAAAGTTGTACTGGAGGAAAAGTTTACAGACCTCGTGAAGCCGTATGCTGGTGAAAGGGTTGTGGAGATTGTAAATTTGATTAAAAATATTGAGAAAATTTCGGCTGTTGAACTTACTGAGATGTTGAGGTGAGATAATATGGTGAAACTCTTTAATGAAGGAGCACTTGAGGAAATTGCGAAAAGTAGAAAGATGTGGGAAAAAGTAGCAGAGTATGCAAAAAAAGCTATTAAAGTTGTTAGGCTCAAGTATACTGAGTGTCCTGTTGCAACTCCACTGGATATACCAGATTTTGACTACATGCAAAAACTCGGACTCCCAGGGATGTATCCATACACAAGAGGTTGGGCACCGCTGCCCTTTGAATGTCTTTTGGATAGACAGTACATAGGCTGTGGAACGCCGAAGGAGACAAGGAAGAGAATCGAATATCTCATGAAACTCGGTCGCAAGGATTACAATATAGCATTTGACTTGCCAACGCAGCTTGGCTACGATCCAGATGATGAGATGGCTGCTGGAGAGGTTGGTAGAGTTGGTGTATCGTGTGCGAGCATTCTTGACTTTGAGGAAATTATGGAGCCGCTTGTAGATTGGCCAGAAGAAAAGATAAATCCAGCATTCACAGCAAACGCTCAAGCGAATGTTATATTCGCAATGTATTACGTGTGGGCTGAGAGGAATGGAAAAGATCCGAAAAAGTTAAGATGCACGATACAGAACGATATTCTGAAGGAATACGTTGCAAGGGGTACTTATATTTACCCACCAAAACATGCTTTAAGGTTAACTGGCGACATTTTTGAGTGGATTTTAGAATACATGCCGAAAGCTAACTTTCAAAGTGTATGTGGTTACCATATAAGAGAGGCGGGAAGCACAGCAGTTCAAGAGATGGCGTTTATGTTTGCAAATGCTATGGAATATGCAAGGCTTGCGATGAGCAGAGGAATAGATATCAACACGTATGGAAGGAGAACAACATTCTTGAACTACTCTGGACTGAGAATTTTCGAAGAAGTCGCAAAGTTCAGAGCTGGGAGAAGAGTGTGGGCAAAAATCATGAAAGAAAAGCTTGGTGCAACCGATCCAGTAGCGATGCTCATGAGAACTGCCACCGGCTACGCTGCAAGCAGCTGTACAGCCCAGAAACCCCTTAACAACATTGTCAGAAACACAATTACAGCCCTCGTTGGGAGGCTTGCTGGTTACCCAGTAGCTGTGCCGGGGTTTGACGAGGCTCTTGGCATCGTGTCCGATGAAGCTCTCGAAGTAGCTGCAGATACTGTAGATATCATAGAGTACGAGACAGATATAACTGAAACTGTTGATCCACTGGGCGGCTCATATTACGTCGAGATGCTGACAGATAAAATGGAGGAACAGATAATGAGTGAAATCGAGAAAATCGAAGAGATGGGAGGAGCGCTTAAAGCGATAGAGAGTGGCTATATGCAGAGAGAAATCGCAAGAGCTGCATATGAGAGGCAGAAAGCGATTGAGCGTGGTGAGATAATTATTATCGGCGTGAACAAGAATGTTGACACAAGACCAATAAAGTGGAGACCATACATGCCGGATCCAGAGGCTGAAAAAGCGATGGTTGAAAGAATAAGAAAACTCAGAGCTGAGAGGGACAATCTGAAAGTAAAGCAGAAGCTTGAGGAGCTTGAAAAAGCTGCGAGAAAAGAGGATGAAAATACAATGCCATACGTCGTTGAGTGTGTAGAGGCTTATGCTACAATAGGTGAAATCTGCGGCGTATTTAGAAAAGTATTCGGTGAATACAGAATTACTAGTTTCTGAGGTGATGTTATGCGGAAAATAAGGGTTCTTGTTGCAAAGCCTGGTTTAGATGGGCATGATAGAGGGGCAAAGATCATTGCGAGGGGGTTAAGAGATGCTGGATTTGAGGTTATTTATACTGGTCTAAGAAGAACGCCTGCCGAAATTGCTGAAACTGCTCTACAAGAAGATGTAGATGTCATAGCTTTAAGTATAATGACTGGTACACATCTTTTTCACACCTCTCGTGTAATTGAAGAGCTGAAGAAGAGAGGAGTTGAGCTGAATAAGGATGTGGTAATAATTGTTGGAGGGATAATTCCAGACGAAGATGTGCCGAAGCTGAAAGAGATGGGTGTAGCTGGAGTTTTTGGTCCAGGTACGTTTCTGGCAGATGTTGTAGAAACAATTAAAAAAGTTGTACCAAAAAAAGGAGGTGAGTGATGTGGACTATCTGCGGAAATGGGATGGCGAACTGAATATAGGGTTGATACCTAAGAAGTGGAGCTTTTATGCCCCAGAGAAAACCGCCATCATATACTACGATGGAAAGGAGGAGAAGAAGATAACGTACAAAGAGTTGAACGAGCGCGTGAATAGGGTTGCGAACTATATGCTTAGTAAGGGTATTAAGAAAGGAGACAGAGTCTCTGTCCTCCTCTTTAACTGCAACGAATTCCTTGAAATATACTTTGCCGCCTCAAAGATTGGTGCTATATTTGCTCCGCTGAACTACAGACTCGCTCCACCAGAAGTCGAATTTCAGCTCAACGATGCAGGTACAAAGATGCTCTTCTTCCATCCAGAGCTTACAAAGGTTGTGGATGCAATAAGGGATAAGGTGCCAGTTGAACACTACATTTTCGTTGGCGACGCTGCTGAATGTCCAGAGTGGGCTGAACACTATGAGAGCGTTATAGCGGAGCAGCCAGTAACAGAACCTAAGTTCGAATGGAAAGTGAACTGGGAAGATCCACATGTAATCATGTACACGTCTGGAGTTACTGGCAGACCGAAGGGCTGCTTGATGTCATACAGAAAGATATTCTTCAACGTGTTCAACGCAGATCAGTATTACGATGGTCTAAGACCCGACGATGTCTACGTATCACCACTACCGCTCTTCCATTCTGGCGGGCTTTTCATCGTTGCAGTGCCAACACTTTACAAGGGAGGCACGTACATAACAATGAGGCGCTTTGATCCAGCGAAAGGTTTAGAGTTTGTTGAGAAATACAAAGCGACGATATTCTTTGCCCTGACAACGATGGTTAACTTCATGCTTAAGGCTGGTACCCTCTACAAGTACGATCTCAGCAGTTTGAGAAAGTTCCTAACAGGAGGCGAAAGAACTCCGCCGTACATTTGGGAAGAGCTCAGAAAGTTGAGTGAAAAATTCGGATTTGATGTAAACACGGGATTTGGACTCACAGAAAACTCAATTCTGCTTTTCAACCCAAATGTTCTTAAAGGGAAGACGCAAGCACTTGGCGTACCCGTATTCTTCTGTGAAGTCGAGATACTTGATGAGAATGGCAATATACTGCCTCCAAGACAGATTGGAGAGATATGTGTGAAGGGTCCGACAAACATGCTTGGATACTGGAACATGCCTGAAGAGACGAAGAAGGCTTTCAGATTTGGATGGCTCCACACTGGCGACCTTGGTTACAAAGATGAAGATGGTTATGTGTACTTCGTTGATAGAGAGAAGGACATGTACCGCAGTGGTGGAGAGAATGTGTACCCTGCTGAGATAGAGAAGATTCTAAACGATCATCCAAAGATTCTTGAGGTATCGGTAATTGGTGTTCCAGATGAGAAGTGGGGAGAAACAGGGATGGCGTTCATTGTTCTCAAAGATGGAGAAACAATAACAAAGGAGGAAATACTTAGTTATTTAGAAGGTAAGCTTGCAAGATACAAGATACCAAAGTATGCGGTGATCGTAAAGGAGTTGCCACATACGGCAAGTGGGAAGATTCAAAAAGTTGCATTGAAGCAGCTTGCGAAGGAGAAGTTTGATGAGCTCGTAAAGAAAGCCATAATTCTGCGAGAATCATGAAAATTATCTTAGGTTTCAAAGAATTTCCAAAAAAACATACCTGCGACGGTGAAAATATTTCGCCAAAGCTTGAAATACGAGATGTTCCACAGAACGCGAAATCAATAGCGCTGATTCTCGACGACCTCGATGCACCTTTTGGGATCTTTACCCACTGGCTGATCTGGGATATCAAGGCGAGTAATAACGTGATAATTCCAGAAAACGTGCCGAAAGATAAGACTGTTAATCTTAAAAATTTTTCTGCTGTACAAGGGAAGAACAGCTTTAGAAAGATTGGATACAGTGGACCGTGCCCACTGCCAGGAAAGCCACACAGGTATCGCTTTATTGCTTACGCGCTAAGTGATTTTGTGAATTTGCCGGGCGGGTCGAATAGAAAGCAGCTTGAGAAGAGATTGGATGAGATTATTATCGACCGTGCTGAGAGTATAGCAACATATAGTAAAACGTTTATATCATTTTTATTTTCTATAAAAAATATGTTTAAATAATTTTTACATCAAAAGAGGTTTCAGGATAACTGCGTTTTCAACTCTGAAATCGCTGACGTTTGCATCGGTTCCGGGGATAACGCCATAATGCATCGGAATGTAATACTTGGCCTTTATATCTTTTGCCGCTTCAATAGCCTCGTTAACGTCCATTGTGTATGTTCCACCGATTGGAAGAAGTGCTATATCAACTTCGATCTCCTTCATCTCAGGAATTCTGTCTGTGTCACCGGTATGATATATCTTCACTCCACTGATCTCAATTACGTAACCAACACCCATTCCTCTTGGGTGAAATTCCTTATTAATATTATATGCTGGAACAGCTTCGATTTTTACACCTTTGACTTCTACTTTATCTCCTTCCGTAACATTGATAACCTCGTATCTTTCGACGTTGCAGCTCTTTGGACATACAATAACTGTATCCTTTGTTGCTACATTTTGTATCGACGACATATCAAAGTGGTCGGGGTGGTCATGGGTAACAAGAACGATATCGGCTTTCTCGAGGTCAGCTGGCGGCAACTGAAATGGATCTATATATATCACGACTCCTCCGTTTTTTATCTGGAACGCTGCATGCTTCAAGTATATCAGTTTCACACCTTTATATTCAAAAGTGCTCTCGGACATGTAAAGAGGTATAACATTATGATATTATATAAGACTTATGGTTACCCATGCTTTAATATTTTGAAAACTATGAGCATGGACTTCTCCTTAGTGCCTCACAAATCAGTACTTCTTCATCGGGAGCTACGTCAATGGACACCATATATAGCTTGCTTATACAACCCTTACAGGATGACAGCAACAAAGATATTTAATATTTTTGTTTTATAAAAATATATCTATATAGCATAAGTAACATTGTGTAGTATAACTACAGATCACAGTAAATAAGGATATCACTTTTAGGGAAGATAATTCGGATATGTCCACCTAACAGAAAGGAATAAATTTAGGGGGCACTAAATCATTAAATTATTATTGTTAGTATATGTTAATAGGAATATTAATTTATAGTCACTTAAGAAATATTTTTTTAACTTTTAAACTCTTTCTTAATATGGATGCAGTAACATACATTAGAGTTAGCACAGATGAACAGAACCTCCAAGGTCAACTACAAGTCATAGAACAGTACGCCAAGGAAAGGGGATACAATATAGTAAAGGTATTTGAAGAGAATATTAGTGGTAGTGTGTCACCTCTGGAAAGACCTATTTTTAGAGAAATGCTAAACTTCTGCAAGAAGAACAACATTAGGACTGTAGTCATGTATGATCTCACAAGATTCTACCGTGCCAAAAGTCCGTTAGAAGCGTTAAACCTCCTCAAAGATCTGTCAAAAGATGTTTTCATAGACTTCGCTAGAGAGCCTCAGATCGACGATCCCTTCTTAAAAGAACTCTGGGACTTTATCAAATCGTGGTTCGCCAGCTACGAAAGAGCGCAGATCTCAATGAGAACGAAGTACGGCATAATGAGAGTTAAGAACGAAGGACGACTGTACCACAGACCCTCTATCTTGCACTACTTCGCATCGATCCTTTTTAACAAAGACGTTAGCGAATTAACCAAAGAAGACTTAGAAAGGGCAAAAACCCAATTCGTAGCAATCGTATCTAAGTATTGGTATGATAAACGGTTTAAAAAACACCAAATAGCTTCAATATTGAGAGACTACGAAACTATATTCAAAAAACTCTATGAGAAGTATCCTCATGCCCCTACAAGCTATCAGGTCTTCTGGAAGATTATGAAAGTCAAATAAGTGCAGATCTTGATAATTCTCCAATACTCTAAATTAAAGTAACATAGATTAGAGATGAGGAGTTAGGGGATGAAATGAACAGTATGCTGGGAAGTATATTGCAGTAGTTGGAGGTAAAGTTGTAGCAGTTAGTAAAAGTACTGTTCAAGCTTACAAAGAAAGTACCCAAAGGAAGATTTTACATGACATAGAAAATCCCGATAAAACTTAAGAGTGTTAATGAAGAATGGATAATGTTGTGGAGGGTTGCAATCTCCTCCCGAAACATTTTTATTTCCCCCTTTCTATTTATCCCTCAGAGGGTCGTTCTGACCCGGCCTAATGACACCAACCGAAGGCGATGACACCGTCGTGAGACCGGGGGTAAGAGCCGGTCTTCTTTCCTGTGGAGAACCTTCATCCTCCTTCACAGTAGTTCCGAAAGTTGGCAATTAGGTCAGCCTAAATAGGGTTTAGAATTTTTATTTGATTTTGAAATACTCTCTGAATTTTTATCTGGTTGCCAAATATTCTACTTTCAGAACTACTGTTCAGGGCGGGGAGGAGGTCAGAGTAGAAATATACTCAGATATTAGACAGTAGTTCCGAAAATTGGCAATTATTGATTTATAAAGCTTTAAGGGTTTATAAACACTTAACTGCTAAAACTTAAACTTTTGGAACTACCGTAGACGTCGAGAGGAGAGAGAAAAATATACATTACAGTAAGTGATGGCTCTTTAATAACAGTCTAATATGCGATAAAATGTTTAAAGCGATCGTTGTTCTCAAAACAGCTTGGAATTGGGTTCAACGCAGTTTTCGATTTAAGTAACATTTATATAATATTTAACCTTAAGAACCCGAAATCCCCTAAAGGAAATTTTAGATGTGTGAAAAGCTCCCGAAAGGGAGAATTTTTTCTTGAGGAGAGAACGGTTCAGCGGATGTTGTCTTTTATAGACATATATCTGCTTTGGAGAATATCAACCTAAACTCCTTCGGGGTTCATCGGGAGTAAATCCCTTCTTTTAGAGAAAGAGATATTTTCATAACTTTTGATGCATGTGTTTTTCTGTCTCAGATTTCATCGACGGGCTTTCGGGGAGAACGGAGCTCTTCACATCTATCTAACTCCTTAGCTCCCCCCTTTCGGGTTTACCCACCCTCTACTCATCCCACATCTTGAGCGGAGCTTATTTAAATAAAGTAGCAAAAATCATCAAATGCGACATTATATGTTAGAGTTTAGTGAAGTACTTTGTATGGTACACGGCTTTGCCCATAATATAATAATATTAAATAGATTGTTTTGAAATTTTTTGAAAATACCGAAAAAGCAATATCGCAACATCGAAAATTTTTTTTACTTAATTAGTATAGATCTTAAAAAAGGAGGAGATAAGTCGTGACAAAGATACAAGAAGATATCGAAAAGCTCAAGAAGCTCAGAGCTGAAGTTCGGCTTGGAGGTGGAAAAGATAAAATAGAGTTGCAGCATTCAAAGGGAAAGCTTACCGCAAGAGAAAGAATAGAGCTTCTCTTTGACAAGAACACGTTCAAGGAAATTTACACTTTCGCCCGGCACCAGTGTAGAGATTTTGGGATGGATAAGTACAGACCTTATGGAGATGCAGTGATAACAGGCTTTGGCGAAATAAACGGAAGGATATGCTATGCGTATGCTACGGATTTTACAGTTATGGGTGGTTCTTACGGAAAAACTACAGCAGAGAAGATCTGTGATGTTTACAGGAGAGCGAGAGAAGTCGGAGTTCCTGTTATAGCTTTGATAGACTCAGTAGGTGCAAGAATTCAGGAAGGTGGTGAAAAGGTACCGCAGATTTTTTATGAAAATACTCTTTGCTCTGGTGTGATACCCCAGATCACGGCAATAATGGGTCCGTGTGCAGGCGTATCTGTTTACTCTCCTGCTATTACAGACTTTGTGATAATGGTTGACAAGACTGCTACTATGCACATAACAGGTCCAAGAGTTATAGAAGTGGCTACTGGAGAGAAAGTGTCAGAACAGGAACTTGGTGGGGCTGATGTGCATTCCAGAATATCAGGAGTTGCAGATTTTGTCGTAAAAAATGATAAAGAGTGCATAGAACTCATCAGAAAACTATTAAGCTATCTTCCTTCAAACTGGAAAGAGAAGCCTCCTAGAGTCGAGACTGACGATGATCCAATGAGAATGGATGAGAAGTTGAACAGTATTGTACCTGACGATCCTAAAAAGCCGTTCGATATGTATGAAATAATAAATAGAGTTGTTGACAAGGGCAGCTTTCTAGAGGTTAAGAAAAACTTTGCTCCAAACATAATCACTGGATTTGCGAGGCTTAACGGCGAAACCGTTGGAATAGTTGCAAATCAACCAAAATGGCTGGCTGGATGTTTAGACATAAACGCGTCTGAGAAGGCTGCAAGGTTTGTTAGATTCTGCGATTGCTTTAACATACCCATCATAACATTCAGTAACAGCCCGGGTTATCTACCAGGAGTCGATCAAGAGCATCAGGGAATAATAAGAAGAGGGGCAAAGCTGCTTTTTGCGTATAGTGAAGCGACGGTTCCAAAAATAACTGTTCTTGTGCGAGCAAGCTACGGTGGAGCAGCAGCAGCGATGGCTAACAAATGGCTTGGAACAGACATCGTTTTGGCGTGGCCATCTGCGGAAATGACAGTAATGGGTGCTAAAGAAGCAGTGTCTGTTCTGTATTACAAAGAAATTCAAAAGATAGAAGATCCAAATGAAAAAAGGAAGTTTATAGAAGAAAAAGCGCGTGAATTCGAGGAGAAGTTTAGCAACCCATATCACCTTGCTGAAAGAATGGCAATCGATGAAATAATTATCCCCAGTGAAACCAGACCGTGGCTCATACACTGTTTAAAGATGCTACGCAACAAAGATGTAAAGCATCCTAAGGGCAAGCATCGAAATATACCACTTTAGAGGTGATAAGGTGGCAACTAATGTTACAGCTCCTATTCCAGGTAAAATTCTGGCTGTAAAAGTTGAACCTGGCAAACAGGTAAAGAAAGGAGATCTTTTAATCACACTTGAAGCTATGAAAATGGAAAACTATATTGAAGCTCCAGTGGACGGTGTAGTCAAAGACGTGAAAGTGAAGCCCGGTGACACAGTAAAGGCTGGCGACATTCTTGTTATAATAGAATAATACTCTAAGTTTTTATATTTTTTTAGGGATTATAAATTCTTTCGGGGCTGTATTCGGTTTTGTATAAGTCGCTAGTATGTGGATAAAGAAGCTTGAAGAGAGATTACAGAGCGTCGCTAAGAAAGCCCTGCTCTTCACAGTAGTTCCGAAAGTTGGCAATTAGGTTGACCTAAATGAGGTTATTTTCTCTAAAAAATCCATCACGATTTTTATCTGATTGCCAAATATTTCACTTTCGAAACTACTGTTCAGAGTGGGGATGAATTAGGGGAGGAGGGAGGGGGAGGT
>Ga0190369_1000001_pt1 | contig 204603 bp, 232 predicted proteins | sample 4872181213_MG_FD_165051 | JGI IMG/M metagenome (GOLD analysis project Ga0190369, IMG submission 165051) | Hydrothermal vent microbial mat bacterial communities from Southern Trench, Guaymas Basin, Mexico - 4872-18-12-13_MG | ecosystem: Environmental > Aquatic > Marine > Hydrothermal vents >... | reverse complement strand
GGCCTCTGGCACATAGGCGATGTAGCTGGGACAGTAGACTTCAACAAGTACTGCTTCGTAAACAGCACACTCTACTTCTCAGCAGTGTGGTGTGGCTGTGAAGCTAGGAGGACAAGCTACATATATGCGCAGGTCTACAGACTTGACCTAGGAGTACTACGCCTAGTCGTCAAGCCAGAGACGCTGCATCCAGGACTAAACAAGCTGTACGTGGCAGTATACGATCAAGCAATAGAGACTCCTGCTAGAAATAGAACACTTGTCTACTTAGCTGCACTAGACTTCGACAAGCACTTCGACATCTACAGTATCTTCAGGTTTGCAGACCTAAGCCCAGCACTGTATGGCCACTGGCTACCATACAACACGACGGAGTACTTCATAACATCTGGTGTTCTAGGCTTGAGAGCAGTGCTGAACATGACCGATACGATAAAGGCGCTATTACTTCCACTGCCAAACTGCACCTGGCCATACTGGTGCGCAGTATCGATTAGATTTAGGGTTATAGGTGGTTTTGATCATGCACTAGACATCGCAGTCTTGGAGAACAAGTCTGGTGGATGGGTCTATGCAAGAGCAGTGATGAACTTGTACTCTAACCTTGTCGAGATCCCTACACAGAGACTTTACAGTGTGTATGACCTCAGTCTCGTGTACGATAACAAGTACTGGCTGACCTGGACTGTCATGTACACGTTTAGCACTAGGCCACGTCCAGTGATCATGAGCTTGTACATACCATACTCACTCTACAACATAACTTCACGTGGTCCAGAGTGGACATATATGACGCAGAAGCTAGTACTCGTCATTGGACAAGGCAGAGGTGCTGCAACTGGGCTATCAGTAGAGAGAGCAGACATAGACTATGTTCACATCTGGAGAACAGTGATCCCACCTCCAAGACAGGTAGCAGCTCGCCTAGTGAAGCCACAGATAAACGTGACTAAGCATGGTAAGCTAGTAAGAGTAGCAGCTATTGGCGATACTCTACGTGTAGCACTGCCACTTCACGGAACACTCCTAGTCTACCTAGATGGACACCTAGTCAAGACTCTAGTAGGTAAGACGTTCATGCTCACGTTTAACAGAAGTGGTGTCTACATCTTGCAAGCAGCGCTGCCACATGCAAACATGTCTATTACAGTCAACGTGACGTATCCACTGCTAGTAGTAGACATTGTAGATCTGGAGAACAAGTCTATCACGGGTAGCATAGCAGATATTCTACCGATAGTAGACATTGTTGGCACTAAGCTAGAGGTGATAACTGCTCAGCGCAGTGTCAGGCTAGTTGCAGACAACTACACAGTCTACGTGAAGGTGAACAACACTGTTGTCTGTAGTGGACACGCCGTGCTCGATAGTCTACACCTGGTCGAGAAGGTGAGGCTTAGATGCACCATGATTGCTCTACGTGATTACAGAGACTACGAGAGGCTGATATACTTCAGGTATGACACACCAGCAGAGGTTAGCTATAGCAGTGTTCTCAGAGGAGCACACACAATATTCAAGCTTCTGAGACCTGGCACATACAAGCTACACATTGTCTATACGAGTAGCGGTATCCCAGATGGTGTAGAGGTTGTTGCCAGGAACGCAACAGTGAGCTATGTCTTGCACGACAGAGTGCTCACAGTCACAGTGACTGTAGACACTGCACCAGCTATCGTAGACGTGTTTGATCTGTACAGAGTAAACTTCACGGCTGTTGACAAGCTTGGTAGAAGAGTACACGGCATATGCATTGTCCTAGGCAAGACAGAGATCTGTAGTGGTGATGTCAAGCTAGTGAGAGCAGACCTGTACAGACTCTCAGTACCGAGACTTGTACGTGGATTCAAGCTTGCAGAGATCAAGATACCGAGTGATGTAGCTAATGGTAGTAGCATAGCTGTCAAGAGGAGTCTCACACTCATCGCAGTCTACAAGGTGCCAGCTAGGATAAGACTAAACATCTCGAGCACAGTCACACCACGTGGACTACTTGTCACAGGGACTGTGAGAGTAATCGATTATGCTGGTGTACCAGTTGTCAACAGGAGTCTCATAGTCAAGGTGCTCACAGAGAGTGGCACTACTGTGCAGACACTGTCACTGATGACTGATAGGTCTGGCAGAGCAAACTTCACACTACTTCTCAGACCTGGAACATACACTGTAGAGGTTGTGCTACCTGAAGACGACATCTACTCAGAGAGCAGTGCAACAGCTATAGTCACCATCACTAAGCCTGTAGCAGCAGCTTCAGGACTTATGCTCACACTAGTCCTCACAGTAGTGGCACTAGCCGCAGCTGCAGTAGTTGTAGCTTGTGTGCTCAAGCAGAGGAGATGTCTAAGTCAGGAACTAGTGTTCACCTAGCTCTCGAGCCTTCTCAAGTAGCTCTCTCAAAACACGTACAATCTCACTGTCTTCTCTTAGTCTCACAATCCTAACTCTCCCATATTTCCTATCCTCGACAACTCCGTACTCTACAAGCTTTCTCACCTCATAGTCTACTGCCTTGTGCGTAGCACTGACCATCCTAGCTAGTGCTGTTATGTTAACTTCTCTGTGCCGAAGCAGTGTCTCCAGTATTCTCCTCCTAACAGGTGACATCAGTATTTCCAAGACTCTCTCACGAAGTGTCATAGCTGGTGATACAGGCTGACACAGTTTAAATCTCGTAGCGTGAGCTCTCTTGTAACTGTAGCTCATCTTGCATACTTGTCTGATACTGGGCACAATGTTGATGAGGCTGTGTGACTATGGAGAGTCGGCATGCCTGAGCTAGCAGTAGTTGAGCAGAAGCTCGAGTCTATCCTCGAGACAATATCAAATCTGGCAAGAGCAGAGCAGGAGAGAACACTACAGCAAGACTTGTCAGCTATCAGATCTGTTATCGAGAACTTCGCCGAGTTCTGCAGAAGACTTGGTGGTGAGCCAAAGACAACACTTCACCCAACAGGTATCACAGCAGCTAGGCTACTACTAGCATGTTCACTTCCAAGCTCAGCAAATCTCAGAGTAGCTGTGTCGAAGAGTAGTGACAGAACAGTCATCAATATCTGGAGGAAGGAGGACTTCGAGATTGGTAATCCACCACTTGCAACACTAGTCTTACCAACAACACCAGGTGCACACAGTACTGTCCACGTGTTTGGTGAGGGCTCGAGGATAGAGAGCTTCTCTGCTACACGTGAAATAGCAGAGGTCAAGTTCTATAGTAACGCAGCTGAGATCAAGCTAGAGCTCGCAGTCACGGTGTACGGTGGGAGAGTCAGAATAGAAGACACAGTACTATCAGTGAGGACAGTCAAGGTATAGCCTAGTAGAGCAGCTCAACTCTGAGTGGCCTAGCTACCAACTTGTTTAAACGTTCTCGTACTAGTCTTAGACAGATATGAGCACACATCGAGAGCTAGTCTCCGTAGCTGATAGGAGACTCGAGGAGATTAAGCAGAAGTTCGCTGAGCTATGCAAGCTCCTCGGAGGTACTCTACATGAAGAGCGCCAGAACAGATCGATCTTGCTTACATGCTCTATCAGTGAAGGTGCAGACATAGAGTTTGGCATCGAGAAGGCTAACGGTAAGTACATACTGAAGGTTGGACTACTAGGATCAGATATTCACAGACTAGCCGTGGAGACTGACATCGCGGACTTGACGGCAGATGGCTGTATCTACAGTGCAGCTAGGCTTTCTAGAGAGCTTGAGCTTGTGTCTGGCGTCACCACTGCGAGAGAGATTAAGCTTAGGCTGAGTCTCGACTTAAAGCATGGTGAGCTTGAGGTGAAGTCTTTGTGATCTTGTCGAAGAACTCGACTAGTGCTTGAACAAGCTCGCTGTCTCTCCTAAGTCTGATAAGCCTGATCTTGCCAAATCTCCTATCCTCGATGAGCCCGAGCTCAGCAAGTATCTTTAGCTGCTGCTCAACAACCCTGTAGTTTGTCTTCAGCATTCTTGTCAGTGCAGTCACGTTAATCTCACCTACTCTAGCGAGGATATAGAGGATTCTTAGTCTAAGACGAGAGCTCAGCACCTCGAGGATAGGCTCAGGCAGCTCTCTGTCAGACATGGTGCTTCGCAGCTGAGTAGAGATAGAGTTTTTACGCTGTAGCAGTCACAGCTCTGAGAGCTTGGACTCTGGCTTAAACAAGACAGCACCTCTTCTCAATGCCTTAGCAATATACCTCCTCAAGTACTTAACAGGATCTCTGGCAGTCACAAATCTGCATGCAAAATCCCTGAAGTCGTCTAAGTCACCAGGCACGTGAAGTTTAACGTAGTGGTACTTGCCAAAGACGTGTACGAGAATACAGCCACCAATCCTAATCTTCTCATCGTAGAACCTCGCGAAGACGTAGAGCTCTAGATCGTGAACATTGTGTATTCTATATACTGGACCTGGAATCAAGAAATCACGCAGTTCTGAGAGAGAAAGCTCATATAGCGTAAAGTGCTCACGTAGGAAATCCTCCTTTGTCCACGCAACCCAGACAAATACTCTACTTCTCGAGTGAGATCGTGACAACTGGAATCTCATACTCGACTACCTCATCTCCTACTCTCACCTTACCAGCAAACAGTAGGCTGTACGTACCGCCACTTCTCCTTAGCCTGATCTTGCCACCCAGTATCTTTCTCTTACCTACGAGCTTCACAACTAGGTCCTTCACAGTTAGTACAGAGGTCCTCACTGTGAACAAGATCTGCTTCTTGTAGATGTCCTCTGGCAAGTCAATACACTCTAGCTCGATCTCCGTGCTTGATGTTATCTCTGGTCTGCAGATTGCAAGCATGTTTCGTATTAGCCTAATGGACACGAGATCACGTAGTATCTCTATCACCGTGTCTGTTGGATATGCAGGATCTCTTACTGGAGCACCATCATGTGTGTGAATCTGGATCTTCACCCTCGGCATACCCAGGAGAAATACCGGACCCAGCCTAATAAATCTTTTGTTGTAGCATCACCTCGAGCAGATCACATCATGTGGAAGTCCTCTCTTCACTAATGCAGGTACAGGCTCTCCGAAGATTACCCTGTGCTTATGTAGAGCTTGTGCGTCATCACTAACGAGGAATAATCGTCTTCTCTCAGGAGCAACAGTATTTAAGCTTGTAGCTAATCTAGGCACAGATGAGCCACTTCACGGTTGTCAAGCCTAGGCTAAGTGCAGTTAAGATTGAGCTTCTCGAGAGAGTACTAGAGGTGATAGCGGAGAAGCTTGGGTGTGAAGTTGTGAAGAATGGGCATGTAGTAGACTTTGTTGGTCGTGTACAGACAGTGGACTACGTCTTGACAGTACCTGGACCAGGTAGAGCATTTGGAATTGGCATACGCGTGCTGCCAAGCGGTGTCGAGATTGTTGGAGATGCATTTGGCAGAGAAGAGCTGTTCAGACAGGTAGAGCAGATGTTAGTGCAGTACTACACTGCTCTCGCAGTTGTTGAAGCTGCTAGGAAGATAGGCATGAAAGTCGAGAATGTCATCGAGATGAGCTCAGGAGCTAGCCAGCCAGTAATCGTGATTGACCTGGTGAGGTGACCATGCCGAAGACACGTATCAAGATCTATCCAGATGGCAGAGTTGAGATAGAGGGAATTGACTACCAGGATGATCACTGCCTACGAGATCTAAACAGGATAATAGCTGAACTGAGGAAGCTTGGCGTAGACGTAGAGATACTGTCACAAGTACTGAAGCCAGAAGCTAGGCTAAAAGTCGAGCAGAAAGTCCAGACAGAAGTCAGGATAGGAGAATCATGAGGAGAGAGATAGTGGAGGTCCAGGTACTAGGCAGCAAACTCTACGTAAACTCCTCCAGTGCAGAGCTCACGAGAACTCTCCTCGAGACTCTCCGCGAATTCGGCATTGAGGTAGAGGTCCTAGCAGAGGACATAAGATGTGGCTAGTGATGTAGCTGCTATCTACACTGCTGCTTATACGTGAGCTTAGACGTCCTCGTGGAGGCTCTTCTAAATTTCTTACCAAGCTGGACTACTGCTAGTACGAGTGCTGGCACTACAGCACTAATCATTATAGAGGTTGTGAGAGCTAGACGGCTCGTAGCCGAGGATGTTGCTACACTACTTACATTCTCTAGCATTGGTGTTAAGACTAGTTCTCCCACCTCTGCAGTGCCCCTCTCAGTTATCGTTCCTGTAAACCTTAGGTAAGGAGGTGCGATAAACTTTAGCTCAAGCCACGCAAAGTCTGCTGATGGGTACCCAACGTTTGGTCTATAAGCAAAAGGAGTATGATATCTTCTAAACATTATACCAGCTCTAATCCATGGCCCACCAGGGGCGAGCTGTATCCAGAGTCCACCAAGCCAGTCAACATATAGCTTGCCATATACCTTGACATCTGTTAATAACCTGCTTGTTCTCTCCACAAGATCGACTAGGTAGAATTTCACCGTGTAATCGCCTACAGCAGACATTACCAGCAGTACTCTGCCATCATCGTATAGGCACTGTAGAAGACCAGGAAGATGCGTGTTGTTAATTAGTGTAACGTTTCCCAATTCTAGGTCAAGTACAGCGAGGACACGTCCACTGTACCTGTAGACAACATGTCTGTCACCAGGACAGATAGCTGGTGAGGGGTGGCAGACGTATCTCGGTGGTAGTCTAGGCAGCTCTATTACTCTCACAGGCTCTCCAGGCGAGAACAAGAGTAGATGCTTGCCAATACCAACTCCACTATACCGTGTACCAAATGAGAAAGCTGGCGTTGTCGTGTTCCTGAGGTAGTCATCTGGGATAACATGAGTGAGCTCAACTTTAGAAGGTGTCAGCTTTAGTATAAGTATGCACGTAGATACGTGTACTAGGCCCTTTTTCCTGGCTCCGAGAAGCACAACGTAGCTCAGTGTTGGTCTCCAGAACACTATAGCTGAAGCCCAGCCATAGAACCTGTTTAGGTGACTAAGACCAGTCTTGAAGATGTATCGATTCCACTCTAGGAGAACAGGCGTGAAGTTTTCAGTAACTCTAAACCTAACTCTATACACAACAAGGCAGTTTTCCGTACCGAAGATCGACCAGACGACATACGTATCTGCTGTCTCATACACAAGAACGCTTGCTATCGGCACGAGGTACATCGTCTCGTTTATCAGAATTATACATCTTCCAGTCTTGTTGAGGCATCTCAGAACGAAGTCGATATACGTCTTATCAGAGACGTATCTGTAAACGTCTACTCGACATATGGTTGAGCCTAGTCGAAAACTATTGATGAACCACCAGCGAGGTCCACTCTCCACAATTCTGCCATGTGTATCGAAGATGAAAGATTTGGGCGCAGTAGCAAGCAAGATCTTGTCGCCTATACGCATAACAGGGACGTATGGTCCATATATGTATGCTCTATCCTCTATACGCATAGTCTTCACTACCAGGACTGGCTTTGCCAGGAAGAACGGCTCTTGGCTTACGACAATGCTGCTTGCTAGTGCTACAGTGAGCAAGACTACCACTATTATTAGGTGTGGAACGAGGATTCTCATGAGTAGGAACATGTATCTACGTGAATTTAACTGTGTAGCCAAGCTAGAACGCATCTCTAATAAAGCTACCCCGAAGAGCTGGACTAGGATTCTGAGGTTTACACTGCATCTCAGCTAATGTGTAGAGCTATAGTCCATGTGCTGCATCTTTTAACAACGTAGTAGGCTACTAGACGTGAAGACAACAGTTCTGAGACCAGCACCATTCATAACAAAGTCTGAGACAGAGCAGATCGAGTTATGCAAGCCTACGCATAGGAGCGTTATTATCGGTATTCTCACAGGACTAGCATTCTTCACAGCACTGTACATAATCTCCGGTAGCGTAGCATATTCACTGCTATTCACATTCCTGCTATTTGTACATGAGCTTGGACATGCAGTAGCACTATGGGCATTTAGACTAGGCGTATCGAGAATCATATTCATACCGTTTATAGGTGCAGCTACAATTCCACAGCATCTCTTCAGAAGTGAGAAAGAGAGATTCTACGTGTATTTCGCTGGGCCAGCAGCAGGACTTGCAGTAACTATCCCACTGGTATTCCTAATACCAGCAGATACGCACTGGGCAGAATGGGTTGCTGCATTCGGATTGCTCTACGTAAATCTCGTGAATTTGATTACTAGTGCTGGCTTGGATGGCTGGCATATGCTGACTGCATGTATAATGAGCATGCTCAAGCAAGTCTATGGAGCGAGAGTACCATATGAGATCGCGGAGAAGCGAATTGTCAAATTCTCCATGGCAAATGCTCTGCTCATACTAACACTGCTGCTATTGTGGGGTTATGCAGTAGTCAGGGACATATCAGCTATACTTCCGGCACTCTACGGCTTACCCATAGCAGTGTGTATAGGAGTCTGGAACACGAGAACAGCACTTAGACTATGCTACTACCCCGAGCTAGAGCCAAAATACGTGGAGAAGCTGAGGAGAAAGGGTAAGCCAGTAGTATCACTGATGTGGCTTAAGCCAATGAGCTTAGATGAGGCAAAGAGATGCCTACTACTCTACTACATGCTTGTAGTGGTAGGCTACGGAGCACTAGTAGGTTTTACATACTATGCACAGCTCGTGTATAGGTAATGTGGGAAGAGGCGAGTTCTAGAAGAGGAGAGGTCTAGTTGGAGAGAGGGTTGAGAGGAGGTCTCATCCTCAATGCTAGACGTACTCTGTCTCTATCGTCTCTGCTCTTCTCCTGACTGCAGCAATTACTAGTACTCCTAGCAGCAGCAACACTGCTATCAGTGCAAGTGCAAGTCCAGCTAGCGCGAAGATTGTTCCTGTTGACAGCACCGTCACGATCTTGCTCATGCTGTTGTCATCTGGGTAGACATCTGGTGCTGCTATGTACACTGTTATGTTCCTGTCAACAACTGGCTCACGTATGAATAGCCATCTCGCTGGGTTTAGTGGTAGCTTAGCAGTTATCTCAACAGTGTAGTTCTCGGTGGTCACAGTATAGAGTCTCCTTGCACAAACCTTACCATCTATCAGCAGTACTACCGATATGTTGAATGGTGTGCCTAGATTATTCCTGATTACGGCTCTTGCTCTGATGTACTGGCCCTCACGTGCTGCTCTAGGCACATCTAGCTTCAGCACTTGGACTTCTGGTGAGACTGGTATTGTAATTGTCGCATTGTTGTTGTATATGTCTACGTCACCTGGTGCTGTTGCTGCTACATTGATGATGATCTCTCTGCTCCACGGCACAACAATTGTGAAGTTGTGCCACACGATCTTCTCATTTGGCCATCTCCTCAATGCAAACTTCACGATCTCGCTCCTAGTCTCAGCAGCAACGTGTCTTCTAACCCAGCCTACGCCAGTCACGTTCACTGTGAACTTCACAGGTGTCTTCAGTCCACTTGTCCTAACTCTCACACCAATGTCGATCTCAACTACGTCACCTGGCAGTATGTACAGTGGTATCTTCTGCTTGACTGGCCTGTATATCACCAGTAGGCTAATGTCTGTGTATGGGATGAAGGACACTGGCTTGCTACACATGTAGTTGTTTGTCTTGTCTGTGTCAGCTTCATATCTACTGATGTTCACACATAGCATCCAGTGGCCCTCGTATGGCACAGTTATCCTCTCCTCAACAATGTTCGTGCCAAGGTGAACCTTGTACGACTTGGCAAGTACTCTGTACGTCTTGTTCTCCTCTATGTTGACGAGGAGGAAAGTCAGCTCTGCTGTCTGCTCATAGTTCGTGTAGACTACTACTAGGCCATAGTGCGTTATGTTGCCCATGTTCCACACACGTCCAGCGTGAACAACTAAGTCGACATGCTGTATGCCGATCTCGGGCACGTACATTGGGCTCTTCCTAGGCAGTGTGAAGACTAGCCATAGTGCACGATTCACGTGTGTGTCATTTCTCCACCACTCATACGTCATGTTGCCTACACGTGCAACAACGTGTATGTTAGCCCAGGTGCAGTTCTTGATGTAGAAGAATGTGAAGCCAGTACCATTCGTCTTACTTGTCAGGAGAAGTGCGCCAGTCTTAGCATCGTATATCTCGACTAGTGCGCCTGGGAATGGTGCACCATCCTCATAAGTTACCTGCACTGCAAGCACCCAGAACACTGTGCCATTCTCGAGCCTTATTGGGTAAGGTGCATGTGTCCAGTTGCCAGGTGGGTTAACAATGAAGGTATAGTTTAAGCCACCTACTGTTACTGGTAGCAGTCCATACCTAATTATCGTCGTGTAGTTGCTCAGGATTACAAGTCTGCCAACAACCTCTCTGCCATCTGGGAGCACTGCTCTGTTTGGATCTCTATAGCCAGCAGCATATGCTCTGAGCAAGTATGCAACACCAGTTGCAAGTATTGTTCTCATGTAACCACTCGCATTTGTCGTTCCTGAGAATATCTTGACTAGCTTGCTGCCAACGAGCTTGTATATCTCCACTGTTGCATTTGCAATACCTCTGCCAGTTGTCAAGTCATAGACGAAGACAGTAACTGTGATGTTCTTGACTGGTGCCCATGTTGGTAGTAGTGGTAGAACCTTCTCGTCATAGTCATTTGTCTCGAAGTAGTTGCCTACTGAAGCACCTGTTATCCAAGCCTTGACAACGATTATCGTTGGTATGCCACCTCTAATCAGCTCAACAGCCTTCTCGATGTATGGTGCTGCATCAAGTATGATCATTCCAGGTGCTGCTGGTCCAGCAGCAACACTTCTGCTACCTGTATACACCTCGAATACTGTGTAGTTGTGCAGTGTATAGTTGAACGTCTGAATCTCAATCCTCCAAGTAACAGATACCGTCTGGTTTACATTACTCCTGACGACAATAGTTATGTGTACTGGCTGTGTTGCAATTGTCTTCGTGCCGTTGAAGTAGATTACGACACCTGCATCTGGCGGCATTCTTCTCCACACCAGGAAGGTTATGTCCTCACATCTCTGCAGTGTACCACCGTTTGCAGGGTCAATCCAAGGTGTGTTAGCTACTGTGCTCAAGAACACTCTTCTCTCACCGTTAATCGTCATGGCACTAGCCATCTCGAACATGTTGCCTAGTCTCTTCCAGCTGTCAAACGCGATGTTATCTCTCATCAGAGGCTCAACTTGACTTAGGTACGACTCGTTAATGTAGACGATGTGTCTCACGGTGCCCCATCTGTACCTGTATATCCTCTCGACCAGGACAACTGGACTTGGCATTGAGCCGAGCTCAACACCAACTAGTCTCAGCTCAGCATTTGGTATGTGATGGTACCTGCATACACACTTGGTCTCATCACAGTCACACAGCTTGTATATGTCGACATCCCACCTTGCCTCATAGTCTATTACTGAGCCTTCTGGCAGTCCAAGTATTCTTATTGCCCTGATGTACCAGCCCTTGAGACTCGATATTCTAACCTCAGCAACTCTCTTGCCATTAATCATCACGACTGTGCACGGTGGCTTGAACCTCAGCCTTGCCAGCTTCATGTCTGGTAGTCTATAGTACTCGACCTCCACCTCCACCATCCTGCATATCTGCTCTGGGTCTCTGATTACTCTCTGGATCAAGAATGCGCGAATCTCTGCTGGCAGTATTGTAGCCTCAAACTCGAAGTCACGCTTTAGCTGGCCGAAAAATGCGCCTCTGACAACCCATGCAATAACTCCAAATGCAATGGCACCACCTGCATAGACTAGCCTCTTGGACGGCACGTTATACCTCAGGATGACTGTGTAGTACAGTATGTCTGCTAGCCTTAGCTTCTTCAGCTCATCAGCAATCGCACCACTTCTAAACTTCTCTATCAGCTCGTCAGATGTCCTTGCTATGTACCTCGGCTCGAGCTCAAGTGCTGTGATTGGTATTCCAAGTGCCTTGCTCAGCCTCTCCTTAATGGCATTTTTCAAGTGCTCACGATAGTTATTGAAGAAGTCTGCTAGATCCTCTGATGTCAGTAGTACAGAGACTGCGTAGTACTTCCCTGTCTGCACATCCTTGACGATGACTACTGGCATTAGCACGAAGATTATCTTTGTCTCACCAAATGCGGCAATTGAGAGTGATGTTGCAACAAATGCGACACCCGTGATAGCAAGCATGTATCCAGCTGCAACACCTCCTGATGAGCCAAATGCAGCAGCTACTTTCGCATAGCCAACACCAGAGATTATCTTGACTGTTCCAGCTATCAAGCCCCAGAGGACAGCGTTGAACTTCTTCCAGAAGCCTTCACCACCTACTCTCACTCTTGATGGATCAGTGTACATTGCGGGGATATAGTAGAGCAGCGTCGCGACATTACTTATGTTCACAGGTCTCACGTCAGTCACCTTGAAGAATGCAAATGCAGCCGCGTAGCCAGTGAAGAATGAGGCTATGCCAGCCATTCTGAAGTGTCCATTCCTGGCATATGCCTGGAAGCCTTCGATCGAGCTTCCTGGCAGTAAGCCCCAGCCCTGAGATGTCACGAGTGTGAACATGTTGCTCTGGTCAAAGGTTACTCTACCTACAACAACCATCGGTGTCTTGCCAGGGTAGACACCGTAGATATCAAGTGTCAAGCCCTTGACAAGGACGATAAGCTTCTTCGCCTCCTCAGGATTAACAGCTAGCCTAGGCTTCAGCACTATGCTTGCTACTGCTACGTGCTGCAGTACTGCTACAACCACTACTAGTAGCAGTGCAGCTATGAGTACTCTAGTGAGAGATGAGGACATCAGTCTGAGTAAAGCTACTGAGGTAAAAAGAGTTTGAGATGATCTAAATCAGGGCTAGTGACAGTAGACTACTCTACTTTATCCCGACAACGTCCTCACTTGTAGAAGGTTTTACGCTCTGTACTACACATATGCTAAGGTTATTATTATCGCTGCTAGTACTCCTCCTGCTATCCCTAGTATAACTCCTCTGAAGAACTCGAGTACGACATCCTCATAGATCTCGTACAGGTTTTTCGACTCGAGTGCTTGGTACAGAAGCATTGCTGATAGTATTATCCCGAATGCGAGCACTGCCTTTACTGCTAGTGGTACAATTGGCATGTAGAGTAGGCCTATCATGAGTAGGAGACCTGCTACAAAGCCTAGCAGTAGGTGTGCAAATGTGCCGTAGTCTCTCTGCATGATATGTGCTCTACAACATGTGGTAGTCAGCTAGCAGCTTATTTTTCACTACTGGTATGGACATATGTATGGCAGAGGCACAGATAGCAGCAGAGGCGGAGAGGCTACTACGTGCAGTACTGCAGGAGATCGAGAAGGTGTTTCTGGAGGAGCCCATGAAGAGCTGTGACTTTGACGTGAAGATGGCTGTTAAGACAGTCAGAGAGCTCGTGTCTAAGCTTGAGACACTGTGTAAGAGCTTAGGTGGTAAGCTGAGAGTAAACGTCATCTCTCCGAGACCAGTACCAGCTGTTGAGCTACTGCTAGCATGTGAGCTTCCGAAGCCAGCACAGCTGAGCATATCTATCAGCTCTAGTGCTGGTGAGACAAAGATTCGCATTGGCTCGCCTAGAGGTGAGAAGATGTCAGTGTCGATCCCAGCTAGCACAAGACCGCAGATTCGCATAAGCTCAGAGACTGCATGCCCAGACTTCACACTGAGTGCTGACCGTGAGTTTGAGTGGGAGTCAATAGCAAATGTGCAGTCGCTGAGTCTCTACCTGAGGTTTCTCGCAACAACACGTTCACTAGCCGAGATCTCGCTGTCCATATCAGGTGTTAAGACTAAGAAGCTCCAGGTGAAGACATGACTGTGAGTGCAGATCCGAAGACACTTGCTGATAAGGTAGCAGAGGAGTTTGCAAGATATTTCGAGCTTGAGGCGAGAGAGCACACACATGTAGAGGCTGAGAAGCTTCTACACGATGTCTCCAAGCTAGTAGACTTCTTCTTCAGAGCATGCGTGAAGCTTGGTGGAAAGCCAGATGCAGAAATCAGGAGAATACCAAACATGGAGGTTCTACTCACATGTACGCTGCCTAGGCCAGCTGAGGTGAGCTGTAGTGTCTGGACTAGAGAGGAGTCGACAGTGCTAACAATATCGATAGGTGAGGAGAAGTACACAGGAACGTTCAAGGCGAGGAGACTACCTGACATAGAGATGGAGGGTGAGGAGTCTAGACTAGACATAGAGGCAGGCGAGGTTAGCTACAGCACGAGATTTAGAGCAGACAAGCTAGTAGTCTCACTGACGTTCTCATCACGCACACTCGAGCTAATATCAGTCACGGTGAAGCCAGCCTCAGCAAGAATACTCGTCTAGACGAGCTCTGCTGCTAAGAGTCTCCTCTTATCAAAGAGGTCTACGTATACTAGCTTGAAGCCTCTCTCCCTCAGATAAGCCTCGATATCCTTCTCAGCATAGAGCTTCCTCAGGTATGGATACTCAAGCTCAAACAACTTCAAGACCTCTTCCTCAAGCTCTGAAAGTGGTTTACCACCCCACTTCCTCAAGACCTTGTCAATCCTCTGTAGTACAGGAGGTGGAATAGCAGTGCCATCGAGCACACACGATAGTCTTAGCCTAGGCAACATACCATGTTCCACGACTATTACACCTCTGTCAATCTCCTGATCTACAACACTGTAGATCTCATCACTCACAATACCAAATGTCATTATCCTGTACCTAGCACGTGTAATAGGCTCACCAGCAAAGAGAAAGACTGTTACTCTCTTTCTGCTTGTTAGCATACACCGTCGCACATCATACTGCACCAGGAGTAGTAGAAGTGTGAGCTTCTTTATGGACTCTACCTCACCTAGTCTCTGCAGTACATAGAGCACAACATCTCTACAGCTGTACATGTTTGCCTCGAGGCTACACCACCTTAAGTCTTTATGTGGCTACAGTCGATCAGGTTTATTACCTCGTGCTAGGACACGGTGACGTGGTACGCACTCCGAGACTAGTACTGGCAACAGTGCTTGTACTAGTAGCAGTGATAGCAGTAATAACACTACTATATGTACAGATATCAGCTATTGCTACACACAACAAGACAGAGGCCAAGGCTAAGACACATGTAGAGGCAATAGCTGAGAAGCTTGTTGGAGGGAGCAAGGCTAGGCTAGACATCACAGTTACGAGAACTGTAAAGGCTGAGGTCAAGATACTTGGGCCTAATGGACAGGTGCTGGCTGAGGCAGATCCAGTCACACTAAACCTACTCAGGATAATTGCACTGACCACGCTGTGGACAGGAGGTGTTGAGGTTGGTGTAGCACCAGTTGACGAGAATGGCACACCAATAACAGCAGACTGTAGTCACTGGTCATGCCTACTGCAGACTGGCAAGTCAGCATTCATAATTGAGCTTGGCAATGGCACTGGGACGGCAAGTCCGGGAGATATAAAGCTATTCAATAAGACTATAACACTGCCGATAACAGACGTAGTTGTAGACTCTAATGCAACACACCATGCCTACATATTTATCGCAGTGTTCACACCAAGTGAGAACACCACAGTGAGTGAGGTAGGACTAGCGGTGTATAGCAAGCTGGGGACACCAGTGCTGCTAACACATGCTGTGTTCTCACCAGTAAACCTAACAGCAGGAACAAACTACACAATAGTTGTAACACTGTTGTTCCCAAGAGATCCATACAAAGCCTTCCTCGATCTACTCGACGAGGTAGTCTTACCTGGGTACATTACAAGATACGTTAGAACATTTCAAATCAAACTCTACATGAATGACACAGTTGTAGGGGCAGTAGAGCCCATCTGGAAGACTATATTCAGTGTCGTAAACGGCACATGTGTTAGATACCTGATAGCTGTGCCAGGAGGAACAACCTTCAACAAGATAGGATACTACATTTATCTGCTCACCTCTACTGTCTCCTTTGCCTCTGAGTCGTACATGACATTACCTGAGAACTTCACAGCACGTGCTACAGCTGGTGTAAACACTGCACTAGTCCAGATAACAACTTGTCTGAGAGCAACCTAGCATACCTCGAAACCTTCTCTCTAGCTCTCTCCCTCACTCAAACTTGGCTAGGTCTCAGCTCTGCTTCCCTGAAGAGAATGTGTTTTCGAGAGAAGGTGTTCTTGTCGAGTCTAGTGTCTGTCTAGTTTTACACGAAGCTATCTGTCCTCATGTGCTCTGCTCTTCTTGCTCTTAGTCTGAGCAGTGCTGCTACTAGTGCTAGTATGAATACTGCTACTCCAGCTGTGAAGACCAGGTATGGCAGCAACTGCTGTAGTACTGGTGTTGGCTTGACGACCTCAAACTCTGTCTCATATACGCTTACTCCGTGTAGTGCTGCTACACGGAGGACATAGAGTCCTGGCGTGCTAGGCATCTTAACTCTGAACTCTGCTATGCCATCAGCACCAGTCGTCTTATTGGCAGTCCAGATAATCTCGCTTGTTGATGCGTTTAGGAGGAATACTCTGACTAGCTCGCTCTCTGCAGGTATTCTCGCAGGCATGTTGTAGACTACGTGTACCTCTATGGTAGCTTCCTCACCAGCTCTAGGCTTCTCAGGCTTTAGCACAACTTTCTCAATCTTTGTCGAGTAGACAAACTGTGCTGGAAGTAGTAGTGTTATGTTCTCGCCAGCTGGATTTACGATGTGGAGTGATACTTGGTTTACAGGTACTGGGATCCACGAGCCTGGTAGGAGTACTGTGAGGACAACCTCGTCTAGTCTAGGATAGGACACGTTCACGATCGCTGGCGCTGGCAGCTCAGCAGCGCCAAGCTCGGTAATCTCTGCAACTCCTGTAAGCCCACTGTACCTAAGTCTCCACTGCCCAGTGATGGTCAGCGTGATGTTGTACTTCCTGTAGAAGAAATTGTAGAAATGTAGCCTAACTAGCGTTTTGTTCCCAGGCAGCACGTAGATCACGCCATTGAACATCGTGTTAGACCAGAGCTCATACAGCTGTAACGTCTTGTTATTCGACCTCTCCACAAGCTCTAGACTAGGCGTCGAGACTGCATAGGGCATAGCTGTGCCAGGTGGATAACTTGCAGATGTGACTGCAGCACTAACATTCTCACTCTTCTTCACAAGTAGTGGATAGCTAGCAACTGTACTAGGCACAGTTACACTCTCCGTGACCGAGACTCCAAGTGTACTGCTAGTCTCAGTAACAGGACTTGTAACAACCTCAGTTGCATTCTGCGCTACTACACATGGTGCTAGAACTAGCAGAAGCAACATAGCTAGTACTATCGCTATCCTCGAGCTGCACATAGACGGCTAAGAGAAGGTAGGTAGCCAGGAAAGAACTTTTTCCCTAATGCAGGAAGCAAGCAGACTAGAGGATTGGAGATGTAATACGCTACATCTTTTAGTATCTGAGGCAGTCTAAATACATGTCGCCACCTCTGGCAGAGATCCGCAATTTCTGCTTAGATCTGCTCAAGCTTGTGGTGAGTAAGATTCCTGATGCTGTGAAGAGAGCTGCTGACAGAATTAACGTGATCGAGCTCTTTGGCGAGAAGTATCTTGCCGATGAGGCCTCTATCATGAGAGATGAGCTTGTCGAGATAGAGCTACCAGAGAGTGAAGAAGACAAGAAGAGACTACTGGCAACACTACTACGTGAGCTCTTGCGTGATACACTCATTACAGAACTCGGCAAGAAAATCGTAGAGGTACTGGTAGAAGATCAGGAAGTACAGACAAAATTCGATGCTTTACTAGCAAAAGTACGTGAGTACCACGAGCTGAAGAGGAGAGCAAGACCTAGTAGGATTAGGCAGGAGAGGTCTTCTCACTAAACCTCAACTCTTATTACTAGTCTGCACTAGCTTCTACCAGGAAGTACGTGACTATTTGCGAGTTCTGCAGACATCTCGAGCTATATGATCCCGTTCGGAAAACTGTGAGATGTAGGAAGAGAGGACTTGTGAGAGGTACTGTCAGAGAATGCAAGTTCTTCACACCAGCTGAGGAGTACTTCGAGGGGCCATGGTCACCAGATATCGAGAAGATGCTCGAAGAGTTCGAGCAAGAAGGATTGATACGAATAGTGAGACTTGGGAGGGAGGGAGAGAAGAGTGAGGAGAGAGGGGAGAAATAGAGATCTATTTGAGCTTAACAACTCCTTGATCTCCCGACGTCAGTGTCTTTCGACCTGCTGTGGCTATTATGCTAGCTTTGCCTTTACCTCCTCGATTTTGTCTGGGTGGTTCTCCTTGAAGTGCTTGTAGATGTTGCTCAGTGTCTTCAGTGCGTTCTCACCCTCCTCGATCTCTGCTCCACACACCTTACACTTCAGTCCCTCCATGTACTCCTCTCTCAGCACCTTAGCGATCTTTGACCAGACGATCCTCAGGTCTACTTCTGGCACTACCTTCTCGTTCTTTCTTGCCTTCTTTGAGGCCATCCCCAACACCTCGTGCGTAGAGTCTCCTACACTGTTTAAAACCTGTAGCATAAACCCTACATGTCTGGGCAAGAGGCAGGACTGCGTAATAAGCAAGAGAGACCATCCGAGGAGACGTAGCTGGTCTTGTACATGGCATCTCCAGAACTTGAAAAGAGAGCTCTCCAAGTCTCTCCAGACCTAGCCTAGCTTAAATACCCTGCATAGGAAAGTTTTTTAAGGTCTGGTACGGTATTTCCTCTGGGAGTTATGAGCCTTGTCTGTCCATGGTGTGGCTCAACTAGGATTACGGTGAACGAGAGTGGTGAGTATGTCTGCACAGCATGTGGCACGGTTATTGGTCAGGTAGTTGAGACGTGGAGGCCAGAGTACAGATGCTACCTCGATAACGAGAAGTCTAGGAGGAGGATCAGAGATGCACCGTGTCTACTAGAGCCAGGTGTCACGCCGAAGAAGAAGCTACTTGCAGTATTCCTCGAGGTCTTGACTAGGATTAGCACTGGCTTGAACATTAGGCTGAGTAAGCTACAGCTATTTCAGCTTGCACTAGAGGCTGTCAAGGTCTACAAGAAGCTGCCATACTCACAGGGAGGTAAGCTATCGAAAGTTGCTAAGGAAGCTGTAGCAGTTGCAGTGCTCTACCACTACTTGTACAGTGAGAACACGAGGTTTACTGTACGTGACTTCGCAGTTATGCTAGCTAGGAGATCACTCCTGTACTACAAGACAACGCCTGAGATCGTGATGGAGGTGTACATGACTGCCTACAAGACAACTGCAGATCTCGTCGACAAGAGGATTATTGCACAGGTACGTGAGATCCTAGCAAAGTCGAGGCTGAGCCACGAGGACAAGACAGCTGTGTACACGGCAGCTAAGGCTGTCTTAGCTAGGATAAGCAGAACTGCTATCCAGGGTAAGACAAGTAGAACAATCGCGCTACTACTAGTAGTAACACTGCTCTCAGAGCTGAGAGGCTACAGCTACAGCAAGATTGCTGAGCTACTAGGCGTGAACTATAGCTCGATCAGAAGTAAGCTTGCGATGTACAGAAGGGTTGCCGAGGAGATCAGAGAGCTAGCACGTGCAGTGATAGCTCACTAGGTGTAACACTCTGTTCAGCGAATTCGGCGAAGTGTTAAGTCCAGGTTAGTAGAGCTGAAGCTCGATTCTAGCACATCTCACTTTAGAATCGCCAAACTCGACGTAGACCTTGTTGCCAGAGACTCTCACACTCGAGATCTCTACCTCGTGCTTTCTGCCATACTCATCAATACACACGATCTTCAAGTCGTGTACACGTGCTTTCAGCTGTTGCACAAGCTGTAGAAGTTTTGCGAGAACGTCAAGTGGGCTGATTATGTAGTGTTTTGTCGAGTGTCTAACACGCCTAACATCAATTGTTAAGACTTGAGCCATCCCCTGTGCTAAGCCATCTATACCAAGTATATAAGCCTTCTTCAATACCATGCCATCCTGACGTCTAGACCCATGTGAAACACGTGCTAAACAACAATTTCACCTGTAGTTTGAAATGCAAGAGATATTAACATGGACTCTAATTCGAGTCCAAATTATGTGTCGATGTAAGTTCTGGCTTACACACCGTTATGTCTCGCAGTACTGCTTAAATTATGGTTAGTGTTACGTCTCAGCTGGGCTAGATGACTGAGTGGACTACTGTGACTATTAGGAGGGAGACGAAAAGTATTCTCGATCAGGTAAAGCAGCGCTATAAAGTCTCGTTCGACGAGTTAATACAAGCAGCTGTTAAGCTTCTGGCTGTAGCCGATATACACCCCCTGATAATACTTGGCATGAAGGAGGAGCAGCTATCATACCTCTTCAGGCATGATGTCTTGAGCTACCTCAGATCTATCGATGTTACTGCTCTTAGACGTGGTGGTGTTGTGTACATAATCGCTGTGCCTAGGCTAGAGCACCAGTCCTCGTCACATGCTCGAGCAACCGATACGTCAGCTTCACCTCTCATAGCTGATAATCCATGGATTGGCGTGATACGCTCTAGATATGGACAGCAGTCTAGCCAGGGCACATAGTTGTGCTCCTCTGCACAGACTTGTGAACCTTAACCATGAGGTGAAAGCTTAAATATCTTTGAACCTCTTGCTTAAGCAAGCATGGCTCATATCGTTGATAAGCTCATAACCAGAGAAGGCCAGTCTGCACATATTGTAATACCCTATCTAACACCTGCAATCGATGAGCCACCACGCTTTGCACCTGCTGCATTTCTAATCTCGAGAGCTGTCGGCATTGACGGCTTCTTCGCAGATGACAAGTTCATGGCACGCATACTAGTGTACAAGGAGCAGCTTGAGGAGCAGCTAGACGTGAAGGTAGACCCACAGGAAGAGGCTGCTAGGGAGATCAGAGAGGCTGCTGTTAGTAATGGTGCTGCACAGGAGATAATGAGGTACTACGTCGAGCATGACATTGCTGTCAACGAGATAAACAGGTTTATCAGAGGTGTAGCATTCAGAGATGTTGTCTACTTCCTGATACTGCGAGAAGGCATTCACATTCAGCTAGACAGGAGGCCAAGCAGGATGAGGCCTGGCCAGTACAGACAAGTACTCACGGCTGTGACGCTATCGAGAACACCATTCTTCGTGAACTTGTTCTGGGCTAGGATAAAGATGCTGTATGAGGATCTCCTATACCTACACGATCACGAGGCAGTGATTAACTACACGGTGTTCGAGAGGAATTCACGTCCATGTAAGCTAATTGACGAGGTCAGGAGTAAGTACGTGTTTGCACAGGAGTTCCTGCATAAGCTCTGCGAGGCTATGGGCATAGCACCTGTAAGCCACTACACACTCGTCATGTTCCTGGATGAGACAGGCGATCACGGCTACCTGATCAACGCGACTAGGCTGGAAGCACTCAATGTTGAGGCACTGAAGAACATCAAGCAGATAGAGGTGTTCCACTCTGGCCTCACAGCACTATCTGCAATCCTAGTGTTCAGACTGCCAGAAGTTCCAGACAACCTCTTCACAGTGATAACAACTGAGGATGAGGAGAGAGCACGCAAGGCAGCTGAGGAGAACAAGAAGGATGACCCAACGTACATGAGAGTATTCAGGGTGTTCTCAGCTGTCCTGAGGCAGTACCCGAGATATGGCGCGAGGCAGACTGGCGGCATCTCAGTCAGAGAGTACCTACAGCAAGCATACAGGAGAGCACCAGCTGCAGGAGCTGGTGGTGGAGAAGGTGGAGGTGGTGGAGCTGGGTACAGAACAGGAATTGCCTAAGACTGAGATCTCTGCTTGGTCACACCCTCTCTGCTCAGGTGAGGACAACATGTCTTCCTCCCCGATGATAAATGTTCTGCGAAGTGTACTGGGTGAGCTAGCAGCAATGATCTTTAGTCTTCAGCCAGAGTACGTGAGCGCACACGTTGATGAGTCTGGAGTAGCAACAGTCTACATATCTAAGACACTCGTAGGCAAGACGTACAGCATCTATGAGGATAGCGAGGCTCTCCTCCTAATACGTGAGGACGACCCTGACACTATTGTTGAGCGTGCTAGGAGGTATGCAGAGCAGAACAACATGAGGCTTATCGGCAGAGTACGTGTGTTATCGAGTGGCTGCCTAGAGTTCAAGCCTGATGCTCCAGCTAGACAGCTAGTTGGCTATGCAATACTGAACAAGCGTGTTATCTGCCTCTCGAAGAAGTCAAAAGATGATGCTGCAAGGAGGATAATAGAGCTTCTAGCTTAACATGAAGGTCGTAGAGTTTCTAGCAGATCTCGAGCTCATCAAGATAGGCAAGATAACAGGAAGTAGAGAAGAGGCTGAGGCAGGCTTCCTAGACTACGTAATCGAGTCGTACAAGCACATAACAGAGAACGTCATCAAGAAGGTGCAGCTTGCACCTGGGATAGACAAGAAGTTTGTAGAAGCTGCACTTGACGTATTCAGGAAGTTCTTCGGCAGAAGACTCATCTACTCAGAGGACTACGACGTCATCCCAGCCTGGTTTGGCTATCCGAGAAGCCCAATGTACAAGTGGGAGACGTTTAGGAATCTCAGCCAGAAGAAGAAGCTTGCACTACGTGAGCTCTGTCAGGAAGCAGGCATGGTCATCTGCACCTGTATCTTCATGGATGGCAACATAGTGATGATAGACGTCGATATAGACAGTCCAGATCCGAAGAGCGATCCTTATGTCAGAAAGGTGCAGGAGACTGTCCTAGACATATTCACGAGGTATAAGATGCCACTTAAGATAACTTGGCATGAAGGCGTCCACTACTACCTTGTTGCTGACAGGAAGGCTTACCCACACGGTGTCCTGATTAGACTTGCGAGGTGGACTAGAACTCCAGATGGCATATCCAAGGTTGATAAGGTTAGGTACCTAGCATTCTCCACAAGCCCAGCAGTCGAGATAATCTCTGAGGATCGTAGAGTAAAGGTTGAGATTAGGGTAAGAGGGACAACAGCTCATCCTCTCCAGAGCTGGCTCTGGTACGAGATCGACAAGAAGACTCTGAAGTACAGTGGAGCACAGGTAATAACAAGTGTGACGCTTGAGCCATGTAAGCTCATAATCGAGCCGCCGTATGGACCAAGCGAGAACTGGTTCCGCTATGGGCTGTCCTATGCTAGGAGGGATGTCGAGGAGCTGTTCAGACAAGTATTCGAGGAGCTGAGAGAGAAGCTCAAGCTAAAGATAGTGTCTGAGGCAGGGTACAGCGAAGTCTCGATCGTAAAGGCAGATGAGAAGCTGCTTGAGGAGGCTAGAGAGAGTGAGATTAGGTATCCACAAGAGGCAAACCCTTCTAGAAGAGGTGCTGTAATCGGCAGACTAGTTGTCCTGCCATATGCAGCTCCAGATAGCCCAGCACTAGAGGCTATCTTGAGGCCAGACCTCTCTGTTGACCAGGTCCTAGAGTTCCTAGAGTTTCAGCGTAGAGAAGGCATCATACCGAGATGCGTAGAGCACTTCATCTTAGGACCAGTGGACAAGTCAGCCAACCTCTTCTACCACAGCATCTTAGGCTGGTTTGAGCTACAGCACTACAAGGTGTTTACCGAGGAGGAGGTAGAGAAGATATGCGACATACATGCCGATCTGTATGACCTAACACCGAAGATGTACTACTACTGGTACTTTAGCTGTAGGACAGAGGTTGTGACTTCTGAGGGTAGGAAGATACTCTATCTCAGACCAGCAGCTGTTAAGCTACTACGTGCAGCACTTGAGCACTGTGTAGACGGTCCTGTATGTGCAAGGTGTAGGTATAGGCCACTCTGCAGTAGTAAGTACGCACTGAGTGGACCTATCAGAGCAGCTAAGACGCTGATAAGAGTTGTTGAGGAGGCTGCTATACTGACTGTAAAGCGTGACCTATCTGTCGCGGAGAAGTACATGAACAGGAGGGTTATACATAGGATCTTGAATGGGTATAGGCCACTCCCCGACGTGACATTTCTTATAGCCTACGTGGCAAGGTAGCTTATCGTAGCTGTAGCTGGCTATGTCTAAAGCACCACTTCTAGACTGTAAGAGAACTGCTGTTCCCTGGGAGCTACAAGTCATCAGGCTAGATGGAAGTGTAGAGCGTGTACAAGACTTCAGACCATACTTCTACCTCATAGTCAAGCCTGAGCACGCAAAGAACGCGATGTCACTGATCAAGAACCTGGCGATTAAGCTGCTACGAGAAGAGAGGAACTTGCTGGTGCAGATTATCGGTGAGGATCTCTATGATGCACTGGTAGCTGAGCCTGTAGACTTCATCGAGACTAACTACCGTGCATGGCTATTCAACGAGTCTACACAGCGCTTCGAGAAGAAGCTCGACTACGTTGTCTACAAGGTTGTACTGCACGTGCCACGTCATGTAAGACTCGTCACAGAGCCACTCTTCAAGTCACAGTACATGCAGCGCTACGACATGCACATCAGTGGCCAGAAGATCATGTACATCGTCAGGTGGACCTGGGATAGAAACGAGCGTGTACTAGGAAGAAGACCACTGTGGATAACACTTGACTGGGGCTTACTCGAGGTCCTCCCAGATATAAAGTTCCTAGTGTTCGACATCGAGAAGACACGTGATAACAGATACGTAATCTCGGTACTCGAGGACACGTTCTTCAGCTCTAAGTCATGGGATGAGAAGAAGAGAGAGATCGAGACATTCATAATCGAGGGTCCAGACGACCCACAGCTCGAGGAGGTTAGGAGGATCTTCCTGAGGAATGTCATCTGGGTTGGATACAACATCACAGGCTTTGACATACCAGTGCTCGTGAACGAGCTGAAGCTGTTCACGCCTGAAGAGGTTGAGCAGAGGTGCATTATCGACTTATTCGAGTTTGTCTCTAAGCATGCACAGGGTCTTGGCATAGGCAAGAGTGATCTTAGCCTACAGGCAGTACTGGAGAAGCTGATTGAGCAGCTTGCACTGCCAGAGGAGCTACTTGAGATTAAGTCTATGAGCGTGATCTTCCTGAAGTCTGCAGAGGCAGCAGTTGAGTACAACAAGGATGACGTGCTAGATGCAGATGCGCTAATGCAGCTTCTAGGCCCAATGATCTTCTGCCTAGCTGCCTTCCTCCAGATGCCGATCAGCGCAGTCTTGAGGATGAGACCTGGCCAGCTCTACGAGCTTCTGCTCTTCAGGATGTATGAGTATGTTGGCGAGATTCCAGAGGCAAGATTCCTGTTCAGAGACGAGTCAGAGAAGCTACTGCTATCAGCACTGAAGACATATCCACTGCCAAGACTTCTCGCAATAGCCTTCAAGTACTGGGATAAGCTGTCTAGACTGCCAGAGGTAGCAGATCCAGCTGAGGCCTTCAAGGTAATCATCGAGTGTGCTAGACATGCAGTCAAGTACATTGTGCGTCCAGAAGCAATCAAGAGGAGGCTGAGCAAGGGCAGGAAGCGTGCTGGTGAGGAGGAGCGACTCTACATGTACGTGCCAGTTCAGACACGCGTGCTAGACTTCTCAGCACAGTACCCAAGCACAGTAGACAGATTCTACATTGGTCCAGAGTGCTACGTAGGTGGGTTTGCTGAAGATGCTGTCTTCGATGCCATTGGTCTCCCAAGCTTGTTCTACTCACTCAACAAGAGACTGATGAACTTCAGGTTGACTGCGAAGAACCTTGCTAAGACACTGTCTAAGCTGTCTGAGGAGGATGCCAAGAAGTACATGCGTGAGGTCTTGGGCATTGAGCGTGACCTACCTGTAAGCATAGTTGCTGCTATGCTAGATGCTATGCAGAGTGCACTGAAAGCACTGATCAATGCTGAGTACGGCGCAATGGGCCAGTCAAGCAGCCCTGTGTTCCTAGGCAACCCACACGTATCACTGGCGATATTCCACAAGGCTAATGTTGCACAGCTGACAGTACTGTTCTACGCACTTACACTTGGCCTAGTCCCATTCTACAGTGATACAGATAGCGTCTGGATTGCAGTACCGCCATATGGTGCAAAGCTAGGCGACGTGATCAAGAGCTTGAAGCAGCTGAAGATACCTGGACTCAAGACGCTGACAATACTGGACTTCCTATATGGAGATGCAGCAAGTAGCAACAGTGTGAACAACCTGTACGAGATCAAGCTGGAGGACAGCAAGATCTTGAGAGCCTACATGGCACGTGTATTCCTCGAGAAGTACAGTGATCAGGGCAGATGCAAGCTATGTGAGGAAGCTCTACCGCAAGATGACCCAGAGGCAGTCTACAAGCACATTGTTGAGAAGCATCTAGACGTCTACATGGAGGTTAAGGGTGAGGCGGCTGAGAGAGCACTTGTCGACTTTGCAGCACTCATGGGCTATGAGCTATCACCAGACAAGCAGTATGACGACGTGCTGCTCTACAGTAGTAAAGGCTATGTAGCTAGGAAGCTGCACAAGACAGTCACGATCAAGGGACCCATCCTGACTAGGCTGAAGGCACTTGCAAGTCCATACCTACGCAGATACGTCAAGATTGCACTCAGAGACGCAACTGTAGACCCACTGATCGAGGCTATACTAAATGCACATCCACTACTACTAGTAACGTCACTTAGCAGAAGACCAGCTGAGATCTTCCTACTTGATCCAGACCGTGCAAAGAGGATGGGCGAGGAGGAGAAGATGTACAAGCTACGTGTAAGAATAAGAGATAACTTCGGCAATAAGCTGACTGGCTACCTCAAGTGTCTGAGACCAAGACACACGACAGATGGGCCAAGACTAGCAGCACTCATGCTGAATTATGGCTGGAGAAGTGATAAGTATCCAGACACGTGGATATTCGACTTTGAGTCATCTAACCTCAACCTCCTCACGATAGCTGATCTGAGAGCAGTCATGCTCGTCAAGCCTACAGGAGGTAAGAGGAGTGAGTATCCACGTGGTGAGAGACTTACAGGAACATATGCACTTGTCCTAGTGACAAACCCAGATAGGCTAGGCAGAGAAGACTACAGAGCATACATCGTCAAGCTTGGCAGAGACAGCAAGTACATACTGAGGATTTCAGGTGAGTGGAAGCTACTGCCAACAGACTTTAGTAGAAATCAAGCAATCAGAGAGTTCATCAGGAAGCTGAACGAGGAGGGTGAGATTGCCTACTTCGGCGCATGCACAGTGTCACTGCAGATAGTGTCTGAGATTAGAGATGAGCTACTGCTGAGATACCTAATACTGCAGAACATGAGGAATTACCTCTGGTTCTACGGGCTAGACCTGATGCTGCCAGACTTCAAGAAGATTGACGAGAAGCTACGTGAGCTAAAGGCTAAGCTCAGTGTAAAAGAGAGAACACTGATAGAGCAGATCTTTGGGTGAGAAGCTGTGAACCTCGAGGTTATAAGAGCAGTAGCGGAGAAGAAGCGTGTTAGCTTAGATAAGGTGCTCAGACTACTAGACTACCTGGAGAAGAACTGCAGAGAGGACAGCCTAGACATGCTCAAGTGCACCTCAGCTGAGATTGCACGTGCAATACAGCTAAACAGATCGGCCGTCTGGACTATCCTGAAAGAGCTTGAGCAGATTGGGATAGTGAAGACGAGATACGTACTTGTGGAGACAGGAGAGGTTGGGAGAACAATCAGGAGAGCGAAGATCTACCTTTTCTCAGGACAGCCAAGATCAGCTTGATGAGTCCTAGTCAACACAGCCGTTCTCCGTGATCTTGAACGTAACCTCGCGCTCTGGGTGCATTGGACTGTCGAAGATCTTGGCAACTCTCAGATTCTCCTTACTCTTACGCAGCCAGATGCGATACGTGACTGTATGTGCAACTACGTTGCCTCCAGCTGGCTTCAGTGGATTACCAAAGTACTGATCTGGCTGTGCAAGTACTTGATTTGTTATCACCACGGCTAAGTTGTGCACATCTGCTATTGTCAAGAGCTTGTGCAGTAGCTCATTTAGCTTCTGCTGTCTCTCAGCTAGCATGCCCCTACCTACATACTCAGCTCTGAAGTGTGCAATGATCGAGTCTACTACGATGAGCTTTATGTTCTCCTTATCGACAATCTTCTTGGCCTCGTCAACTAGCATCATCAGGTGGTCACTATTGTAGGATCTTGCATAGAGTATGTTCTTGAGTGCCTCCTTCGGCTCTAGTCCACGGTACTTGGCAATCTGCATTATTCTCTCTGGCCTGAACGTGCCCTCAGTATCGATGTAGAGTGCTTTTGCAGCTAGTCCACCTTTCTCCTCTGGTAACTGCACCATGACAGATAGCTGGTGACAGAGCTGAGTCTTACCTGCACCGAACTCACCTACAAACTCTGTGATTGCCTTTGTCTCTATACCTCCGCCTAGCAGCTCATCTAGTGATTTAACACCTGTGCTGATCTTCTTGATGTTTCTACGCTTCTCATACAGCTCGAGCGCATTTATGAATGGCTTTAGACCAAGTAGCTTCTGTGCTGCCTTTATAATTTGTTCAGCTCTCTCCTCACTACCTAGGATCTCAGCTAGCTCACGTACTGATGCAAATGCCACATCCTTCACGGTTGTGTAGCCGTGTTCACGTAGCTTCTGTGCTGTGACTCTACCAACACCCTCTATCTCCTCCACGTCTAGGTTTGGTGCTTCCGCTGGGTCAACCATCTTCTCCTCTACCTTCATCTCTGCCTGTGTCTCATGAGATTGAGACTCGAGCTTCTTCGTCTTGCCAGCCATCGATACCCCCGTATATAGAGGTCTTATCTTCGTGGTGTTTAAAACCTGTAACGAGGGTTGAGACCGAAAGTATTCACAGCCGAGACACATGACGCGATCTCGAGACTCTCCGTAAAACCTTTAAACTAAAACCCGGTATTTTCCCTGGGAGACTATGCATATTGCACTAGAGCTCGTGCACAACCAGGTCGTGGTTAGTCCTAGAGAAGCACAGCTTCTGCTAGAGCTGCTAAACTGGGATCTCGTAGGTATTATCGAGAGGACTGCTGAGCTAGTAGACAAGTTTGAGATTAGGGTTAGCTCAACAGCAACGAGGATAGTCCAGCTGAGAAGACTAGGCAGAGTGTACGTGGTTGTTGACAGGAGGATTGACGAGGCAGACTGGAGCACCTACGCAAAGCTGTACTTCTTTGAGCACGAGGGTGAGGCAAGAGAGTACTTTAACAAGCTTGTGGAGGAGGCTAGAGAAGAGGCAAGAGCGCTGTTCTAGACCATTAGTGGTAGTGCCCCGTGCACTGCTCGTTAAGCCTAGTGGTTGAGGTTCTACACCTTCTAGTGCTAGGGTTAGAGTTTTAGATGTGGCAAAACCACTACTACCACATGAGATTTAGGTTTGGACAGCTGAGAAGACTACTTAGTCTAGGAGGTGGGCAGAGCCAGCAGACACAGCAAGTAGCAACAACAGCACAGGTGGTGACTAGTGGTCCTGGTGGACCAGTCAGAGCTGGGAGAGGACCAACAATGATCTGTGTCTGTCCAAGATGTGGCTACACAGTCGAGAAGGCACCTGGAGTACCATGCTGGAAGTACACTTGCCCAAGATGTGGATCAGCGATGGCAAATCCAAACAACCCATTCTGCAGAGCAAGAATGCAGACACAGTCAAGTCAGTAACACTACCTAGTAGTCTAACAACAGCTCTTTCCATCTCTGGCTTGCCCGTCCTACTGTACTTTGCGTGCACTTCTTGCTTTGTCGTAGACTTGAAATTCTGCTTCCTACAGCTATGTCATGTGTCTACTAGGCTTGATGCTCTTATCAGGAGTCTTCGTGAGGCTGCTCTCGACATAGTCGAGAAGTCTAGCGATAGTGATGTTGTTGCTAGCATGAAGCCAGTACTCAGCCTAGTGTCGAGCAGCTATGTGGAGCTAGCGAGAGAGCTTCTGGCAAGCTGCTATGTAGCTGACAAGGTCTTGTCAATACATAATGCACAGTGTGATAGAAAGCTGCTTAGCCTAGCCACGATAGGTCTGTACTTAGTGAGGAAACTTCTCAGAGTACTGTCAGAGATAAGGCTGCTATACATGGAGCATGCATCTGATCCACGTGTTGCATCTCTGCTAGCAGACTTGAAGGTGTGCGAAGTCTTCGTCAAGTACGTCGAGGAGGTGTTTGTCGGCCAGATCTGCATATTCTCTAGCACAAGCCCAGTCGAGTGTATCTCTAGGCTAGGCAACTTTGCACATCATGTCTTCGCCTAGGTACATAATCATCTGTGGTACACAGGGACAACACGAGATGCTGGAGCATGTGCTTAGAAGTTATCTACCACATAGCAACAAGACGTACATACTGCATAGTGCTGGTCATGTACTCGAGCTAGTGCTCATCACTGAGCGTAACCTAGGCGCAGGAACTGTCTGTAAGGTCTACGCATTGAGGAAGCTCCTATACACAGACTGTGAGTACTGCAGGAAGACACTAGCATCGATAATTGCACTGGCATATCAGATGGGGTTGTCTGTCCAGTACACAGATGAGATCCCTGTTGAGCTCAGTCCTAGAAGAATCTCTGAGAAGCACTTCATGGAGTTTCTCCTACAGTACGAGAAGTTCTACAAGGTCAAGAAGATACTTGAGAATGCTAGGAAGAAGTTCGAGAGTATTGTAGAGGAGATAATTGCTGAGTGTGTTAGAGGTGGTGTTGTGCGTGTGCTAGATGAGAGCTTCAGAGCAAAGATAGAGCGTGCAATCTGCCTAACAGTAGGGTCTCAGAGCTCACTTGTAAGAGAGCTTCTACGTAGTCTCTACACCTCAACCTTTGTAGACAAGGTCCTCAAGAGAAGACGACTACTCATGAAGTACTGCATGTGTAAGCATGTTATTGAGCTGCTCTCACTCTCTAGTCTAGCTGATGTCACTAGGATTGAGGTACTGTTATCAGAATCTGCAAGATGTGCAGAAGAGTTAAGAGCATTCTGTAGTGGTAAGACGTAGTCTCCATGTCTACAACAGATCTAGTGAAGTACTTGGAGAGAGTTGCAAATGAGCTCTACAGAGCTGCAACGAGGAGAGATACTGAAGTTCTCAGGAGAATGTTAGAGGAGCTTGAGACTACGTGTAAGCAGCATGGCCTAATAAGTGATATAGCTTTGCTATCTCACAGGCTGTACAACACGATTACTGCTGCACTTGCAGACATCTCTGCTGATCCACTAGCTATTGCAGCTGCCTTTATCGACATATATACCGAGTATGGTCTCAGAGAGGTACTAGCTAGTTATCTCAGAAAGATTGTGCTCTCTGAACCTGGAGTCGTGATTGATCAGGACAAGTCAACATTCTGCTATGTACTCGCAACAGCTATCATTAAGCTCATGGCTGCTGCTAATAGCTTAACCATCATTGAACCTCTTGCAGGCAAGTTCATGAATGAGGCACACAGAGTAGCACTCTTCACAACCGTGCGTGAAACTGTGAGAGCAACAGTGTGTAAGCTGGCTACACTCTACTGCACATTCTGTAGCGAGATGTTTGATGTCTGCCTCGAGACTCTCTGCCCAATTGCACGTGATAGGCTTAGGTGAAGTACCTAATTAAACCTCGCAGCATCTATTATCGATGCTCAGGAGGCTACTAGACGAGATCAGGAGAGTGCTGAGATACGACTTTGGCTCAGCACTGTTCCTGTTCAAGAACAGGTTATCACAGGTAGTGTCTGATCTGCCTTGGCACATAAGAGCACGTGTAATTACACTACTAGGCTATAACTATCAGACACCTGATGAGCTTGAGCGTGCACTTGCAGAGATCGAGAGACTACTGTCAGAATACGAGAAGTCTAAGTGAACATGAGCTCTATCTCCTTCACATCACCAGTATCGACGATAGTCATCTTGACAGTCTTGACTGGAATTGGCAGTGCCTTTATGTAGATGCTATCACGTGCACTATCTCTCGTAATTCTCAGTGCATTTACAGAATCTCTGATCTTCAGCTCTGCAGAGTTTGGCACAACAACTCTAAGTGTGCTCTTGTTGCTCAGGTAGAGCAGCAGCTCCTCTCTATCGATAGTCTTTTCAGATTCACGCTCAATCGCTGTTATCCTGATACCACGCTTTCTAAGTATGCATGTTGCGACTACCTCTTTCCTATCTCCAAGATCTACTACCTGGTAGCTTGCTTGTCCACCAGCATGTTCACAACTTCTCAGAAAAGTCTCTAGTACTTCTCTAGCTCTCGGCGAGATATCTGCACTCTGCATCTACACGAAGAGAAGTAACTAAGTTTAATATGTTTGCGCATATGTAACCGAGCTCTATGAAGCTGAGGCTAACAGTATTAACACTCATGGCTGCACTAGCTGCGACACTGTGTACAGTACATGCTGCTGGCAGTGCAAGTGGCTATGCGCAGATCTACGTAAATCCAGTTACGGGAGAGGTTAAGTTCAGCTACATAATCAACGTCAACTTAACTGGAGTATCGTCATCAGAGGTTGACTGGTGGAAGTCGTTTATCGACTTCATAAAGAAGAACAGATCTGCCATAATGAGTGCACTCACGAAGCACATCTCTGACTACCTGGTAAAGACTATGAAGTACAGTAACGCAACGTTTAGAGTACTCTATGTCGATGGTAAAGTACTGAACAGCACGAGTAATAGCATAGTGTTCAAGCTGTTCACATATGCACGCGTAGAGATTCCCATCGAGAGAACACTGCTAGAGATGATAGTCAATGTCAAGTTCAGGTACATGTGCCCAAACATGAGCATTCCAGAGGTCACAGTTGGTGGCAGAGCACTAAACCCAGCTACAATGCTCTTCCTCTGCTTCAAAGACTTCGATGTGCCGCTTGACGTGTGGACACATGTATTCAATGGTACACACACAACATTTAGGCTTGAGAAGAATGTGACTATGACAACGCCATTTGGAACAGCTGTAGCATCAACAATTAGGTATGACGTCGTGTCGATTGGCTATGCCTCTGGCATTGGTGATGAGATACACTTCACGAATATTCCACTGTGGATTATTGGACTTATAGCAGCTCTGCTAATACTGAGCATACTCAGTGCAGTAGTTGCTAGGAGGAGAGCTGAGACTAGGATAACAGACTTCGCGTAGTGGTGTTTCTCTCACACTACCTGCTCTAGGTTAAAAACAGTTTCTCTCCTTCTTCTCTCGGGAAGAACATGTCTAGCAGGAGGGAGTACAAGGTTGAGCTCAGAGTTGACTTGGTCGAGGAGGGCGAGGGCATATACAGGATTAGGCTACCACGTGTGATACAGCGTGAGCACACTGTACTCCTGATACTAGACGAGACTGAGGAGGTGAGGTACATGTCTGCCGACAAGGCAATTGAGATTGCTAGGAAGTTCTTCCTGAAGAGTGAGCAGCCTCAGCAGACAACACTTCCAGAGAACATACTGTCTGAGCTAAATCAGCTGAGAGCAGAGCTGCAGAAGAGAGATGAGGAGATAAAGAAGCTTCAGAGAGAACTTGAGCAGAGGAACAGAGAGGTTGAAGACTTGAAGAAGAAGCTTGCAGAGAAGGAAGCACGTATACGTGAGCTCGAGCAGAGGTTAGCACAGGTTACAAGAGCAGTGATTGGTGAGAAGCCAGCTGAGACTAAGAAGGAGACTAAGCGTCTTGTAACAGAGGAGGAGTGCGCAGAGCTGTCTGATCTTAAGCCTGAAGACAGGATGAGACTCGAGGAGGAGGTGGAGAAGGGTAATGAGGAGGCTGCACTGAGACTTGCAAAGTATGTTGCATGTAGCTCAACACCAGTTGCAATATCTAGGCCAAAGGCAAGAGAGAAGGTGAAGGAGATACTTGAGAGAGCAGGTTACAGTGTTATTGTCCAGGGCTCACTCATAAGCGTTGTGTCTTAGGGCTCCTGAGGTACACCCCACCCAGTCCAGATGTCTTTTCCAAGTGGGTTAATCCTCCTTGTCCACTTCAAAACCTCGTGTAGCACTGTCTCATATGTTACTGGCTTATGCTCACTTCTCAGCTTCTCGATCACCTTAGCTATAATACCTGCTACACATGGTGTTGCCATTGATGTGCCAGACATCATCGCGTAGCCCTCTCCAACCTTTAGGATCTCCAGGTGGTTCTCCTCTAGGAACTGCTCATACCATGACTTCACGGTGACCGGTATTGTTGACACTACCCAGACACCAGCACCTACAAAGTCTGGCTTTATCCTGCCATCCTTAGTTGGCCCAGCACTGCTGAATGGCGCAATAGTGTTTGTGTATGGATCCATTGCACCAACAGCGATACAGTGCTTGCACACTGCAGGTATCGTTATTGTGTACGGGAAGAAGTACTCGTTACCTGCAGCAACCACGACTAACACGTGCTTATCAGTTATTATCTTGTCGACAGCCATCGACACTGGGTCACTGCCATCAGAAGCCTTCGGGATACCCCAGCTGAAGCTACATAGGTCAATATGGAACTTCTCAGCATTCCTGTAGATCCACTCTAATGCATCGAGAATAGTCTCGATAGAGGCGACACCATACTTGTTGAATGCCTTAATAGCAATTATCTTTGCACCAGGCACAAAACCCATGAACTTGCCGTTGCTCAGTCTACCACTACCAACGAGAATGCCTATGACATGTGTGTTGTGTACGATCACACCATTGCCAATGTAGTTCTGCGTCTCTGTCGTGAAGTCGTATAGGTAGCCCTCATAGTCGACCACTCTCTTCTCAACAACCTTTACTGCTCTTGCCCAGCCCAAGTCAACATATGGATCAGCATCTGAGTAGTGCTTCGATACCTGTGCCAGTGCTGCCATGAGCTGTACTGGTGGTGCAATTATGAAGTGGCATCTATCACTGCTATTCTCTTCGCCACACGGTCTCACAGACTCTGCAGGTACTGCACCAATGTACCTGAACTCAACTCTTCCGTCTGGCCGTCTAACTCTCTCGACGACGTATAGTGGATGCCATGGTGTTAAGCGTAAGACTGTCCCATCTGCAAGCCTTAGCTCAACTAGCTTACCCCTGTAGTACAGCTTGTGCACTGCGTATACCTTAACTAGCCTGAACGTTCTCGTCTGCTCATCAAAGCCGATCGTGTAGATATTGAGATCAGCCACTACCTTAGTCTTCGCTGGTATGCCGTGGATTGACGTGTCGATCTCAGGCTTGTTAATTAGCTCGTAGAGCTTCTTAATTGGCACTGGCCCAGTCACATTTGTCCAGACGATAGTGTCAGGTGTTACACATCCATGTCCATTAGCATCCATCCACACGTACTCCTCGCCCTCGTACCTGACTACTTGCTGCTCAAACCTCCACGCATCTTCTAGCGTCCCGTTTACTCCTCTTATCCAGACTAGTGGATGTCCCTCTGGCGTCCTGTACAGGAACGATACTAGGACCCAGATCGAGTCTCTTAGATCTGGATGCAGATAGTCAACACCTGTATCAACAACACATATCGTTATGTTCTTACCTGTGTAGCGATATGTGACGTGGTGAAAGACAAGCTTCATGTCCTTAAGCGAGTGTGATATTGCTACTGGGAGCATCGTCTTAGTCTCGAGGTACTGTATGAACTCTAGGTACCTCCTGATTGGCTCAGGCAAGATTGCCTCTGCTTTTCTCAGACTCATTGCAGAGAGGATTACACCACTGTCGTAGAGGTGGAGAATCTCTGAGAAGCTCTTAGCCTCATACTCTACAACAGTCAAGTTGCCAAACCTCCACGTCTTAATTATCCTGTCCTCGTCAAGCTTACTCAGCTTGTCTGTTGGCACTGCCAGGAGTACTGGTGCTGGATAGCGAATATTCTTGAGGTCAGGATCGATAGAGCTGTACTTTGTCGAGAATAGTAGCTTCTCCATAAATGCTATGTTCCAGATGCTTCCAGGACTAGACAGGACATTTGCACCGATGAGGATAGCTGAGACAATGATTATACTCGCTATGATGTAGCCTAGTATGCGAAGTGGACTTCTCTCATTACGAGCCTCGTATTCGTGCTGTACAAGTCCAAAGTCTGCCATACGTTGTGTAGTCTTGGTTTAAGAAATGAAAAGTTGACTCAGTTTTAGTAAGATCTAGGTTGTGTATCCTACTAGACGAACTCTGTGCTTGCCAGTGAGGCTCTCAGTGCACGTAGTCTCTTAAGCTCGACCAGTGTTGCAGACATGATGAATGCCCAGCCAAGCATCTGCAGTACTAGACCTAGTAGTGTCAGTGGTATGCCAATTACACCAGCTGTGAACAAGTCACTGAATATCGCAAGTGTGTATGTGCCTAGTACAGTCCCAGCTGTGATTAGGCCAAAGCCAAGCACAATCATCATTACTCCAAGCCAGAACAGGTAGTTTCTCAGTAGTGCTCTAAGTAGCTCAGCTGCACGTACAGTCGGCATCGCAGCTGTAACTGGTGCTGGACCAGCACCAGGAGCTGCCTCCTGTCTCTGTCTTAGGCTTACCATAAGCTACTCAGGATAGCTGTGTGAACCTATGTAATAATCTTTTACGAAGTGCTACAAGCTTTAAACTCTAGAACCTATAACAACAGTATGAGCAGAGCAGCTCTGGCAGAGAGGCTTAGACAAGAGCCAAATGTCTGCGGTGGAGGTACAGGAATAGCAATTGTCTACTGCTGTGCACGTTCCTGCCCATATAGAGATCTAATGCTTTGTAAGCTTGGGCTACCACTCGTGAAGTACTTCGAGGTTAAGAATAGGGTTGCCAAGAAGTGGAATGCATTTAGCAAGCAGGTATGCTTTAGAAACCTGGCATACTGCTGCTCACCTGATAAGCCATGTCCAAGACGTGATGCAGCACTGAGGGAGCTTGGCTGGACTATTGACGACTACCTCAACTTCAAGGCTGAGATCCTGGAGGAGTACATGAGAGAGATCCCAGAGCTAACACTGGAGAAGCTAGAGAGCACACGCATAGTCTATGCATGCTTAGCCGTGCTGTACCTAGACACGAGAGGAATGGCAAAGCCAGAGAAGAAGATGTACTACGCGACCGGCTTTGTATCACCAGAGCTCGGCATTGGCCAGCTATCAGTCTTGAGAAGCTCAGATGAGCAAGCAGAGACTAAGATTGGCATACTCGAAGGAGACATACTCCCAGTGTACATATCGAGTCTAGAGCTACTTCAGAGACTACGTGACTTCCTAGCAAAGACCAAGAAGTCACTATCAGAGGTTGTCGAGGAAGCACTAGCAGAGTACCTTGCTAAGCACAGTCATACATAGCGTCTTAGTTAAACAAGAACTTGAGACTCAGTAGTCCACCTACGACAACTACACGTTCAACCCTCCTACACTCTGACCTCTCAGACTCAGTCATTCTTCAGGAAGAGCTCTCAGTTACGTAGAATTAACACGTGGTTCTAGGCTGCTCAGCTAGTGGTATAGATGTAGGCAAGCATGCCTACACTAATGATTATTATGAAAAAGTTTAAAGTCAAGCTCAGGTACTGCAGCACACGAGGGGGTCAGAATGGTAAGAGTAATCGGTAGAGGTCTAGAAGCACTAGCAAAGTGGTTTAACGAGTGTGTTGAGAATGGTGGAGTACCACTGTTTAGGGTACAGTATGGCGGAGTGCCATTCAAGGACAAGCTAATCGTTGCATGCTATGGCGCAGCTGCAAAGGTGAGAGGTGGAGTAATCGAGGATCTACCACCAGACTTGGTCGAGAAGGTGAGGATGGCGAAGGGTGCTGACTGGAAGGTAGTTGCTGAGTACCTAGAGGCACACGGCTACACAGTGAAGAAGCCAAAGGTCTAAGCGCCTATCCCGCCTCTTCTCAGCCTCCCAAAATAAGCATATTTTTCTCCCTCTCTCCACTCCTCTCTGCTTAAACTTTTTATTCTTCCTTCTCACCCTCGTTCCTGAGGGTTCTGCATATGGCAGTTGCTGTGCTAGAAGAGAAGAAGCAGAGATTAGTGCAGAGGCAGAGAGAAGAAGTTGTTGAGCTGAGACTTGGCAAGGCTGCTGGCCCTGCTATAGCAACTGGCAGATTCTTCGAGTTTGTGAGAATTGTAGTGCTGATTGCCTCAGTTGCAGCATTCCTGTGGCTGTGCCAGGCATTTGGCATCTCACTGCTAGCAGCATCACTAGCGCTAATCACAATTGCGGTTTGTGGTGTGTTGGCGAGGTGTGTGCCCGAGCAGTACAGGATCTACTACTACATGACTGTTATTGCAGCTGCAGCACTGCTAGTTGGCTTGATGATGAAGGGTGCTGTGCCACTGAGCTCATTCGCGATTATTGGTGGTGAGTACGCAACACTGCTAGATGCAATTGTCGCAAACGTGTCGATGTACATTATGCTGCTAGTTGCACCAATCGTAGCACTAGTGCTAAGGCTAATTGCAGAGGGTAGACTACTTGCAAGCATCTTTAGAATTAGAAGAGCAGTGAGGAGAGAGGAGAGCTCATTCGTCTAATCCTCTAGACTCTCTCCCACATCTCTAAAACAAGCTACTTTTTCTTTAAATCTCCCTACATATACTTTCACACATGCCTACTCTCTCTGAGCTCAAGAGAGTATTCGATGTCGTGATGGATAGCTATGCAGCAGTTGTGCTCTTCCTATTCTCACTAGCTGTGCTTCCTGTAAATCCGTGGTTTGGTATTCTCTGCATGGTTGCGATCATAGATCAGGTAGACGATGTGTACTTTGCACTGTTTGGGAGGCACATCTACCCTGAGGCTTGGCTGTTCAGAGTGTGTAACTTTGTCCTCGAGCTAGTATGCCTAATAGTTGGTCTTGGACTGTACGTCTTCGCAACTATCTACTTCCAGTACTTCACTGTGCCGTTCTGGTTTGGAGTACTTGTCCTATCACTTGCACTGATATACAGTACAATCCGCGATATCATCGCTAGCTTCAAGAAGAGTCGTAGAGTAGAGTCTATCGAACTTGACTACGTATGATCAGTCGTAGAGACGTAAAGCCAGAGACTGTCGAGAGAGCTTTCAATATTGCAAACCCAGTATCGATAGCTATTACATTTGCCTTACTGCAGCTACTCCTACAAGACGAGGTACTGCACGAGCTTGCACTACGTATACTGACCTGTGCCTTCTTCTGCGGCATATCGTTCATCTCATATAGCGTGAGCTATGCTCTTGGGAGGAAGCTTGAGGCTGAGGTGAGATCAACGGAGTTTGCATTTGTTCAGCTCCCAGCACTACACGATGTGCTAGTCTTCGTAGATAGGCATGTCATACCACTTCTAGTTGCTTGGGCTGGTGGCTACCTCCTCGCATACTTCCTAGCACATGAGACTGACATTGTCATATTCACAGCAGGCTTCACATACTTCATAGTGAGTAGGCTGCTTACTAGGACATTTACGGAGATACTAGCATCTTACCTAGGCGAGGAGAGGATTGAGAAGCCACGCTGGCTCTTCGTAATAGGCGTGCTCGATGGCCTAGTCATGACGTGTCTGACAATAGTAATGGTCTCTATCCTAGCACTGGTCAAGTACTCCTGAAGCTCTACTCTACGAAGCTCTCCACAAATGGGTTAAACCTGCTCTTTCTCGCAAGCTCTCTCACAAGCTTCTCACGCTCTCTAACACTCCTGAGTATCCTCAGCTCGTGCTGTGTGTTAACGATCACGTGGTCTATAATCGAGATGTAGCCGTAGCCAAGTGCCCACAGTATGCCAGATACCAGTGCTGGTGGGTAGTACGCAACGAGCTCTGCAGCTAATATCCTGTTCTTGACTCTGCTAGGTAACCCACACTTCTCAGCAGCATCAACCTGTGGCAGCACGTGTACAAGTGCGAATAGCAGTGGTGATACTACAACTGCAAGTATTGGCATTACCAGTGCTGGCAGTCCAAAGAAGACTATCTCCTCTACGAGAGGCACGATAGTCATGCCGTAGACAGCATCTGTCCTCGGGCTCAGGTGAGGTGGCCTCAAGAGGTATCTCAGCCAGGAGAGCTCAGTCCACCCAAGCCTACCTGCAAAAGTTATGTTCCTCCTTATGACCTCTGCAATGCTGTCTGACACTAGGTAGACTACGATGTGCACTATCCACAAGATGATAATTGTTGTTAGCTCCTGTGCTGTTGCTGGCAGCTTAAACATAGGTCACCTCCCTCTTCTCAGCTCTGACATTCGATGTTAGTAGCAGTGGTGGTGTCTCGGCAGATCGGCTCCTAGTCTCAGATCTCTGCTCTGGCTTTCTCTCAGCTGGCCTGGGCAGTATGCCTAGCTCACGCTGCACATCTTCTGGAATGCCGAGCTCACGTGCTAGTGCTGGTCTCAGTCTAATTGGGACGCCCTCTCTGTGAAGTGTTATTAGCAGCTGTATTAGCCTAGACTTGTACGTTGTGAGGAAGAACCTAGCTGTGAATAGCTGTCCTAGACCACAGACACCAGCTACTATGAGGTACATGAGGTTGTTCATTGCTATGTAGCCTGAGATGCCACCTATCAGGTGTATTAGCGCATCAACATCGTAGACGTATTCTGGGAGAAAGCTCCTCTTGTGACTAATGATTATTGTCGCTACTATCGACGCGACTAGGTAGTACTTGTAGAAGAGGTGGAAGAAGAGCTGTGCAAACATCTCGAATGCCTCTGGAGCTGGCCTAATCCTAGCAAGCAGCATTATCATCTCTGCTGGTGTTATCCCGAGGATACTGTATGCAAAGTGGAACACGCCTAGTACTACTAGGAAGAACATTGCTGCCTTCTCCCACGTCTTAAGCCTAACGTACCTAGCAACCTCACCTGATAGCAGTACAGTTCCTGCAAGTCTAGTAAGCAGCTCTATGTCTTCTCTTCTCAGCTGTGGTCTAGTAGCCATGTCAGATAGTCTTCAACAAGAACTTAAGAGTTGAGGAAAGGACATTACCACCCTTAACAACAAGTTCGCGAGCTGTGAAGAAGTTTATCGAGGAGGAGCACACACGTGGTGGAGTTGAGAGAGAATCACTTGCAGCTAGGCTAGCAGAGATTGCATTTGAGCTGAAGCAGGTAATTAGACAGCGTCAGCATGGGCTATCAGCAGTTGTGCAGATCAGAAGTGAGGATAGGATAAGACTAGACACGTTTCTCTACCTAGCAGCATCAGTATTACCAGACCAGGTCGAGGTCCTAGTCTACCTGCCCGTAGTAGGAGTCAAGAAAGTCAGCGTGAGAGAAGGGTCACTCGTACTTGAGGAGGCTAAGATAAGTGAATCTCCTAGGACAACACAGGAGCAGATCTCCAGGACTGGTAGACAGGGTAGAAATCGTAGAGGCTTAAGAGAAGTTATCGAGGAGGTTGAGGAGCTAACCCCAGCTGAGATCCCAGTATCAACACTCTCTGACCTTCTCGATGTTCTTCGTCGTAGAGTAAGAGGTGAGCTGAGCGTAGACATATTTGCTGTCTTGTACATACCAAGTGTAGAGTCTATACCTGAGAGCACAAGGCAGAGTCTACTCGAGACTGCACTGTACATGGCTGAGGCACATGACCTGGCAGAGTCAACCTTGACTACACTTGTCCTATTTACCTACGATAGCATGCTGCCTGAGCATGTGCTGAGAAAGTGCATTGTTGCCACACCACCTGCAAGTACACGTGCTGAGAGAAGACTAGTTGTTATTCACCTCTGCGAGAAGCATAACGCAGTTGTGTCACCAGAGGATGTCGAAGCTATTGTACGTGCTACAGAGGGGCTAACACTAGATGAGACCTACAGGATTGTAAACTATGTCCTCTCGAGCAGGAAGGGTAAGCTCGATGTTACAGAGGTTAGAAGACTTGCACAGACAACCACGCTTAAGTCTAAGCTGATAGACACAGAGACTCCACGTGGCAGACTAGACGACTACGTTGCTGGCTATAGCTACTTGAAGGAGTACTTGAGGAAGTACTTCATCGACCTGTACAGAAGACGTGATCTATGTGAGAAGTTCAGGATAAGACCACCTAGAGGTATTCTGCTCTTTGGTCCAGAGGGTACTGGCAAGTCCACTATTGCACGTGGTCTAGCTGCTGAGCTTGGCTTCACCTTGATTCGCCTTAATCCAAGCAAGATCTTCGGTAAATTTCTAGGTGAGACTGAGCGTAACCTAGCAGCACTGATGTCAATACTGAACTGCTACGAAGATGCTATACTGTTCCTAGACGAGATCGACTGGATATCATCACGTGAGAGACTTGTAGATGCAGATGCAGGTGTTGCAAGACGTGTACTAACGATGTTCCTAGAGTGGCTAGGTAGGGAAGAGAGGAAGATACCAGTAATAGCAGCTACGAACAAGCCAGAGCTAATTGATCGTGCACTCATCAGGGTAGGCCGCTTCGATCACATAATCCCTGTTCTCTACCCAGACAAGAGGAGCAGGAAGGAGATACTCATGTTCTACCTCAGGAAGAGACCACATAAGCTGAGCTCAGAGGAGATCGAGGAGATCGCGTCTAAGACCAGGTACTTCCACTGTAGCGAGCTTAAAGAGCTTGTGAAGCGTGCATGCATAAACGCGATTACAGAGGGTAGAGACTACGTCACGTACAGAGACTTCGAGGATGCGCTAACAACATTCAACATTGATGTTAGCTCTAGGGAGAAGCTGAAGGACTACTACATCCAGCTTGCACAGATGCTGAATGTGCCGAAGAGTATTATCGAGGCTGCCTCTAACGTAGACTAGACAAACTCCACTTCTCTACGTATAGCTTCACGTGCTCTCACGGGATCTTCTCTAAGTAGCCTGAGTGCTTCTGGGAGGAACCTATACACTGTTGTCTTTCCAGAGCGTATCTTCTCTGCTACTAGGAACTTGCCTACTAGCTTCTGGAGGAAGTTTGATGCTCTCTTAATGTTTGAGTGGCTTGGCTCACAGTTTCTCGCGAATATACTACCACACTCAACCTTCTTTGCAAGAGCATGCGCTGTGACGTAGTTACCTCTCTGCGCAAGCTGCACAAGTGCATCGATAAACTCGTCAAGGCTCATGGCACATCTGCACAAACATGTTTTTCTAGCAAAAAAGCACTACTCTAGTCAGTATGCCAATCGAGGTAATTGTCTATGGCAGAGCATCATGTCCACACTGTAGGAGACTATATGAGGTGCTGAGGCAGAAGCTAGCTAAGCTTGGACTTGACAGAGTGCTCATATTCAGAGTAGTGTCACCACATGAGTCTGGTCCAGTACCGCAGTTCACCAGGATTGTCGATATGAGAAGTCAGGCAGAGACTCACGTTGTGTACACAGGCTTCCTATCTGACCTAGTGCCAATAGTCGAGATTAGGATCTACCTAAGTGACGGCACTGTGATCACACAGACAATCACGCAGTCCTTAATACCACGTGAGGTTATCGAGCGTGTTGGCGATCCATATGAGGCAATTGCAGAGGCTGTAGCACAAGCTGTGTACGCGTATAGGAACTGGGCACTACAGCATAGCTAGCATATCTGGCTGTACGCAGTCCTGCACGGTTATTAACCCGTGTTAACGTCTAGATCTCGATGCTTAGAAGAGCACTACTGCTCATAGCACTGACACTTCTAGCTGCTACAGTAGGTATAGTATATGCGGACATAGTCCTCGACATACAGGTGTACCACCCACTTACAGGTCAGCCAGCACCAGCAAAGGTAAAGGTGTATGCACAAGTAGGCGAGGAAGTCTATGAGACGAGATGCACAACTGATCTTGCTGGTAGGTGTAGTGTAGCTATTCCAGATGGCACAGTCAGGTTAGATGTTCTCGCCTGGTTTAGCCAAGACCTAGGCTGTCTATACACGACAAGTAGAGTTACACCACCTAGGATGAACGTAACACTACTCTGCCACGAGTACAGAGCTAAGCACCAGTTCATAGAAGTTAGAGCAGTCAAGGCTGAGAAGGAGAATGTGTCTGTTCCTGTTACACTACAGGGTCTCGTGTCTAAACCTGAGGTAGCCTTCAAGACACCGTTCATAATCTACACGTCACTGCCTATTGGAGGCATCTTGGTGAAGTTCTACAGACTTGTCAAAGCTCCGGAGCTGCTAGAGCTGGGGTTTATCGACGTTGTCTACGTGTATAAGAACTACACGAAGAAGTTCACAATTACTGTACCACGTGTAGCTGAGGAGATTAAGCCACCTGGCATGATATGGCTTCCATATTCGCATTCAATACCATGTGAGGTAGTGGGTGCAGAATTTACACTACACTACGTCTACGTGACAGCTGGACCACCACCAGAGTACATAGGTGCTCTTGTGATCGTAGCTTCACTCATAATCTGTGGTGGGCTAATCTACGCAACTGTGACTAGGCTAAGACGTGCACTATCGAGAATAGCAGACTTTGTCTAATCTAGGAGGTGTGCCTACCTCACTCTCCAATTCTAACCTCACTCCTTTTACCTTTCTCAAGCAGTTGTCACATGTATGCTCAGACTTGTAACAGCAGCACTACTGCTACTAGTACTGGCAGTCCTAGTGGTCACGTGGGCTGAACCAGTGCTGACAGTTAAGGCAGTAGACATCACGAATAGCCTAGCTGCTGGACAGAAGCTAGTGATATATGCTTTCTATGGTCCAACACCAGGTGATCTATCTAGTGCAAGATGGGTTAAGCTCACGTGTACTGTCAACACTACTGGCACATGTAGTGTTGTGCTTCCAGACAAGACATTTGGCTTTGACCTCTTCTTGATAATGTACAACGCCAGCACAGTTATCGGTGAGGCTTCACTGCAGAGATATCACATCTGCTACTTCAGGAAGATCTACAAGAGCTACATTACTAGCTCACTCACAGTTGTGCTGAACTGCACATTGACTACTGCCGCACCAGTCTTTGTGAAGTATCGCGTAAACGAGACGACGTACTACTGGGCATCGACAGAGCTGCCACTGCTCATCGGTGGGTCGGAGCCAAGGCCACTGCTAGCACTCAGAAACTACTACCCTGTCGTGTGGATATACACCAACATATCCTACACAGTTGCTGCACCAGTGCTAACACGTGCACGTGTGTTCACAGAGCTCACTGAGACTGCTAAGACATTTGAGGATAAGGTCGTACTTGCTGAGGCTAGAGGTGGTAATGTTAGTCTACTACGCATACCAGATCTCGGAGACTACGAGGCAGTCGAGGTCTCCGCACCTGGCAGAGTAGACTTCATCTACGAGCACGCTACGTGGCTTCTGCCTATGAGACCAGAGCACCTCGCAGTACTGATAGGTGCTGTAGCTGGTCTCGCAGTCGGCGTAGTGCTCGCAGTCATGATTACTAGACGTAGAAGAAGATGTGAGACTACAGAGCTAATCTTCGTCTAAACTTTTCCACATGGTCTCTTTATGAAAGCTTTAGGCTTCTTTTCCTAACTCTTCAACTCTGATTTCACATAAGTATCAAAGTTTAAAGACTTCTACAGGAGTCTTGTGTCTCGAGGTCTCCATGAGCATCGTGAGAGTAGTACCACTGCTAGCACTGCTGCTAACACTGATGATCATAGCGCCTGTTGCCTTTGCTGCGTACAAGGTGACTGTGTACGTCTACGATGAGACGGGCAAGGCTGTGAAGGGCGCTGTTGTGACAGTATATGACACAGCTGCTAAGGTAGTCTCGAAGTGTACAACAAACGAGACAGGTGCATGCACAGTTGAGGTTCCAGAGAACGCAACGTATGCATACCTAGCAATGCTGAGTACAGCGAAGTATGGCCTAGTAGTGCTAGACTACGTTAAGCCAACAGTAGTGATTAACTGCAGTGCAATGTACTATGCTAAGCTACTGACAAATACGACGTACAACATACCTGTTAAGATTAGACCACCGAAGTTCACAGCTGACATCGAGACAATTAAGACAAACGCAACACTGTACACGAGCGTCGCAGTTAACATCACGTTCCCGAAGGAGTACAGAGTAACGCCAATGCAGATTGCAAAGTTTGTCAAGCTGAGATACGACACGACGACAACAAATGCAACATCAGTCTACCTAGACATGACGAGGAACTACGAGGTGATGGCATACTACAAGATCGTCTATGCAATTGCGCCAAACATACTGCTGATTGCTGCTGCTGCCTTTGTGCTAATCATCGTGCTAGCTGTGATTGCTGCACTTGCTAGAAGGAAGAGAAGAGCAGAGGCAAGAGCAACAGAGTTCGCATAAGAGAAGTCCTCTCGTCTCCAAAACAAACCTAAATTCTCTATCTCCTCTCTCCTCTAAGCTTCACGCAACTCTTAACTTCTCATCTCCTCTATTCTCCCGAGATGCCGATTAGCTCAGCTGATCTTGAGGAGTTTGTTAATCGTCTTGAACGTGAGGTAGACAGCTACCTGAGAGCTAACCTTAGGCAGAGATTTAGTGTTGGCCACCCAGCAGACTTCATCATGCCTGTTGTGAGATACTGCCTACATGCTGTCAAGGAGACTCTGTCTGGAGAGCCCTCTATCGACAGTAAAGACTTTGCAGCATATGTGAAGCTGTGCTTAGCAGACATGATCAGGACTATCGCGAGGATATCTGAGATTCTCGGCAGAGATATTATACCACGTGTAGTGCGTGAGCTCGAGGAGACTAAGACAGCACGTGTGCAGGTATAGCTATGAGCTTCGTAGAGGTTAACTTGAGAGAGGCAGCTGAGCTTCTGTCAAGAGTAGACACCTCTAAGCCAAATGATGTGCCAGGGAGTAAGAGAGATAGAGTTGAGTATGGCCTAGTCCTCTGCTACGTACCTGGCAGAGATCTCAAGCCGATACTTGGCCGTGGACAAGTAGATCAGATCGATCTCGCACCACTCATAGCAAGCTGCTATAGGCAGGGTGGCAAGCCAATACTGCTTGCACATACACATCCGAGAAGTGCTGCTATACCATCAACAGTAGATGTTGTTGAGCTTCTGCGCGCAATAGACCAGGGCTTTGTGAAGCCAGAGTTCCTATACTGCATAGCTAGGCGAGGCGAGAAGTATGTTCTGAACTGTGTGCTCGTGAGGAGCAGAGATGATGTCGTCAAGCTTGCAGTTGCAGCAGCAGAGACAACTAGACGTGCAAATGCTCAGAACCCAGTGCCTACTAGAGAAGACCCTATCCTAACAGAGACTGAGGCTCAGCTAAGAGAAGACTTGTTTGTCCAGGTAGCACGTGAGCTCGGACTAGAGGTCTACCAGGTGAAGCTTGACGAGAACAAGAAGGTCAAGATCTAGGTAGGCAAGGCAGAGCTTCCACGCTAAGTATTTCAGCTTCTTGCCAGCACTACACACTAGTGTACTGCCAGGTTGTAGACACTAGAGCACTATTCAGCAAGATTACTGCTGCTGAAGCACCATTTGCACTGCTCTTGACACTACTCATCTACGTGCTAACTCCCGTAAGAGTGACAAGTGTTCTAGACCTAGTAGTCTTCCTTGTGCTGCTCCTAGTCTGTGCAGGACTACACGAGCTGTTACACTATGTAGCACTTAGGCTGCTAGGGTACAGATCAAGACTGAGAGTTCTTGGACCTGGAATAGTGATCGATCTCGTAGACACAGCAATAACAGGAAGACACGTAGTCATAACAGCATTAGCACCACAGCTACTAGTACCACCACTCCTAGCTGCACTATGCTTCACAGGGTATGCAGTATTACTTTACGTGGTGCTGGCACTTGTCCTAGCCTCGTTCGGAGACTTCTACATTGCGATCAGGGCAGCTAAGTCTAGCCTAGTTGTCAAGTTGGGCTCCTGTAAATACCTCATGTGCAGAGAGTCCTAGTACGTGTAGTAGCACATAGCTCCTATATGTACTAGCCAAGTAGTTTCGTATATAAGCCATCACACGTGTAATCACACATGGCATCAAATCCAGAGCTCGAGATCTTGAGAGAGTACACTGCGAAGAACTTCGATGAGGCTATCAGAGAGCTAGTCTTCTACATAAAGGCTTGCAGAGCTATTGGAGGTGTCCCAATGATCAGGACTGGCTACGCATCTATGCCGTATAGGAAGGAGGACTACCTAGGCGTACTAGTACTCTGCTACGGCAGAGCAAATGTGCTGCCAAGTATGTGGATCTGGGCTCCAGAGAAGGATCCAAAGTGGAGAGAGCTGGTCGAGAAGTTCAAGAGGATGGTAGGTGACTACAAGTACGTACTTGCAGAGTATGGCCACCTAGTGCCAGATGAGGAGGTTGAGGCTGAGCTGAGAAAGCTGTTCCCACCTGAGGTTATTGAAGCACTCAGGAAGAGACCACCAATACCAGCTGTCAGAGGACCAGTAGTCTAGGTCTAGACCTTCACTCTCACTCTATTTGTCTCGAGGTCAAACACAACTTCTATCTTACTTGTCACAGCTCTTGTGCTTGCTATAACTGGCACAGCTCTATCACCTGTGAGTGTCTCCTCGACTGGCTTCTCAACCTCGAGTGTTACACCTGCTCTAGTTGGGACGAAGACTATGTCCTCTGTTGCTAAGTCTTTCAGCATGACTTCTCCAAACTGCTGTAGGTAGCGTACCTCAAGCTTTCTCTCAGCAGGAAGTACACATGTTAGGACAACTCTCGTGTCGTAGTCTTCACGTTTAAACTCTCCTCCAATTCTGTGACACCACTCTGAGAACTTCTTCGATACTAGCTCTACTATCTTTGGCTTCTCGACCATAGAGATCGTCTGTTGAGACTACATCATCACTTAAAAACATGCTGTGTACAATCACACATGTGTGATGACTAGAGATGTTGAGAGCTACGTCTTTAAGACACACGCAGCTACAATTCTCCGCGTATTAGCAACAGCACAGAGAGAGCTTACACTGACAGAGCTGACACAGCTCACGAAGCTGAGTGCGTCCACAGTGAAGTACCACTTGTACAACCTGGAGAGAGCAAACCTAGTTGAGGTGTCTAGGAGAGGTGGCTGCATATACGTGAAGATTACTGACTTCGGACTTAAGATCGTGCAGAAGCTAGACAAAGTCTAGGTCTCTGCTATCAGCCATGAGCACTCTACGTCTAAGAAGTGGTGCTGGTCTAAGCGTAACTGCGAAGACGTATCTGTCGAGGTAGTGTGCTAGTCCAAGCACAACATAGTCTAGCACTAGTACGAGGATGTAGCACCACAGTGTCTGCACGCCATATGCAGAGAGAAGTGCGCCTAGTAGAAGTAGCCTAGCTAGCGCCCAGCCACAGCACAGTAAGTCAACCCTAGTCGTGGTGTAGTATGCCTTCAAGATGAAGAAGCCGATTGAAATCAAGCCAACTCCTGTAAACACAGCACCCATGTTACTCCACGCAAGCCCAAGTCCAGCTAGCAGTGTTCCACCACCTATGAATAGCAGTCCTACTATCAGCGCTAGTGCAATTCTGAAGCTGCCTTCTCTCACAGCCACGTCAGCTCTGTTGTTATCACGCCTTTTCAATAGTCTCTTGCACAATGTTGATGTATATGGCCTAGGCTACATCTACGTGAAGACCCACATGACTTTTTACCTGGAGGAAGCACTGTACACGTGTCTGAGAGAGTCTACGTTAGAGTAGCTGATGAGGAGGTTAGACTAGTAAAGCTTCTAGACGAGAACACACTTCTCTACTGCTACGGCAAGATCACTAGTCCAACGTGCTACAAGATTGTGCTGGGCCGAAAACCCGAGGTCAGCAAGCTGCCTGACGAGGAGGCTAGGAGGCTTGTGCAGGAAGAGATCAGACATATGAGAACCGCTGCTCAGCGTATTGAGGAGGACTTCGAGAGAGTCTTAGAGTCTATACGCAAGCTAGTGAGAGACTTGCTCGAGCTTGGCTTTAGAGAGCTTGAGGAGATTGCAAGGAGGATACGTGTCTGAGCTAGGATATGCTGAGTCTTGAAGAGGTAGTTGAGCGCTTACCAGAGAAGCTACGTGCTGTAGCAACTAAGCTCAGAGACTTCTGTGAGAAGCTTGGAGGTACACTCATCTGGTATCAGAGCTCTAGGACTGGGTACACGTTTAGCTGTAGCTTACCAAGAGAGGTAGATGTCGTAACTGTCGTGTCTCTACATGGCAGAGTTAGTCTACTACTAGCAGAGTCATCTGAAGCACAGATCTCACTGAGCGAGAGTGTTGATCTTAGGCTTGAGACAACAAATGCGAGCACTGTGCTTATCCGCGAGAAAGATCACTGTAAGCTCATCCTGAGTAAGAGAACTGACAAGATTGAGCTTGTCCTAGACATGCACGGTAGACTTGAGCTGAGGATATAGTAATTGTTTTACACCTCTTACAGAAGTGGTCCTATGTGGCTCACATCTCTAGGCTTGGAGTAGCAGCACTGCTATCACTAGTCCTAGCTGTAGCTGCTATACCAGCTGCAGTACTGGTGGTCTTCCAGAAGCTAGGCATACCAGTACAAGCACTGCTACCAGGAGAGCACGAGGACGGCCAAGTCGTAGTCTCGGACATATCACAGCTTGACGTCAAGGCACTTAGAGAGCTCGCTACAGTGCTTGTCGAGAAGGCTAGTAGATGTGGTTCTGCTTGTGTAGCTGAGATACTCAGTGTTCTCTGGAGCAGCATCTGCGTAGAGAACAAGTGCCTAGTCCTAGTGCCAAGGACATTTAAGCTCATCGTGGAGTCAGCTGTGAAGAAGCTTGAGGAGAGAGGCATAGAGGTTGAGGTAAGTGAGCTCTCATGCACATCGATTGAGCAGTGTAGTCTACGTGTTGCAGAGGAGCTGAGAAGAATACTACTTGTACCTGAGGTTGTGCGTGAGCTTCACAAGCGAGGTCTAAAGCTTGTGCTACTTGCCGGCGACCATGTCTACACGAGTAGCAGTGTTAAGCCAGGTGACAAGATCGTGTTCATTGCTGTCTCCTACCCAGCAACATACACACTGTTTGTCACGAGTAGAAGCTTCAAGCTAGGTGAGCTGACGAGGAAGGCAGTAGTATTCCTCGACGTGTTCCAGGTAGATCCTAGGAGAGGGCTAGTCAGAGTAAATGACAGTGAGCTACTACGTGATCTCGAGAAGCTCGTCTCAGAGAGAGCTAGGCTGAGCAAGATCCTCTCAGCACTAGACATCGTCTATGCACGTGTTCCAGACCTCGAGATCAGCAGCTTGAAGCAGAGCTCAAGTCCAGGCTACGTGCCTGGAGGAGTAATGATGACAATCTATGTTAAGACAGGCACAGACAAGTTCGAGAGTCGTGCACGCTGCACAGTTGGCTTGCCAGTTCTCTTCAGAGCACCACTACTAGGCTACTTCTGGTGGATGCGTGGCTTTCTCACAGCAGGTCACTGTGGTATCTGGGGTGGATTCAAGAACGTAGGCTTCATAGCAGGTGTGAAGACTGTCCGCACAGTAAGCACACGAGATCTCGATGCGGTGCAGATCTTGAATCCGAGCAGCACAGTCTTCTTCCTCGTCAGAAGAGCAGACATGTCACTGTGGGTAGGCATGCCAACAGCACAGGTACGCAACACGAAGTGCTCACTAGTCTACGACTATCTGTGTAGAGAGAGTCTTGGCTTAAAGCCTGTTGACGGTGTTGTAACTGACTTCTACAGAAGTGTAGCTGAGCTTGCACGTGACTTGATGATACATGGCTTCTTCAGCATGGAGATCGTGATGCAGAAGGGTAGATCGTGCTGCTGGAGAGGACTACCACTCGTGCTGATCTACAGCTTCCTACCCGTGAGAGTGCCAGACTTGACGGGAAGATACATAATCGTGTTTAAGTGGCTGCTAATGCCATACGTAGTCAAGATTGTGCCAGGAGACTCAGGCTCACCAGTACTACTACACATACGTGGTGTAGACAAGCTAAAGTTCATCGGCACGATATCAGGCTACATCACAATTAGAGGAAGAAAAGTGTTCATACTAATCGCGCCAGTGTGGGATGCACTTGTAGACCTTGTCTTCAGCCACGACTATGGACTAACACTTGCACAGGTAGTACCAGATACAGACTGCAGTAAGTAGCTTGACGCTCACCCCTCTTAAAACAGCCTCTAACCTTATTTTCCCTCTTGTCGTACTCCTCTACGTATGTCAATCTCTGTTGTTGCTGAGAGGCTATTTGACTTGGAGAAGCTCTTTAGAGAGCTAGCAACTGATCTTCAGCTTGGCCGTAAGACCTGGCTTGACGTTCCCGAGGTGTTGTCGAAGGCAAGTGAGCTTCTCTCTGAGATTAAGCGTGAGCTAGAGGCTATCAGATCTGGCAAGATGGCTGAGCCAGATGACGTAGCTATTGCAAATGCTATCGAGCCTATTGTCAAGCAGGTAGAGGAGATGATTCGCCATCTAGCAGCTGAGAGGCTGAGATGTATGCGTGCTGGTGCTAGCCCAGCTATGTGCAAGGTAGACTACTACCCAGTACACAAGCTCGAGTCACTAGTCGTGAACGTAGTTGGGCATGGCTGCGCGTTTAAGGCAAGAGACACGTACACATCCTATCTGAATGACCTAGCTGCTTGTGTACACAGAGTAGCAGAGTTCACGACAAGTGCTATCGAGCATCTAGAGAGGATAACAGACAAGTGTGTTGGTACTAGAGACAGAACTGAGCGTGCAGAGAAGTTCTGCATTACCTGGAGTAGAGCAGCAGACTACATACACCAGAACAACAAGCTTTACATGGATATCGACTATGAGGCGCTTAGAGGCTGGGTAGTTGGAGATCGCGTCTACTTGAGGCTAGGCGACCAGGAAGGTCATAGAGCAGAGATCGACTTCTCTAGAGGCACAGTCAAGTACTATGACGATGACAAGGCTGTGAACAAGACATTAGCTAAGCTGCTGACAGATGTTGCTGGGCTAAGCTGCACTGTGCATGACTGGGGTGTCGAGTGTAGTGGACTAACAGAGAGGAATGCTGAGAAGACTGCTAAGATCTTAGCACTTGCAACATCGATGGACTTCAGAATATACGAGCTAGACAAGATGCTTGAGCGTGCAGCAAGAGAGATCAAGACAGTGATAAAGAGTCTAGGACTAGAGCTCAAGATCTAGCTGGTCTGACCGATGATCGACTTCAGATAGCTCAGTAGCACATCGAGTGTAAAGTCATAGTACTTCTCTGCTGGCTCTAGGAATACTGCGAGGTCCTCGATCCGAGACTTGACGTAGTCTAGCACACTCCTCACAGTGTTCTCGTCGAACTTCTCTGTCTCTACGACTAGCTGCGTCTTCTCGTCTGCAACTAGGTCTACTATCTCTGCTAGGTAGACTCCTGGTCTAACCTCTCTGAACACTAGCTCTAGCAGTGTGACGTAGCAGTCTAGACCCTGCCTTGAGACTAGCTGTACGCAAGAGCTGACATCTCCCTCTACGCAAGCTCTGAGCTGATCTCTGTCTGAGATCTCGGCAAACTTGACCAGCAGCTTATCAAACTCTAGCGTCGATATTACGTATACTCTTCTGTAGACTATCTCAAGGCTTGAGATCTCTCTCACTGTTGTCATGCCTACTTCCTTCTTCTCAGATGCCTGTACATTACATGTAGTACGAACTTTCTAATACCGTTAATCACTCTAGAGCAGTACGGACAGATGTACTTATGCAGCTCCATGTTTCCGAATAGGTGTAGCTTACCACCTATCTTCTTCCTCAGCGTGATCAGCTTGACCTCACCAGTGTGGACTACGTCTACGTGGTGACAGTGCACGTGTGTTCTCAGTATGCTCGCACTTGCAGCTAACGCTACTGCCACTGCGTACTTCCTCAGTCTCTGCTTATTCTCCTCCTCTAGGCTGACCTTGCTCGGATCGATCGCTACTGTGCCCCATGCCTCGAAGTATATCTTTCTTCTACAGAGTGGACACCAGACCCACGCATTCTTGATGTGGAATCTTGGTGCTATGTAGACCTTGCCGTTCTCGTCTCTGATAAACTCTACCTGCTCGATGTCGAAGTCCTCGAACTTGAATGGGATTAGCTTCCTGTACCTCCACTTGATGTCTGTTGGCTCTGGGTCAATACCTAGGAACTTTGGTGAGACTCCCATGAGCTTACCGTGGTACACTATCTTGACCTTGCGGTCGTTAGCTGAGACTGGGCGTGCCATTTTACTCCCAGGAAAAATACCGGGCTAAGGCTTAATAAACCTTACGCTTGAGCCTCAGAGCATACGTCACAGGTACGCTTACCATATTCCCACCAGCCCCACTCCTTGATCTTCCTCTTCACAAACTCGTAGAGCTTGGGGTTGTACAACCTCAAGAACTTCTCAATCCAGGTCCAGTTAGCTGTACATACCACACAGCCAGTCCTGATGCTGAGTCCAAATCTCTGGTATACAGGGCTCAGAGGTAGACCATGCTCTCTCACATAGCGCACAACATCTCCTTCTGTCCAGAATGCTATTGGCTCAACCTTGGTGATCTCTCTCCTAAGCTTGACACTACCTATGAATTCTGTCCTACGTACAAAATACGTTCTCACAGTAGCTACAGCTCTTGTCGTAGCCTCGTCAAAGTGAAAGCCATAGAGCACGTACTCTATGTCTGTGTTCTCCTCGAGGAACTTCTTGAAGGGTAACTCCTTCAGCACTATGCAGCATGGACTCTTTGCTCTGCTACCCCATCGACCTTCTGGTGGTGGAAAGCCACATCTCCTGAACACCTCCCATGCTGGTACTGATGGCTTTAACTCGATGTACCTCAAGCTCCACCTCTTCGCGAGGTCTCTCACATACATTACATGTTCTGGAAAGTCGATGGTTGTGTTGCAGTAGACTACATACCAGTTTCTAAATCTCCTCCTAGTAGCTATCCTGCGGAAGATATCGAGCACAACTAGGCTATCTTTACCACCTGAAAATGCGATTACAGCTATCTTACCCTCAGACTCAGCCTTGTCGATTATATTGCGTATGAGCTCCTCTGTGTAGCTGAGCTTGATGCTGTATGGTGCTCTCCTCCAGGTAGCGAGAACCTTCATCTTGTCGGATAGCTCTAGCTTGTGCCAGCAGTTATTACAGGAGATAACGTAGACGTGTAGTATGTTTGCTCCACGTGGCCTAACATCTACATCGTATAGTCCTGTTAAGCCCCAGTAGATTGCTTCTCTCCAGAACTTATCGAAGTCTATGCCAACACCTTTCATATATGCAACACAGCAGCCACAGAGACTACACTCGAGGTATATTGTGCCAATCCTGTTACTCTTCAAGAACTGGGTAAACCTAGCCTTATCAGCGAATAGGTCTAGTCCCTCTCTACTAAGTGTGACAGCCTGCCTCATAGCTAGGCACTTGTTAGCTTCTCCTGCACTGACTTAGCTACCTCATTCTGCCTCTTCAGTATCTGATCTCTGACCTTTCTTGCAAGATCTCTCACAAACTTCTCATCACTCTTCACCTCCTCAACAACAGCATCTACTATGTGTGGCAGTAGCTTTTGTGCCAGCTCCTCAAAGTTTATATTCTTGTAGACTAGGTCTTTCACTCTCCTAGCAACATCTCTGATAAACTTGTCATCATGTAGGACTTCCTTCTTAGCCTCCTCAGCTACTAGCTCTACAAGCTCGGATGCAAGCTTGTCGTAGTCTATCCTCCTCAGTATCTCAGGCCTGATCTTCTTAGCAATCTCAGCTGGTACACCTACTACATCTACTTCCTGCCTAGCCTTCTCGAGCACTCTAGCCTTCAGCTCCTCGACATCCTCATCAGTTATACGTGCAGCAAGCCTCTCCTTTAGAACAGGCGTGAGCTCCTTCAAGACAGTGTTGATTATCTCGTCCAAGTACTTCGATAAGTCTTGCTTCTCAGCAAGCTTAGCAATCCTCTCAGCAACCTTCTGCTTAATCAGCTCTCTTGTACGTGGATCTCTTGCAGCCTCATCGATCACCTGGTATGCAAGTGCTATAGCCTTCTTGTTAAAGGCAGTCCTAAACTCTACACTTCTCGCAAATTGGCGGAGTAGCAGTGCAATGACGACAGCTCTTACGAAGTCGTCTGACCTAGCCTTCTCATCTAGGTACTGTGCAATCCTACCGCAGATCTCATCTAGCTTCTTCTGGATTTCTGGATGTTCAAGCACTCTTCTCTCAAGCTCACTGATAGTCTCTCTTCTGAAGTGCTCAAGTAGGTAGAATGTAACTTGTCTAGCAAATGCTACTGGATCTAGCCTTCTCATCGACTCTAGGTACTCGACTATCTCTGGTGCCTGCCCCTCGATAACTCGTAGCAGCTTCTCTGTGAATTCTGGCATAATCTCGATTACTGCTCTTACAGGAGCCTCACTCATCTGTATGTTAACCTCTCCTAGTTTAAAAGATGTGGCGGCTAGGAGATGCAGATTGACAGTACTCTAGCAAGCTTCTTGAAGTAGTGTGATCCCTCCTTCTCAGCAGTCCTGCAGATAACATCTAGGTTTAGCCTACACCTCTCTATGACTGGGAGGAGCTCCCTCTTAACCGACTCATCACGTGTTCTACAGTACTTTCTGATGAGCTGTACTACTCTTGCTAGGTCCACGAACATTGATCTTTTACGAGAGCTAAAAACAAGTATCTAGTACACATGCTGCTGTCAGTCTTGACATCACTGGGAGTAACACTAGTACTAGCACTGATCACGCAGACGATGTTCTTCAGCTTGACAAGTCTCCTGCTTGGTAAGTCAGAGAACGTCTGCTTCTCACTACTCATAAGCTTTGTTGCTGGTAGAAGTGTTGCACTATCCATGTTCGCATTTAGCATGCTGACAACAGTCTACGTCAACACATACAAGCTTTCGTATCCTGAAGCAGTGCAGATTAGTGGACGTAAGCTTGTGCACTACGTATTTCCACTCTCATGTCTAGACCTCGCACTACACCTCGTGTACTACCTCGTGTTCACAGACTACTTGACTGCTAGCACAAGCTTCTGGATCTGGCTCTGTGAGCTATGCGTGACAATATGTGTGCTCTCTGCTGCACATGTAGCAGTAATGTCGACTATGCGTGTACTAGAGGAGAAGTGTTATGTAGGTGTATAGTACATTTATCACCAGTAAGATCTCCAGTACTAGCAGCACTACGGTGAATGGCGCGTTATAGATTACCGGCACCTTTCCATACTGCCTCGACAAGATCTGGGCTACTCTAAGTGCATCTGAGCCGAAGACAAGTCTCACAGTTCCTCTCTCAGGAACTATTACACTGTATTTATCAGGATTTCTCACAAGCTCCTCATAGTCAATGCAGAACTTTGGAAAGAGAGCAAGCTTCAGCTTTGCCTTTAGTGGTAAGTAGTTTTCGAGCTTCTTGACGCAGTCTGTCGTTATTCTCTTTCGTAGACGTAGTATGCCAAGGTAGACTAGGCATGCAACCTCGAGCATAAAAGCTAGGCTTAGCAGTGCAGCACTCTTTCCCGAGAATGGCCACGAGAGCATTAGTAGAGCTGTCAGAATGTGGTCTAGTGGCATTGCAAATCCTGCTACTGCTACTCCAAGCACGACATCTAGACCTAGCAGTACTAGCTTGTCTCTAGCAGCCTCACCTAGCTGGAGTATGATGTATATCGATATCACAGCTTCTAGACACAGGAAGAAGACTAGTGCTGCAGCAGTCTTAATCGATGTTACTCTCCTGTACTTAACATCGTCGACTACTAGTCTATAGAGCAGTGGCAGTGTGAAGAACATGTGCATTGCTAGTAGTAATAGCATTAGCTCTGGACTAGCCTCCACGAACTCTCGAACTGAAATAGACATGCCATGTAGTACAGCCTAACCTGGTTAAAAGATGTAGCACTTGAGACATACATCTTCGCTGGAGTCCGACTTAAAGCTAGGTCCTAGACACTAGACACAAGCCATGTCGACTATATTCCAGGCACTGAGAAAGTTCAAGTTTCCTATTAACTGGGATCAGGTTGAGATAGTCTACACTGACCATAGCCTCAGAGTATCAGAGCTGTACGAGTGGTATGTACGTGGCTGGCTCTATGTAGACCCAGAGATACAGCGTGAGTACGTGTGGACTCCAGAGCAAGCAAGCTTCTTCATCGAGAGCCTAATGCTAGGCATGGCAACACAGCCAATACACGTTGCAGAAGTTGCAGAGTTCAAGCTCTTCATAATCGATGGTCTCCAGAGGATCGAGTCGATCAAGCGATTTCTAGAAGACAAGATAGTGTTTCAGCCAGCATACTTGACTAAGCTACGTGGAAAGAAGTTTAGCGAGTTCCCACCTGAGTACCGTGATAGACTACTTAACTCATACCTAACACTCTACATCTACAGGATTAGAGCTAGAACAGAGACTGAGAAGTGGTTCGTAATCTGCGAGATGTTTCGTAGACTAAACGCAGGTGTTACACCACTACCAGCACTGCTGATAATAGTGCACACGGTTAAGACACCGTTCACACTAGCTGTCAAGAAGATTGCGAGATCTGAACTTCTAAACGACATACTTGCGTTTACGAATGAGGAGAGGAGACGTGCAGAGAACTACGTAGTTGCGCTAACGCTAGTCTACCTAGCAGACAAGATCTTGTCACGTGAGGCAGTACCGACAGTGATCTCGTATACAGATGCTCTCAGGAGGATTCTGAGGACAGACATTCCTGAGAGCTACAGTGAGAAGATCTGTGACCTAGTCTTCACAGTGCTGAGCATCATGAAGAGAGGTGGCTTAACAAGACTAGACTTTAGACGTGGAATAGGCAAGTACAGCAAGTATATCTTCGCAGGCGTCTTTGCAGTGCTGGCAGAGGCTATAGCTGCTGGGAAGAGTCTAAGTCCAGAAGATGTTGGCAGAGTAGTCAAGAAGTTTATCGACGAGCTCAGACGTGATTACCCCAGGTGGCGTGAAGTCACTGAGAACAAGTCTATCGGTGTTATCATCGAGAGTCTTAGACCACGCATACTGCAGTCTTGAGCACCTGTGTGTAGACTGGTGTGCACTCTCTCCTAATCTGGATCTGGACCTCGCTAGAGTAGAGATCAAGCGTGACATAGTACTTGTCTGGAGTCCACGTAGCCAATATGTGTAGAGCTGTCTTTCCACTAACCTGCCTCTGAACACATGCAAATGTCTCTACGTGTAGATGACCAGTGAGGACTACGTCTGGACCTAGCAGTTTAAGCAGTTCTGATACTCTGCTTGATAGCCTTGGATTATAGCGAATCTTAGTTAAGCCACATGCATGTAAGTAGTGGAGAATCTCGAGTGTTGGCTCGTGCATCAGCACAACTAGAAATCTCCTCTTCTCAAGTCGGAGAGCCTCTGCCTTGTACAGTACACGTCTCTCAAACTCTGCAAGTGTTAGACAGCGCTCAGCAGCTTTTTGACTTCTCAGTGTAGGTGCTATACACCCTGAGAAGCCAACTAGGAGTAGAGCATAGTCTCCTAGGCCTAACCTCTGGTACACGACATCGTCTAGGTGTACAGCTGGGACGTCTCCTGTTAGTCTAAACAGGTCCTTGTTGCCAAGTATGAAGAATGCTCTTCTCCTATCAGGAACTCTGCAGCTACGTAGAAACTTCTTGAGTAGCACAGCATCCTCAAAGTCTCCTCCGAGAAGCAGCACATCAGGATCTTCACACTCCACAACATATGTTGCCTCACCTAAGCTATGTGGATTAGACTTGAAGTGTAGATCTGTCAGGTATAGTAGTCTCACTCTCTGGTCTACTACTAGCAAACTTTTAACAGTATCAGCTACTTCGCGTATCTCTCCTGAACTGAGCAAATCCTGATCGTGAAGCTTCTCACAATGAGTGTCGACGTGTCAGCCCACGTGCTGTCAGTAACGTCTACGCATATGTAAGCCTGCTCATCAGCACTCTCTGATATTGCTGCCAACACCTGAAGTAGTTCATTTGGTAGCACAAGCGTGTAGTCTACTACTTGTACTGGCCTATGTATGATCAGTCTGTAGCCAAGTCTACGTCCAGTAGTCATAGACTGTTGGTGGAGACTACACAGTTTATAACCTGTAGCGAGACTCAGATGTGCTCCAGCTTTTAAACGTTTATACGAGATCTAGTCTCCAGAATGCTAACACTCTACGCATTGTCTAGAAGAGGGAACAAGGTAGAGGTGCAAATTGACGTGCCGGGACAAGTAGTAGACAAGTTCTTCAGTCTTGAACATCCAAACATCATATTCGTCAACTTTGTGAGAAACAAGCAGACTAGACAACTCGTAGTTGAGTATGAAGGTTACATCATCCAGGAGATACCACATGATGCGAACATGTACTCAATCTTCATTGCTGAGCACGAAGACAATACGCTGACTTACGCAGCTGTGCTTGGCTCACCAGACTTCTTGAAGAAGGTTGACTTCCAGAAGCTCTCTATCTTCCCAGCATCACACAGGACAGCATGTACGCGAAATAAATATGTTAAAGTTGCGCTTGCCGCTGTCTGTAAGCTATCTGACGTCAGGTATAGAATTGCTATTGCGTCTAGGATTCACCTTGAGAACAGGAACTACGTGGTACTAGAGGCAACACCACGTGGTAGACTAAGACTAGACTTCGTGACTGAGAAGGAAGCAGCTAAGCTGAGGCAAGAAGGACGACTAGTAGCGCCAATAGGCAGAGTATGTGAGGCTAGGCTAATCGACGTGTACATTGTTCATGACAGGTTCAGAGACGTGGAGACTCTACTAGACGAGTTCGCAAAGAGGGAGATAGTATATGTTGCATCTTACGAGGAGAACCTGAGATATCTCGCACCAGCAGAGGAAGTACAAGTTAGGCCAGAGTAGATGTTTTAGGCTCTCGCTCAGCCTCTCTCATGTACGTAGACGTCTGCTAGGCTTACTATATCTTGAGCTCGTGCTCTATCTTCGCCTTGTCTAGCTCGTACTCGATGCCAGCTGGACTTCTCTTCAGGACAAGCCCAATTGCTGTTAGTCCACGTACAATGTCTCTTGTCACTGACTCGAAGTCAGCATCAATTTCAAATGTCCCAGCCTTCTTCCTGAATCTGTAGCCTAGGCTGAGAAGCATGTTCTCGACTAGTGTCTCCCATGCCGTAGCTGTCTTTATCTTGACCTTGCCATTCTCAGCATATATCATGATGGGTATTGGCGAGATCTTCTCCTTGAAGTCGACAAGCATCATGAAGAGACAATTATCACGTCTACAAGCAGCAAAGAAGATCTGCTTATCAGGTGGGAGAACAGCACTTGTCTTAGATGCATAGAGCTTACACAGTGCAATACTCTTGTCACTATCTGTATTCGTGTAGAAGCAGTTTCCATCTCTACTGAAGACGACTTCCTGCTCACGATACCTCTCCTCTACACTCTTCATAACATCTGGCTCTACCTTGTAGCCAGGCAGCAGCTCACGTATCTTGGTCGCAGCATCTCTATCTCCGTCTAGGGTCAAAACCTCTGACAAGTACTTAGACCAGACTAGGTAGACTCTAGATGAGACTTCACGTAGAAGTGGTATCAGCCCTAGCACATGTAGTGTTTTGCACTAGTGCAAAATATTTCTTCGCGGTGCTACATGTTTTAATCTTGCTCAATCTGTAGACATGGAGGATACATGACATACAGTACTGAGGCTAAGATCTTGGCAGAGTGGCTCACAGCTAGTGATGGACGTGTTGAGGCTGCTAGAAAGCTTCTTGAGCTAATACGAGAGACTCTCAGCTCAACACGTGGTGAGCTAGTCTCGATCAGGTGGAGATATGACAGAAGTCTTACACGTCGCATGAGTGAGATAATCAAGTACATGTGTGATGAGACTAAGCTGTGTCCACAGAGGAGAAGACGTGCAGCTGGCACTACGAGAACTAGCATAACCTTTGAGCGGTCAGTGCTAGAGAGGATAGCTGAGCTTCTAGCACAAGCACTATCACTAGTGGATATCTCTGGACACTAGGTATGCAGGAAGTCGTAAAGTTCATCTATGCTAAGCCAGAGAGAGTTGAGATTGCGAAGAAGCTGAGAGACTATCTCAGAAATGTGCTGTCTAGATCACGTGGAGACCTAGTCACAATTAGGTATGGCAGAATAACAGCTAGTCTAAGCGAGACTAGCTATCTGAGAGAGCTGCTGAAGGTACTCTGTGTCAAGACTGGGATAAGACCTGTGTACAGGAGGAAGTCAAGTACTGGACATGTAAGCGCATGTATTGTGCTGACTAGACATGATGCCGAGAAGCTGCTCAGAGTACTAGACAGTGTCTTGTCTGAGCAGAGGTAGTATTAAATCCTTCAGGAAGACAGCATCTCTCAGTGCTATGAAGAGTGAGCAGAACTCCTCAACATCTTTCTCACACTCCGGCAGTCTTCTCATCTGCACGACAACCACATCTCTGTCTAGGTCGTGAAATGCTCCCACTAGTGCAACAGGTGTGTTCTCGATTACGACTTTTTCCCACACAACTCTGAATCTGTACGTTGTATCGCCGACTCTGACGTGGACTTCATGCCCAGATGTGTTGAATAGTGCTAGCAGCTTGTAGAGTACTGTCTTGTACGTGCCAATACTACTGCTTAGGTAAGTAGCGAGCTCTGGCCTCTCTGCAGCTAGGTCAACAACACGGCTACTAGACTTCTCAAAGTTCTCGAGTACTAGCTTGCATGCCATGTAGTCTAGCCTAACTCTAGCTAGTGTAGCACGTTCAAGATAGAGTGTGTATAGTCGTAGGAGTGTATACTGGAGAACACAAAGGTCCTGGTAGTTGTATGGGCAGAGAGCCTCTGCACGTGCATATAGGGCATGCTGGTTTACATGGCAAACATCAACTTCGATGTCTGAGACAAGCTTCCTGTACTTGTCAGCAATGCCAAGCTTCCTGATTAGATCAGCAAGATACTCGAGGTGGTCACATGGCCTAACATCTACCTCTAGGCTTGGTGCCTCTCTGAGAATTCTCTCTAGCACATCTCTAAACGTTGGCACATCACTAATAGTGTGGAGGTAGGTAAAAATACTCCTCCTAGTACTCGTCGACGTACTGCTTGACATACTCTATACCAGCTCTGTACAGTGGTACCTCGACTAGTGTAAGTGCAGCAGCGAGGTGCTCACGTACTCTATCAGACTCTGTGCCTAGTACACGTGAGAACTCTACGATAACTCCACTTGTTAAGCAGTCCTCAACAATTTCTCTTATAGTCTTCAGGTCGACCTCTACTCCATTCCACAGCTTCTCGAACAACTTAATCCTACACCTGTTCAAGCTTGCTATAAGCTCAGCTACATGTCTAATCCACTCCCTCTCAGACCTAGTCTCATCCTCTGTGATTACTCTTCTGAGGCACTTCAACAGCTCGAACTCGATAGTTGGCATTACGTAGTGATCGTATGTGTGGTACAGCCCTGAGACTAGCCCGTACAGCACGATCATCTTCCTTAGCCTAGTCCTAGCTGAGGATGGTATAGGTGGCTCACGCCCATAGTAATACCTGTACTCCTCAAACCACTCTCTCCTCAAGCTTCTATACCAGGTATCGACCAGCTTGTCAATAGTTCTGCACTTCTCGACGCAGCTTACAGTCAAGCTGTACATGCTAGTTATAGGTATTGTACACGTCTTTCCATACGCCTTCACCTCAAGCGAGTACCTCTGGCTAAGCACATCAGCCATTGCCAGTGCAGTAATCATTGTTGCTGAGAGCAGTGTTGTTATCCTCCATGCATATGGCAGATCTCGTAGTACATACTCTACATCTCTCAGCACCTCAGCTTTCTCAGCTAACTTCTCAAACTCGTCTAGCTGCCACGTATATGCATCTAGCACACCGAGATCTGCACATGGCTTGTAGAACTTGTCCTTCTCGATTAGCTCTAGAGTGTGCTTACTTGGAGTGTACCCCGATACTATACCATCTGCTCTCCATGTGCTAAACACCTTATTGAAGACATCTCTAGCAAACTTCACATGTGGTGGAAGACCTTGCTTCCTCACCATGGCTAGGAGTAGACAGTCCAGATCTTTTAACCTGTAGCAGAGACAAGCCTAGCTGCTCGCAGGACCACGTACTGTTACAGCCTCGATGAATGTACCTAGGACTCGTACAGAGTTTTTATCTGACAGCAACTAGCTAGACCTTGAGATCCAGTAGAAAGGTTTTTTAACCCCTGATACGGTATTTTTCCTGGGGATATGAACCTCGATTTAGACAAGATGGTCTACGTTGAGAATTACAGAGTCGAGATTCAGTATAGGCTCAGGGTATGTGACGAGAAGTTATCGGGCACTATTGAGGTCAAGTTGCCTTGCTACAGAAGCAGGAATAACTATGTCACAGTCCTGGTCTACGTATTCACAGACTATGCACTGCGCCAAGTCGATAGAGAGGCACATGACAGGATTGAGGAGCTTGACTGTAAGGTATGTGATGCTGCTGAGAAGAGAGGATTGCCTGTAACAGGTGTGATTAGGTGTGCAAAGTGTGGCTTCAAGATTGAGCTGCCTAGGTACTGGAATGAGAATAACTACAGGCCAACGTTCTGGGCACCAGTACTCGACCTAGTAGCACACCACGTTTACAGGCATTTCATAGGTGTGAGGAGAGGTGAGGAAGAGTTAATCGAGGTGAAGATATCTGACTCAGACTACATCGGTGGTATTGTAGATGTGAGAGTAACAGATAAGCACGTATTCCTCGTCTTCGGTGATGAGCCAGCATTCCTAATCATGAGGATTAGCCGTAGAGTACTCGAGAGGAGACCTAGTGCACTGAAGAAGACGTTGTTCACAATGGAGAAGTGGGGTGTGCTGACCGAGCTTCTAGACAGCTACGAGAGATATGGCATTGAGCACTGTATAACGTACATCGACGGTATTGTCATAACAGATGTAGACTTCTCAGACTGTCCACACTGTGGTAGACCACTGTGGGAGTATGTTGAGAGAGGTGAGAAGATCGAGCGTATTAACTACTACGATGTTCTTGGCAGAGATAGACTGAGGTGTAGACACTGTGGAAGAGATGTTACACTTGCTGACCTAGTCAAGAGAGCTGGTATGAAGCTCAAGCCATGTGTCGACAAGCTATTTCAGGAGATCCTAGAGGCAGTTACTAGGGCCGGAATCAAGATCTCGTGACAGCACAAGGTTTTTAAGCCCCTGCTCGGTATTTTTACTGGGAGTAGACATGTCAGAGATCTATGCTCTCGTGTACGTTCCACAGCCTGATCTACGTGGGCACTTACTCGTGTATAGACTTGAGAGTGAGCTTGAGCCAGGTGTGTACTTTGAGAGGATCAGAATACCTGGAGAGCAAGTGTTGTCTACTAGGGGAAGCCTAGTCGAGCTATTTCTCGACACAGTGCCTGGTTCATGGGGTGAGCAGCTTAGAAGAGAGCTTGAGCCATTCAAGGACAAAATCAAGTACGTAATCGTACAGTTTATCCGACCATACTTCGTAGATGAAGTTACGATAGTTGTCGAGAAGGATAGACTGACAGTAACAGGTGATATTCTCGAGGGTGAGAAGATTGAGGTTGATTTACCTGATAAGAGGGTCGTAGTTTGGTATCGTCATACTACTGAGTCGACGAAGCCTCATCTAAAGATTGAGGATAAGTTCGAGCACCTCAAGCGTGTTCTCAATGTTAGCTCAGTAGCCGAAGTTAATCTACCTGAAGATGCAAAGAGACTACTCGAGGAAATCTCAGCTACTGTAAACGAGAAGCTTACAAAGATCGACAAGAGCTTGCTATCTCATATCGATCAGGAGAAGCTAAAGAGACTACTGCTACTACGTGAAGTACTTAGCAGAGTAGCCTCACTTGACGCACTTCTGCTCGAAGTCGCGAACTACCACTCGAAAGTAAAGAAGATTATAAGGAGTGGTAAAGCGAAGGAGGAGCTTGATAAACTAGAGGCGCTTATCGAGGAGAAGATAACATCACTTACATCAGTTGCAGCATTTATGATCCATGTGCTAGACAGAGAGATAGAATCCCTGATCGAGGAGGCTAGGAGAAAAGCTTCTCAGAAGAGGAAGTAGGACACTACTACTAGACCTGCGCTAGGCTAGGACTACTGGTAGAACTTCTCTTCTCTTTGTCTTAACTCTCACCAAACCCTCTTTTCCTCCTCTGGAGATCTCTTCTCGTGATGTTAGATTCTGAGTATCGGAGGCTTCTAGACTATGTCACAGAGTCTGAAGTACGTGTTAAGCTCTTGAGAGAACTCGAGAAGTACCTCTCGAGACTACTAGCACATTCACGTGGCTCAGTAGTCACGATTAGGGTAGGGAAGATAGCTGAGGATCATAGCTCAAGCCTAACACTACATCAGCTCTTAAGATCACTTACAGAGTTCCTCGGCATAAAGACTGAGCGTGGTAGAGGTTCAGGAGGGAGGAAGACAGTCATAATGAGTACGAGTGATGCATGGAGACTACTACAGCTAGTCAGAAAGCTACTCTCAGACATAAGCACAGTTACCTATGAACACGCGTAGCCCCGAGAAAAATTTTTGAGCTCTGGCCCGGCATTTTTCATGGGAGTATGACCTACATTCAGCTCGAGCTAGCTAAGCTCACCTCTGCTCTATCTAGGCACCTCAAGACTTACATGTCGGAGAGAGCTATCCGTAATCTCGCACAGCTAATCCTAGATGTGGTGAAGGAGTACACCAACATTGCCAATACTTGGCATAGCTGCAGAGTGTACATAGTTGATCTAGAGGGTGCTGAGAAGGCAACACTAGAGGATCTGTACGAGATCATGCTTGCTGCCATACCAGATGATGGTGATGAGCCAGCTCAACTACATTCACTGAAGTACACATGTTCTGCTAGTAGTACAGGAGAGGAGCTGCCAGCAATATCCTCTGTGGCTTACTTCGACGAGGATGGTGGTAGAGCACTAATCGAGTTCTGGCATGAGATTGGCAAGAGGAAGGATAGTTACAGGTATGCTGCTAACCTAATTGGCTTTGCTAGAAGACGTGATGATACTAACTGTAGTAGACTCTATGCACTGCTGATTGTGCGTGATGAGGAGAAGAGAAAGTACCTTGCATTCCTAAAGCTACTCTTCAGAGCTAGGATCGAGAAGGCCTCGTAGAAAGGTTTATTAACTCTGGCCCAGTATTTTTACTGGGAGTTACATGGGTTCATACTGGACGTTCATCGTGTACGTCCAGGAGTCAAGCATTGACCCAGTAGAGCTGGTCAGAAGACTAGCAGCACTGACAACTGCGGTTAGGAGATGTATAAACTACGAGCCAAGTCTCAAGAAGGACGTGTTTGACGTTGCGTGTGTAGAGAACGTGTATAGGAGATGGCTAGCTGAGATCAAGCCAGAAGACGTGAAGGAGTTAGTACCTGGCGTATATGTGACAGAGAAGCTATTTGGCAGCAAGAGTGCTGATCTGCCAGTAGCTGCATATGTCTTGAAGCTAATGAGAGAGACGTGGGATAGACTAGGCAAGCTAATTGGTGCAAGTAGTAGGCTCAAGATACTTGCATATGAGGATCTGACAAGCCACTTCATCCCAGACTACGTAGTGGAGATTAGCCTAGGCCCAGACACGATACACTACCATGTTGGCACACCAAGGCTAAGCACAGAGGTCATAAGAAAGTTCATAGAGGAGCTAACTGTGCTGCCACCAGAGGTCGAGGAGGTACTATGCGACAACATCTGTGTCGAGAGGAGAGAGCATGTATACAGCAAGCTGTACGAGTACTCACTCGAGATCAAGTCATAGACTAGATGACCAGGGTTGTATTCCTCCTAGACCCAGATAGAGCAGCTCTTGTAGCATATGTGATAACTGGTAGTGTCGACTTTGCAGATATCATCTCAAAGCATGCAGAGGGGTTTGCCGATCCTAAAACCAGGACAATCTACGTAAACCTGTACAAGATCTGGAAGCAGCTACGTAAGCGAGGAAGAGAGCCAACCGTAGATGAGCTGGTAAGAGCAGTTGTACGATGTATAAGACACGAGTCTATTCACCTGGCCCTATCCAGGGTAGATGAGCTCGATCTGTTAGAGAAAGCTGACAGAGCACTCTGGTACTTCACGTGGGAATTACTGACGTATAAGCTAGAGTACGTGCAGGAGGTCTTAGTTGAGGAGAACTCCTCTGAGGCAGCTACATATCTCATGCTTGTTCAAGGCTTCTCCAGTCTAGTAAGACGGAGAGTAGAGGATCTCAGGAGAGCAGCTAGGAGAGGCTCTATCCCTGCTAGACTTAGTCTCGACTTAGTCAAGAGAGTGCTGAAGGTTGACTAGAGCTTCTTCAGTATCTCAGCGAGCCTATCTCTGAACTTGTCATAGCTGAAGACCTTGCATCTTCTCGTAGATAGCTCGCTATATCTCCTCCACTCCTTCTCATCTGTTATCAGCTTGTCTATCTGCTCTGCAAGATCTTCAGCTGTCTCAAATCCTAGTCCATACCTACCCTCCTCGACAATGTCTATCCAGGGGCCACCACTCTTGTGCACGATTACTGGTAGCCCAGCTGCCATAGCCTCTACGACAGCTATGCCGAAGTGCTCACCTACACATGCATGTACAAAGATTTTCGATGTGGCAAGCTCTCTCAGCAGTACTTCCTGAGGTGCATTTACCATAAGCCTAAGTCTTACACCAAGCTTTCTCGCATAGTCCTCGAGCCAGGTCTTATACGGTATAGCACTTCTTGTTAAGCCACCTACAACCACGAGCTCTGGCCTTGTACTAGACTTAGATATGGCCTCGATCACAACTTCGATCTTCTTCTCCTGTGAGATCCTGCCAATCATGATGACCTTGTCTTCACGTGACTCAAAGTCGTAGTTTCTGCAGATGAGAAACTTCTCGATGTCGACTGGGGGGTACAGGACCTCAGGCATCCTACCCCAGATGTCAGAGCAGAGCTTCGCTATATACCTGGAGTTGCATAGCACCAGATCAGCACTAGTGAATGGGTTATCTCTGGCATAGCGCATGTACAGCTTCATCCAGAGCTTGAAGTATAGCTTCCAGAAGAGTGACCTGAAGTACTTGCTGTAGTACTCCTCTATGTCACGGCCGTAGTATGCCGCAAAGGCATCTCTCAAGGTCTTAGGCACCTCTCTCTTCTGGCCTAGATAGATGAAGACTGCGTCAAATGGAAAGTGTATATACTCAATCAACGTGAAGCTGTGTCTCCTCCTCAGCTCTAGAAGTGGCTTATAGGCACTATCATCAACCCAGACTACATCAGGTCTGAAGTCAAGTATGCCTTTCCTAACAGCTCTCCAGAAGAGTAGACGTTGGTAGAGGCCAAAGTACGGCACGTACCGACTGACAACGTAGTATGTCTTGCATCCTGCTAAGTCAACATTAAACCACAGCTTGATCTTGTGGAAGTCGATCTTAGTTGTTGATGCAATTGCTACCTCATGTCCTAGCTCTCTCACTGCCTTGACAAGACATGCAGAGAGCCACTCACCACCTCCTGGTCTAGCCCACAGGTGATGACCAATCAGGATTCGCATCTCCTCTCCACAACTCGAACTCTAAGCTCACCACTATTTCAGTAGTGTGTGGGTCCCAGCGAAACATTTATTAGTTCCAGTCCGGTATTTCTACTGGAGGCATGTCAATTGGCCCAGAGCTTCACAGAAGAGCGCTTGAGCTGGCCTCTAGGATACAGCAGGTGTTTAGTCAGCTAAATGAGCTTAGAGAGGAGAGAGCTAGAGCACTGTCTAAGTACAGCTCGAGGAGTCCTGAGTACAAGAGGCTCTACAGTAGCTTCTACAGACGTGAGAAGAAGCTACACGAGGAGTTATCTAGACTGCTCTCAGAGCTTAACAGCGTGCTTGCTGAGGCTACTAGGATAGCTGCAGAGACTATCAGACGTGTGCTTGGGCTACCACACTATGACGTTGTTATCTCGGAGGAGCAGAGACATACCATAACCTGCTCGAGAGGCTACTGCAAGGTGCTCAGCATACTTGCACTCGAGAATTTCAAGAAGCACTGGAGTCTAAGTCAGGAAGTCGTGGATAAGCTTGCCAGCACATATGGCATAATACTCTATGTCGAGACTAGGTTAAGACATCTAGATGCTTGGCAACAGGTTGCCGAGAGCTTGAACACGCCAGTCTTCGTCAAGCTCTATGAGCCACATGCTGCAAAGACATGCCTACTGCTTCCAGGCAAGAGCTAGCACAAGTGCTACATGTTTTATACCTCTACACCTCCTAAAACTGGCATGGTGATGGAGAAGATTGCTGAGGCATACTCACTAGCTGAGAAGACTAGGCAGCTTCTACTACTAGATACTGCAAGGCTAACAGAGTACACGCTAGATCAGCTCAAGAAGAGCACGCTAATCATTGTTCACGAGGACCTACTCAACGTAATTGCTCTTGCACCATGTGTGATCCTACATGGCGAGGGCAGATCAACATTCCTGAAGACTCTCTTCATACACGTTAAGGACAAGGGGACACCAGTGCTCTACTACTCGCTCAGAGGCTCAGACAAGATCGAGAAGAAGTGCATATTTGCAGAGGAGGTTGACGAAGTTCGAGCACTACTAGTAGACATGCTGAGACTTGATGCTGTCGAGAAGCTAGAACATGCTGTCTACGGTCTAGACCTAGAGAAGCTAGCACATGCAAGAAGACTTGAGGACTTAGGTGTAGACTATCTGTGCTTACTTGTTGATGATGCTGATGAGGTTGTCGAGAAGCTAGCAGATGAGTCTACCTTGGCGAAGTTCCTAGCTGGCCTCAAGATCTTGGCTGCTAGATGTAAGCCACTTATCAGGATTGTGCTAGCTATCACGGACTACACGTGGGATATCTTCTCTGCAGCTGTGTGGAGCAAGTCTTCAGCACTTGTACACTACGTGGCAGCTGCCTCAATACCGTATGTGAGACCAGTAGACTTCATCGAGAAGTGGTGTCGTGTTGTCCTAGGTGTGCATAATCGCGAAGAGGTGTCTAAGCTAGCTAGAGAGCTGGGAGCTAAGACCAGGATGTACATGCCGCCAAGAGCAAGATCAACAATCCTGACAGTTACCTACCTCGCAGAGGCACTGCCAATAGCACATGTCCTCGGTAAGGTTGTCGAGGATGAGAATGCCTACAAGTTCTTCTGGGATGTGCTAAACAGCAAGTACGAGTATGCAGGTAAGGTGATCGAAGATCAGATATTCGTAGCTGCTGAGAGAGGTGAGCTTCGCCAAGTCTTCGCAGAGATTCTTAGCGTAGACCCTGACGAGATCAGCATTAGGATTTCGTCTAGGAGGATAGGCTACTACTGCTTCGTCGTTAACGAGAAGTTTGCTGTGTGGGTTCGAGCACGTGAGCAGGGATATGGAAGTATTGCAACACTCACTACACTCGGGCTCAAGAACACACCACTTCCAGTACTCATGATCAAGCCAGCTGCACTGAGGCTAGACTACAGGCTAGATGTCAGACATGTAGTAGTACCACTGCGAGACATCGAGATGCTTGCACTACTTGCGAGATGGAGTGGCAGAGTTCCCGCAACAGGCAACAGCATCGTAGATAGTGCTGTTACAAGTGCTCTTAGACGTCTATACTACAGGTCTGTACTGCCTAAGCTGAAGAGTGCAGTAGCTAAGCTATTAGGGTCGTAATGCCCCTCTACTTCATAGACTGCGACGACTTTGTCAAGAAGACAGCACTTGAGTTTGCAGAGAAGCTTGGTCTCGACAAGACAGATGTGGAAGTCTACGTGACGACAAATCCTGAAGCTGCACAGAAGCTCTCTAGACGTGATGTCAGCTCTTGCCACTACGCAGCAACTTTTCCACTAGGTGAGAAGAAGTACGTAGTCCTCATCAGAGAGGTCAGAGCAGAGTTTGTTGAGCATGAGCTAGCACACGTCTATGCCTTTGGAGTACTACACTTCTACACATTCTCTGAGATCCATGTCATACCTTCACTACCAAGACTAGCCACACTATCTGAGGACTTGTGGAGCCAGGTTGTGGAGATAGTCAGAACAATATGTGAGTATACAGAGAGTGCGCTGAGGCAAGTCTTCAGTGGCATCTTGGATGAATACGTTGCTGAGTGCATTAGGCTTGCCGTAGGGTCTAAGCCGTGGACTGAGAGTGTAGATGATGAACTTCGTGTACTTGCTGAGTCTAAGATTGCTGAGATAAACCGCGTGTTAGCTAATATTCGACGTCTAGTCCCTGTACTCTCTGAGCACTTGAAGCGTGCAGTCTCAGTGATGAGAGCAGCTCTCGACCTCATTGAGGACTACGCCCATGGTAAGCTAGTGAGGAGAGCTGAGCTTAGCCCAGAAGGACTACACAGAGCAGTCGCGAGACTAGTAGAAGACTTCAAGTCCTATGTCAGGAAGTATGAGCCTAACCTAGACTTCTTGAAGACGAGAACTGTGCTCTTCAAGATCTGGCAGAAATACAATATCTCCACGGTGTTCATCTCAGTTGCAGTCTAGCTCTAGCTTTTAAACAGTGCACATCATGACTTCCGAGAAATGCTACGTGTAGAATATGTGTGCTGTAGTCCACGAGTGAGAAAGCTGTTTGAGGAGGTCTTACCACTTGTGCTACCTGAAACTCTAGACTGCATAATCTATGTTACGACTGATGACAGAGCTGCTCTAAGGCTAATCGAGATGATCAGGGAGGAACTCAAGAGAGCTGGATACGAGATCGAGCTTGCTAAGTCTATCGAGAAGAACATTGCATATGCAAAGTCTGTACATGGTGGCGTCACAGTTACCTGGGATGCCAAGCCTAGATACGCTGTTATATATCTACACAGGTCTGCTGGCAGAAACACGATTGCTCATGAGCTTGGCCATGTCTACATAAAGTATGTGCTTAATGCAAGACTACGTGTCAAGTACACGGTAACTATTAAGCCAGGCGAGTTCGACCTTCCAGTTGAGCTATACCACTTCATAAGAGATGCTGATGAGCGTGAGAGAGGTCGTCAAGAATGGGAGAACTTGGAGAAAGATGCAAGCAGCTATCTAGAGAACATTGCTGTTGATACGTGGCTATCAAACACTCTATATGACAAGTACTTTATCGATGATCTCTACAGAGATGCACATAGCACCAGAGTCTTCACTAAGACCTTTGTATCACTTAGCACGAGGAGGAGCTTCAGGACGGTTACCGAAATCTACAAGTTCTCGTACTACCTGTGCTACTACCTGTTCTACAGAGCTAGAAGACGTATATGTGGTGTGCTAGCTGGGAGATTACGTGATGAGCTTGCTGAGAAGACTGTGTCAACCCTACGTACTAGGTGGCCAGTGGTAGACGATGTGTACAGATTCTGCCTAGCACTTGCAGATCTCTTGAGAGATGAGGTTTCCTCGTGGAGAAGAATTGTCAAGATGGAGCGTACAGATGTCTATGTACGGCATGAAGGAGACTCGATAACACTCTCGATATACATAAGACTCTCGAGTGAGTACCTATCTTCGTAGATTTCTGCGACGTCTCCTCCAGGTAAGCTTCGTGAACAAGTCTACGTAGAGTCCACATCTCATGCAGTATCTCCTACCTGACTCTCTGTCGAGCACTATGGGACCACCACACTGTGGACACTCTCTGAGATCTGTAGTGGCTGAGCCTCCTGAGGTACTCCTCATACAAGCTTAGTCTAGCAGCCACATTATAACTACTATGCATGATATAGCTACTCGTGTACACATGCTGTGAAGTTCTCCGATAGAAGTCTACGCTTAGTCTTGCTGTCAGTAGTCCTGTAGTCTCCTTCAGCTCTAGCCTACATGTCTTGAGCTGGCTCACCAAGTCTCTGACTAGGTTTAGTACTGGCCTCATGTTCGATACTACAGTTGCTGTGACCCAGCTAGCAACTGTGCTTATCAGAGCTGTCGTCAAGTATGTACATGCTCTATCAGCTATGTCTATGGTCTTTATCAAGCTCTGGTCTAGCGCCGGTATCAGGATTAGAAGTGGACACGTCCTTGCAGGCTGTAGGTACAGCAGCACTGCTCCTAGTACTAGGAGAGGTGTTATTACTCTAGCAATAACTCTCTCACGTCCTAGACTTAGTGCTGTCCAGATTGCAATAGCTATGCTAATCAGGATGAGAGCAGCTGCTCTAGGACCAACGTCGAGTGCTAGGAAGGCTGCTGGCACACATGTGATTAAGCTGCATAGTAGTCTTACTCTCTCCCAGAGGCAGAGACCAAGTAGAAGTAGTGTGAACACTGTGCACACTGCTAGCTCTAGCTTACTCAGAGCAACATAGTAGATAGACCAGGAGGTAGCTATCGAGATAAGTGCAAGTACTGCAGCTACTCTGTGCTCACCTTGTAGAAACCTGGATATCGATAGTGTGAGGAAGAGACAGCTGATCAGCAATCCTAGGTGAACCATGCTGAGATCATCTAGCATACTGCATGTAATCTCTACCATGGATAGCAGCACTAGTGCTAGACTAAGTAGTACTGCTACCCTAAGTGATACACGTGCAACTACGTCTACTATGAAGTGCACGTGTAGTCAACCTCAGTCTTACTGCTACAGCTTTTAACAAGCTTGAGACTAGTTCTCATAGACCACTATGTGGAGGTATGCGTACACTGTAACTGCCTACGGCCCAGAACTGCTGGATCATGAAGTAACACTAGTCACATATGTCACGTTTAGAGATAGTGTTAGCCTAGAGGTCTACAATAAGATACTGGATGCAGCCAAGGCACGTGCTACAGCTGCTTGTCTAATACTGAGAAACTATGCACAGTACATCGTGAAGAAGTTTGACTCTGTCGACTATGTGCTGTCAACACCAGCAGTCGTAGTGTTTAGAGAAGGTGGAAAGATAACAGTGAAGATGTGTAGTAGGCAAGTACTGCCAGAACCACTAGGAGACTTTGTCCTCGCATTTGAGCTTGCTAGGAAGGGTAGCCCAGAGGGCTTGACATACCTAGTCCTAGAGCTGCTAGATAGGAGGAGGATTGTTGAGGAGGCTGCCAAGTCTAACCTAGAAGTCGCCGAGCTGTGGCCTGATAAGCCAACAGCGTGTATCGTAGGCTCTGACATCTACTTTAAGCTACGTGTACTCGAGAGGCTAGAGCCACATCAGCGACACAAGCTACTTGTCGAGGAGGTATCAGAAATTACGCAGAAGCTGCTAGAGAGGCTAGCTAGCCTAGGACTAAGCTTCGATCTTGTTAGACTCAGGAGACTTGAGGTTGACACAGTGACAAGCAGTATTAAGCTTGTTGCACAGAGAGATGACGTGGAGTTTGAGGTTGAGGTTAGCCCAGATGCAGAGCTCAGAGATCTAGCACTTAGATACAGCTTTGCGCTGTCTAAGCTCAGGAAGACTCTAGATCAGGAGAGGGAGCTGTATAGAGAAGATGCGCGAGCAGTAGCAGAGAAGGTGAGAGATCTAGTTGTAGCACTAGCAGACGAGAAGATCGGCATAGGCCACTACTTCATGAAGTCTATAGACTACTGCGAGCTAGGAGAAGTTCTGTGATGTTAGGGAGTAGAAGATGGCTTGCTTAAAGCCTAGGCGAAGTCTAGGTCTTCTGCCTGCTCTACTGCTCTTAGTCTCAGCCTAGTCCTCCTAGCTAGTATACATACGGCTACTAGCGCTATCACTGCTACGATTGCTGTCACTACGAGGTGTATCTCTGGTGGTGTACACCCAATCACGTAATATGCCCTAGCTACACTGTCTACTGCACGTAGTGCAAGTACTATTGCTACTGCTTGTAGCCCTGGTACTAGTCCTAGAAGACCAAGCACAAGCACGTTAGCCTCAGCGATATGTGTAGCTACCTCGAGCACTAGGTATGGCAGCTTGTACACCTCAGGTAGGAGCTCAGTAGCATCGTAGAGGAGAAGCCAGGATAGGCCAAGTCCAAGACCAACAGAAAACGCGATAATGCCTGTGTATAGGTTATCGAGCTCACGTCTTGTGAGCAGTACAACCAGGAGTGCAAGCTTTGCACATGTAAATGCAGCTGTCTCGAATATGGAGAGGCACAGTGCCTTAAGCTTAAGCCAGGTCTTAGCTGACTGCACCATCACTGCAAGGCACATGTACGCGTATACGAGTAGTAGACCTACGAAGAAGCTCACAGCTGTGAAGCAGATTCCATACAGAGCTATCAGCGATAGGCTGGTCCTAGTCATAGCTAGTTACACGAAGTAGTCCTCACTCTCCTCAGCTCTCATTGGCCTCACAGACACTGGTAGTACTCCGGTGATCTGCCTCAGCTTAGAGACCTCTGCGTAGAGGAAGAAGTCTACGAGTAGCATTGCTGCATCAGTTATTACGAGGAGTACCTGCTCTACTGGTGTGCCCATGCCTAGCCATAGAGTTAGCAGTACTAGACCATTTACAGAGCCGTGCATAAGTGCTACTACTAGGAAGCCTCTCAGTCCTTCACCACGATACACCATGTAGCTTAGGTATACCTGTGACATAATGTGGAACCAGGCCATGAAGAATCTCTCCCATGGGAGAACTAGGAATGGGTACGTCTTGAGGTGTTCTAGAGCAAGCAGAGCTCCAATTATCACGATCACTGCTTCTATGAGACTAGTGCCGAGACCAGCACTCCAGCTAATTCTCTCGAGCTCCTCTGGTGACCTAGCCTCACCTCTTGCAATATTAGCAATAAGCCACTTTGCAGTAGTCTGGCAGAGACCAGCAATCATTCCTGCTACTGCAGCACCAATGACTAGTCTCTCTGGCGTTCTTATGATTGTAAGTGGTCCAACAAGAAATACCGTAAGTCCAATCTGCACTGCTACAGCAACTATCCACGTTACAGCACCAAGGAACATGTAGGCTAGGCTAGGCCTACCGAATGTCCCTCTGAACAGCAGGTATGGCAGGACTACACCTACAACTACTGTGAGTAGTGCTAGTATGATTGCCGAGACTATGCTTGACATCAGCTAGACTTTGTGCAGGAGGTACTTTACTCTTTCAAGCTGTGGACTGTGGTTGAGACGTCTTGTGCACGTATCTAACCCACTTGCTGAGTATCTTAGCAGCCTCCTCATTTCTGCCCTGCGCAATCAGGTAGAGTGCATACGTTATGTCTCTATGCCATGGAGAGACCTCAGCCATTAACTGATACTCCTGCGGACCAGTAACACGCCTCATGTCAAGCCAGCCTATGAGGATTGCAAGTGGTACATACACAAAGATGAACGTTATCACAAATGCTGTGAGTGAGGCGAAGACGAGCTTTAGAAGTGGCACATACTCTATCAAGAGTCTGTACTGGATAACAACGAAGTTTGCAAGTGATAGTGCAAAGGCTAGGTAAGCACTGTGACCACGCTTAAAGTAGATCCACGCTCTGACAAGGAAATTACGCGTTAGTCTAAACCTCCTATACATCGACGAGAATGGTGGAGACATAGTCTTCACTCTTACTGTCACGGCTATGAAATCTCTACCAGGTAAGGAGAAGGGAGACAGAAGAGAAGGTGTTTTGAGAGGGGGAGAAGAGGGTTGTCAACTAGGTCTTATCTGCTACAGTCTGTGTCTAGCTGTAGCTGGAATGATGGGTCTACTGCTGTGAAGTCTCTTAGTGCATCCCAGATTGTCGCATATGCGAAGTACTTGTTGTCTGGTGTTATACCTGAGTATACACCGATGAACTTGATCTGCTTGTCTGGCCATAGGCTACACCATAGGAATAGTGGTGCTCCACTGTCACCAGGCATCTCCGTCATTGGCCACCAAGACTTGTCGATTAGCAAGAAGTAGAGCACTGTTATCTCGTCTCCATCAGCATCCTCGATCCTCATTGACTTTGGACCATACGTCAAGTACTTCTTGTCTATTGCCTCTAGCAGATCCTCCTTCTCGTACAGTACCTGGTATGAGCAGCAAGTCATCGCCTTCTGCACCATCAAGTATGCCCAGCCAAGTTCTAGACATCTCAGCATGTCTGAGACGAGGTCATCCCACGAGTTGTAGTAGTCTATCACTAGTCCATCACCACTGTAGTAGTAGTCTGGGCAGTACCAGTCCCAGATAAGTGAGCACCTTGTATTCGCAACTCTCTGCGTGTATAGACAGAATGTGTAGAATGGTGGTGGCCAGCCTCTTGCAAGGTATACAGCCATGTCAGCTCTCCTACCTGTAATGCCAAGTATCTTAATCTCGAACACTGGATTTACATGACCTAGTGCATCTAGGTCCCACTGCCAGACACCCTCTCTGTCACTGTAGCCAGCTATGAAGCCTGCCTCATTTGCCTCACCCCAATCACCACAGTGTCCAGCTGTTAGAAATCCTCTCCACCAGCCTTCTGGACATGTCCAGTACCAACGTGGAATATGTTGTGTCCTAACGTGTACAGGTAGTGCAACAGTGCAGTATCCAGCCCTGACATACCATGGGGTGAGAGAGCTCTGCTGTAGGTAGATAGTTATCGTTATGCCACCAGGGACATAGCTTGGGTCTGGACTTCTCTTAAACCAGGTGTACTCAGCCTGGAACTGCGCAGATACTCTAGCTCTAGTCTTCAGCTTTGGCATCTCCTCAATAATGAACTCGTAGTGCTTCGTCAGTGGACACTCAGCAAGTCTCTTCTCGATCAGCTTGAGTAGCTGCTCAACAACCTCAGTCTTGTTCTCTGCCTTCGACAGATAGTAGATCTTAACCTTTCTGAAGTACTCCTCTAGTAGCCTAGCAGCCTCCTCAGCACTGTTTACCCTATGTAGCTTCTCAGCAAGATCTCTCACATACTCAGGCTCTGTGACTGGGTAGTAGACGAATAGGCCAAGTCTAGTACTTGCTCTGTCTCTACCCAGAACACCAATTACCTTCGGTGGGAAGTCTAGCAGTACTAGTACTACAAGCTTGATGTCGTGTTCCTCTACAAACTTCCTGATCTCTGGACAGCTTGACAGAGCCATGTAGACTAGTGATGCAGCCCATACACTACATGTCTCAATGTCTGGACACTGCAGCTCATATGCTACGATCTCCCTACCTGTCTTAGCCTCAAGCTCATGTAGCAGCCTAGTTATCCTACTCTTGACATCCTCAGCTAGCCTAGGTAGCACGACTGTACACAACTTGTCTGTACACACTGTGAAGTCCCATAGCAATATTGCTGCATCTTCCGTCCTGTTCTTTGGCAGTGACCTCTTCAGCTCATCTAGTAACTTACGCATTATGTGGACCGTGATCTTCGCATTAGCAGTCTTGTTGATCTTGTTCTCCATTGGTGATAGCGGAAGCTTCGGTGCTGACACTTCTGCACTAGTCTTGGATAGTGTGCTGATGATAAAACCTGGAGCACCTAGGCTAGCTACAGCTATTACAATAGCTGTTACTGCAGCTACTATGACCAGTAATGTGAGCTTACCCATACGCAGTATAGAAATGTGCAAAGATGTACTAATCTATTACGTTGTTCGTCGAAGATTATGACTAGTCTAGAGCAAGAAGCTTCTTCAAGAGACAAAGAGCTCTCCTGGCTCTTGCTAGCACATCTGGGTCTCTCAGATCTGGCGCAATCTCCAAGCACTCGACAGTTCTTCCTCTAACAATGTCGAATCGCTTTACAGGTACGATGAGGCGTTCTCGTACAGCATAAAACACCTCACTGCTCCTGGTAAGTCTCAGCACCTCAGCTGGTACACAGCTAGTCGACCTAACACTCTCGTAGTCTAGCACTAAGCCACATCTCTCACACTTCAGGAAGACTGCCTCCTCGCCAAGGAGTAGCCTCGTCCTGACAAGCTTAAGACTTCTCTTTCTACATCTCGGACAGTAGTACATTCTACTTCTAGAGCTTCTCCACAGTATTTACACTCTGATGCTTACGCCTGCTCTGAGCTCTAGCAATACGTGTTCTAGACCTAGTCTCTCCTCTACCACAAGTGTTATCTCCTCTAGCATAGGCTTCTCGTCATAGAACACAACATCTGTAACACCAGTTCTAGAGCTTGCCTCTAGGAAGAGTCTACCACGACCTTCAAACCTGAGTAGTGAGGGTATGACGTTATCACTCATGCGTACCGAGAACTCGTGTGTCTTCTCAGCTGTCACATCCTCGACAACAAGGCTTATCCTAGCCTTGTCAATGTGTAGACTTCTGAGCACTACTCTTCCACGTGGAAGAGCACATGTCAGCACTGTCCTACCCTGTCTCTGCTCACGCCTAGTGATCGCACCTCCCAGCCTTGTGCAGAACTCTTCGAATTGCTCTACAACTCCTCCTACCTGAACTGATGCGGGCAGGAGTCTACTTTGCATCCTCTAGTAACCTATGTGAGCAGCAGGGTTTTGAGCCAGGTGCTACATCAGGATCTTGTCGAGCTCAGGTACGTGTTGAGCAAGTATCTGCTTAGCCTTCTCGAGATCTGACAGATCTAGGTTTGGACCAACAGTATAGACACCTCTGCTAACAGTCTCTATGTATCTGTGCGTCCTCCATGTTGTGAGGAACGAGTGTACTCTCTGCCTAGAGATGTACTCACCTATTACAACACCGAGCTTCTCGGTAAATCTCATGAGCTCAGATAGTGAAACACGTTTCCTCACCGCGATGTAGAGCAGTATTGCCGCACCAGGTATGTTACCTTGTCGAACATACAGGTCTACCACATCTGCAATACTCCTCCTACCAGTATAAAGCAGCCTCACAAATCTGCGCAGTAGTCAAGAGGAAATAAACGTAGCGGTCGAGAACAGCAAACCTAAAGCCAAACCTTGCCATGTCCACCTAAGACTAGGACCAGTACTTGACATAACTACAGTATACGCGATGGCAATCAGAGCTCCCGGACCCAGCATTCACCTAACTTCAAAACTACTTCTAAGCTACCTAGCAAAGAGCTCAGTCAGGAACTTCAGAAGTTTCTCGACATCGATCCTAACAGGCAAGACATATTCAATAACAACAGTGTTTAAACATCTTACACAGTCAAGCCTAACACTCTTCTGGACACCACCAACAGACACGTACGGGGCCAGACGAAGAACCTCTACAGCACGCATAAACAGGTCACGGGAACCAACATCAACACGTATAGAAGTCGGCTTCTCAACACCACTTCCACAAAACTCAAGTTCTATGTAAAACCTCTCTATGACAGGCATTAAAACCTTCACAACTTCTACATGAGGTTCAGCACTATAAACCTCGTAAAGCTCTATGAGGCCTCTCACAAAATCATACAGAGTCCTTGAGCCAAAAACAGCAACATCTCGTAGACTATCGAATACTCTTAGACAGGCCGTCTGCCTAATCGTCAAAACAATTTCTTCGCCGGAAAGCTCAGCTCCATGTGGAACAGCTATGTAATCCAATGTGTAGAGCTGCTGCACATTATTACCAAAATCGGCATATACCTCTACACATGTCATGAAGCCCATCTGCTTAGCCTTAGCAAAGGTCTTAATGTTACTCCTCTGCAAAGCACTAACAAGTATTGTGAGGACCATCTCGAAGACTTCACGTGGGACCACGACATGTCTTGTATATTCCGCTGATGTAAGCGCAATACGATACCACTGTATCTTCCTAAATAAAACCTCTTTAACTGTAGTATGCATAGAAGACATGTTGTGTTAAAGGGGTAAAAGCTTTGCATGAGAAGTAAACATTGACTAGTATCTTGTTGATAGTTACTGTGGGTAAAATCTGTGAAGTGCCACCAGTACTGTTGGGAGTCAGATGTGGCAGACTTGAAACATTCATGTTTATTTCAATGTTTGACTGCGCATTGATACACAGAGCAAATACATTCACCCTACTGCGAAAACCACATGTGTCAGACCCGGGGGTCTGACTCATGTTGTCTGGGCTTGGCTGACTCCTTCTGACGCATGAGGAGTTGAAATGTTCAGCTCTTTCACGGCTTTTAGAAGTTCTATGAAGTATCTTGGATATCTCGCGTAGAGAAACTCGATATTGTTGTCGAGTAGCATGAACAGGTAGGATCTATCGAGTGGTCTTAGGAAGCCACACTCCTCACATACGTAGAAGACATCTGATTCTTTACGAAGTCTCTTGCTGCCACATTTTGGACAAGTGTTTGTAGGTACGGTCCAGAGGCCTGCCAGCCATAGGATAAACCTAACGAACTTCTGTGAGAGGTTTGTCTCCTCGGCTATTCTCCTCATTGAGTAGCCTTGTCTGAACAGTGAACATACTTTTACTACGATTTCTCGTGCTACCTCAGAGACATCTCTGCCACTACTTTCACAGATACTTCTGAGCGAGTTGTATTTGTGGCCAAGTGGTTTCTTCTGTGCAAAACCTTTTCTCGTTCTAGCAGCTATCTGTCGGCGTTCATACTTTCTTGCTAACTTCACAACATCGTGTGCAAGCTCTGCTGTCGGGTCTTGCTGAAGTAACTTCTGAAGACTAATCTCCGTCAAGTCAAGTATTGAATATATTGTGAAGCCTTTTCTAATCACTAGCTCTTGCTTGATGAAGTAGTCGTCCTCCTCATTTCTCGTTAGTCTGTCCATCTGTGTCACGACGATAATCCTGATGTTCTCACGTTCACAGAACTCTAGCAGTGATACGAATCCTGGACGGTAGATAAGCGGTGTTGCACCTGAGATGCCGATATCCTCGAATATTCGGACTAGCTCGAAGCCTTTGAGCTTGCAGAACTGCTCAATTAGTGCTTTCTGGCTCTCTATGCTTGAGACTTGCTCTTCTGTGCTAACTCTGACATAGCCAACTGCCCTCATCTAGCAATCTCAGTGCTGTAGTAGCATCTTAGCTCTGTGCCCATGACAATACACTAGAGACCACAGCATCTGCAGTGTGTGGGTCCTCGACCCAGCACGAGCTTAGCTCTCGAGGTTAGCCTCTGGGACTTAAGCTGACTTGCCTTCTCACTTCTTCAGGAATTCTGCTAAGCGATGCGGTAAGGTTAAAGCTGCTCTTCCACACGCTGTACCAGTGGTGCAGGAAGTCTACATCACTACACTGCACTTCTTAGCACCTAAGGTTGTCTTTGACCGTGTGATTCCGCGATTGAGGATAGGTCAAGTCAGGGTGCTCGTACTAGATAAGCACCTCGATGTTGGCTTGGTGGATGAATCGCCGGTACTAACACTTGAGCAGTCTGTATCTAGGCTCTATGCTGACTTAGGCAAGTTTGCCAGGAAGTACCTGGGCTTGCGCATCTCAGTTGAGGTTCACTGGGCTATCACAGATGCTCTACAACGTGTGCTACCTCATATACCGACAACACCTGGGATTATCTACGTGCCAGTCTCGAGGCTAGGTAACGAGAGTTACACAGTGGTAGACATCGACATAGATGTTGTGAAAGAGCTAGAGCAGTATGCAAGATCTAGTCCACCAAGCATAGACGAGATACGTGATCTAGCTGTGAGAGCAGTAGAGCTTATCCTCAGTGAGGCTTACCTAAGTCTACCACTTGAGAGTGTTGTTAACATAGTCAGGAGTGTGGGACCTCAGGTACTGATCTTGTCGAATGTAAGTCTAAGGCATGTGCACAGAGTGTACACAGCGTTTAAGCAGTACCTGGAGCTACCAGATCCAGTGCTGGTGCAGTATGACGAGGAGGAGAACAAGATTCTCTACATCGAGCTTACTGAGGAGGACCTAGCGAAAATCGAGAAGACTGCCTCTGAGCCCTAGGACCTAGACTACACATGATGACTACCTGTACTACTCTACCAGTAGTGCTAGCTGAAATACAGTGAACAGGGTGTGTAAGCTACTAGCTCAGCAGTACTCACAGCAAATAGTTTACCAGTTAGCATTAATACCTTGCACGGCATCTCTACTACATGTGTGCTCCAAGGTGGAGGCTGAGGCTACTTCTCCTTGACGAGAAGCATGGCTGTAAGATCTACAGCTTTCACGTGCCTGGACTCAGAAGACATGCAGTAGACTCAGTCGAGGTGTGGATATGTAACGGCGAGGTCAGCGTAGTCATCTCTACGAGGAAGCACATCTGTGCAGAGATGGTGGCACGTAGTCTCTCGAAGAGTGGATTTGTGGTAGAGGAGGTTGACAAGTCTTCAGATGGCTTATACAGAGTGTACGCAAGCTGTAAGATATGTGGAGCAGAGCTGAGACAAGTCTTGACAAGGCTTGCAAAGACACTACAAGAGGTCTAGTACCTAGGTCAACAGCTCTGAGATCTAGACTTCTCTCACGAGGCTAGCATACTTCTCTAGGTTTGGGAGACCTAGGTACATGCCTACTTGTCTCAGTACCTCACGTGGATACTTCTGGAGTGCTGATAGTGTCACTACGAGAACTCTTCCAGGATGCCTAGCCTGTGCTCTCTGTAACTGCAGCTGTGCATAGTTCCAGATCTCCCACAGAAGCTCTCTCGTTAATCCTCTCTGCTGTAGCTCCTGTGTTCTACCGATAGCAGCTGCGTATGGTCTTACTGCTCCAAAGTAAGGTGGTCCTAGGTACAGCCTCGATGCCAAGTACTTCACAACATTTGGCATTCTGTGCAGCCTAGTGACTGCTCTTATGCCAAGACTACGTATCTTCGCTAGTGCTCTCCTAAACCTCTTCCAGAACGTAGTCCAAGTCAGCACTACTCTAGCCCAAGACTCGAAGTCACGTACTGTGAACACGACTCTTGCATCTACTCTATCAAGTACCTCGTCTAGAAACATCATGAGGTAGAGATCCTTCACAAGTACTGGCTTATCGAGACTATTAATTGCATCCACGACCTCACGTGTAACCCTGTGTGCATACTCTACGTCATCTCTGTAGTACCAGTCTGAGTACTTCTTGAGCACACAATGCAGCTGTGTTAGTCTCGGCAAGTCGGTCCTATAGCTATACTCCAGGTAGTCATGTGGAAAGTGCTCCTCTGGCTTCTCCATAATGTGTGGTGACAGTGGCTCATAGATGAAGACCCAGCTGCTATCAAGCTCAGCAAGTGCATCTTGAACAATCTTGAAGAGCACTGTTGTCCCAGTTCTCGGAAGACCAGTAATTATGATCCTCAGAGGCATATAGTAGAAAGAGAGGACATGCTTTACAGCTTTGCTAAGTAGTCTTCAAGTTTCTCGCATACCTGCCTAACAGTTATAGTCTTTGGGTTTAGCTTCGCAACTACTTCTCTAAGACTTAGTGTGAGCTCGCAGATCTTGTCGTTGAGTTTACGTGCTAGATCACCTATGTGTCTTCCTACCTGCTTAGCTGCATCCCAGTTGAGAAAGTCTACCTCAGCCTCAGCATCCTCAATGTTTGCCACTGCATAGGCTAGGTCGTGAGACCCTAGTCGATACCTAGTCTTCAGCCCAAGTAGTCTCCGTAGTGTATCTGCATCACGTAGTAAACCTCTCAGAAGCATCCTCACATCTCTAACATGCTCTCTAGCCTTAGCAGCACACTCGCCAAGTGTCTTAGCTTGCGAGAAGTCTACATCTAGTACTAGTGCAGCAAGCTCGAGCGAGAACTCTCCCATATTCTTGACGTAAGATGAGGAAGACTTGACTATGCAGAGTGTAAACCATGCCTCACCGTCTAGCTCTAGTCTGCAGACTGAGCCTACCTGCAGGATCTTCTCTGCAATCACTGCCTCTGGAGGTCTACGACAAGTCATCTCTAGCACTCTAAACACTGTTAGTCTTGGGTTTCTGCCAAGAGCAGACAGCTTGATCCCTCCTTTTAGACATACGTCAGTACTGAGCTTGATGTAGTACCGTACCACGTCTGTTTCAGGCTTGTACTCGAGCTTACAGGACTCGACCTCGCAGACCTCATCTGATATGAACAGTTTTGCAATCTCTCTGCAGATCTCGTCGGCGATTCTCCTCCTAACCTCGTCGAGATAGCTCCACTCGTACATTAGCTTCTCAGCCTCTTCATGAACAAGCTTCGTGAGCTTACCTCTGAACCTAAACTCTATAGCATAGTGTCTAAACGGGAGCAGCTCATGAGATAATCTCAGCTGCACATCGAAGCCGTGTATCTCCATCACGAGCTCACGTACTGTCACAGGTCCATCAGTGGTGTAGAAGTTTACAGCTTTATCTCCAGTAATAGTCGGGAGTGAGGGTGATATTAGCTAAGCAAGACTACTCAACACGTGAGAGTACTAGTTGTGTACCATGCCTTGCTCACTCCTGGTGGGAGTGAGTATGCATGCCTACATCTACTGAAGCTGCTCTGTGACATAATGAGGCTTGATGTGACTATCGGTGTTTTCGAGGGTGCTAATCTGGAGAAGCTCGAGAAGATCTTCAGAGTACACATCGAGAACAAGCCTCGCGTAGTCAAGCTCAGGTTTGCTAATCTGCCAGTAGCTGGAATCTACAGGAAGCTACTGAGCTACTTTGCTGCTAGGTCTGAGGCTGAGAAGTTTGACCTAGTACTGAACATGCATGGTGAGGTTATTCCATATCCAGCACACATAACATACTACCATGGCCTACCACTGAGCGTGATGAAGTCTATAGCTGTCGAGTTTGCGAAGTATGACAGTGGGCTCTGGAAAGCATACTTCAGACTATACGAGAACACGTATACACGCTACGAGAAGCTGTGCATAGAGGACAGCATAGTTGTTACAAACAGCCTCTTCTCGAAGATGATCATCGAGAAGTACCTGAACGTGAAGTGCTTTGTCGTAAACCCACCTGTAGACCTAGAAGACTACCTTAAGCTGAGAGAGAACACTGATAGAGAAGATGCCGTAGTCTACATTGCACGTTTCCACCCCGAAAAGAGGCACATCTCTATCCTCCAGCTTGCTGAGAAGCTCAAGCACGTGAAGTTCTACCTGATAGGCAGTGTGCATCCTAGGTACCGAGACTACTACAGCTCTCTTAGGCTATGGGTAGAGAGTAGAGGCTTGAATAACGTAGTCCTAATGCCTAATGCAAGCTACGAGGAGAAGCTACGTGTACTAGCAAGAGCAAAGGTTTACCTACACGCAGCACTGTTTGAGCCACTTGGACTAGCAGTTATCGAGGCAGCTGCAGCAGGTCTAGTACCAGTAGTGCCAGTGTGCTCAGGTGCTTACACAGATGTTACTTGTTTTGGAAGATTTGGCCTAGGATACAGAAGATTTAGCGAGCTAGCACCACTTATCGAGGAGGCACTAGCTAGGTGGCGTAGACTACAGGTACCGGTAGAGTACTTGGCTAGGTTTAGACCAGGAGTATTCTACGAGAAGATGAGGAGAGTTATAGAGAAGTTCTTGTAAGACCACTACACTGAACACTCTTCAGGAAGAGCTTGTGGAGACATTCCACAACACGCATCTCAAGCTTTAGCTTAGCTGGTGTAAGCTCAGACTCGTGGCAGAATACCTGTACTCTGTAGTTCCCACCTCCACCTCCAACATAGATGTAGCATATCAAGTCTGCTAGTCGAAGCCTAGTTCTCGACTTTATCCTGTAGAAGTTCTCGAGCACGAAGTCGACAAGCACGCAGTTGTAGTGATGTTTCTCTGAGTAGAAGAGGCAAGACTTGTTCGAGCAGGGCATCAGCTCATAATTACATCAACAGCTGTGGTACACTAGATCTCTCTTAGTAGCTCTCTGTACTTCCTCTCAGCAGCCTCTCTCGACTTGGTGAAGTAGATGTAGCCAGACTCAGCCTCGAGATATACCTCACCTAGTCTACCACGAGTTACAATGGTATACTCAGCTGTTAGCTGAAGCACAACGTAGACATCGTCTAGACAGTGCACAAACTCGACTGTGGTCAACCTCGCATCATCCTCCTTCTCTCTACGCTCTAGCGTGTAGCATTTTATGATATCGGCTGGTGCTATGACTACTATGCCCTCCTCACGCATGTTGAGCAGTGTGCTCTTCAGTATGCTGTCTACTAGCAGATCTGTGAAGTCTAGTGCTTCCTCTGGACTCAAGTTGAGTCCAAGTCTCTGCCTATAGAGCTCAGCTAGTCTTCTCCCACAGATCTTCTCCTCTGGCTTGCCGAAGACAAACTCGATCTCTACGTCTTGACGTGCAAGCTTCTGGATAAGCTCAGGTAGTCTTTCTAGAAGCTGTGTCCTCGAGGTCATGCTACCTCATGTAGTATCTGTACTCGAGAGCTACATCTACTATTCCAGCTGGCCAGGCAGGTGAGACTACGAGAGGAATCTCTCCTAGATCTACATCAGGAGACTTCTCGACAACAACCCTGATCACAGCTGGCCTACCACCATGAGCTCTGACAACCCAGCAGTGATCTAGATCACCTATCATAAACGCTATGTCAGAAGTCTCGAAGCAGTGCTGGTGAAACTCTATGCCTCTCTCAGTAATGTTCAGCACTGGAATCTGACACTGCCTAGCTCTTACACTCAGCTCAACTCTGTAAACACCCCTCGACAAGTCTAGCATATAGGCAACATAGTAGTTGCCTATTCCCTCTCTACCATGACTAGGACTTAGCACTGGTATGAACTCTGATGATAATGCCTCACTGACTAGCTGTCTTGCAAGTACTGTGCACTCACTCACCTCTGCATATACCACAGTCTTGTTGCTCTTCACGAAGCCATACTCAATCATCACTGTTATGTTTACGCCATCAAGGCTGAACCTGTACGTGTAGTAGAGCTTCTGCGTCTCTACAAGCTGCCTAGCTGCTAAGCCTAGGTACAGTACTGCCACTATGACTAGCCCTACTACAATCCAGGTTACTATGAAGCGTGACATCGTGTAGAGAAGTTAGAGAGTTTAAAACCTGTAGCGTAAATGCCTACCACCTAATCTCCTTGCCGTAGACACTGTAGGAGAAGTATGCGCTAAACCTACAGTTAAGTGCGATGATCCTGAGGATAACCCTCTCAACAGTTGAGCCTCTATCCTCAAGTCTCACCACTATCCACGTTGTGTTGTATATCCTCAGTGTTAGCAGTCTCGGTATCTCTACCAACTCAGCTTTGCTGTAGATTATCGGGACTACCTGAATGAGACATGGTGTTGCGCTTGGCTTAATCGTTATGCCAACAGCTGCAAGTCTCAGTGAGGTTACGTTGAACTTGACGTCTAGTCCACTAACATTCTCGTATACTAGGTCTCCTCCTGGTCTACTCGATATGACTGGTCCAACAAAGCTCACTGTTAAGACTGGGAGCTCTACCTGCTCCTCAGCAACTACATCTGCTAGCTTAATCTCGACACTGTTTACAACACGTTTAACGCTGATCTCAATCTCTAGGTCTAGACCATGTGCACTCATGTTAAACCACTGTGCATAGTCTAGGCAGCCTGGACCACATACGTACTTCCTGTAGATCTGCTTCTCAGCTTCTGACTTGGCTGCTGCGCCCTGCTGTACTAGCCAGAGTAGACTTGCCAAGACTAGTGCTACTGCTGCTAGTGCTAGGACTAGGCTACGTGCCATGTTCTAGACCTAGCTGAGGTGTATAAAACCTGTAGCAGTGAGGTAGTTCCTGTATGCTTTATCGAGGACACGTCTATGCTTCAGGTAGAGCCACGGAAACAACACTACTGCACCTAGGCTGTAGAGGTTAAACTTGAGTATCTGCCTAGGCACATCTCTCAGCCTAACACCTCTCCTTCGACACCATCTTGCAAGAAGGAAAGCTGGTCCAGCGAGCACAACTGGTAGTAGCCAAGGTGCAAAGACTAGGCAGCCTACAAGTGCTACATCTAGGGATATGTGAAGTAGGTATCTCCTAGCATGTTCTGATCTGAGAAATGCCACAAGTGTCTTCATGAAGTTGCCGGAGTAGCAGTGCCACACATCGCCGAACAGTATCTTTACTGAGAGATTCGACAAGTACTCTCTCACGCTGAGTCTGAGGTAGATACTGCTGATCTCTCCACATAGGTTAACATCGACTGCAAGTGGCTCACCGCTACGTGTTGTCAGTTCGAGAATCTTGTAGCCACTGAGCCAGATCTTAAAGCCAAACTCTCTGTCCTCAGAGAAGTTAAGTCTTGTGTCAAGCTCGATCTTCTCAGCAACTCTCCTAGGTACTAGAGCAGCACCAAGACTACACCACTTCGTCTTCCTGACTATGACATCCTCCTCACGCACAGCTCTCTGGCTAGTAGACTCTACAGCTTGTCTACACCAGCTATCAAGCTCTTCCCTACTTGTGAAGAACTTGTATGCATGTGAAATAGCAACAACAGCTTCACCACGACTTACACGTGCTGCAAGCTCGATCAAGTTTCTGTAAAGCAGTACTACGTCTGCATCGAGGAAGAAGATGTAGTCTGGGTCAAAGTCAAGAGCATACTTCAGAACGAGATTTCTCCCTTCAGGAATATTGCATCTAACTTTGATAATCTTATGTGGATACTGCCTCAGCACCTTCTCAGCGAACACTAGTGTACCATCTGTGCTCTCAGCATCTACGATTACGAAAGCTAGGTCAACACCACACTGCCTAGTCGCAGATGAGAGTGCATAGTGAATAGTAAGTGCAGCATTCCTACACGTAGTGCCGACGCAGACACGAGGTGTAGAAACCATGTCACGATCTTGACTATACTCTCAGCTCTACAGTTTCACCTAGTGCCTCAACTACAGAGTCTGCTCTACTGGAGTTCTCACTTACCTCATCTGGCTTGCTAAAGTACATGTGCAGTAACTGTGTATACCAGTCTCTCCTACTTCTCGAATCGAGCACGGTCATGTCCTCAGAAACCTCACGTAAGCTCCGTCTTCTCTATACTCAATGTCGAAGTAGTCATTTCCCCTCATGTTCTCTAGTACTACCACTGGGAGGTCTGCTCTATCGGGATCAATCTGCCCTAGATACTCAGCTAGTGTCATCTCGGTTCAGAGCTGTAGGAATTACTTATAGAGCTAGCGCTCAACGTCTGAGTGTGATGACTAGGCAAGGTCTCCTGAGCATGTGCCAGATACCAGCACTGTAGTGTGGAATACAGAGACACTTCTCGCTATCGCACACGATCTCTACTGCTGGGACAAAGATCTTGACTATAGCGCTTCCACATCTGAGTAGTGCTGTCTCGATCCTACATGCAATATACCTCCCACCTCTGAGCTTAACTGAGACTAGCACGTGTCTACTAGTGTATGTGCAGTTCTCAACTACGAGAAGACCTGGATAGGGAATACAGTCGATCTTGAGCTGACCTGGCTTGAGCACATAGCGATGTACAGGCTTTACAGTTACAGCACCTACACTATCATTGGTTATGCTGCTCGAGAGCTCACTAGTGTGGAGATCAGCAGCTTCATCAAGCTTAGATAAGCTGTATGGTGTATGTGTTGAGAGTAGCATGAATCCTCCAATTGAGATTGCCAGGACTGCAACTACGAGGAGTAGAGGACTATGCCTCATCTACTTGTCTACTCTGCGAGAAGTTTTTCACTGCTGCCTAGACTCCTGGAGATATGCCACAGTGCTTAACCCAGTAGTGAACTACAGCGTGGCCAAAGCCTAGCAGTGTTGCGTTACATAGTCTACACCTGTACACACTAGCAGTCTCGATCTTCTGCTTGTTTGATATCAGTAGGACTACTGGCACCTCGGCGACACCAATCTTCTCGAAGAGTTCTCTGAACCTCACATCATGTTTGGCAGCTTCACCAGCTGCCATGTGGTATGTGTGCTCCTCTAGGACAAGCTCACATGTCTCCGCAACTGTCACGTCATCTGGCTCGAGCCTGCGCCTCGCATATAGCTCGAGAACATATCTTGCTCTATACCCAATGACTGCTATGCCAGATACGCTCAAGACCTTGTAGCTGCCAGCACGATAACTCCTAACCCTGTACTTATGCAGGAAGACCTTTCTGCCAAGCTTATCCACAGCTGACTCGAGGTCCTCACTAATGAACTTGTCTAGGAGCTTCTCGTGTTCAAGCACTGCCTCCTCAAGCTTAGGCGAGACTGTCAGCACAACTACACATGCTGTCGGCACGTAGATGTCGTTATCTGAGAAGTCTTGCAGCGACATCAGCATCTCAGTCCCATCATCAAACCGGACTCTGATCTTGCTCGTCTCAACTCTCTTCGTCCTCCTGAGAGCACCCTTGGTAAGTACGTGCTTTAGGAAATCCTCGATCTTGTCTTTCCTGGTGTCAAACTTGAAGAACTTAAGCTCAAACATCTCGAGCTGCAGTAAGTCAGCACCTACGATTGTCGTGTCTCTGCTGAGGTAGAACATGGCTGTTACCCCTCTACACCTCCTTGTAGAAGACTACTACGATTGGCTCAAGCTTGTTTGTCCATGTTGGCAGCCATGCAATGTAGATCTTGCCGAAGTACCTTGGCTCATCACTTATCAGCCTCAGATACTCTCTGAACTCGTCCCAAGTAAGCTCATCGTAGCCATGCTCACGTAACACCTTGTTAACCTCTGTGAATAGGTCTGGCTTTGGCTCAGCATCTGGGAACAGTATGTTATACCTCGTGAAGACAGAGTCGCCAAGCCTCCCTACTAGTCTACGATAAGCCTCGAACAAGATCTTCACGAACTCGTCCAGACCTAGCTTGTAGACCATTCCAGATCCCAGGAGAAATACCGGACCAGACCTAATAAACCTTTCGCCTAGACCTCGACAAATGCTGTGTTGGAAGCGCATCTACTCAGGCACAGCCCATAACTCATCTCTAGTAGTCTTTCCTTTCAGGAATTCTACGTCTCCTCGAGGTAGTCTACATGCTATACTGACATGACTACCTCTCTGCACAAGCCTTTACGAATAGCCCCTCGTCATCTAGCTCGATCTCGATCTTGCAGTACCACATCTTGTACTCTGGGTCGAACTTGAAGCCCATCTGCCTGAGCATTGATACTACCTGACTGAACACGTGTCTTGGTAGTCTCCTCGTGAAGTCTACTCCTAGTGTCACTTTCATCCTCGCGTAGTAGCCAAATGTCATGTCTGTCACAACATCGACATCAGTCTTAGCTGCTATGTACGGCTTGAGTGTGCTGTGTACTTGCTTTACAGCCTTGCCTATCTCGTTGACCACAGTTTTAGCGATCTCCGCAACCTTACTCTTCAATACTTGTCTGAGCCTCTCCTCTGCCTTATCTCTAGCCTCTTTCAGAGCTGGCCACCTCCTGTAGATCTCATCTAGCACCTTCCTAGCGTTCTCATCTGCACGTTCACATCGCTCTAGACCTAGGCCAATTAGAGCAGCAGCAACTTCACTGGTCTTGCTGAGCTCAGCTAGCTTGTCTAGTACCCAGGTCTCACTTGAGAGTGCTAGAGACAGTAGTACTAGGAGGTCACTCGAGACATAGTATTCACGTGCAAGACTCTTCTTCTCTAGGTCTGTCAGCACCTCGAACATCTGCTTCTCGAGTAGGTCTGGTGCATACTCAAGCAGATCATCTGGATATGCGTGCAGGTATATGTGCTCGAGAAGCTCTCTCGAGATCTCAGACTCGTCAAACCTGTCGTCGACAAGGTATCTCACAGTCTTAATCCAGAGATGACTAGGCACGTTCTCCAGGACGTATGCCGGCACATCACCTATGACCTTGTACACAGTGAAGTAGACGTCATCATCTACGTCTACATGCATCAAGACCTTGGCTAGCCTGTAGTAATTCTTGTCACCTAGCTCATACCTAGTGAGTATATACTCACCCTCAATTCTAGCAATATCATCCCTCGTGATTATTCTCTTAGTGGCAAGTGTCATTGAGGTGATCCTCGAGAGTTCTCTCACAGCTGCGTTGACTAGCTTCTGAGCCTTCCCAGTGTGTGGTCTAACAAGAACATGTGCGATCCCAGCTAGTATGCCGAGCATGGCAACCTTCTCTTCAGGACTCTCGACCTGATCTAGTAGCCTCACAGCATCCTCGACAGAGAGATGTCTCAGTAGTACTACCTGGTCATGCTTATCCACAAGGTTAAACTTCTCGAGCAGCTCACGGACCTTCTGAGCAACAGCTATAGCAGACACCATACCCAGGAGAAATACCGGGCAGGAAATTAATAACCCTTTCTCTTGCGACTCACTGAGCTTCCCGGCGAAACTTCGCGGTAATTAGCCTAGCAGTAGATGGGAGAGATGAGACATCGACTCTGCTTCTGTTGCTTCTCGAGCACAACTGCTCTAGCTTTTATGCTGTGTAGTAGTTGCATTTCTGATGCGTGATTTGCTAACGCTACTATACATAACTACTAGGACTAGGCTAGAAGATTTGTTACGAGATGTAGCACAGGTACGAGGACTAGTAGAGCTGGAGACAGTACTGGACATCTTGAGGAAGAGGTGCATTAGTGAGAGAAGTACGCGATATGCACTACGTGACTTAGCTAAGCTAGGTGTGGTAGTGTTCACAGACAAGTTCCTGAGACCACACCTAGTGAGAAGACTCTGCTACGTCTACAGAGTATTCGTTGACCCACTCATGCTGAAGATGCTGAGTGAGAAGCCAGAGTTACTCCCATTCCTAGCACCAGTTGTCAATCCTGGCATGTACCAGCTAGTCAAGAAGCTAGCACTAGAGAAGAAGTGTACTGTGAAGCTTGACCACAACTCGGTTAGACTACCAAAGCTCTTGTCAGAGTTTAGCTCACACGTCATCGTGTGTAGAGGTCTCAAGATCAGGTTCTCTGTCACATACCTAAAGCAGATGAGTAATGACAAGGTTGATCTTCTGGTACCAGCAAGAATACTCTACTTGCTGACGAGGATTAGAAATAGCACACGAGTCAGACCAGAGATACTCGAGCTATCAGTAAAGCTACTAGGCTACACAACAGTTGCTGTACAGATACCTGACCTGGTCCAGAGACTAGTACAGGAGGCACCAGTAACGATGAGTAATGGTTTCCTAGTGGTTAGAGAAGACTACGAAGACTGGCTCAGAAGAGAGCTCATGAGATTAGCAAGAGAGTGAGAGCAGGCTTTTTACCCAGCCCAGCACCTCTATCGAGAGTCTGCATACTTATCCGCACTGTGAGGATTGGTCAGGACGAGGTAAAGATCTTCATCGAGACATTCCTGAGGTTTGGCTGGGGTAAGCCAGCAGTCTACCCGAGACTACCACGTGGACTAGGAGTGATAATACAGGTAGAGGATAGCATATTGAAAACTTGACGTATGAGGAGCTTGAGGTACTACTAGAGCTCTTCAGCTAAAAGCTTAGAAGCTTGCTGCATATAGACTAAACCTAGTGCTTAGGCTAAGACTAGCTAGGACATACTTGTTTACATCAGGAGTATTCACAGTACTCAGTGTTGGATATGGAGTCATCGGGATAGGACAGATACTTAGTAATAGTATTATTCCAGGACTCTGCTTCATAGCATCTGCAATCATATACGCCCTCCTAGCAGCTAAGTGTTACCGTAGGTACAACAAGATCATCGCGTTTGTGAGATATGAGCCATAGGGGTCTACTAGGCATAACGTAGATATTGCTGAGCTCTCTAGCCAGCTCTATCCCCGGGGTGTGAGCTAGAGATGTTCTCGTTTATGTACTGCTAGGCTCAGAGCTCTGCCAGAGCAAAATTTTTAGGGTTAGAGCCGGTGTTTCTACTGGGTATGCAGCCTAGGAGACTCGATAGGGTAAGACAAGCACTAGAGAGACTTCACCTCACAGGATCTAGCTATCTCTACGTTGAGTGTAGTGTCTATGCTTGGAAACTTCTCGGGATGCTATTCTCCTCGAGGAGTAGTGACTTAATCGTGTATAAGTCGCCTAGCATAGCAGCGTCATCCTCGATCGAGCTTTACGTAGTGGCTGCACATGTTGATGAGTCTGGTAGGCTTAAGGCAACTGTTCTGCCATCAGTAATGCTCGAGTCTGAGACTAGTGAAGATGAGGTCTTGAGGTGGTTAGACCTCTTCGAGAAGATTGCCTATGGCAAGTTCAAGTTGCATGTACGTCCACTGTCTGACCACGAGTTGCGCACAGTAAAGCTCGCGGAGAAGAAGCCAGAGGTTTCACAGGAGGAGATCGAGAGGCAGAGACGCCTTGTCGAGGAGTTTGCTCAGAGGTTTAGAGAGAGGCTTAGCCTTATCGAGCAAGAGTACGAGCAGCTGTCTAGAAAGCTAGAAGCACTACACCACGACATAGAGCTTATCATACGTGCATATGTTGGCAAGAGGAAGAAGCTCGAGTCCATACCAATATCACTAATCTGCAGTGCAGCTAATAAGTACGTCACTGGTATGATAGAGCAGAATGAGCCTCTCAAGGTAGCAGCAATCAGCTGGATTGCTCCCTACTTAGGATCACGTAATGCTAAGAAGCTACTTGAGCAATATGCAGCAAAGCTTAACCGACTGTGCGCAGAGTATAGAGACTTACTGAACAAGTCTAGCAGATATGAGGCTGTGAGGACATACCTGTCAGCACTAGAGGAGTTGCTGAGGCTAGATGGTGCAAGAGTACTCTACGTAACTGTTCCATCTGAGCTTGCTAGAGTACTAGAGGACTTGTCTATCAGCCTTGAGGAGCTACTGCCATGACAAGTGTCTTCTCCAGCTTTAAGACACGTGCTAGACCACAGAGAAACTTCTCGACACTGTCACGCCTGATGTAGCCAAGTGAGACTCTTGTCTTCCTCTCGACAATGAAGAAGTCTTCCTCTCTCACAAGACCAGCTTCTGTGCAAGCTCTCAGGAATACTGTCTTCAGCATCTCGTAGATACGGCCTCTCTTACCTCTGACGACTGAGCTATCTCTAATCTCGAATACGTCTGAGAGTCTCGCGCTAAGTAGACTGAAGTCTATCCTGAGTAGGCTACCCCTTGAATACCTGGTCTGCTCCTCCAGCAACTCTCTGAAGACTGTGTATATGCGTAGGCAAGCACCTCTATCCTCCTTGTCCAGAAGCTCTCTGAAGGTGTAGACAAAGGGCACAATCTCGACAAGTCTGTGATCTCTGAGCAGCATATTTATCACCAGTCGAGCTGCGTTATAGGGTATGTTCAAGTCTCTCTGAAGCATATACCTGGTGAAACTTCGGACATCCTGTGCATAGGTGTAGACTAGGTCTACTAGTCTAGACACAGCAAGTACTAGGTACTAGAGATTTATCAGCTACACGCCAGCTCTTCAAGACACATATCGACTATGTCCTCAGCTCTCAGCCTAGCTGCTAAGACAATGTGAAACTTTATGTCATTTTCCTTTACCTCAACCTTCACACTTGAGTGCTCGAGCATCTTATCTACCATGCACTCTGCAAATCTCCTCACAACATCCTCTCCAATCTTCACATCTGGGCAGACTTCGTGTAGTAGTCTCTGCATAGCCTCTACAAGTCTCTGAGCTGATTCTCGGAGAGTAACTGTGAAAGCTTGTGTGAATGCCTTCTCGAGAGCTTCTCTAGGATCAACTCCACGGTCCACGTATGCTCTGAGGTACTGTCTGAACCTCTCTGCTAGTGTCTGTGCAAATGGGTTATTCCTCTCAGGTGGTAGGATCTCGATCTCGAGCTTAGACTTTGTGCTTCTTCTCCTATGTTTAATCTCGAGTGCTGCAATCCTCATGCACTCTCTAGCTCTAGGTGGGAGACCTGCTACCACATCTAGTACTCTCCTTGTCACAGCTTTAAACCTAGACAAGAGCTTCTCACTGGTGCGGAGAAGAAATGTCGAGGCTGAGAAGCAGAGAGTAGATCTCGTACTCTGTGTTTTATCCAGACTGAAGAAGTGTAGTGTTGGTAGACTACATAAGGTACTCTACAGGATTGATCGTGAGCTTGCTAAGAAGTGTAGAAGAGAGATGTTGTTTATCTGGAAGTTCACAGAGTATGGACCACGTAGCAGAGACTTGGATGAGCTTATTCAGGAGCTTGCTAAGCAGGGAGTACTGAGGGTATATAGGTGGAGAGGTGTGCTATATGTAAAGGCTCATGACTTAGCTGAGCACATCATGCTCGACCAGACTGTTCTCGGTGTAGTAGATGCAGTACTCGCTACATGTTTTAGACAGGTTAGGCAATCTAGACCAGGTGGTCCAGCTGGACAAGGTCAGGATCTGGGTAACAGACAAGCTAATGGTAGTGTTAGAGAGTAATGGTGATCTAGGCATCGTGATCAGAGGAGAGCCACTAAGCCTGATAATCTGGCATTTAGCAAATGATGACAGGATTAGGCTATGTGCAAATCTCAGACTAGAGAGAGACTACATGAGCTGCCTAGACGAAGATGGAGAGCTTAGACAGAAGAGAATTGGCTACGAGAGATCACCTATAGGCACAGTCCTAGCAAGCATAGAGGATGAGAAGGTTGTCCCTAGAGATGACCAGGAGTACAGGGAGTACGTACAGGAGATAGCAGTGATTACACGTGAGCTACTGAAGTCTGACCTCAGCCCTGATCTGAGTAGACTTCCAGGTGGAGTAGCACAGCGTGTCGTAGAGGTGCTTGAGCGTGCTAGGAGACTCGTAGAGAGGATTAGTGTTGAGCATAGAGAAACTGATTTAAGTTAGCTAAGCGGTATTAATCTCCCTCAACATGGAGCTTCTACAGCTCAGAGGAGTCTTGACAAGGACAGAGCACGAGGTCTTACAGAGAGCATACACAGCTATCACAAGTAACATCATATCGTGTAGAGATATTGAGCGTGAGATAGTACTGGTGGAGGAGCTACTATACAGGATATCTGAGCCTGATCTGAGGGAAGTGCTCAGCAACTACTTAACACTGCTGAAGTGTGCTAAGCTGTGTAGATGTGTTGGACTAGTCGAGTAGTCCTTGTCCTAAAGCCCTCCTGTAATCTCCTCTAGCATGCTAGTAGTGTAGTCTACGTGGTATAGAGGCTGCAACACTGGTTACACGTTTAAGCACATGTCCTAACACTACTACGTGTCGCAGACCTGCATCGAGGATGTGTGTGAAAGGCTTGAGAGAGTATTCTGCATATGCCTACTTGTAGATCTAGGTGTACTCGTATTTGCTATAGCTGCAATAGCTGGTGTTAGTAAGCCACCTGTGATAATGACTGAGAGAGAGCTGGAGCTATTTGGGCTGAGAGCACTCAAGGTGCTAGCCGGCACAGCACTTGTCACAGTAGTGCTCAGATGTGTGATAGCTGGCTCGCTAGTCTACGGAGGCTACATCTTGTCTAGGTACAGAGCTGAGGACTATAGGCTACCTGGACTTCTAGGTCCAGGACTACTCACAGTAGGACTAGTCCTAAGTCTCATAGTGCAGTCAGCAGTCTACACGGCAGTCTCAGCCTCAAGGACAGTGCATGAGCTCGCCTCTAGACTAGTAGTACTGAGGATGCTGACTCTCGTCCACGTACTTGCACTGGTACTAGAGCTCGTGGGCATGTGCTTCATAGCATACACGATCTATAAGCTAGGCAGAGAGCTCGGTAGAGATAGCCTGAAGATTGGCTCTGTGCTACTTGGCTTATCCGTACTCCTCAGGATATTCGTACCAGCACTAGGACTAGTACTGGAGATTGCTGGGTGGACACTATGTTTAATAGGTGTACACAGAGGGTAAACCCTCCAGCACATCTAACAGAATGCTGAGGTCAACACACAGGTAGGAGGTCTGCAAGTAGTTGTATCTACAGAGAGTGCTCTATACGCCACATACTCTCGTATATTTCAGAGAGCTTGTCGACTGCGTCTCTAAGCTTGTCATATACCTCCTCCGGCATGTAACCACCACATGTCTGCAAGAGTCTACTCAGCATGTCTCTCACCTCGTCTAGTATCTGCTTAATCTCCAGTACAACACCTCTCAGAACTGCTCTCTCACCATCTAGGTCACGTGGCTTGATGTGAGCTGGGCTGCACAGACTACCACATAGTGGACAGCAGAGTGGGTGCTTTGTGCCAACTCTAGCAGCAACAACTTTACCACAGTTCCTGCAGTAGTATAGTGTCAGAGTCTTCTTCTCCTGTAGGAAAGCCGTCAGTGCTTGTGTGAAGCGGTCGTACTCCTCGACTTTCCTACCCTGAATCATAACGTACTTGCTGAGCTCCTCGATATTCTCCTCACGTAGACCTCTGATCAGGGCAGCTCTCAGAATAGCTGATCTTGATGTCTGGAGTCTCTGCGCTAACTTCTCCGCAGCTTCCAGTATCTCAGCTGGTAGGTGTAGGTTAACTGGCTTTAGCTTGTTAGTCGACATCCCTCGTCACATCTGTCTCCACTGTCCACTATATCCCCTCAGCTCAGCTGCAAGCTTCTTAAGTCTCATCTGTGCTATGCGGCAGCCCTTCTCGAGTACTAGAACTGGTGAGAATGGGTGCATAGGCATTAGCGCTACGTAGAGGTGACCTTCAAACCCAACATCAATATTGGTTATCTTGCCAAGCCAGCCACATCTGTGAAATGATGATCTGAACTGTGCTTCTTCAGGCAGAACATCACGTGGAATACTGACGTACTGTAGCTTCAGCAAGTAGACATGCTCTGGCATTAGTGCCCAGCCCTGGAAAACTCTCTTAACCTCAATCTCAAGTCTAAAGCTTCTGGGCAAGTCTCCTTCCATATCCTCAACCTCCACTACTGCTCTCCTCTCAGATCTGAGCTGCTCTATCAGCTCTTCTACATCTGGCCTAAGCTCAAGGTCACTATATTGCGACCTGTAGATGCCTACTCTCCACAGTATTGCATCGAGCATAATGCGTGGATATGCATTAGGTGGTCTCCAGTCTAGGACTAGGAAGGCAGTGTCTAACCTCTTGCCGTTGTTGTCTACACGTACACTAACCTCAGCTATGTCGACTAGTGGAACTTCCTCAATCTCTGGTGTCACAGTTCTGTCAATTAGGACTGCAGCATAGTCAACACTTGCCTCTGCAGTAGACTTGAGGACATAGACTGACTCTAGCTTAAGCTCAACAGCAGAGTCCTCAGTCCACTTCCTATACTGCTTCTCATCTAAGTCTCTCACGATGCTTCTAGCTGTGTCGAAGTCTGGGATTAGCAGACCTAGAACTGGAATGACTAGTGCTTGTGTTGACACTTGTACCACCTTTACATCTTCTAAAAAGGTTTACTCAGTGATGTAGACTGTGGAACATAGACACAGCGTGAAGCTGATTAGTCATGCCTTCACGACTAGTGTAGATGGAGACTACCTCATCCCAGCCACTGAGGCGAATACTCTTCGTCTCGGATGTGCATGCTGAGGAAGATGAGCAGAACTTGAGAGAGCTCGTCAACTTGCTGGATAAGCTAGACCCAGACATGCTCATTCTAGGTGGTGATATTGGTAGGCTAGAACACCTACTCTACCTGCTAGAGATCTGGCACAGGAGAAGTCCCGTCAAGCCACTCCTCTACATACTCGGGAACAACGATGACTATGACTTCACGGCAGGTCCATGGCTAACAGTGAGTGTACACATGCTTGATCTAGGACCGCACTGCCACCTCACGAAGTCTCTCCTCGGATACAACCTAGTGGCATGTGGCATATCCAGGAATATTGGGCTTAAGCAAAGTCCAAGAAGAAGCACACCTGATGAGTACTTGAGCAAGGCTAGATCACTAGGCGAGATGATCAGTAGTATTAGGAGGAGTATCAGTCCAGCACTAGTCCTACTCGTGATACATGAGGTCCCGACTGAGATATGTGAGATTGCTGTTAAGCAAGGTGTTATAAGAAGCTTCAACAAGAAGATATCAGAGACTGTGTCGAAGGCGATAGAGATAATCGATCCAGACCTAGTGCTACATGGTCACCTACATGCAGAGCTTCTACACGCTGTCAGAGGTAGAACACATATTGTCTGCACTGCATGGTCACCACACAGAGCATTTGTACTGCTAGAGCTTGAGAAGAGCTTCATGAAGGTTAAGCCTTCTGTCTACAGAGAAGGCGAGGTGAAGATACTCGAGGAGTTCGTGATTAAACCTAGAGAGATCTGAGTATGTAGAGTGCAACCTTCTCAGCACTTATCGTCGGTGCGAGATAGCTCATCTCTAGCGTAGCCTCATCCTTCATCAGCACAAGCTTGACATCTAGGCTTAGTGGTCCAATCGTTGCTGAGCCGATGTCAAGCACTATCATGAAGTCTGAAGCTGCTGTGAAGACACTCTTGGTAAACCTCCTCATGTACTTCTTGAGTAGCTTAACGAAGAGCTCCTCTGTGATCACAGTCTCGTAGCAGTCTTGATTCGCTGTATTGAAGACTCTAAGCTTGTACTTCACGTTCTACACCTCTGACTAGACAATTTTTCAGCACTATCGATGACCATGCGAAGCTCTAGCTAGAGATACACTCATGCTTAAGAATAACCTCGACTGGGCCGCCGAACAGCTCTTCTAGCACAGCTGCAAATGTCCTACCTATCTTCTCGACGTCGTCTCGAAAGACATCACATCTGTGTTTGATCTCCTCGACTACTCTCTCAACCTCTCTGTACACCTCTAAGAGCTCTCTGCTCTCCTCGTGCCTACCAGGTATAAACTCGAGTGTGACTACTGTGCCATCATCGAGCTCGAGCTCGACTGGTGTTAGCTTCAGCACTCTCCTTATCGGCACTACTAAGCCAAATGTTCTCTTGATAGTCCAGACAAGCTTCTCAACCTTCTCGACAAGATCTCTGTACAGGTCACCAAGCTTCCTCGGATCTACAATTGTCCTAGCTATTGTGAGGAGCGATAGTCTGTTCTCTGACAAGTTGTGCTCCTTCGATATCAAGCCTATAGAGGCAACATCAGCACATCTAGCCATTATGTACAGCTCAATCTTATCGTATGGTGTAGGCTTGCTCGATCTCAGCCTAGTCTCTATCTCTTGCTTCAGCCTAGCTAGCCTCCACGTGCTAGGATCAACTAGCCTCTCTGGTAGTCTAAGTGACCACGCTCCCTTTCTGAGACAAATCTCCATTCCGTAGGGCATTACCTCCATGTCTGACATGTTTACGCAGACTGTGCTCAGTCTCTGTAGTAATTTCTCGGTGACTTCTCTGTGAAGCTTCTCGAGATCTATCTTAGCTGCCGCCTCCTGAACATCATGCTCACTTGCAAATACAGTTGCTGTTATGTGGCAGTATAGCTCTATCTTAGGTTCAAGTGTGACTACTCTTAGTCCAGGTGTTAATATGACGAGTCCTCTTGGCATACCTGCTGGTATAGCTCTACGGTGATTAAAAGCTAGAACATGTCTACTCTAAGCTCGAACTCTGTGTTGAATAGTGAAGACAGCTCCTCTGCTATGACCTTGCCGAAATTCTCGACAAGATCCTCATATGTGCTTGTGTACTGGCTAAGCTCATCGATTAGGCTCCAGTACTCCTCGACTAGCTTCCTAAGCTTCTCACTCTGAGCATACACACGTACTCTCTGCCCAGTCCTGCCAAGCTCGATCTCGAGCTCGATAGGCTCCAGCCAGTCCTCGAGGCTGAGCTGTGGAATAGCAGTGATCCTGAGCTCACCACTGATGCCAAGTAGCTCCTTTGCTGCTGCTAAGATCTCCTGCTTAACACTCTGTATCTTCAGTAGATGCTGCTCTACAAGTCCTCTCGGCTCAACAGTCTTCTCCACAGTAATGCTGATGACTACTTTAGACCACACAGCTGATGCCTCTATGAGACACGCTGGCACACCTCTGCTAACTAGTCTCCACCAGAGGTGAATCTTCACTGCGCACTCCCTATTTGACAGAACCTCATCTATATACTCTAGTGCTGAGAGTAGTGATGCTTTTGCACGTGCCATATCAGACAGCATGTAGTATGGGAGGAATATCACGCCATCAGGAAGAGTTAGCTTAATCTGTGTCTCACCATGCATATCAGTGATAGCAACACTTGCAATCTCCTTTACAGCAAGTCCAGCTTCTTGCATCAAGCTAGACTTAAAATCTTCAGCAAGCTTACACCACATCTCCTCAACCTCTGCTGCTCTATAGCTAATCTCTGGTAGTGGTAGCCTTGTCGCTACTCTATAGTCAACACTTAGGATAAGCTTGTCACGTATCAACATTAGTGTTGGCCTTACGTGGATAACCTCCACGTCTACATGAGATGTCAGCCGAGTAAAAGAGATGTCGCGCCAGACCAGAGCTCTCGGCTAGCTTACTCTACACACCTAGTTGTTTCCATGTACGAGTGAGGCTAGATGGAAGTCTTTATAAGACTGAGCCCGGTATTTTTACTGGGTGTAAGCAGTCATGACAGCAGTTACAGCATTACTTGCACAGCTAGTGCCAGAGGTCCCAGAGCCAGTACTCAGAGAGTTTACTAGGAGGCTAGTCGAGAAGGCCTCTAGTATAGACCTAGACGATAAGCTATACAGCGAGTTTAGCATTGTTAGACTTGGCTTCGATCTCGCACAGATTGTGGCAGAGCTATGTCTAGAAGGTAGGCTGCCTAGAAGAATGTGTAGTGTTAGGAAGCTAGGAGATCTACTTCACGTATTTGCTGATATCGACCCAGAGACTGGGCCGAGAGCAGCACTCGAGCTACTTATCACAGGTAGGAGCGAGATTGAGAAGCTTGTTGATACTCTAGTTGGTCTCTACAGATCTGGTGTTGAGAGAGGACTGGAGAAGGCGAGAAAGAAGATTGAGTATGCTGAGATCGAGAAGATTATCTCTGGCAAGCTCAAGACATTTGACGAGGTCTGGAGGGTAATCAAGGAGAAGTCATACGACTTCAAGCTGAAGCTTGCAAGAGCTGTAGTACGTGAAGCTCTCAAGCTACACAGGAAGTGGAATGGTAACTCATCTATTATCGTGTTCTGGAGTGGTGGCAAGAGTAGCACAGCTGTGCTAGCTCTAGTTGCAGAGATGCTTGATCCAGACGAGTTTACCGTTGTGTACAATTATACCTGGCTAGACCCACCATGTCACCTAGAGTACATGAGGCGTGTTGCGAAGCAGCTAGGGATTAAACACTTCTACGTGACGATACCTCGTGTAACACCACTTGTGCTCTTCATGTTGTTTGGCTTTCCGAAGCCTGGAAGAAGTGGTTACAGAGAGCCTATCTGCAGCCTCGTCCTGAAGAAGTATGCTGCTATCTACGCTATCCTGAAGCTTAACGCCAGAACAGTCTTCACAGGTGAGCAAGCAGTTGAGTCTGAGGCTAGGATGCGTGCAATTACCAAGAGTGGGCTCATCAGACAGACGAATAAGTACGGTGGTGAGAGTCTTGGCAGAACAATAATCAAGGCGCTTCCAGTTGGCTACTGGACTAGGAGGGATGTCGAGAAGTACTTGCAGGAGAGAGGTATTGAGGAGTCTCCAGTATACAGAATTCTGAGAAGTGGAAGACAGTGCTGTCTCCTCTGCACAAACTTTGTTAACTGGAGAGAAGTCATCGAGAATGCTGCACAGATGCTAGGAAAGCCAACACTAGCTCGAACACTAGAGCTACTCATCGAGAACTGGGGCTGGCAGAGAGTGAATAGCATAAGCCTAGCCGAGCTAGCTGAGAAGCTCAGGATTACACGTGGTGTTACTGGGAGAAGGCTAAGCGTCGAGGAGAAGCTCAGGATACTAGACGAGCTCTTCGTAATCAAGAAGGCTGAGATCTAGAATCTCTAAGCTTTTAACACAGCTGCTCTACCTCTAACATGCATGGTATTTACAATTGAGCTTGGTAGTCCACCTAGGAGAGAACATGCATGTATCTTCTGTAGTAGCTACGGAGACGATACGCATCTCTACGTCTTCCCTCTAGACCATCAGGACTCGTGGAAGTACCTTGCTAAGAAGGTTATCGAGAGTGGTGCTAGAGAGGTGGAGATACAGGCAAGATTTGAGGCACTTGACCCACTTGAGGCACCTCGCATACGCGATGTGATAATCTACTTTCTACAGCATGACGTGAAGGTTAAGCTATTCACGAACTTGCTCTGGGATCTCGACCATGTTCAGCGATTTGTAATGCAGATTATCGATGCTGTTGGACCTAGCGTGATCTACGAGGAGAAGTTCCAGATACACACTTCTCTACATGGTGCTGACCCAGTAGTGCTCTCTGAGATCTGGCAGTGTAGTCTTCGTGAAGCATGGTACCTACTTGGACTACTACTACGTAACATTGCCTGGCTTACTGGTGCTGGCTTCTACGTAGGTATACACTTCGTTGTGACGAGGATTAACTACCATGAAGTATTCAGGGTCTACTGGCTAGCACTTGTGCTAGGAGCGAGAATGGTCAGCTTTCTGAGGCTAGTACCACATGGCCTAGCAGTCAGCAACTGGCTTAAGATTGCGATGACTTGGGAGAACTGGATCGACTTCTACCAGAAGGTGCTCAGACTACTTAGACTAGTTACAGGTGTGATGATCGGTGACTCAACTAGGCTAGGCGACATCATGATCGCCCTCAGGAAGATTGGTGAGCTACTGACATTGCTTAGTATAAGATTTCCTGCAGATAGCAGACTAGTTGACATAACGAATATCGATGATTATCCTGTGCCGAGATTTGGCTGTCCAATAAACTGGTTCTTCAAGATTGAGCACATGTTGAGAGAGGTTGGTGATGACGATGTGCTGAGGCTAATGTACAGATGGAGAATACTGCCACCACCAAGGTGTAGTGCTATCCTGGGCACTTCTGCAGCTATTGACTCAGGTGGGTACTACCCATGTGTAGCATTCAAGCACATTGTCAGATGTAGAGATCTGCAGGAACTCAGGAGGTATAGAGAGAGCTTGTTCAGGAAGTGGATGCCAGTACTGAGAGAGTACTGCCACAGGTGTAGGTACTGGACTCTATGTGTTGGCAAGTGTTGGGCTCAGAAAGCACTAATGTCCTGGGATAGAGATGAGCTGTGTAGACTATTCGACAAGTATGGAGCTGAAATCGTGTTGAGAAGCTTCAATGAGCATCTCAGAGGAGAAGTAGAGAAGATACTGCTGAGGAGGTAGTATCTACGACTCCTCGAGCTCAATACCTAGTCTTGCAGCACCTAGCATATCCTGCACAAACTTCTCGACTATGAGCTCCTTAACATGTCTAGCAGGAGTACTAGCTGATGGTACTAGACTATACCTAACTTTACGTCTCCCACCACGTACTTCCTCATGCCTAAGCTTTAGGACAAATGGCTTCTCTGATACTAGGACCAGATCCTGCTTCATCAAGGAGTTCTGCTCAGTGCTAGACTTCTCAGAGAGTCTCAGAACGAGCACGTCACCAACAATAGTGTAGTGCAACTCCAGGACATCACCAAGCTTGTAGCTATGCCAGGCTACGTCACGTGGAAACTTCAGGATTGCTCTACACAGCTTAGACCTCATGAAGACCACGATGTTGTCGACCACTACCTCGACGAGATTACGTAGAAGTGACAGTGCAAGCTTGAAGAGGTCTTTAGCGTGGACCTCAACTGCACCTAGCCTGAGAAGCTGCCTCAGTAGTGAAAATGCTAGCATTCTCGCAGATGACATGAGTAGTCTTGTACGAAGAGTGTCATCGAAGAGAATCGAGTCTACTGTGGTTCTATTATCTACTGAGACTCTGCACATGAATAGTGAGCAGCCCTCACCTTCTTCACGAGAGCTGAATATCTTATCTAGTAGCACACTAGAGGACACAAGCTCTACAACCTATGTGAACTTTAAAGCAGTGTGTCCTCTAGACAACCTCTCAATGTCGAGGAAGTAAGTAAAAGTATTATGCGTGAATTAGCCACTTCTCAGAAATTAACACTAGCTCTAGAGTACGTAGCTATGCAGAGTCTACTAGACATGTATGTTGACTTGGAGGAAGAGATTAGAGAGAGGGTGAGGAGAGCTCTCATGAGAGACTGCCTTGTCCTAGTGTATAGTGGTGATGCTGCTAGGAGGATCGTAGATAGTGAGACTGCTGTGCATGTAGTCCTGGAGGTTAACATAAATGAGGATGTTGCAAGTCTCCTCGCACTATGCAGTAGCTATGACATAGATGTTATCGAGCTGGTAGCTCGTGACTTGAGGCTAATACTCGCTAGAGCAAGTCTCTGAGCATATATCTCCTCTCTTCACTACTTCGACTATTGCACAGATGCAGTACTCATCGCATATACAGTGGATGAGAGCATTTCCACACATGTAGGTTATCCTCTCTGGCACGTCTACGGCATACAGTAAATATCGTTTAGCCTCCCTAGCTACAACACAGGGTATTAGAGCAATACATATGTGAGCGTTATGTCAGGTAGGCAAAGTTTATAAATCTGAGCCCGGTATTTTCCCTGGGATGAAGTCTGTTGTAAAGCAGCTCCTATCTGATGCAGTCAAGTATGCTCAGAAGCTAGCTGAGACTCTGAGCAAGATTGCTAAGTATTGGCCAGATATCAAGAAGGCTATCGAATCTGATCAGGAGATTGCAAAGCTGTGGAGGGCTCTCGGTGAAGTAATGATTCACAGTGTTGCTCCGAGAGCAGCCATGTTTTCTGAGCAGAAGCTTGAGCTGTGCACAGCTGAGAGTCCACAAGTAGCACCTACAGAGGAGCTTCTAAACAGGATTATCAAGCACCTAGAGTATGTTGAGTACCTTGCTGAGCAAGTCAGAGCAGATGAGGTGAGCAGAGATTACGACAGGTACTGTGAGCTCCTAGGTGAACTTGGCACACGTGTAGAGAACATTCTTATTAGGCTACTGCCACTTCTACCTGACATAACCAGAGCTATTATCATAAGCGAGGTTGTCAAGAAGATTGTCGATGAGCAGCCACATGTCCACGAGGTCTACATAACGTACATTAGCTACGAGGATGAGATGTTTGAGAAGCCTAGAACAGCAGCTATCATGGTAGTACGTGAGCATGCTGAGGGCATAATAGCATACGGCTACAAGACAGATCCAGCACAAGCACTACAGATCGCGCAGATGTTAGAAGATGTAATAGAGCAGCAGACAAAACATGAAGCATCAGTAATAGACGTGGAGTGAGAAGCTAAGATGTATAAAACTACAGAGCCTGATGTAGCCTCGAGGCAGAGCTAGTTACAAGAGGGCCAGAAGCTTGCTTATAGTACTCAGAGAGCTCAGAGACTTCATCGAGTATGCTGCCTGCTACTTGGAGAAGCGTCATTGTGGTATCGACTTTGCGGCTCCTACAGACAAGCAAATGCTACGCGATACTTAGCCTCGAAGCCTACTCTCAGGAACTACGTGGTCCGCTGTAGCGAGATCTCGTAAAGTTTATAAGTCTGGGCCCGGTATTTTTCCTGGGATGACCTGGTACGTACTCAGAACTTCCTCTGGCAAGAAGTATCTCCTATACCTACCAGTAGACAGTCTCGAGTCTCTAGCTAGGGAGGCAGCTGCAGCGCAGGATGTGCTCACGATTACGCTTACTACACTTCCAGTGCCGAGATCCTATCTGACTGAGCTCTCGATCACGGTGAGTGACGAGGAGAAGATGCCGCCAATGTGGCATCTCAGAGACTACAGGGTTGAGACTTGTCCACTGTGTGGAGCTAAGGGTGCACTGCTGATGTTCAAGTTTGAGTCACCTGTACACGAGCTAGTCTTTGCGCAGTACTGCTTGAGCTGTAGGAGAGGTAGGATGATCAGGCTTAGACCACTAGCAGGATTTGTGCCGACGATAGAGGAGTTCACATGGCCAATAGAGGACTTCGAGCTGTCTGAGCTGAGGCTTGAGGACCTAGACCCACTAGCATATAGGCTAGCATATGGCAAGTTCATCAGCAAGAAGCTGATCAGAGAGCTGATAGAGACTCTAACTCTAGAGCAGAAGATCTACATTGCGAAGAAGATAATCAGGATTGCTGTCGAGACAGCTGAGACCTACAATGGGAATGGCGGCGACTGGAAGATTGCTGTTGCGTACTCGGGAGGTATAAGCAGCACAGTACTGCTACACCTAGTACTCGAGGAGCTGAGAGATAAGAGAGACAGGGTGATCGCCGTCTTCGAGAACACTGGCCTGGAGTACCCAGAGCAGGAGGAGTATGTTCTGAGGGTATGCAAGATACTTGAGGTCCCAGTTGCAATTGTGCGCTGCAAAATCTCACCACTTGACCTATGGGAGATCTTTGGCATACCAGACAGGAATAATATCGGTGAGAAGGGTGAGTATGACCCAGTCTGCAGAGTTGTCTTGAAGAAGCTTGCTGCATACTACGCATACAAGAAGCTCAACGTCAAGGTCTTCTTCACTGGTGTTCAAGCAGAGGAGAGCTATGCAAGACTCGACATGGCTGATAGGATGGGCCTCGTCTCGGCAATCTGGAGTTTTGCAGGTATTAAGCTGCAGAGACCATTCATAACAGCACTGCCACTAGCCCTATTCAAACGCGATGAGCTGAAGACATACCTGCTGATGCACAGGATACCAGTATCACCGATATACGACAAGTACAAGGTTGAGAGGCAGGGCTGTGCAATCTGTCCATGTGCCGAGAACTTGAAGGAGAGACTAGAGGTCTATAGAAAGATCCTGGGCGAGGACCAATTCCAGAGATTCCTCAAGTTACTGGAGAACGGCAAGAAACAGCCAAAGCTCAAGACACCCGAGCTGATAAAGCTAGTAAAGAACAAGCTAGGCTTGAAGAAACTAGATGACCTTTACACAATCGAGATAGTGTATCCAGATGGGAGAAGAGAGGTGCTAGCCTAAGCACACTACTTGACTCCAGTGATTACCTTGTGTATTACTCTGCATGCTACTAAGAGTTGTTCTACCTGTGGTATTCGCGCCTTAACCTCATCACTACTGAGCTTCGCCTCGTGGAATCCAAGTATGTGGAGTACAAGTGCTGTGTCCCAGCCAGTCCTGATGTCCTCTCCTAAGATCTGACCTAGCCTATGAGCAGCTCTAGTAAGTTCATCTAGCTTCCACGTACCTCTCTCTTCAACATGACTAATTATCCGCCTAAGCTTCTCATCCTGCTCAGAGTAGAATAGTGCTAGTGCCTTTACACACTCCTCAGCTGCTTTGTATAGCTTCTCACTTGCTTGGACAGGGTCTCTGTCAACTAATTCTCTACCCTCCTCAAACATCTTCAGAGAGAGCTCCAGATGTCTAGTCACCCCAGCAAGGTCCACGTACTAGCAGACTACAACCATGTTAAAAATTTCCTAGCTCAAGAGCTAACTAGCTTTACATTACTTGTCCTGAGTAGACTAGATATTGCTTAATCCAGATAGGAGAGATGGAGAAGTAGTTGTGAGGTTTCGACTTCTAGTAGGTCATTACCTAGACTCGACTACCTGGAGTACTGGCCTCGTGATCACGATCTTCAACTTGACGGTAGCTGTTCTGCTGCTCTTCTTCACGTTGTAGTCAGTTACTATCGTTGCTGTTCCACGTACTTTGTAGACACCAGCATAAATCCTGTCAGGTAGTGTACACGTGCACGAGGCTGGCCTACAAGTTATCCTCAGCTGTACTATGTGTGTCTTCTTCACGTAGACTGGCGTTACATTGCAGAACTTTCCTGGAACTCTCACAATAGTGTTGTCGTACTTGTACACTGAGCCACACCAGATGACCTTGCCATCTTTCTCGAGGACTAGGTTGAATAGTGCTAGCTTGACTAGACTGTCCTTCTCAATATCAAAGCTGCTCAGTATTAAGCCAAGACTACCAACACCAGTTATGTTAAGTGTTGTCTCGTACGTCTCAGTCACGATATCACCAGATCTTGCACTCACCTCTATTGCAACTTCCTTCACCTTCACGACTACTGGCTCAACAGTACCTGTGATTGATGCTAGGACATGTACGATGTATGGTCCAGCTGCAGCTACAATACCTGCTATTACTGCTAGGATAGCTGCAGCTACTATCGTCACAAGCCTTCTGCTCTCTAACACGTGCACATAGAGGCTATACTATGCGTACTTTAAAGTGATACTATAGGTGTAGAGGTGTGATACTACAGGCAGAGAGTGATCTTGCCTTTAGACCAGACACAGTCAGAGAGCTTCTTCACGTCAGCAATCTTCAACTTCTCAACTAGCTCACTATTCATCAGGATGACTGTCCCCTTCCTAGTCTTGAAGCAGTAAGTGCTCACATCCTCGTCATCTGAGCACATTATCTCGAGCAGTATTGAGCTGAATGATGGCCACGTCACAGAGAAGTTACGTATGTTATCTCTACACCACTCGAAGACCTGCCTAGCTCTAATGCGGACCTTGCTGCCTAGCACTCTAGCTCTCTCCTCTCTGAGAAACTTCTGTAAGCAGTCTAGAATCTCAGCAAGCATCTAGGCTAGAGGCTACACCCTGCTTAAAACATGTAGCATCTCCTCCATGGACAACTCTAGGTGAGGCTGTAGCTTGAGAGATAAAGATTACTTAGATTCTCCGGCAACCTCAATCTCAAACTTCTTAATAGTGATCTTCCCTGTTCTCAGATCAGCCAGAGGGCTTAGACAGCATGGACATCTGTAGCCATACTTCTTCAACACATCGACAATGCTCTTCAGCTCCTTGCCCTCGTACAGCACGAATCCACAGCTAGAGCAGATTATCTTGAGAGGCATGACTACCCTCTCTGTCCAGCTAGCACACCAGCTCTACGCTGCTCACCTCTCTCACGTATTATTAAGTCTCTTATCGCAGCTCTGATAGCCTCTGACCTACTTGAGAATACTCCCTCACGCACAAGCTCATCGAGCTCGTCAAGCATCTGCTTAGGTATGCGAAAGCTCACTAGGACTAGCCTCTCATCCTTGTCTGAAGATGTAGACGACTTGTTACTGCTACTGCTCATCACTCAGCTTGTATTGCAGCTGTATATATCCATTACTGTAGACTCTGCTACATGTTTTAAATCATGTAGTCTACACCTACGACATGATCTGGAGTGGTAAGCTTAGAGTACTTGGCTGGCTGACAGAGCCAGAGCTGACGTTCACGGTAGCTACTGTAGCTGGAGTGCTAACACTAGTATTGCTACTACGTGTACTAGCTCTGCCACTGGCTGTGAGTACTGCTGGTGCTAGCATAGTAGCACTTGCTGTAATAGTAGCGCTGTCCCTGATTAGACACAGAGTAGTGATGCATCTCTACGAGAAGCTAGACCTAAGCATAGCTGCTGTAGGCTACCTAGCTGAGAAGATGCCAGAGTTCCTAGACATGCCAGTAGACGAGCAGAAGAGACTTGTGGTAGAGGCAATGGACATGCTTGCAGGAAAGCTGATGAGAGATAGTCTAAGCCTAGAAGACTACGAGAGGTATCTGGAGAGAGGAAGAGAGATACTCAGACTATACACAGTGAGCTCAGGAGAGAGACAGAGAGAGGTTGAGAAGACTGTTTGAGGAGGGGAGAGAAAGAGAGAGCTTTCCTGCTAGACGAACTCTGTCTCTCTTACCTCTGCTCTCCTCCTAGCTGCTCTCACGAGCACTGTTATCAGCAGTACTGCAAATATCAGTGCTAGGAGTATAACCAGTGCTAGTGCAGCCATGAATGCTAGTGCTACTGCTCTGCTAGAAACCTTCATGTACACTGTCGCATTGTTGTCCTCGAGGTACACGTCTGGACCCCATAGAGTCACATTGAAGATGTATGTTACCTCTGGCTGCGAGATCTTTATGAATGGCAGTATCGGTATTGGCGTGAACTTCGGGTTCTCAGGTAGTGTAAATGTCAGAGCCACTGTGTAATCTGTCGTTGTCTGGTTTAGCTTAACAGGCAGCTCGACATAGGTGCCGTTGCCACTCACTATGACGAGCACTGTGTCGTTATGCAGATTAGTCTTGAAGTGAACTACGAAGGTCACCTTCTGCTTCTCGACAGCTCTCGTTGGTGCTCTCACACTCACCATCTTTATCTCCTCTGCAACATCGATGAGCTCTGCAGCCCAGTTGTTCAGCTCTACAGCATCAAGTGGGCTAGCAATAGTCACGTTTACCAGCAGCTTTCTAGTCCACGGCACCACGACTGTGAAGTTAACCCACGTCGACGTGGTGTTCCTCATGACCTTGTGCACCCAAGCTGGCTTAACGTGCTTCACAAACTTCATCTTCCATGGCACATACTTGCCAACATGTACGCTAACGTTTACAGGTATCTCAGGCAGCCTAGCTGTAGACACTACGTGGACAGCAACCTTGACCACGTCTTCAGGCAGTATGAATGGTGGCTTCTTGAGGTGAAGTGGCACTACATAGATGTAGACTGCTAGGTCTATCAGTGGTCTCAGACACACGATGTTGCTCCACAGCTCATTGTTTGCCGTGTTCGTGTCATTCTCATACTCCACGATGACTGCGTGCAGCCTGACATAGGTCTTCTTCAGGACACGCACAGTGAAGAAGTCTCTGTCAACCGTTATGCCTCTCTTAACAGTGTAGGTCTTGTACCACGTCTTCAGCAGTCTTGCTGGCGTTCCGTTTGGGTAGACCTCCCACAGCTCAAACCTCACCTTTATCCTCTGCCTAGTGTTGCTCCAGATTTCAATGTAGTACATGTGTGGTACAGACTTGTTTAGCCACAAGCCAACACCTCTGTGAGCCCAGATCACAAGTCTCATGAGCATGACCTCTGGCAAGAACCATGGGCTCAGCCACGGCGTCCTGACAACTATCCACAGCCCAGCAGTCACCTTCGTGTCGTTTATCCACTTCTCGAACGTCTCATTCCTCCACACAGCAAGCACTCTTATGTCGAGCTCTGTGCTGTTTGGCACGTAGATCAGCGCTATTCCACGTCCATCAGTCGTCATGTTTAGAAGCAGCACACCTGACGTGCTATTGTAGAACTCTACTACTGCGCCCTGGAATGGCGCACCATCTCTGAACAGCACCTGGACCACGACTGGCACGTACGTGATGTTATCACATATTATCGTTGGCAGCAGCGTGTTGTTTCCTGTATAGCCAACTACTCTGCACACCTCAGGTATCATTGGGACGTGGACAATCGTCAAGTTCCTAGCAACGTAGATCTCTAGGTCACGATAAGCCATCTTGTAGCCAGTCTTGTACACGTCTACGCCATAGTAGTGATACTTCATCACGTAGAATGCTGCCCAGCCAGTCGCATTAGTCACGTTGTGTAGCCTCTCTGCTAGGAAGTACGCAGTCACGTAGACATCTGCTCCTGGTATCGGCGTCCTGTTAACAGCATCGAAGACGTGTACTGCAAGTGTAGCATTTAGATGTGGTGGAACAGCCTTCTTGCCATATGCAGGCACGATGAACTTGATCACAATGTCGTTAACTACTAGCGTGTTGTTCTTCCACTCCTCGTAGACATACGTTGCGTTTACTCTTGCTCTCACGTAGACGTTTATCACTGTTCCATTCGGCACAACAATTATGAACTGGCCACGACTGTTCGTGCTGCCCTCAGCAATCTTCCTGCCAGATGTCGCATTCCAGATCTCGACATGTGCTCCTGTATATGGCACACCGTTCTTGTAGTAGACTAGCACTGTGACCTTCCAGAACTGTGGTCTCACTGGTCCTCTTGCCAGTGGGTAGTTCAGTATGAATAGCCTCTTGTCGACGTGGATATCGTAGTATCTCCTAGCTACGTAGCCTGGTGGTGGAATAGCAGACACTCTGTAGTTCTTGCAGACCTCTACCCTGAATGTTGCCCATCCAGTTGCATTTGTCTTTGCCTCTAGAGTCTCCCCAGTCTCTAGGTCTACAACCCTGACAGTGACTCCACTCAGTGGCTTAGCAGTGACGACATCGTAGACGTAGACTGCTAGTGTTGCGTTCACTCCAGGTGGTGGTGGAACTGGTGAGATCAGCGGCAACGTGAATATCACTGTTATGTCTCTGTCTACGACTAGTCCAGCTCTCTTGAACCTGTAGGTCTTACCACCTACAGTTGCCTCTCCATATATGTCTATGACTGTTCCAGCTCTCACAGCACACATGAACTGTCCTAGACCATTAGTGTGGCCCTCACACAGCAGCTCTCCTGTGCCGTGCACACGGATCTCAACGTGCATACACGTGTATGGTCTGCCATCCTCATACCTCGCCAAGACAGTGACTAGGTAGTGTCCTACTGGAACAGGCACTGGCGTTGGCGTCACACCTGCTCTGTAGAGTGGTAGGTTTAGTACGAAGACGTACTGGTCTACCAGCGCCTCCTCACAGTTCTCCCTGTATCCAGGAGCAACAGCACATACTCTGTACCTCATGCCGAAGTACACTGTGAACTCTGCTGTCCCGTTTGGACCAGTCACGGCCTTGCCAACAAGCTGCATTGCTGGTAGCTTGTACACTGTGACTTCAGCACCTGAGATTGGCCTACCAGTCGACGCATCGTATACTCTCACGATCAGCGTTGCTCTTCCCTTGTAGTATGGCACTGGGAACGTGCAGTTGTTAGCAGCCATGTCATTAGCCTTTATGTAATCGTGCTCTGCAGACACGATCTTAGCCCATGCATACAGTATGACGTTGAATGTAGCGTTCTTGCCAGCTAGCTGCAGTGGCTTGTAGATTGCCTCTAGGTACTTGCCAATCGGGATTGTTATCAAGTTCTCGCCAGTCTTGACCTCGATCTCAGTCTCGTTGACTAGTGGTCTACCCATTCTCCACCACGTGCCATTCAGGAAGACTCTAGCCTCAATGCCATACCTTATCTTAACTCTCTGCGGCACAGTGCTGTAGACTACTATCGTCATGTAGTGTGGTATCGTGCTCGTGATCTCAGTGCCATTGAACAGTATGCCTGAGATGCCAACATCTGGTGGCAGCCTCGTCCACACGTGAACAATGTATGTCTGGCCAGGCTCAGCAAGCCTAGCTCCTGCAAGCCACCCAGACTTCCTCACTGACAGGTAGCTGTAGTACCTCTTGTTCTCGAAGATAACAGTTGTGTTGAGCTCGAACAAGTTGCCCTTGCTCAGCCAGTCAGCCCATGCTGGCGTGTACTTGAAGAGCTTCTCTATGACTGGGTAGTCTGGATCTGACGTGTTGACATAGACTATGCTCCACTTGGTGATGTTCCTGAAGACCCACCTCCACTCGATGAGCTTTGCTGGCTCAGGCAGCATCATGATGTCGATCTCCTTCACCATCAGTGCAACGTGTCTGCCACCTGCAGCAGCTAGCTTGCCAGCCTCCCACGTGAAGCTGCAGTCCCAGCCATACGTCACGTTGCCTATGGTTATTGGCTTGCAGTTCTTGCTCACTATGACGTCAAGCTTGACGATGCCGCTAATCCTGATGTCTTCAACTCCGTATATGTCTGGTATCTTCTCGAGTGGTATCTCGAAGCCCACGACTACTCTACTTGCATTCTTCAGCGTCTCTGGCACAACTCTAATACCTGCAATCCACAGTAGCTCCTGCAGTGTACGTGCTATCTCTCGTGGATCTGTTGTTGCACCTCTCGTTACGTCAACTCTGTAGAAGATGAAGTGATGCTTAATGTTGAATGAGAACCTGAACTCACCACCGAATACTAGCTGAAGCACAGTTGGCTTAGTCCTAGTTACCCTAACGACAACTATTGCTATGCCGTAGATGCCAGTCTGCTCAGGCTTCCACCTGTGTCTATGGAGTACTGGCTCTAGCACTCTCCTCAGAGCATCCATCTGGATGACCATTCCGCCAAATCTACCTCCAGTCCTCGGCAAGTACTTCAGATCTGGGACAACCTCGATGTAGTTGACAGCTGTTATCTCCCTCAGCGATGATATCCAGTCCTCCCTCTTTATGCCAGGTATCTCAAACATCTTCGATAGCACGAGCATCTTCCTGCCTGTCTCGAGATTTATCAGGATTAGGCCAGCAAATGCGTAGAGCTTGTCATCAACATCCTTGGGGCTAATGCCAAGCCACTTAGCAAATCTGTAGATTGCCTCTCCAAGACCTACACCACCATAGAACGCTACGAGTGGAACTACAGAGCGTATAGCAAGTCTAGGTAGTAGTCTGACAGCAGTTCTAGCAATCTTGGTGAGCGCCTCACCGCGCCTCAGAGCCTTAAGCACCTCCTTCCACACCTTCTCAATGTGCAGCTTGTAGTCAATCACGACTGTCTGCCTCAGTATGCTGTGCCATGTGCTCACTCTCCTCACTGCATCGTACACTAGCTCTGGTGGTACTCTCAGCCTCTCAGCAATCCTAAATGGGTTCAGCTCTGGTGGTGGTGCTTGGCCGTACAGCTGGTACACCTTTGCTGCCACATCAGCCATGAAGAGTGGCTTGTAGGTTAGCCATCTGAGCCAGAATGCACGCTCCACGAACGTGCGCCAGAACTTGTGTAGTATGTATCTGAATGCGTAGTCCTCAGCAACCTCTCTCGGCACAGTCCTCAAGTAGCTGCTTAGTGCACGTAGGTACTCTGCTCTTATGACTGGGTCTCTCTCGATAGCCTCACGTGCAAGCTTCACAGCAAGATCACTGATCTCCTTCTGGAACTCTGGGACTGCGAGTAAGCGCTCCATCGCGTACAAGTCTAGACGTGTTATGTATGGTCTCATGCTCCACCACCAGTCCTTGCCAGGCAGTCTGAACGATATCTTCCAGATCTCACCACCTGTAGCACGTGTTACCTCTTCTAGAGCCCACCTGAAGTTGTTGTACGTCTCAGGCAGTAGTGACTGTGGTGGTACTACCTCGAAGTCCCACATGAGCAAGCTGTAGCAGTCTGCATACCAGGTTGAGAATAGCTGCAGATCTGTTAGCACGTGGTAAGGTGGCATTGGTGGTGCAACCTCGTAGATCATGAGTGTGTACACTGGGTATGTCTTGTTGCCTACTCTCACTGGCTCAGCCCAGAGCCACTCCTCTACCTTGAAGCTGAGACCAGACTCATCGCTGTGGCTATAGCTATATATCAGCACTGGCCTAGTAGCTGACGCGCTCCTGACTAGGACTGGCGCCATCTTGCCTGGCATCTCAACAGTCTCTGTCCAGTGTGGAGTGAAGCCTGGAACTACCTCAATCCTGAAGTATCTCTCCTTCACGAATGTCTCTGACACTATGACGTGCTCGATATGTGCTATCAGCTCCTGGAATAGCGTTAGTCTTGGTGGTATTCTGAAAGGCAGCACTACAGCAGATGCAACAGCTGTTCCTGCTGGTCCAGGCAGCTGGAAGCCTATCAAGTGTGGGTACTTGTGCACAGCCTCTGCATGAACTACATATGTGTCTCCTCTTGGCCACTCAGACCAGACTCTCAGCTCTGCGTTGTTCTTGAAGAGCGCCTCTCTCGTCTCTACCTTACCCTTTACAGGTGGTCTTAGCTCTAGGACTGTGTGCTTTCCACTTATGCCAGTGACATCGATTTCAACACCCTTTATGTAGATCTTGTACTCCTTCGTCGAGATGTTGCCAAGTGCAGATAGCGTGTTGAGTATCTGCACATCGTAGAGCACTACGTCACCCAGAACTCTGATATGTGGCTTTGTCTCGTAGCTACGGACAACTCTGAACAGCGTGTTGCCGATGAAGACATATCTGCCACTTGGGCTAACACACGCTGCTGCTCCAGGTAGATTACTCAGAACTACGTACTTCCCGGTTAGTGGATCGTAGACAAAGCCTACAGTGCCAGTATCCTTGAATGCAAACACGTTGTGTACATTGTACTTGTACACTGTGTAGAATGGGTTGTAGAATCTTCCTGCACCTGGTACGTGATACTCGAAGTCTGGCTTGTATGTGACTGGGTTTGGCCATGTTGCAAGTGCTGTGCCAACTGCAATTGATAGTCTAAAACCATTTATGATGTAGACCCAGCCAGCACTACCACCAACCAGGACGTAGCTCTGTGATAGACTTGCTAGGTTTGTTACGTCTAGTGCACCAACACCATCATGTAGCTGAACTACGACCTTGCCAACAACCTTCAGCTCATATGGATCTACAACGTATACGTAGAGGTTTGGGTTGTTCACAGCACCAGCAAGGACACATAGATATCTGCCTAGGCAGCGAGCAATCTTCACTCTCCTGACATTACCCAGATCCTCGACATAGATCACTTTCCTAGCACTTATCGAGAAGATGTAGAATTTGCCACTTGCTACATGACCAACAGCACCGATGTCACCATAGCAGAACATTCCGTAGAAGTTTCCTGGCCTAGTATCAGTGAAGCCCAGTATCTCTCTCAGTGGAACACCATTGAACTTAGCATCTGTGCCGTAGAAAGCTACGTCCTCTGCTACACATCCCGGGAAGAAGAACACTGTTCTCGAGCCTCTAACAGTCTTGATTAGCCTACCAGTCTTAACGTCAAATACGTATACTGTTGCTCTACTGCCATCTACGTAGATCTCGTCTATGGACTTAGCGTCGAAGTGTCCCCACCCTGTGCTGACTAGGACGTAGTCATCACCAATGAACTTGCACATGTATGTTCCTATCGACGTCTTCCACAGCGGTATCAGGGCAATTGGAGTGACGTTGATCTTAGCTAAGCTAACACTAGCTGTGCACAGCACTATTAGTAGCAGTGTTGCTGTTAAGACAAGCCTCGTGGCTAGAGGACTAGACATGCGAGGTTAAGATAAGAAGATGCCGATAGAAATCTTACCTTTTAACGAGAAGTTTGAGAAGAGAGCCTCTACTAGGTGAAGTCTGCTTGAGCTACCTCAGCTCTTCTTGCTCTCAGCCTAGATACGAGGATTAGTATTGCTAGGAAGAGTGCAGCACCTATTACCACTAGTGGCACAGCTGAGATATATGGCAGCTGTGGTGGAGGTGGTGCTGGCATGACTGGTGGTGCAACACGTGCTGTTATCCTCACGACATTACTGAGTGACGACAAGTACACATCATCACCAGCGAAGTACGCGCGGACGTTATACGTCATGTTTGGGTATACTGGTATGACCAAGGTGTAGAAGCCTAGGTCATCAGTCATCGTTGTGTAGCTATAGCAAGCAGACTTGTTCTCAACTACTAGCAGTACGTGTACTGGTCTGTGTGGCACAGGCTCTCCAAAGTAGTCAACTAGTCTTCCAGACACGACGAGGTAGACCTCTGTCCCTAGGACAGATAGCGACACGTTGAGTGTTATGTTTGTTGGCACTCTGTAGTACACGATGTAGCTTCTGGAGCTCGTCAGAGTGACATTCCAGCTAGACCTATTAGTGATCTCGAAGCCACTTGGCCTCTCAGCAACCTTCACAACATATGTGCCAACTGGGAGGAGCAGTGATACTGCAGGCTTCTCATACACTGTCTCGTTCACTATTATGTACACGTCCTTCACGTCAAGTAGTCTTCCAAGCTTGTCTCTCAGCTCTACAGATAGTCTGTGCAGATCCACTACATCGATAACTGCTGTGCTGCTCAGCTCACCACTTATGACGAGGATGTTGTCTGTCCAGTACCACCTCAGGTACGTTAGGTTGCCACTGATAAGCACATCTTCTGGTCTTGCTCTGCCATAGACAACAAGTATGTAGACTGGTCCATGGCCAGATAGTATGAGCCTTGTCCTGGCATGTGGAGTCTCTGGTGATAGGTCGAGCACCCTTGCTACAACACCTCTACTCCACATGAAGACTCTGTGTGCACCTCTGTAGTCTAGTCTCCTCAGGACGTTACATCTGAGCACGAACGTCTTGTTCATGTTCAGCGTCGTGTAGTTGATCTCTATGCCGCAGATCTCCACGCCTAGGTAGGCAACACTGATGCTATACCTAGACTTGACGAGGTTGTGAACAGTGAAGAGCCCTGTCGAGGTCTTGCTGCTGATGACTGATCCTCTCACAACATCTGCAACTGTGTAGCTCACGTTGACGTAGTCTAGCTTCTTGCCGGTTACATCTAGCAGCTTAACCCTGAGTGTGCCATAGTCAGATGTGAAGGCTATCCTGACAAATCCTGCTGGCCTAGATGACAACACGTACACCACGTATACTGCTGGCCTACTCGGCGTGATGCAGATGTGTGTCACGTTCACGTAGTCTGTCCTCTCGCCATTGCAGAACACAGTCATGTTGACTGGCCATGGAGTATCTATGCAGAATGTGTCGCCTACTAGCACTAGGCTGACCTTCACGCCAGCTACTCCATACCTAGTCAGGTTGTATAGGAGGTTTGGCGTCTCGACCTCAACAATGTAGGTCTGTGGTCTAGTAGGCACAACCTCGTATACCCTGTACTGCACTGCGTTAACACTCACTGTGCCGACGAGTGTGAAGCTGGTGGCAGGCTTGTACACTCTTGCCAGGGCAGAGTCTCCTCTAACAAGTAGTCTCAGGCTAGTCATGTTGACTGCTGTTCTGTTTGGTGCCTCAGCAAGTCTGAACACCAGTGCTAGTCTCATCCTAGGCTTGCTAACACCCATGAACAGTGCGTGCTCTGGAGTAGACATGTGCTCGAAGACTACAGCTGGCATGGACAAGTAGACCACCTCTGGGTCTGTGAGACTACTAGCTGCAGATAGCGTAATCCTGATCTTCACGAGGTCTCTCGCAGTGACTCCAATCTCCACAGGCACACACTTGTGGTAGGGTCCTAGGCTTGGACTAGCAGCTGCTATCACTGCACCTGTCTTGTTCAGTACCTCCACGACCACACCTCTACTAGTGCCGGTTAGGGATGCTCTACCACAGATAATCAGTCTTCTCAGCGTAGCTACGCCATATGGCACTAGTAGCACATACTCCATCTCTAGCCTTGCAGACGTCTCGTTCACGTATGTAATACGTACCGCCACATAGTCTAGATCTAGTGTGACCAGCGTGCTTGGATGCGTCTGCACATCAGTCACGTTTATCCTCAGCGTGATTACGCCCTCTGGTGACACTAGTCTACTGAGATTTGCAGCTAGTCTACTCAGTGTGTAGTTCCTGACTGTGGCAGCTGTCACGTTTAGTGCAGAGGTGTCCACGGTCAGCCACGTCTTGCTGACCCAGTCGTAGATCTCTAGTGAAGCTCTCGTGTTGACGAGTTTTGACAAGTTTCCTGCTAGTGAGATCTCGATCTCTCTGAGCATAACTGTTGAGTCACGTAGTAGCCAGCTTGGCAGTGTTATGTTCATGTCCACCACGATGTACATTGTGTTGCTCACGTTCTCACTCTGTACACGTAGGACAACACCATCTAGCTGTGCAAGCACTGTGACATTGCCAGACACGATGCTGCCTCTGATTAGCCTCAGGGCAGCTGGCGTAGACCAGCTCGTCTTGTTGACATATGGGTAGACCTTAAGCACGATGCTGTAGTTAGATGTCTGCACAGAAGTTGCAGACTCATTATTTGTGTACACAACGTAGCCAACATCTGGGATGCGTGGTGTATATACAATCGTGTGGTTCACGAGCACGATCTCTGTCCTGTTCTCGACAAGGACAATGTCACCTAGCGTGATCTCTGGTGGGTAGTCTGTGTAGGATGCCACGTAGACTAGGTCTACGACAGCATGTTCAGTGTATGTGCCTGTTGCACCACCTCTGCCTTGTCCAAACCCAATCTTTATCCTCGGAGCAGCAGCTGTTATGTCTACGCCAGTGTCAATCCAGCCACTGTCAAAGCCATCCGAGATGATCCTCACTAACGTGTGCTCACCTGGCCTAACCAGGAACATTATGTAGACCCACTTGTTCCTGATTATGCTAAAGTCTCTGACAACTGTGCTACTGCCAGCAACCTTTCTGCCAACCAGTATCCTGTCTATATACTCGTTGAACAGCACGTACACGAAGTTGTCTGCATCACCTAGAAACACGATGAGTGACCAGTCATATCCACCTCCAGGATACAGCACTTTTGTGACAACCATGTACGGCATGTTCTTCGGCAGATCAGCAGCACTCGCTATTGCAGCCTCGGAGTGAGTTGTCGAGATGGTCTTCTCGAGCTTAAGGACACCATCCTCTACATATGCATCTACTCCAAAGGTGTAGTTCAAGTCGCTTCTCTCTATCGCAAAGAAGTAGTTTATCCACTTTGTGCCGAGCGTGTTCCTAGTGAAGTCATCGAAGAATAGGAAGACTAGCTCACCATTGTTATACCTCGTGTACGGGTTGACTCCTCCTAGACACAGGTAGATGTAGCTTGTCTTGTTTGGCTCAACTACTGGCAGCTTTGTCCAGAGGACTACACGTCCAGCTCTCTCTAGCTCTAGAACTACCACGACTTCAGCATCTAGATAGCACCTACCTCCACCACCATTGTACACGTGTACTGCAAGGACATTCTCACCAAACTTCACGTATCTCGTTATGTCGACTGTGTAGTCCCAGTAGTGCGGTGCATGTACGTCACTTAACCTGTCGAGTACCTTGTAGCCATTTACATATGCTGCAGCACCATCATCACTTGCTATGTAGAGGATTGCCCTTACAATCCTGGCAACTCTAATGCCACCTACGTACCTGGGGATGTAGAACCTAGTCCTTGCGTAGAGATGTAGAAACGTTACAACTGTCTTAGCAAGAGTGTCGAAGTTGCCAATAGGACCAACACCTCGTAGCCAGAGAGTATCGTTGAACTCTGGCTTGTACCAGTCTGGTGGTGGTGTCTCATCAACTATGAACCTCCAGTACACAGTTGACCTCAGTCCTCTGGGAAGCACAGTCAGTGTAACTGTCTTCTCAGCCTTCTCTATCCAGTATGGAAGTGGCCTTCCAGCTGAGTCCAGCACGTACATGTCTGAGAAGTCCGTCTTTGCATACAGAATGTAGGGGAATGAGCGCACATCTAGTGTTAGCTTGAGCGTGTAGTTGTGTAGCTCTTCTGCTCCACCAGCTATGAACACTGGTACCTTCACTGTGCAGGAGGCATGTACAACAGCTGACAGCACTAGTGCAATAAGCAGTGCTGCGATTGTGAGGAGTCTGACCACGGTTCTGACTGGCTGTACATGGAAATAAGTCTTAGCTTTGACAGTATGCGTGGAAAATACAGGATCTCAAGTCTTATGTGAAGACTGCCTCAGCTATCTCAGCTCTTCTCCTCTTCCTAGCAGTGATAGCAGCTATAGCTGTTAGCACAAGTATTATACCTGCACCAGCAAGTGCAAAGTACATTATTGGTATCTTCGGTGCTGGAGCTGGAGCAGCCTTACCAATAGAGAAGTACACTGTACTGGTGTTCATGGAGTGCTCACTGTAGATAAAGACTATGTAGTCACCAGGTGAGGTTACTGGTATCGAGACCTCGAAGCTACCATCTACACCAGTACGTGTCTTTACCTGGTAGAGGACAGTACCTGTTGTTGCATTCTCCAGAAGTACTGTTACGTACTCATTAGCTGCTGGAACCTTGACTCTTGGCAGGATAAACACTACCTTACCTCTAACAACGATCTTCTCTCCAACTCTACTTGGCTTAGACACGTTGACATCGACTAGGTAGGTCCACCCAACATAGTGAATAGGTATCGACACATTTACTCTATTACCTTCATAGTCTGTGAAGTTCATCATGAGCAGACTATCCGTATCTAGAAACCATCGAGAGCAGAGGACGAGATCTACTGCAAGCTCCTCTGTCCTGTAGTCCCATCTAGACTTGATCTCTGGGCTTCTCACCTCACCTCTCGTGATAGCTATCAGAAGATCTCTCTCTAGCTCAGCTCTGTATCTGCCGAGCGAGGGCTCGTACATCTCTATCGTGACTGCTCTGCCATACCAGCTCCAGAGACGTATAGTAGCTCTTGTGCAGTATGGCTCAGGAAGCACGTACAAGACGCCGTCGATTAGGAGAGGAGACTCAATCTCCGTGAAGTTTAGCGTGACGTTAAGCCACCTCTGGACAACACGTCCATGTGCACCAACGTGGTCACTATGGTAGACATAGCTCATCTCGTATACTATGCCATCTGCACCAACGTAGTCGCCGGCTAGCACATAGTCTATTTGCTCTACTACGCCATATGCAGTCACGTGCTCGGTAATGTTCTGGCAGAGAGCAGTTGGCACTAGTAGTATCAGCACTAACACAAGTAGGAATAGTACAAGTCGGGTACTCACGAGGAAAAACAATATGATAGACAGCTAAAGAGATTTAATGCGAGTTTTAGAGAGGTAGGACGAGGGTTACCCAGCTCTGAGACAGAACGTGACTTCTAGACCAGCTCTAGGAGGTGTTACACGTGATGTTATGTTTAGAGCAGCCGGCAACGACACAGTTGTCGAGTAGTAGAGATAGCGCGAATAGCCTTCTGAGTCACGATCCCTTATGTGCCTCTCGAGTACTACCCTGTCTATCGTGACAGTCTGTGATGGCAAGCTACCCCAAGCCCAGACTGTTAGACATACCGTGCTTAAGTCAGGACTGAATAAGCGCTGCCTAGAGTTACCACTACCTAGATCCCAAGCGAACCTAGTCTCTGTACCATAACGCGCAATGAGCCTATAGTAAACTCTGCTGTCTGGTGGTGGTGTCAATGGATATCGAACTCCTGGCCAGCGTCTTGCAGCCCAGTAGTATGGCGTTACGAGTGATGTGAAGATGCCAGTCTTCTTTGATAAGCAGACCTGTACCCACAGCAGATATGTCTCGTTTGCAAGTAGTGTTACTCGTGGAAATACACTATGTGTCAGTAGCACCCATGTGCCATACTTTGTCTGTAATGCAAGACCACTCTCAGAGACAGTGATGTTACTACTTGGCGTGATCGCTGCTTCGAAGAGCAGGCAGCTCAATGTGGCATTCTCCACGTAGTTTATCGTGCTGACTGAAGCTGAAGTCACAAAGTTAAAGAGCTTGTAATCTGTTACTGATGGCGTCCCCGAGCCATTGCCTAGCTCTATCCTGAATACTGATGGTGAGCCATACTTAAACAAGTTATCCCACCAGCAGCTTGTTGGTCTTAGTACTGCACCATCCTCAGCCTTGAACTCTAACCCAGGTGGCACTTCTATTCTCCAGTTACACACTGGCTCGAGCATGAGGAGCATCAGGAAGTTTCTCGTCACCACGTCGTCTAGAACTATTGTCTCGTTTGTGCTGAGCTTCTTAATGCCGAATGTTGCCTTGATCGGTGCTATGAACTTGACTGCGATGTGGCTCCGTGGCTCTGCAGCTAGCTTAGAGCTTAACTTCTCAGCTGTTACTGTCTTGCCACAGCTACTAATTACTGCAAGTGCAGTGACTACCACTATTGCAACTGCAGCTACGATAGTCAGTGCTAGTGGGCTAAACCTCACAGAAGGTCTAGAGCTGCTAGAGAAACTTAACTTTGATGCTCAACTTGCTTGAGAGAAAATCCGTAGTCTACATCTAGATCTTAACCTTCTTCAGCTCTAGGTACTTCGATAAGAACTGGTCACCTGGTATGTTCTCGCCAATTGGCGTGTGTGTAAGCGGCTTCTTCAGGTAGATTGCAAGCGCAGCTGCAAGCTCTGGTGTCGTGTTATAAACACCATAGCCTTGCTGGCATATGAGCAGTATGCTTCCCTTCCACATTGATGGAGGTGCTTCGCGGTATGGACTCACGATGTCTATCCTCTCTACTCTGCATATGCCGAGGCCAGGCAGCTTGACCTCACCCTTCTCATCAATCTTGTCTAGGAAGGCCAGATCGTCAAGTGCAAATGATGGCACCTCTAGGTGATACTTCTTCACAATCTCTGACACTCCCGCCATGCCAAGGCCTACATCTTGATACACTACTTTTAACTCTACGCTAGCAGTAGTAGGTAGAGAGCAATAACTATGCTACAACCAATTACATATGCTATAACCTCGGCAGTTACTCTCCTCTCAGACAAGTACCTGACAAGTCCAAGTGCTCCGAGACCAGCAACTGAGAGCAAGCACATGAGCTTCACAGTCTCGATCATCCCTCAGACTCACTCTCTACAATGGCGAAAAAGCCTATTTACTACAGGGATTAGTCCTCGAGGCAGCTTCCTGGACAAGCTGCTGTATCTCGTGTGCTGTGCTTCCCAGAGCCTTACACACAGCATCTCTAGTCTTTACACAGATCGTCACGTCTCCATCTGGCCAGACACACAGTATCTTTCCCTCTCTAGCTGGGCATGTAGACGTGAGTGAGCAGTCTAGCCTAGCTCTCCTGCCTAGCACCTTGGTGATCTTGGTGAGGTCGTCTCTCGGTAGGTGAGAGTCTGTACGTGATCTATCTAGGTAGACTAGGTCTAGCTGAAGTGTCTCTACAAGTGTTCTGAGTCTGAACAAGTTCTCCTCACGTAGAAGCTCTCTCGTAACCAGCATGTAGACTCCAACCTCAGCACCACTCATCTTAAGTGCGGAGTACATGTCCGCAAACTCTGGAAAGCCAATGTAGTAGTCTGAGAACTCTGGGTAGAGCTTAGTGTGCAGCTCTGGACTTGGACCACCTGCGAGGACTAGCAGTGCAACTGAGTCTCTACACCTCATAATAATGTTGAGCACATGTCTACTCTCGAGGATGCTTGGAGGTGCTACCAGGTAAGCCTTCATGGAGAGTTCACGGCATAGCTCTGCTACAACTTGTATGTAGTGTGAGAGCCAGTGAAACACAGCTGTTGTGTAGACTATGACCTCCTTCACACCCAAGACAGCAAACTTCTCGATAACGTGCTTAAGCCCAGTCCAGCTCAGTATCCTTGCCCTAGACACGTCACGTGTTGTGTGAAGAATACAACCTCTACAGTTTTTATAGCAGAGATCTGTCAAGACAAGCTGTGCATACATCCTACATGTTGTACTGCAGCTAATTTATACCTGGTACCCTGTCATCCACCAGGTTGCTACAGGGTAAAAACACTGTATGCATACTTCACAAGAGGTCTTGTGAAGTGGACTACACACATCACAGTAACTAGGCAAGTACTAGAGCAGCTTGCACATCAGCACAGACTACCACTAGAGTTTGTCGAGAGCGTTGTTGAGGCGAGCACAGAGCCTGATAGGCTACCAGACCTGAAGTACATTGTTGATCGTAGAGGTAGAGTGCTGAGACCGAGACCAGTCTTCGTGAAGCATCACGACCTCGCTGATATCGAGCCACTAGTTGACTACTACATTAGGCTAGCAGTCTGGGCTTTTGTGAGGGGTAGGTACAGGCTAGCTGGACGTGCACTTGGGAGAGCAATACACTATGTTCAAGATGCAGTACTGGTACAAGTACCGCACAGTCTTGAGCATAGCTACGTTGAGGAGCTTGTAGACAATGCTGTGAGGACTAGGATTGCTCTCGAGGAGCAGCCAATATCACTGATCATCAGGCTACTCTACGAGAGGACTTACGAGGTCGTCACGAAGTTTCTCGAGCTTGCAGCTAGGAGTAGACATGCAGCAGCCTTGATACGAGAGGCGAAGAGGCACTTTGTACTTGATGTGCTTGCAGCACTGGTCACAGTACTGTTCATCTCAGGTGTAGTAGCAGCACTCTACGTGATGTTAGCTGGAGTCGTACTAGGGACAATACTCGTGCTAGGACTAGTAGTCTACAGCTACGCTAGGTACGCCAAGATAAGAGATTTGGAGACTAGGTATGGCTTGAAGAGGCCACCACCTCCACCACTCTACAAGACAGCGATCTAGCTCCTGACTCTAGACCTCTTCTCGCAGACTTCGATTATCTTTGACACCTCCTCATCAGGAATATTGCATAGCTTGCAGCAGATGTTAAAGGCTGCTACACAGTCACCCTTCTCGATAAGCTCGTCTATTAGCTCGAGTATCCTCTCATCACAACCTCGTCTCCTACACACTTCTCTACACTCTAGTGCTAGACACTCCTCGAAGAGTGCTTGCTTCTCGAGAAGTTCTAGTGCTGCAGCTTCGAGCTTTAGCAGAAGTGATGTTAAGTCTTCCTTCTTCTCCTCCACGAAACATATTTTCGACACGTGGAAATAAGCAGTGCCGAGTCTATGCTCAAGGTGCTAATCCTCTCACCACCACTTACAGGAGTGCTCGAGCTCTACACACTTGTATACGACGAGGTCAAGATTAGGCGAGGAATACGCGATGCAGTGCTACTCTACGACATCTTCAATGGTAGGACAGTACGGCAGGTAGTGTGCAAGAAGACGTGTAGAGACCCAGTGACAGGCACAGCACTAGCACAAGACTTACACTTGCTCGAGGAGCTTAACAGCGCACTCTTCTGGGAGATTGCATTTAATGCTGATTGGGTCTGGAGCTGGCTAGATGAGAACTCGAGCATGCCATGGCTAGGCAGGTACTGGGTGGAGATCTTGGAGAAGCTAGATCGTCTAGACAGGCCAGTCATCCTAGGAGATACACTGCTCTGGGCAGAAGCTAAGAGCATAGCCAAGAAGTTTAGAGATACGCTAATCCTGTTTACTAGGAGGAGACCTGAGCATATACAGAGACAGATCAGAGCTTCTCTAAGACAGACACCACTAGGACTGCTACTCCACATATTCAGGAGGAGCGAGAAGAAGTACAAGCTGCTCAAATACGTGTTCGAGTTTGTGCTTTGTTACGAGAGGCTAAGTGGCGAGAAGGTAGACATGGATGTGCTAAGTCCAGGACAAGTTGAGAAGATTGTAGACTACGTATATAGGAAGTATGAGGAGATTGTGGCTAAGCTCTCCACTAAGAGTAACGTACTGGTAGTGAGCTATGAGGATGTTGTCTCTCGCTGTATAGACGATGTGTTGAGCAAGGTGGTAGAGAGGTTATGCTAGTGGTGTTCCTCTGTCTAGTGCTTCTCTAAGCTTCTGCATCATCTTGTATAGTCCAAGACCTGCAAGTGGTGCCACCACCTCTCTGTCTCTAAACACGAGCTTCACAACCTCTGAATATCTCCTGGAGCCTAGGACAACAATCCTCCTGTATCTAGTCAACCCCTTCTCCTCTGCTTGTCTACGTAGCTTATCGATGATTGCTAGGTCTACCCTCTTCGGAAAGGTGACGTCGTATGGCTCAATCTCCTCGTCTGGCCATAGGAACCCATACTTTGCAGATAGTATGACCCAGTTTCCTGAGTGAAACCTCTCTGCATACTGTATCATCAGTCTGACGAGTGGGCCAACATATGCCTCACGTGCTTTTACACGCTGTGGTGCAAACTTGGACACATCCCAGGTCTTCTTCTTGCCACAGGAGACTACACAGAGCGTGTCCACGTTGGTGGAGATTGTGGACACGTTATAAAAGCTTAAACAAGTACTTCACCACTGCATATCTCATCTAGGTACTTCTTGACTTCTCGTAGCAGCATCTCACTGTCTACCTTCACATGTGCGCTCTCGTATAGACTACGTATGAACTCTTCTGCGATGAGATCACTTCTGCATACATATGTGTAGAAGTCTGAGAGTCTCTTGCCAACATGTATAGTCCTGAATATGAAGAATGCTATGAAGCCATTGTAGACCAGTATTATCCCCGTCACGATTATGTTCAAGTGTGTGTATATGAAGTGCATGAGATCTCTTGCATGTACTGCAGCACCCTCGACAAGTGTTACAGCTAGCTTGTAGGCCCATCCCCAGAAGCTCATCACGTAGAGGTAGTATGCGTCCCACCACTTCCTGTCCTCAACAATGAAGATCTTCTCGTGTAGTGCAGCAGCTGGGAAGTATATCAAGCCTGGGTAGACCATGAATGCAAGTACAGTAGCAATGTACATTAGGCAGAGCACAGCAATGCTTCGAATACGTGTGTAAACTGCTATTAGCAGTGGGTAGACCCACATGAAGTAGGGTGTATTGCCAATCTTGTTTGTCAGTATGAAGACTAGGAGGAGTAGACATGCACATGTCAGATACCTCAGCCTAAGCCTTCTACATAGATAGAGCAGAGCTACGTAGCAGCCTATGAAGACGTAGGTCCACAAGCCTGTGAGCTCTGGGTGCAGAACACGATACCACGTTATTACTTGTGGTATGTTCCAGAGGCTAAGCTCCTGTGGCAGTCTCTTTGCATGAAAGAAGACACACTTCTCGAGCATTGCATCCAAGTTCTCTAGTGCCCATGGGAGACATGCCGTGCTCACGATCAGGATAAATGTCAGGAGGAAGAGTAGTCTACGTCGCCAGCTATCGAGATAAGCTAGTGCAGCTGGTATGAGTATTGCTGGTCCAGGCTTAAACAAGCATGCAAGTGCTAGACAAGCAGCACTTAGAGCTGGCCTTGATCTGAGCAGCAGTACATGTAGTAGTATTAGAAGTGCGATTACTGAGTCTGGTGAGGAACCCCAGAAAGTACACCACATTGGTGCTGATAGGTACCAGAGCAGCATGGCGACTATGCCATAGTACCTGTAGAGGAGTAGTCCAATCACAATGTTTGCCACTAGTGTAGGCAGCTTCGTGAAGACTCTGACAACGTCGACTACTCCTATGGGCAACACCTCTACTTCACGTCCAAGATGCTGTGCTGGGTCTGGGTGAGGTAGGTAGAAGCCTTTTATCCCAAGCACATCCTGTGCAAATACTCTGCCTGCCTCGTACAGGAAGATGAATGTTACTGGTAGGAGTGGTGGGTAGGCATTCTTAGGCACCATGTCGTAGATGTGGAGTATGCCGTGTTGCCTAGCTGTCTCAACCCAGATAACCCACCACTGGACATCATACCAGTTCCAGGTGAAGGAGGCTGTCAGAAGCATGTAGCATGTGGCGACTAACGTGAGGACAACATGTAGATGTAGTGTAATTGCCTTCTCTCCAAGCTTCAGGATAGCCTCTTCGACAAATGTCCACCTCCTCATAACTAGCTACCACCAGCTATGTTCTTGATGACGAGGTGGAATAGCCACCCTGGGTAGAACGGGTATCTAGGCAAGTACACTGCAAGTGCAAGTAGTGTCCACACTATCGCTACTTCTCTCCCAATCTTCGTCCTTGCTGTCAGTGGGAGGAGTAGTGCTAGTACTGGATGCCAGAACTGCATCTTTCCTCGGCAGAAGTATATGTCTACTAGTGCCATGCATGCTAGAGTAACCCACTCTCTGTAGAGTAGGAGTACAGGTACTGTGAACACGTGGATCAGCATGACTGACAGTAGGAAGGATGGGTTCTCAATCCTAAACTTCGTCACTACACCTGGTGCATATGGTAGCTTCACTATGCCATGCTGCATCGTGTAGATGAAGGTTAGGTAGTACGTGAGGAAGTCTAGCAACACGAAGACTACAGGTGGCACAACGTAGAGTAGCCGTCTTCTCCAAGGCGTGTGCTGCTTCAAGTAGTCGAAGAACTGCTTCACAACTAGTGGGAAGTAGAAGAAGAGTGCTCTATAGTGCATAAACACTGCTATCGATGAGTAGAGAAGTGCTCTGCTGTGAATGCCCAGATACGTCAAGACTAGGCTCTCAGCAAGTAGGAGTGCTACTGCGCTATCGTAGATCCCATTTGCAGCCCAGTGAATAACGTAGACATAGTACACGAGCAAGTATGCTATCAAGAGTGCTGGGTTTGTCCTAGTGTACATCAGGAATAGCGCTATCTCGTAGAATGCTAGGTGTGCTGCAAGTAGTATACCCACGACCACGAGCTTGTGTACTAGCGGGTCTGGCAGTATAAACAGGTTTGACAGGATCGCAGCTGGTATCCAAGCTAGGATACAGCCAAGTGGACGATCAGCAGGTCTGTCTGCCCAGTATGGATGTGGGAAAGGACTCCAAGTAGTGTTGACGTAGTGTTTTATCGGAGTCCAGAAGATCTCGAAGCCTCTCTGGAGGAAGAGCCATGCAAGCCACTCCTGCCTCATGTGATCAGTGTAGAAGCCCTCGAGAGTACCTGTGTAGTTAGTGTACGCAAGTGTGAAGTATGCCCAGAAGAGAAATGATGCAAGTACTACACAGCCAGTTATCCTCTTTGCAGTCTCGAAGTTGAGCTTCTCTAGAAGTCGTGTTAGCCCAAGTAGGACCTCGAGCACGGGCTTGCATAATCTTCTCAGTAGCACCTCTAGCACAAGTAGTAGCATCAGTATTCTAGACCTAGCTCTACACAGAGTTATTATGCTGTGTCCTGGCAGCACAACATAAACGTGAGCTAGGCTTTACAGAGTAGAGACTGGGTAGTCTATGGTAAGCCTAGCATCACATATGCTTGTTGGGCTGAGCATAGGTCTTGCACTGTACAGGAGATCTCCAGCTGCATGGCTGATCTGCACTGTAGCAGCAATATTTCCAGATGTGGACATCTTCATACTTCACAGAGCAGCACTACACAACATCTTCGCAGTAGTGATAGCCATAGTAGTCACAGCACTACTACTACGACAGTGTGCTGGTGAGACCTTCAGGAGAGCTCTAGTAGCTACAGCTGGGGCTATGCTAAGTCACGTATTCCTGGACGTTATCTCAGGGCCTGTGCAGCTTCTATACCCAGTCTCACTAGCTGAGTTTGAGCTGCTTGACATATGGCCATACATAGAGCTCAGTGTAAACAACGTAGTGCACGTAATGCTAGTTGACAAGCTCAGCATAGTACTGCTTCTGCTGCCAATACTCCTAGCACTACTGCGAAGACAACGCTAAGCTAGGGTGTGCAGTAGTCTTGTTCCTAGCATATGCGTGGACTATCCTCGCGAATAGGTATGCAAGGAGGCTATTGTACAGTAGTATCACAAGTGCTGCCAGCACGTTAAAGTGTGTGTAGAGAAATAGCATGAGGTCTCTGAGATGAGTCTGCGCAAAGTTAAGCAGCATGCACGCGAGATCATATGCAAGGCCATAGAAGCTCATCACGTAGAGGTAGTATGCATCCCACCAGCGGAGATCCTCCACGATAAATATCTTCTCGTGTAGTGCAGCAGCTGGGAAGTAGAGTAGTCCTGGATAGAGGATGAACGCAGTTGCTGTTATTAGCCAGAGCAGCACCTTGACGTGACCTCCTCTGACCACTCTCGATAGCACAACTACTATCAGTGGAAGTGACCACACTAGGTATGGCGTATTGCCTATCTTATTGCTCAGGTAGAACACTAGGAATATCAGACATGCTGTGACCATGTATGGCATAGCAAGTCTTCGAGCTAGGATGAGCACAAGTGTGTAGAGCAGTAGAAAGATGTACTCCCATGCAAACCTGAACTCTGGTATTAACACGTGATACCACGTTATTACCTGTGGTATGTTCCAGAGGCTAAGCTCCTGAGCATATCTCATCTGGTGGAAGAGAACTACATGATGTATGAATGCTTGTGGGCTAGCTATCAGGAAGGGCAGGCAGACAGCTACTGTTACCAGTGCTACACCCAGTATCAGACGTATTCTCGCACTTAGACCTCTCAGGTAGAGGATTGCTGCAGGAACTAGTATTAGTGGTGCTGGCTTGAACATAGAGGCTACGCCCAGTAGGACACCAGAGGTGAACGGCTTGTCAGACAGATATAGCACATGTAGTAGTACTAGAAGTGCTATGACTGGGTCTGGGCTAGAGCCCCAGAGCACGGCCCACACAGGTATGCTCATGTACCACATCACGGCTGCTTGCTGGCCAAACTTCTTGTAGAGCACATAGCCAATGAGCAGTATGCTCACTAGTGTGGGCAGCTTCGTCACGAATCTGGCAATGTCGATAACTCCGATAGGCGGCACGTAGATGTTCACTCCTAAGTAGTGAGAGGGGTCTGGATGCTCTCTGCACAAGCCTCTCACACCGAGTACACGTGCTAGCTTTAGCCCAAGGTCGTAGAGAGCAATGAACGTGAGTGGCAGTAGTGGTGGATATGCATTCTTAGGAGTCATATCGTAGATGTGGAGTATGCCTGAACTCGATGCAACCTCGTGCCATATTAGCCACCACTGGACATCATACCAGTTCCACGATATGTAGCTTGTAGACAGCATTAACAGCAGGACTACCACTGTAGACACAGCGTAGGTGTGCTCTCTGTAGAAGCTCCAGATTCTCTGTACGAGCTCTTCCACCTTTGTGTACACAGTCATATCAGCTTGCTTACTGCTCTAGCTATCCAGTCTGGGTAAAATGGTAATGCGTGATGTCGAAGTACAAGTGGTAGGAAGAGGATATACCACATCACCGCGATCTCCATCCCAGCTCTAGTCCTTGCTGTGAGCGGGACTAGGCTGCACAAGACTGCGTGCCACAGCTGTATATAGCCGAGCTGTGAGAAGTATAGTGTTGCACATGCTATGCAGAGTATCGTTACGTACTCACGCCTAGCCACTAGCAGACAAGCAGTCACGATGTCTAGGAGAGAGACAGCGAAGACCCAGTACACATTGTGGTAGTGTGGCTTCACGCCTGGCTTAATCCCAGGTCTAACACCTGCATGTATAAACGTCAGGTAGAGTGTTACACAGTCTAGCACGAGGACTGCTACAGAGAGTACAAGTGCAGCTCTTCTCAGCCTAGTGCTACTACTAGTCACACCTCGAAGTACCGCACATAGCTGCTGTAGTAGAGCTGGCAAGTAGAAGACTAGTGCTCTATAGTGTGTGAAGACTGCTGCTGAGAGGTAAACTAGTGCTCTCTCTACAGCCCTAAATCTCCACAGGACTAGGCTCTCTGCTACTAGTAGTCCAGCTACTGCATCGTAGATCCCGTTTAAGCTCCAGTGAACAGCATAGCAGTACGTCACTAAGAACCACAGTATGACAAGTGCTCTGCACACTCCCTCACGTAGTAGAGCTAGCACAGCCTCATAGATCATCAAGTGAGCACAGAGGACAATCCCAGCTACTACAAGCTTGTGGACTAGCCAGTCTGGCAATATGAACAGGTTTGACAGCAGTGCAGCTGGCAGGAAGAGCAGTATACAGCCAAGTGGACGATCAGCAGGCTTGTTTGCCCAGTATGGATGTGGGTGTGGACAGAGGACCTCGTCTGAGAGCTCCTCAATAGGCTTGTAGAATATGTCGAAGCCCTTGAACAAGAAGAGCCACGCTAAGTACTCCTGCCTCATGTGATCAGTGTAGAAGCCCTCGAGAGTACCTGTATCATTCGTGAAGAAGAGGACTACAGCTAGCCAGAAGAGGTAGAGACATACCAAGATAGCTAAGAGACCTCTGTCTACTGTGAGGCGGCGAGGCAGCTCTCTTAGTCTCTGCAGACTCTCTAGTAGAATGCTATTTCACCAGTGCTAGGCAGATCTGCAGGTCTTTTCCTCTTTACCGTAGTCTCTGCTTTATCACATGTGCAATCTTGTCTACCTCTGCTAGATCTAGCGTGTTTCCAAACTTTAGGACAATCACGTTGTCCATGTGCTCTACCTCGTGTACAACCCATCTGAATCTCGAGTACGTAGCTGCGACTACGTGTCTCAACGTCTTCTCATCTAGTCTAGAGGGGTAGGACTTGAGACCATAGAAGAACCTGTAGAAGAGGCAGACTCCATATGGCCCACACCTAGGATTACGTGATCTCTCCCTGAATATGTTGTAGAGATGTTTTGCTGCTTGTGGTCTAAGTGCAAGCTTAAGAGCAGTCTTCAGGTGCCTAAAACACGACTTCAGCATGTTCAGTGTTACTCTCCCTGGATGCCACCTAGCGATCTCATCCACTACGTACTCTTGTTCACGCAGCGTAACTACGAATATGGTCTTCGAGAAGGTCTCAGCGAGCTCACGCAGTCTAGTCCAGGCATAGACATCCTTTATCAGCACTCTCTCACGTAGCTTGTCTAGCTCCTCTAGAACTCTCATGTAGTGCTCTCCCAGGTATGGAACCCTCGGCTCATCACTCATCATCCAGTCGAGCTGCCACTTCGCATTCTCGTATATTAGCATGCGTAGCTCAGGTGGTAGCCTAGCATAGTCATGATGTACCTCACCCTCAACGTCATGCCATATGAGCTTAGCCTCGAGCGCAAACTTTATGCTGCTTAGGCCAAATGGCTCATACAGGTGCAACCAGCCTTGCTCATCTGAGAACCACTGCGTCAACCTCTTGTAGACAGGTGTCGTAGCTGTGCGTGGATACGAGATTATAGCTATGCTAAGCATGAGGTAGTACCTCGGCAGCAGTCTAGCTACTCATGCATAAAACCTATACGACTCCACACAAACAGCTCTCCGCATATGTAGTTTGTTATGAAGCCTGCGATAATCCCCGTGAAGTGCGCGAGCAGGTAAGCCCAGCCAAGTAGAACGAGCACGGCCATCGTCAAGTAGTTCACGACTACGCCAAGTGCAACAGCAGCGTGATACTTCAGGAGTCTTGAGAGTACACCTCCATGTCTCCTATCTCTGAAGGTCCAGATGTCATTCCAGGTGAAGTTGTTCAGCACAGCACACTCAATAGCTACTATGCCTGAGATAAATGGTGTTATCCCGAGCAGATGTGTGAGTATGTAGAACACGAGCATGTTAACTCCAACTCCAGATGCGCCGACGATTGCGAACTTCACTATCCTGAAGTTTGTCAGGTAGAGTAGCTGCTTCACGTACTCTACTATCTCTCTCCTGCTGAGCTTACTCTTTCCTGCTCTACGTGGCTCAAATGTGTAGGGAACCTCAGCTACGCTCTTGTATGTGCCGTGCACAAGTATGTCTAGCAGTATCTTGAATCCACGTGGCCTAATCTTGTCTAGTATGTTCTCCACTACGGATTTCCTAACTGCGAAGAAGCCTGATACTGGATCTCTGATATGCCTAGTCCTCGGGAGGACAATATGTGCAAGTAGTATTGCACCTCTAGAGATGATCTTCCTTATGAAGCTCCATCCAACAGTCTTGCCTCCAGGCACGTATCGGCTTGCAATAGCGATGTCGTAGCCTTCCTGTACCTTCTTCACGAGCTGTGGAACTACCTCAGGTGGGTGCTGCAGATCTGCATCCATGACGACAAGTATATCTCCTCTCGCAGCTCTGAAGCCATCCAAGACTGCGCTTGCGAGACCGAGCTTACCTGGTCTCTTGATCACGCGTATTGGATACTTCTTAGAGAGCTCGAGTGCAAGCTCAGCTGTCCCATCTGGACTATTATCATCAACAATCACGATCTCGTAGGGTACACCTCGAAGTGCAGCATCTAGCCTAGCCACTAGCTCAGGTAGGTTATCACGCTCGTTATATGTTGGGACAATAATGCTTACAAGTGGTCTACCTGATGTCACTACACCATCGATATGGCTATCTCCTAGGTTTAAAACAGATGTGGTAAAGCACTACACAGTCTCCATCACTACCACAAGGCAGAAGACTAATACGCTCTGTAGTGAGTAGAGCTGCTGTGCCAGAGATAGCATACTCGCTTATTGTAGACCTAGTATCGCTAGGCTTCTCAGTACTTGCAGGAGTCTTCCTAGCACTTCAGCTCTCTGAGAAGAACCTCTTCAGGAAAGCAATCTTCATAATCTTGACGATATCTTGCATGATCTTTGGCCTAGGCTTCACAGTAATGCACAGTGAGCTAACACTGGTAACACGTATACTACTAGCAGTCAGATTCCTACTAGTAGAGCTGACAGCAGCACTGCTCACGCTATGCCTAGTCAAGTCGAGGAGGAGTCAGGTCGCAGAGCTAGACTACACGTAGCTACACTCTGAGTAGTTTTGGGAGGACCTCCTCCTTCTTAATACTCCACAGCTTCTCCTCGAGCTCAGCTGGCTCTCTGGAGTAGTGGTCTAGAAGTCTGAGATAGTCAACAAGCTTGTCAAGTGTAGCAGTGAAGTTCTCCCTGACCTTGATCTCGAGCATGCCATCTGGATACTCAGTTATCTCGATCTTGTCCTTGCCGAAGAGCAGCTCTGCTAGCTTCTTGAGGCTAGGTAGGTAAGTCAGGATCTTCGTCCTGCCATCACTCTCGCTCAAGACCATCATGTCGAATGTCAGCCCACCGATCTCAGCGTAGATGTACAGGCAGTCATCTCTCCTACAAGCAGCATAGAAGATGTCGAGTCCACGTGTCCTCCTCGCATAGCTCTTACACAGCTCAATGCTCCTCTCACTATCTACACTAGTGTAGAAGCATCTGTCCTCACGGTGAAATGCTATGCCAGATCTCTCATACTCCTTCAGCGTCTCGTATACTAGCTCATCTGACAGTACGTCTTCACGTGATAGCTTCTCTACAACATCTCTCTCGCCATCTGCTAGGAAGAAGTAGCTGTGCTGTGATATTCCTAGTGGCTTCGTGAATGGGTAGTCCTTCCAGAGCCTCAGCAGTCCAAGTGGCATAGCTATACTCTTGTTCTGAGCTTTTCAAAGTGTCTCGCAATGATCTCACTGTGCATGCTCTTCATACCTCTCGTGAGCCTGAAGTCAGCACTTGTAGCCTCTGCTAGTGCTAGTGCGATCTTTGCGATCTGCTCTCTATCACCTCTCTTGACACCACTGCACTTGACGCCCCAGTGGTGAACCTCGCATCTCAGCCTAGCCTCCTCCTCTAGTCTACGTGCAACAAGCTCGTTGACAGCTCTATCCTCGTCGTAGTAGCTCACTGTCCCCTCTGCAAGATCGATCTCTGCTCTGTGACCCTCTGCACTGCCTAGAGCTAGGTATACTCTATCGCCTACTGCGTAGCCGAAGAGTGCCCTGTAGTCTGATGGGTGGTACATGCCCTCTCTGTAGAACTCGTCTGTTGCTCTATCCCACATTCTGCACAGTAGCTTAGCATCCTCTGAGGCTGAGGGTGCAAGGTAGCACTTACCCTCTCTACTCCACTCAAAGCTAGAGAGAGTCTTCTCGGCAAGTCGATGTATGCAAGCAGCAATATCGTTTAGAGCTGAGGTCACGGTATTCCTCGTCTTGTAAGCACATGCTCTCCCAGTGAGCTCCATGACAGCTCTCTCAATCTCGTACACCAACGTGTAGTCGATCTCGCAGTCTCTAGGTGGTATACCACGTGCAAGGCAGAGCCTCATCTCTCTGAGAAGCTTGTCGACACTCCTCTGCACAACCTCCATGACTCTCGACACAGCATCTGCAGTGAGCTTATCATCACGCTCTGCATAGGGGCTAACGCGAATCTTATCAGCAATCTCACGTGTAGCAGTCATGATGTCGAGACTCTTCTCAACTAGGCTAATCGCATCTACCCAGCCTCTCCTGCCAAGCTGAAGATCAGCTGCTAGCTCTCGGTAGAGCTTCTCCAAGTCTAGAAGCCTCTGAGCTAAGTCAGATAGAGACACGTGGAGAAGATACGAGGACGAGTAGAAAAAGCTTGAGCTTTTCAGAGAGGAGAGAGGAGGCGTAGTCCTAGCCTACTAGACGAACTCTGTCTCTCTCATCTCACCTCTCCTCCTCCTCACAGCTGCACCTATCAGTGCTGCTAGCACTGCAACTGCGAATAGTATTGCGAAGACTAGTCCTGCAAAGACTGCTACACGTGCCCAGCTTGGATACACTGTGAATGTTCCTGTGTAGGCACTATCATTGAAGTAGGTGTCTGGACCACTCACAGTTACTGAGTACTTGTACGTCTTCGGTACTCTCAGTGGCCCAAATATTGGCTGTGCTTCAGGTGCTGTGAAGCTTATGGCTGCTCTATAGTCGAGCTTCTTCTCATCAGGTATTATCACGACAGTCTTGTTAATGCTCGTGCCGAGCACACTAAATGCTACTAGGACGGGCACGTACAGCGTGTTCGTCCTGAAGTAGAGGATCAGCGTCGTGTTCTGCTCCTCGAGAATCATCGATGGCAGCAGCGTAATGTTGACTATCCTCAGCTCAGAGCTAATGCTCATGCTAGCAGTGTAGACATTGTTTACCCTCGTCGTGTCATATGGCGAGCTAATCGTCACATTTGCTGCTAGGTGTGTGCCCCATGGCACAGTGACTGGGATTGCAAATGTCATGTTCTTGCCGAGCAGCACAGCATGTCTGCAGATATGCAGCATGCCTTTTCTCTCACCCCATGGCAGCACATACCACATGTCTACACAGTATGTGACTGGTATCCTCGCTGCAACAGGTGAGAACACTACTATCCTCAGGACTACCTTGTCCTCAGGTATTACGAATGGTGGCACCTTGAGCTTAACAGGTACAAACTCTGCGTAGACTTGCAGATCTATCTCTGGCACTAGCTTCACGATGTTGCTCCAAGCCTCATTGTTGTCAGTGACTGTGTCGTTCTCACACCTGATTATCACAGCGTGCACGCGCACATAGGTCACGTTCAGGATGTCGATCACGAAGAACTCCACTACTGGGTTTAGTCCTCTTGCCAGTCTGTACGTCTTAGTGAAGTTCTGCAGTAGTCTCAGTGGCTTGCCATCTGGCAACACCTCCCACACCTCGTACAGTACTGTCACGTTCTGTGGGTAGTTCGTCCAGATCCAAGTGTAGATGCTGTGCTTAACTGGTCCGAATACCGTGTGCCCTGCACCCGCCCATACTCTGACCTCAACACGCATTATCATTACCTCTGGCTTGAAGAATCTGCTTCTCCACCCAGCACGGAATACTAGCCATACGCCCTCATCGAGCCTTCTTATAAACCTCGACTCATTTAGCGTCATGTTCTTCTCCGTGTAGTAGACCTGTACTGTGATGTTCTCTGTGCCTCTTGGCAGCCACAGGTAGATGAAGCCACGTCCATCAGTCATCAGCGTGTAGCTCGTGGCATTGCTGATCTTCACTGTGACAGCTGCACCTTGTACTGGCGCGCCATCTCTGTACAGCACCTGTACCAGCAGTGGTACGTAAGTCACATTGTTGTAGATGTAGGATCTGGCAATGGTCGCGTTGCCCACATGAGCATTCGTGATGTTTGCAGCTGCTGGTGCACACGGTATGTAGACTCTTGTCAGGTTGTATGCAACGTAGACCTCGAGTGGTGTTATCAGCTGGACGTAGTCTGGGTGGTACAGCGTCACGTTGTAGTAGTGATACCTCATCACACGTGTTGCAGCTGTGCCATTCTCATCTGTGACCACAGTCACTCTAACTGGATAGTAGTAGTACCCTGAGATCAGCACCTGTGCGCTAGCTACTGGTGCTAGGCTGTGACCAACATATGCTCTCACAGCTAGTACTGCTGTTAGTCCTGGTGGTACTGTCACGTTGCCCTGTACTGGCAGTCTGAACACGATCGTCAAGTGATTGTTAACATGTGTTCCATTCTTCCAGACATCGTATCTGTGCTCTGGCACTGAGACGTGAATGTTAATCACTGTGCAGTTTGGTATGTACACTATGAGCTGCCCTCTGCTGTTGGTTGCACCCTGTGCAATTAGCTTGCCAGTCCTAGCATCGTATATGTCTACGTGTGCTCCTGTGTACGGAACATCATTCTTGTACACGACGAGCACTGTTACTCTCCAGTAGACAGCTGGTGGTGGTGTGTAGTTTGCTCTCACAACCGGCACATTCAGTATGAAGTACTTCCTGTCAACGTGCACGATATACCACGGCTTATACGACTTCCAGCCAGCTGGTGGCCTAACAGTGATGTTGTACTTGCCGCACACAGTCACGTTGAACTCTGCTACTCCACTAGCATTCGTGTACTCTGCACCGACAAACTTCCTCTCCTCACCAGCTGTCCACACCTCTACGTAGGCACTTGGCACTGGCTTACCAGTCATGTAGTCGTATACCTTGACTGCGAGTATGGCTGGCGCGCCGGGTGCTGGTGGTGCTGGGCTTAGAACTGGCACAACAAACTTCAGAACGAGGTCTCTGTCTACTGTCACCGTCTTATTGAATCTGTACACCTTACCTCCAACCTTAGCCTCTACCAAGACCGTCACCGTTAGTCCATGCTTAACAGCACATGCCATGTAGCCTCTGCCATTTGTGTGTCCAAAGCAGAGTACTCCTCCTCCAAGCAGTACTCTCACATATGCACACTGGAATGGCTTGCCATCCTCATACACAACCTTCACAACTAGTGAGTGGTAGCCAGCTGGTGCAGGTGGTATACCCACTGGCGTTGCTGTCAAGTTTGCCGGCTTTAGTGCTAGGTTTAGGAAGTAGATTAGCTGGTTGAGCAAGATCTCCTCACAGCCACTCAGCGTTCCATAGTAGCCACATACTCTGTACCTCAGCCCGAACGTCAAGTTTGTGAAGACTACGTACCCTGTCGAGTTCGTCTTACCCTCTGCAACAAGCTTGCCTGCTGGCAGCATCCAGACCTTAACAGTTGCATTTGCGATAGGTCTGCCATTCAAGCCATTGTACACTCTGACTATTAGGACAGCAGTGCCCTTCCAGTATGGCACTGGGAACGTCGTATTTGCAATAGCGTAGTCATTACTCTCGATGTAGTTGTACTCTGCGTGTACGATCTTAGCCTCGAAGCCAAGCCACATCGTGAATGTTGCATTTCTAGCAGCAAGCTGCATTGGCTTGTATGCACGCTCAAGCAGCTCTCCAATTGGTATTGGCACTAGCCTCAGTCCAGGCTCAGTGAAGTTGACTACTATGTCCTTCTCAGCGAGGACTCCCTTCGGGACAAGCGTCCTATTCTCGAGCACGAGCATCAGCACTCTGAACCTGACGACTACACGCTGTGGAACAGTGCTGTACATGACTATTGTTGCGTAGTGTGGTATTGTGCTCGTGACCTCTGTGCCATTAAACAGTATGCCTAGTATTGCAGCGTCTGGTGGTATCCTCGTCCAGATCTTGAACACGTAGTGCTTGCAGTTCTGGAGTAGTCCACCGTTAGATGGGTCAAGCCACTCACTGCCAACTCTGCTCACAAAGCCCTTCTTCTCAACTAAGCCAACCTTGTATGTGACCTCCTCGAACATGTCTCCATACCTCTTGTAGAGGATCCACGGCTCAGTAAACCTGTACAGCTTCTCTACCTCTGGCAGAGCCTGCTTGTTAACCCAGACGATACCCCACTCACTCCTAGACACGTTGCCTACTCTGTAGGTCCACAGCCTCTCTATGAAGAGGACTGTCTCGTTCACTGGTATGTTCAGGATGTATACCTTGCGTATTCTCAGTGCTCCTCTCTCAGCAATCTTGCCTCCAGGTGGTGTGAAGTGGAATGTGCACACGTAGCCGTACTCACTCATCTTGCTGCATAGTCTCAGAAGTAGTATGCCAGCTCTTATCGTGCCTGTGATGACAAACTTCGTCAAGTCTCCTAGATATGGCAGGATCTCGTAGCCTGGCACAGCAACTGTTACTCTCACCGTGTTGTTGACAACTGTCACGTTGACGATCTTTGCACCTGGTATCCTCAAGTACCTCTTGACAAACCATGCCACATCACTTGGATTTCTCAGCTCACGCACAACAGCAACTGCTGTGTATGTTACGGGCATGAGCACCACGTCGTTTACTATGACGACATCTCTGCCTAGTCCAAACAGCGTTCCCAGCAGATCTCTCTGAAGCTCCATGTACCTGATGTAGTAGAAGAAGAAGTTTCCAACTACTGCACTCGGCGATATTCCAAATCTCTGTACTAGATCTCTGCCACCTCTCATGTAGATGTAGACCTCGTGGCCAAATCTGTGCTGTGTTGCTGTTGGCTGTAGCTCTGGGACCTCGATGATGTAGTCTACTGGTAGTAACGTACCTGCAACTGGGCCAACCCACTCAGGCAGCTCTGCAGGCTTCTCAGTCAGCAAGTCTATCTTCCTCGTCGTCAAGCCAAATCTCAGACCACGTGGATCATGTATCACATACATTGCACCTACGAGTGCCTTATCGTAGAAGTGTGGTTTCCACAGGATCCAGGATACACCCTCTGCAACTGCTGTGCCTATGAGTGCTGGCCAGAAGTACCTGACTCCCTGGAACGCAGCTCTGAACACTATCCTGATTGTTGTCCCCACTACACCCTCTGGACTAGCAGTCTTGCTTGCTGAGGTAGCAGTCCCTCTCATCATCTTCTGAGCAACTGCTACGAGGTTATCTGCGAACTCCTCTGCAAACTGCTCTACAAATCTTGGAAAGTCTGTCTCTAAGCTTGCAAGACACTTAGACTCAGCTGCGCTTATGTCCATGCTGTACTTCGTGACGAAGTAGTTTATGCATGCCTGCATGTAGTAGCTTGCTAAGAACAGGTTTACTGCACGGTCAGACTTGAGCATCCACTTTGCCCAGTCATGCAGCTCTCGCCAGCTCCTGATGGTTACCTCGTACACCTTCACCTCCTCTATCCTACCCTTTGCAATGTAGTCAGCAACTAGCCTCTTCAGCTCAGACTCAACCTTCCTCACATCAGCACCTGCTGTAGATGCTATAGTCAGGGAGATCTCGTGGATAATCTTCTCGCTCAGTGTGTACCTCTGTGGTCCAAGACCAACAACAACTGCTATTATCTTGTCTCCACCCTCCATAGCTGATATGTACTGGCTGAAGATCCACGCAGAGAACTTGATGGCTAGCTCGTCGATGTACTTGATCGGTATCGGCTCAACAGTCGTGTACCACAGTGCAACACCCCATGCAAGCCTGTGATGTGCATGCCATGGTGGTGGTGTTGGAAGTGTATAATCTAGGTGACACCACACTGCGTAGTGGCCAAATCTCGTGATCTTGCCAATTCTACACCACTTCTCTCTCAGATTCACGTTGTCTTGATGTAGGATAACTGGTGAGCTCAGCAAGTTCCAGACACCAGATTCTCCTGGGTAGAAGCCAAACCACTCTAGCTCTTCTGGCGACATCGATCTGAAGCCCTTGACAGCACTGATGTTGAACTCTAGCGTGTACGCAATCATTCTGAACTGGCTAGTCGACATGTTTCCAAGTCTTGCAAAGAGCTGTGACATGTTCTCTACCCTAGTGTAGACGACGAGATCGCCCTTCACAATCAGGATTGGGACCTTCACGGGCTTCCTCATGAACAGGACAAATGTGCCTCCACTTGTCGAGATGACGTTTCTCGAGATCCAGTTTACGTGATAGCCAACGTAGATGACTGTCTCAACTTCACGTGTCTCAGCATCTATGACGTAGACGTAGCCATCACTCGTACCTGCAACGATGTACTTGTCGAAGTGGTCAACAGCTGTGAACGTGCCGTTTACGAGTAGTCCATGCTGTAGGCTGTATAGTCCACAGTCTGTAGCAACAATCACGTCACCTGCAAGAGCATCGATGTCTAGTATCCTACACTTGAAGTCCTTGACTAGACGTCCACTTGCTGTCCACAGCTCAGTTCCACATGCAACATAGCCATCTCTCGCAAGCCAGCAGATAGCTGATGCATTCTTGAACACAGATATTATCTCACATGTCTTGTTTGACGTAATCCTGACTACTGCACCCCTGAGCTCACACTCCTGTGTGGTGAAGACGAGGTCTCCTCCCAGTGGCCAGATCGCATAGCTCTCACATGGTAGCTTACAGAATCTTCCACTACCTGGTGCTGCATATCCGATCCAGAGACCTGATGTCGTAGCTATGTAGACACCACCTCCATATGGTGTTAGCCAGACTCCTTCCTGATCTGGAACATCTACACAGCCTAGTGAGCCTCCTCTTGGCGTGTAGAAGCAGACCTTAGTGTTTGTACCTAGTGCATAGCCTGTGACAGCAATTAGGTTGTCTGATATGAATACTGCTTGTACTGCCTTTGGCCACCCCTCTGTGCCTACGTGTGTGCCAGGTGGTAGTGGTAGCCAGGCAATTATCTTCAGCTTACTTAAGTCAACTACAAATGCAGCTTTTCCACCTAGCCTTGTGCAGACTGCATACTTTCCTGATGGCGATACGTCACACTCTAGTGATGGTGGGCCAACAGGGATTATACCACCGGTGATGTTTAGCAGAAGCTTCCTGATCTCTTCTGGTAAGCTCTCCTTCTCCTGACCCCACACTATGCCCACTACAGCAGCTATAGCAACTAGTATGAGTACTAGTGCTAGCAGTACAAGTCTACGAGACATGCATGTGTACTGAGTTTTGAGGAAAGAAAAAGATGATGATTTCGGTCAGGGAGAGAGAATGTGTATTACCTAGCAACTATGTACAGACCAGCTACAGCACCGTAGCTGCCTGGTGCAATCTGAACTGTGACTACTGGCCTAGTCTCAACTGTTATTGTCTTGCGAAATACTTCTTCAGCTCTGTAGTCGTATATCGAGTATCTTATAACTAGTCCTGTTATGTTAAGTGGTGTCTTCGACACTACAGGTATGTAGTAGTAGAACTGTGTTGGCCTGATCTGCTCGAGCACGGCATTGTTGCTCACTACTACGCCCCAGCAGTTCCCATCCCAGTCATAGTACACCTTTGCGAGCTCTCTCACTGTATCATTCGCAACTACGCCAACCGCGATCTCGTAGTCGTAGCCGGGAGTCCCTGGTAGTGGACCAAATCTCGTGTTGTAGAGGTAGATGAAGCCCAGCACAGACATGAGCGGGCCTAGGCTGACAGTGACGTACACAGTCTCATTCGCTGTCAAGTTTAGTGCTCGTGGTAGTACACTGTGTGCAGCTAGTACTGTAAAGCCACCTGATGTCTGTACTAGGACAGCAGCGTAGTTAACAGTCATGTTCTCTGGCACAACAGTACTGCCTGTCAGAACAGTTGTCTCGTTGCTTGGCACAAGCGTTATGTTTAGCACAAGTGGTGTGCACGGCTTGTAGTCTAGTGGACCTGGCTTACACACTGCTGTGGAGATGTTGCCAAGTGCTAGGACTACTCTTGTTATCCTCAGCTCACTCGCTATCTTGCATGCCTCAGATGCTCTGTACGTATGCGTGTTGTTTTCCGTATCGACAACTGTCAGCACTGGTGCACTAAATGTTGCTGGTAGTAGCTGAGCAAGTGCAAGTGCAATACCATGTACAGTCACTGGGTCAACAACAGCTCTATCACCACTACTCGTCGTGATCACGATCGTGAGCTTTGGCTGATATAGAGCTGGCCTAGAGCTAGCTCCCACTGGTGCTAGATGTGTCAGAGACAGCGAGACGGCTAGTACTACAGCACCAACAATTACCAGCATGATGGTAAGCATCCTAGAGGACATCAAGTGTGAAGTCTCGGAGAGAAGTGAAAAGAATTTCCACTGTCTTGCAGAGAGTAGAGTTAGCATACTACCTCACGAGAGACACGAATATTGGTGCTGCATGCTCTGCTCTTCTCCTCCTCAGATACACAGCTACTAGTGCTGACGTGAGCAGCACAATTACAAATGCTACGACTGCGTAGATAATTAGCTGTAGCGGTATTCTGACATGTGGCACAGCCTTAACAGTGACTGTTATCACGTATGTGTTCACAGCATGTGCACCAGTTATGACATATCTGTACCTACCTGGCACTAGTGGTGCAGGAATCTCAAACATCACAACACCGTTAACATCTGTGAGGCCTACGAATGAGGCATTGCAGAATATAGCCTCTCTATACGCAGGAACAGTTGTGTTTGCAAAGACTACTCTCACTGTAAACCTGATCTTCTCGCCGGGCTTGACCTCTCTGGGCGCCTCAGCAGACACTATGTATGTCTTGTTGTGGAATGGCAGCCTAATCTCACTCGTAGACGTGATGTTGCCTATTATGTCCTCGTAGCAGAAGTTTACACCTTCAAGCCTAATCCTAAACCTCTCTGGCCCTGTCCAGTTCTTGTACCAGATCAAGATCTCGAATACAGGTGCCTCGCGCACCAGCCCTACGTATCTTGCACTGCAGCTTGTCCACGGGACCAGGGCTACTACACGTGGTACAAACCCTGTCGGCAATGTGAGTATCTCGATTCTGCACACATTTGCAACACGTATGATAGCAGTTGTGCAGACTGGTGCTAAGCCCCAGACAGCAATCTTCATGGTCGTGTTCCTCCACGCGTAGACATGCTCAGGTATCTCAACTGCGACAACTGATATGTTACCTGCTGCATATGCTGTAGCACGTGCAGCCTGAACACTACTTGTTACCTGTGGCTTAGCTGGAACTACTACTGCTCTAGCACTGGCAACACTGTAGATCCGTGGTCTAGCAGACACTACAGCTGTAGAAGCAGTAGTGCTCTGCACTATATCAGGAGTTGCCACAGCACTAGCTGTCGACACTGTGAGATTACACATGATGGTAGGTGTAGAGATAGCGCTAGCACTAGTCACGTTTAGGCTAAGCGTGATGTTCTGAGCGCAGACAGTGCCAGTCACAGCCACTACTACTACGAGCAGCAGTATCTGTACTAGCCTACACACATGTGTCTGAGAGTTTGTGAGGTTTTAAGGAGAGAGAAGGGGGCTTGAGAGGTAGGAGAGAAACACTGCTTCGCTAAGTCAGGGAGAACTCAAACTTCAGGATTAGTCCATATGTGCCAGCACCTAGAGTTGCGGAGGTTGCATTTACGCTAAGCCTCACAGCCATGTAAGGTCTCACCCATACTTTATTATCTCTATCCCACGTACCAGCATATAGCACAACCTGTGTTATGTTGAATGGCCTTGTGTGTAGAACCAGCACACTGAGCATACACGTTGTGTTACTACATGTTGAGACTGCTGTGTAGGGAGCTTCCGCCTTGTAGTAGTTGGCATAGTACCAGGTGTAGTACAGGTACTCCAGCGTGTAGGTTTGCTGAGCAGAATCCACGAGTCTTATGAGCACACCCTCTGCTGGTCCTCTATCATAATAGTCTCTCCACTCTCTATACGATCTCAAGAGCTCGTAGACAAATCTTGCAAGTCCAGTGAAGTTTACTGATACGACAAGTATGTCGTTTGCTGCTACGGTGATGTTCTGTGGTAGTACCCAGTGAGCAATCATTACTGGGTATGGGACATTTCTCATTAGCACGAAGACTCCAACCTCGTTAAACGTCATGTTAACTTCAGGTGAGTACTCAAACACTACTGCATATGTGCTATCAAGCCAGTTCGAGGGACTCAGCTCTACGAGCTTGACACCTGTAATGTTGTAGTCGTAGATTGTTGCCTCTGTAGTGTTTGTTAGCCCTAGTACTAGCCTAATGCCGATTAGTGCTAGTGGATTTACACTGCACAGATCTACAGTCTTGTTGTTTGCCATAACGACATCAATACCTCTGCAGTATCTCGCTGTCTTCAGTAGCTGTGCAACAGCTACTCTCACTAGGTTTACTGTTGCTGGATCAGCACACACTGTCTTGTTCCCAGCACGAATGCATATCGTGACCTTTCCAACTCCTATACGTGATGTAGGCTGTAGAATAGCTTCTCCAGCCCCCTCCTCAGCTACTGCAGTCAGATTCTCAGATGTCTTAGTAGGTCTCAGCTCTGCACTATTCACAGCTAGCAGTGCTACTGCTATGGCTATCACGACAGCAGCTACAAGTGTTACTGCTAGGAGCTTACTAGTGGACATCACGAGTAGACACTCTGACTAGTTTAAAAGGGAGATGCCTAGACGAAATCTGTTGTTACTGCTTGTGCTCTCCTCATTATAGCGTATCTCTTGAGGTAGAGTGTCTGCAGTGCTAGGTACAGATCTGCTATGCCTAGTGCTAGAAATGCCCACTTCATGAGACCATCAGACGGGTAGAGCACCTCGTAGTAGTAGCCTAGGTATGCAAGCTCGAGAAACGCAACTGCTGAGCCTAGGAGGATAATTGCACCCTCTCTAGCATATGCAGTCCTAGTCAGGATAACGCCGATAAGCGTCATCAGTATTAGGAAGGCTACCAGGTAGATGCTTGCTGGCTTAACGCCAAGTGGAAACCACCAGTCAAACGGTGTTAGCAGTGGTATGCTACCTAGTATACACTCTAGACATGCGATCACAAGTGCTGCTACTCTAGCAGCTCTCAGCTTAGCAATCTCTACTGGGAGCACCATCGGTGGTGGTCTTGCAGGAGTGACTGTTGGCCTAAGCACAAGCTCGAGCTCACGCTCCTTAACACGTTCAAGCGCATATCTCTCAGGGCTCTCCTGCTTAAGCTGAGACATCGAGGAGAATTAGAGAGGAGAAGTAAATAAGGAGTGAGACTGTATATGTAGATGTAGGATGAGGAGACTCTACGTCTAGACTAGGTGTACTCTGTTGACCTCTGGATAGCTCTTCTCCTCCTGAGGTATAGTGTAAGCGCTACTACACCTAGTGTGACTAGTAGGAATGTCACGGCTGCGTATATGAGCAGTCTAGCTGGTATACCTGGTATTGGAATTACAAGTCCTCTAGTACGTACAGTAACGTTCACGACTACGTAGTCTACACTATGCTCACCAACTATGACATATCTGAATGTCCCTGTCCTAGGTGGTGCAAATGCTGTACATGTCACGTAGCCGTTAACATCGGTCTCACCACAGTACGAGCCATTTATGTAGACACGCTCTCTATATGCAGGAACAGTCGTGTTCACGAATACTAGTCTTACACGTACTGCAAACTTCTGGCTTGGTCTTAGAGTAAGCTTCTTCTCGCTAACCCAGGCAAACGACGTCTTCGTTATAGCACGTGTGTAGACTGTGATGTTCCTGGTAGGCCTATCTAGACAGAGATCGTATGAGCGTACAATCAAGTGTACTGTCTCTGGTATAGTCCATGTCCTGGGCGTTGCATTTATCCTGAGGAAGAACTTCTCCACCTCTGTGGTAACATGAAGCTCAACTAGCGTCTTGTTTGTCTCTATCTGGACAATGTTGCCTGCGTAGATCCTTATCGTCACGTTTAGCTCTGGTATGCTCACTACTGCTGAGAGACATGCTGGATCTCCTAGTGCAATAATGTCGAATACGTTTCCTCTCCACGGAAAGACATATCTTGGACATGAGCCATAGACACGCTCACCTACAGGACTCGTGACAAGTACTGATACTGACATCGGCAAGACTGCAGATGTCTGGTAGGGCGGTACAGCCTCAGTACACACAGTCACATTTGTTATAGCACTAGCTGCAGTAGCTGGCGCATAGTATGTATAGTTCATGCTTGCCGTGACAGTACCAGATGTGCTAGCTGGCTTATAATACGTCAGGTTTACTAGTGCGGCTACACTGCCAGCTGTGGAGAGTGGACTATACGTGACGTAGCTTGTCGTAACATTGTTCACGATAAATGTGATGTTCACAGCATGCACAACTGCCGTCACTACAGTGAGCACTAGTAGTGCTAGTACTAGACCAAGTCTCACAGAGACACGCAGAGGAGAAGGGATATTAGAAGATTGTGGAGAGTTTAGAAAGAGAGAAGACCAGAGCTAAACCACTAGGTTAGAGATGCTGTAAACCTGATGTTAAAGCCGTAGACATCTGCTCCGAGATTTGGAGCAGTCTTGTTCACAACATACTTCTCTTCAAACTGAGTACCAGCCCAGTGCCACTTACCTTCGGGTGTTTCATAGTAGCAGCTACCTAATATTATGTGGACTTCTGTCAAGTTAAATGGTGCTGTCCTTATCAGCGAGTATAGTAGCTCGTAGTTTGTCTTGTTCTTCATTGCTGCTACACCAGTCATAACATCTCTATACACGTAATCTCTTGCTGTGAGGCAGATCATCTTGCTTACATGTTTAGTCTGGCCACCCTCCTCTACTACTATGTCTAATCTTGTTCCAACTCCATAATATATAGTATAGTACATTGTTGAGTATATGGTTAGCCACTTCGTGCCGTATATTGGCCACATTGCAAACTTTGCAAAACCTGTGAAGTTCACGATTACATACACCGTGTCTGGTGCAGTGACAGTGATGTTCTGTGGTAGTACCCAGTGTGCGATCATTACTGGACCGAAGTCGAATACGTAGAATAGGCCAATCTCGTTGAACGTTATGTTCTCTGTTATCTCTTTGCCAAAGATAGCTGTTATGCCAGATACTGTGTAAAGCGGCAGTGTCGTAACTTTAACACCAGTGATGTTGTAGTCATAGATCGATGTTTCACTCTTATTTGTCAAGGCAAGCAGCACGTACACTGTCCTAGGTGTGAAGTCTGCTATCTTGATCTTGCACAAGTCAACCTCTCTCCCATCTGCAAGTGTTACATTTACACTAGTGCAGACTCTAGCTATCTTGCTCAGAAAGGCTATCGCAACTGGCAGTATGTTTACTGTCACTGGATCAGCACAGATCTTCCTCGATCCAGCTACAACACACATTGAGAGCTTGAGCTTAGGCTGAGCTACCTCTGTCACTACTGCTACACTAGGCTTCTCATGCCCTAGCTGCAGTACAGCCACTGTGATGAACAGCACGAGCATTGTGTTGATAGCAGCTACTATTGCTAGTACGCGAGTCACGATATTAGGAACATCTCTGAGATGTATTAACTACTTCGCTCTAGACAAAGTCTGCCTCAGATCTTACACATCTTTCACCTCTCCTAGCATAGCTGTACATTGTGTATAGGCTCAGTGCAATTGAGATTGCTCCACTACCTGTGATGACGGGGTTTAGCACTCCTGTTGTCTTGTAGCTCAGCAGTGCTATTACTAGGAGCACAGTACCTGACATGAGCAGTGTCATCGAGGCTACAACTGGTCTCTGCCCAAACACCTGGACTATGCCAATCAAGATGCCTAGGTATGCGAGGATCTCTGCAGCAAGCACAACTGGCTGTCCACCTAGCAGAAACATTGCTACTAGAAGTCCTGTTAGCAGCAGTACTATTACAAATGCTGCTACGTCTAGTTTACGCACGTCTCTGAGTCGTCACACAGCTAGTTTAACTTTTCTGCCCTCAGTGATAATACATGTTGCTCTCTTTCCATGAACAATAAGCTCTCTTGGAGCATCTGAGAACAGCTTGTAGAGGACGAGCAGCACTACATCTCTCACAGTGTTTCTCGTAACCTCAACCTCGATGACCTCAGAGTCTTCACGTACAGATGCTCTCAGCCTAAGCCTAACACTCCTCTCTATCGTGAGTACTTGTTCAGGAAGTGTGCTGCTATCTCTAGAAGTCACGTCGACTACGCCTAGGCTGTATATGAGCTTGAGTGCTCTATCGAGTGCATCTACGTAGTCTAGGCCTAGCCCCCTCTGAATAACCTCAGCTAGTGCACGTGTCACAGTATCCTTCCTCTCTCTGACTAGGTCGAGCAGCACATCTGTTGTGTACGTTGTGTCTCTGCCAGCAGACACAATGATGTTGTATCTCAGCACTACGTTGAGGAGATCACGAAGTCCCTCGACAGCAATAACCTCACTCATGAACGATACTGTCCTCACTGCTGTCAGCTCCTCCACAACGCTATCCCAGCTTGCACTGACTATGCATGGCTTGACAGGTGTCGTGAAGGTGCAGACTAAGTCTCTCAGAAAGATCGTCATCAAGTCTAGAGAGTGTAGAGGTTAATAACTTTGACTAGGAGAGGGAGGAGAACAGCTCTAGCTCACTCTGAGCAGGATAGGACTAGACATAGACGTGATTGCTTGCTATCAGTGCTATTCCTGGTCCAGGCTCTAGATCCTTGAACCTCTCTTCGATCTGTCTTAGCTTCTGGACAATATACGTGGCTGTGCCAAATAGCACGCCGTACGCGTTCGCGATGTGTGCTCCCTGGAAGTCATGTGAGCGGCAGTAGCTCAGGACAAGTAGTCTATTTCTGCCACCTAGCCTCCTGATCATGAACTGGATGAGCACCCAGCATGGCTGATCTGGGACAAGCCTTGTCGTGTCAACTAAGCTATTCCACATGCAGATAAGTGCGTAGCGTGCAGTCTCGTCTCTCCTCAGAGTCTCAACAATCTCGTTTAGCTGATCAACCTCTACAAGTGCAAGTGTCTGCAGCAGCACCTTTCTCAGCTCCTGATCATCTACACGGTCAACAGACTCGTAGAACTTGACTAGCATCTGTGCTACCTGCTTCTGACCCTCTGTAGCTGAGATCTCTACAATCTGCTTACCTCTCCTGTAGTATGTCTGAGGTAGCTCATTACCAGCAAATCTCATCCTCATGCCATAGTTGTACTCTGCGTCGAAGTCAATTCTGCCAGATAGCAGATCTTCGATGTACGACTTGAGCTCTTCTGGCTCGAGGTCAGACAACGTCATGACGTCGTCTGGTGGCATCTCGATGAACTTGACTAGCACATGCTCTCTCTCACGTGTAAGCATGAAGCCCTGGTCAGCTCTCCTAAGCCTCTTAGCTGGCATAATCTCAAGTTCTAGCCTCGGGAACCTCCTGTAGACCACAAGCGTGACCGTCTCTCTAGTCCAGCCAAAGCGTGTCTTCACAGGTAGTCCAGTCTCAGAGATCTCCTTCACCAGCAGTCTATATGCATCGAAGAAGTCGTCTGCAATCACTATCTTGAGGTAGCCATGGTCATAGTACGTCACGGTGTCTGTAGTGACTACCTTACGTGGTCTAAGCAGGATATCTACCTCGTTCTCAGCACTGGCTGTCACTGCTGCTAACGTCTCAGCAACAGCCTTGGCAATATTGCCAGTTGCAGCAGCCTTGAGGACTCTCTTCGCAATCTCATCTGCTTTCTGCTGAATAGCACTTGGCCTCAGTGCCAGGACAATAGACCTTGCGTACTCAGCTAGGTCTTCTGGAAGTAGCTCAGCTGCACCTGGATCATACAGCACGTACTCATCAACTACGTCGCCGAGCGCAGTCTTGATGACTAGTCTCCACGGCTCCTCCTGAATAGCAACCGCGTATAGCAGCATTAGTACGTGTGGTAGAGCTGCTCTTGGGAGTGGCAACGTTATCTCAACTAGCCTTCTATCACTATCTACGTAGACGTTACTCTTCGGCACGTACAGGTACTGCGACCCTACTGTGACAGCTGTCCAGTCTGGCTCAGAATCGCTGAAGTTGTCTAGCACTATGACGCTGAGTATCTGCTTCCTGAGATAGTCGTTCAGCCTAGCAAGCTTCTCCGATATTATGTCGTAGCTACCACGCTTCCAAGCATCGTACAGTAACCTCTGCAGAGCACGCACACTTGCACCAATACAGACGATGTGTCTGATATTGGGATTCAGAGAGATATGCGCAATAGCAACTGCAAGACCACGCTTAAGCGTTACGAGACCATAGTTGAGATCCAGCTCAGGTTTAGCATATATCTCCCTCTTTCCCTTACCAGACCTGTTCTCTTCTGCCCTCTCCTCAATGCTGAACAGCATCTTGTAGAGCTGAGGGTCGAAGAAGATGTAGATTATAGGATCTTCAACACGGTGCACCACGAGCTTTGGATAGCAGATCTTAGCATTATCAGTCTCCTCAATGTACAAGCCATGCTGAAGCTCCTCAACACGGACAATAGGCCATGTAACCTGTACTTTACGCATACTGTTGGAGTGTAGGTATAGGATGTGTTTTAAACTGCTACACTCTCAGTAACCTAGCCTCAGCCCTATAGCTAATCTCGCTTAGCCTCTTCTCAAGCTTGGAGACTACATTCTGAATGCATGCTCTCAGGACTGAGCCACTACGCGTCTCTACGTACTTTGCCATGCAGTCTCTAACCTCGAAGTCTACCTCTCTAGCAAGCTCGCCTAGTCCACGTGCAAGCTCTTCTGCTGGTTCTTGATAGCTTGTCTTAGCCTTCTCCAAGTCTTGTCTCAGCATCTCTGCATGCCTAGCAAGTGACCTCAGTGTTGGCACAAGCTGTGATGCATGTAGTAGAACTGCCTCATCTGGAATATCAGCTGCCTTTGCGATCTCAGCAACACTCCTCATCTCCTCGAGAAGCTGACTTGCCAGCAGCTTCATTGATCTGAGTGTGCCCTCTACACGACAGCTAACACGTGATAGCTCAGTGTGTAGCCTGTCTAGAAACTCTACGAAGCCTGTCATGCCAGGTCTAGAATAATGCAGAAGAGCAAAAACACTACCTCGACTCTGCAGCCAGTAGAGCACACTACCTCACATATCTCATGAGCAGTGACCTAATATCTATGAGGTGGTATGTATATGCTACTACGCACATCACAGCTACTATGAATAGTAGTACGGTATCTACAATGAGTGACACAGAGTCCTCGTCTATCTGTGAGGCAGCGATTACTCTCAGGACAACATACGTCATAGCTGCTGCAAGGTAGTAGCTAATGCCTACTAGCTCGAGCCCAGCTACGACCAGTAGCAAAGCTATGAACAGTATATCAACTATGTAGAGTACTCTCCTAATGCTCACATGTTTTCCAGCCCAGATACACAACCCCAACATTATCTACATCACCACTATGTGCAAAGCACCTACACAGCTCATGTACACAGTGTGGAGACTGTAGTGCACTCCCTGCTAAGTAGGTTAAAACTGTGGCTGCAGTGTACTCCTCGAGGTGCTGATGTCTATCGAGCATGAAGTGCTAAACTACATCTGCTCTAGAGGCTCTGTCACCATACATGAGCTAGTTGAGAAGTTCGTGAGTGGTAGAGTCACTGTGTACACACTCTACAACGTGCTCAGAAGGCTTGCTCGACGAGGAAGAATACGTAGACCACTTGCAGGAATCTACATGTGCTGTGATAGTAGCAGTGAGGTGAGAGGAGTAGTAGTACAGGTGATGAGAGTACTTGACGATGTTCTGCGTAGCTACGTAGAGAATGCTAGGTCTCAGACCTACAGCTTCTCAATATCGATCATATGCAGGAAGATTGAGAAGAGAGGCATACTCAAGTGCTCACCAGGACTACGAAGTGACTTGAGGAAACTACTCATACAGTTTAGTCATGAGCACCCAGACTGCATAGAGGTTATCCGGAGGAAGAACGACACTGTTGTCAGACTTAGGAGAGAGTGTGTTGAAGAGCTGAGAAGCTTCCTGAAGAAGAGACTACTCAACAGCTAACACAGTCTACTCTCCGTAGATCTAGTAGCTGTAGAGCTAGCTGTAATACAGGTTGTACATATACCTTAAGCTTTGGCATCTACTCGGCTTCTCACTACTTTTTAACTTCTGCTCAGTCTCTTCTCGAATGTCTACTGATGTTGTTACTCTTGCGCTGGAGGCTAGTGGTAGTTTTCTTGCTGGTCTTGCAGTAGGGTATTTCCTGAGAGTAGCAGTTAGGCTACTCCTACTGGCAGCTGGTGCACTAGGCTTCATACTTGCTATACTTGCACACCATGGCGTAATCGAGGTTCACTTCGACAAGCTTGGTGAGCTAATCAGGATGTGTCTTGAGAAGGTCGAGTACCTGATGCACATAGGCATGCAGTTTGGACTACCATTCATGATAGGCCTAGTCGTAGGGTTCAAGCTCGGGAGCAGAAGAGCTGAGAGAATACAACATAGATATGCAAGAGTAGACATACACGAGACAGACTTCGTGTAGAAAGCAGACACCTGACGAGAAATTGACCATGAGAACACCACGAACATCAGGACAGAGACAGGAAGAGTGTTCTCACGGTAAAAAAGAAAAGCAATACAGAGAGAACCTCCACAGAGTAAAAAGAGAATCCTGAGAAACAGTCTAAATAACTAAGAATTGAAAGTAGTAGATCTGAACTGCTGGATCAGACACAGCTGTGAGTAGTCCGTCTAAATAACTAAGAATTGAAAGTCGACTTTCCTTGTCAGCATAGTTGCATACCTTCCTGGCGAGTGTCTAAATAACTAAGAATTGAAAGGTGAAGAACTTCCACGTGCCTAGGTCGTAGACGCCGCACTCCTGTCTAAATAACTAAGAATTGAAAGTACGAGCAGAAGGTAGACGACGTCAAGTACGTGAGCCTAGCTGGTCTAAATAACTAAGAATTGAAAGACTAGGTGTAATCTCTTTGCCTTTGCTACTGAGCACGACAGTGAGTCTAAATAACTAAGAATTGAAAGGACTCCTGATGACAGAGTATACTGCATAATCAAGGGTGATAGGCGTCTAAATAACTAAGAATTGAAAGCGGCTTGTCCTTGCCAAGCCTAAGCCTCATCACTATCGCTCCCTTCTTCCTGATGTTCTCTCTCAGGATGCGCGTAAGTTCTCTATGAAGATCGCCAAATTCCTGACGGTACATATGCTCGAGATATGCACGTACAGTTAGCACTTTCATTCTACATGGTCTACACCACAAGCCTTATACACGTTAACATGCGCTATATCGCACACAGTTTGTTACAATGTCTGCTCAACGTAGATCTTCCTATTAAACAAACTGTCAGTGTCGGCTCGACGCGAATAAGTAATTAATGTACTTAATTACTCGGTACTAGTACCGAGTAATAATATGGTACAAGTAAGTAATTAAGTCTATTAAAACTTCTATAACCGCCGAGCCGACAGCGTCGGCTGTGCTTGTTTGGATGTGGGTCATCAGAGTTGTGTGTTTGGTGGTGGTGGGATGTGCTTTTTTAAGCAGCCATGTGCATAAAATGTTTGCTGCCTGGTGCTCAAGACTGTGTATTGTTCGTGGGCTCCATGCATTTTGTCTGGTCTACTGTTAGACACGCTAATGAGATTCTTAGCAGAACTCATATATGTACATCAAACCTCACACAACACATCACAGCATATAGAAAAACTTGTGATAATCGAGCAAAGTTGAGTAGAGGTGGAGGCAGAGCCAAAGACCACTCCTTCACAAAGATGTTCTGATGAGAAGCTTGTCACAAGGTGGAGACCACGTGGACAAGATCGAGACAGATGTCAGGACTTGTATCGAACATTTAAACAAAACAGTGCACAGTGTACAGATTTAGTCAAGCTCAAGCTCAACTGGTACCTCTTTCCTGACAAGCTCATACAAGCGCTTGCAGTCTATCAATTCAGGAAGTGCAATGACTATGCCGCATCTAAGCTCAAACCTGAGCTTCGTCTTGCCGTCTCTAGTCCTGTACTTCCTGATCTCGACATCTCCAATAGTGATCGCAGTCTCCGTGCATACCACTCTTAAACTCTCGGGACTGATCTAAATAACTAAGAATTGAAAGTAGATTATGTCTAGTGAGACGATCTCGCTTAAGCACTTGTGTGTCTAAATAGTTAGGAATTGGAGGCTTATTGTGCAGTCTCGAAGTACCTAAAAGCACTCATGTGGGAGTCTTAGCAACATTAAATGACTAGGATTGGAGGTGGCTCAAGGGCAAGGACTCTACGAGAGGTAGTTACTGGGGTAGTGTCTGGGCAACTAAGGAGTGGGAGATCTTCTTGTTACTCGAGAGGCTGTGTGTTGCTCAGGGCTGCACGTTTTTAGCTGTGGGCTAGTAGGAGGTGTAGATGTTGGAGAGTCTTCGTGTAGCTAGGATAAGCATTATTGCTAGGTCTAGGGGATTCATCTCAGATTTTACAGGTAAGCTTTCGAAGTCGATAGTCATGCTTACTGCACCTGAGCTAGAAGACTTGTTCAAGCCAGATAAACAGAGGTTTAAGCTAGTCCACATCACACCACCTATCGACATTGTGACTGGGCAAGCACTGTTTCCCTGTGTGAGAGGCAGCGCTATTGTTCCTGTTAGGCTTCAAGGCAGGTACGTCATAGTGTTTGCTGCAGATAAGAAGAGCGTGGATAAGCTCTGCAGCGGCTTCCTCGAGACTGGGCCAAAGATGCAGAAACTAGACTTCAGAGGTGTTGAGGTGGAGTTCTTCATCAAGGGCATCGAGGTGTCTGAGCCTGAGATACCTAGCATAGATGTGCTTCCTGGCTCAGTAATCTACATCAGGTTTGTTAGCCCAGCACTCCTGCCAGATCCATTCAAGCCTAGGCAGCGTGTACGTAGGTTCTTCCCAACACCAGGAATACTGTTCTTCGTCCCAGCAATGATCGCAGCTGGCTTTGAGAAGCTTAACTCGAGAGATCAAGCACTACGAGAGCAAGTCCTGAGGTATGTTGCACTGCTCGAGGAGGTGTTATTCGAGCTTCACACATCTCTGCCAAGACTGAGAGTAGTCAAGATTGTGTATGAAGATAGGGTAGAGCCAGCTCTCACCGGCGAGATTGGCTTTGCCGTGAGTCCAGATGTGGAGAGGGAGAAGCTAGAGTTCTTAGCACGTGTACTCGCTACTGCTCAGTGTCTAGGTGTTGGTGCAGCAAGAGCAAGTGGCTTTGGACACATCGAGATCGAGATCTCGAGAGCTACTAGATAGTGCTAGAGCAGCGTGTGAGAGAAGGGCTTACACTTGATAGGAATCTAGCAGAGGCAAAGAGCCTCCCGAAGTTAGGTTTTTATCATCGGTCTTCACACTTCTACACCAACTGTGATCACTGCTACACCGCGAGTTACTGAGGCGTGGCTTATCGACAAGATTGCGAGGTATCTTGCACAGCTTGGAGACTTTGTCTTCACAAATGCTAGAGTATTCGAGACGGAGATAGACATAGTCTCAGTGAACATCACGGACAAGAGAGTCATCGTCAAGATTGTCGAGGTCAAGTCACAGCCAAAGAAGACGCTTATCCAGCAGGTACACAACAGAGCATGCTATGCTCACAGAGTGTATGCTGGGTTACCAGCATGGTATCTAGACTGGGCACTGCGTGAGCTGCCTAAGTGGTGTGGTATCATCACTGTTGACCGTGATGGCAAGGTCGTGATTAGAAGACGTGCACAGTGGGTGAACAGAGATAGAATCGCGCCAATAGCACTCGCACACATACTGTTTGACTGTGGCTTGAAGATTGCAAAGAAGGTCTACCTACCAGGCGGCAAAGAGATAACAAGTGGTGGCGAGGTAAGCAAGCTCGTAGAGCGACTTCAAGCACACCTAACACGTCTCATGAGAGCGTTCTTCTCCTCTTCATCCACTTCTTCCTCCTCCCCTGAGTCCTCTGAATCTTCTTCCTCCCCAGACTTATCCTCTGACCTACTCCACACCTGTAGACTATGCTTCCTGAAGCTACCAAGCTCACCACCAGTCAGAGTACACGTCTACATCCTGTCTAGCGAGATCTTCTCAGTTGTTAGAGATGAGGAGGAGAATGTTGTAGAGATATTTGCAAGATCTCTAGCAGAGACTGTGAAGACTAGGTCTTACTCAACTGCACAAGTTCTCACTGTCTAGCCTCGAGCTCGAGTATCACATTGCTGTACTTCTGTTGCATTAGGGCTGCAGCCTGATCTTGACTGTGCTGACCTTTATTGTTGACTCGGGTGTGAAGACTAGCTCTAGGGATATTCTCGATACTCTGTACTGCCCAGTATCTTCGAAGCTGAGTGGTGCAGATGACAGTGCTGTCATGTTCTTCACAGTGTTGTTGAGAGGCTTTGAGATACTGACTGTCGAGATGTCAGCTAGCTCAAAGCTTAGTGTTGCTGCTAGGCCTTCCTCCTCACTCTCACCATGCTCAACACGGATGAGCATGCTATTGCCAAGCCTCTGTGCAGTAAGCAGTATCGTTGTTGTCCTAGGCAGAGCACATGTTATCAGGAGGCTTGCACCTTTCTCACTAGGTGATACCTCTAGGCTAACACTACCTCCCAGCTTCTTACAGAACTCTGCAAATCTCCTCAGAGAACTCTCGATCAGCTCTAGACTAACATCAGCTCTCTCCTCGAAGATCTCCACAATCCTCTTCTTAACAGAGTGCAGCGCAGTGTGTAGTTCCTCAAACTTCTCGAGACTCTGGCCAGAAGCAGACATACGTGTGATAATGTGAGAACAGGATGTTTAAGTGATGCTGGTGTGGACAAGTGTTTAGAATACGTGTTCTACAGATAGAGCTAGATTAGGCTAGACTTGTTCTCGCTGCTAGGAGGAGCTCTCTGGTGTTATGTGAACTGCTCCACATCTCGGACAGGTCAAGTCTTCTCTCAGTGGTGCTCTACAGAACATGCAGCGTTTCTCAACCTCGAAGTCTACTAGCTGTCCTGGTGAGGCAAGCTCGATTAGTGCCTTGCAGTTGTCACAGTAGTACACTGGGTAGACGTAGGCTCCTCCACTAATCAGCACTGGTCTACCACCACATATTGGACATCTCGGCGTGTACTTGCGCACTACGATGTACTCAACCTCGTATACCTTATCAGAGACATTCGACTTGTAGGCTATCCTGACTTTTCTCACTGCCATGATCTCATCTCTTAGGACTAGGGTTGGGATTGAGTTCTGTGACCTCATATCCAGGAGAAATACCGGACCTGAACTTATAAATTTTTCGGTCTCAGACAGCTTGACGCCAGTACTTGGTCAAGTACAGCTTCCTAGCCTTCTCGAGATCAACCTCGATGTAGCCATTGAGTAAGCAGTGCATGAGTGCTGTGTAGAAGCTACGTACACGTGAATACTCAGTGTGCACACCTTCGAGTCTCAGATACTCTCTCATCAACTTCTGTATAGCTGGGCTAATGTACTCCAAGACACTCTCCCTGACTGTGTTGACCTCACCTGGAACTGCAATATTCGTAGTTAACAGCATCTCAAGCTTGTCCTCTGGGTATATGCGGATCTTTCCCTCCCACTCACAAACTCTTGCACATATGGTAATACAGGAGCTATCCTCTGCACTGAGGAAGACAAGCTGTGCGATTGGCTCACCTCTCCTCATTAGGACTGGTCCACAGCTCGTGTTCCAGAGTGGTATTGCTATCCTACCTACAAAACCTGGCATGTACGTGTACAGCAGTGGTGAGAGACCCTCAGCAACGCGTTCCTGCAGTATGTGAACTTGTGCTATGTATCCTGGTGGGATAACAACATACTCGTCTGAGAGTAGGAGCATGAACTCGCCAGGTAACACAGCGATCTCAGGTCCAGTAAGCACAGCTCTCCTAGTGACAGACCAGGCAATAGGGCCAACATGTAGTATAACACCATCGAGACCTAGCTCAATTCTCCTTCTCGGTGACACTACCACTGGTGCTCTCTCAAGTCTGTGTCTTGCTGCTACCTCATCCCAGAAGTAGGATTGCACAGTGTACCTACTCTTCTCTCCTCCATGAATAGCTATCTTGAGCACAAGTGCGTTAAGCCAGTCTATGGCTAAGCCATAGAGCTCCTCAAAGTCGATTCTCCTAGAGTTCTCCTCAACTAACTCAAGTAGCAGCAATCCTGACACGGAGAGGAATAGTGTGTGAGAAATTTAAGGTTGTACTACCTCTAGCTCTGTTGTGCCTCCTGGTACTTGACCTCGAACTCTCTCAGCTTGTTGAGCACGCTTCTAAAGAGCATGTCGTATGTTAGCTCTGCCTCGAACACTACCTCTTCAGGTAGGTTGAGCTGAAGATCTACCTTCAGCAAGCTAAGCTCACTGAAGAGCGTGAGCGCAACTGACCTCACAAACTCTAGCGTAGTCTGAATATTAGTGTGCTGCCTCGACAACACCTCAGCGATATCGGCAAAGTAGCCTAGGTCTGGCAGCTTCTCAATGTTAAAGCTCACCTTCACTGATGCAGGAGACACAGTAAGCTTCATGCTGACTTCTCGACCTGGATCATCGATTAGCAGTTCTTCAGCGAAGTCCTCTGAGTCCTCCTCTCCCACCTCTCTGTAGATCTGGGCTACAACACTGATCTCTGCTATGTCTGGGTCTACAAGCCTTAGACTGAGCTTACCGCTAAGCACAGAGTCTTCTACCTGAAGCTCAGCTGGTGAGACAGCACGTACCTCCTCGATGATCTTCCTGAGCTTGTCTGTGCCTACCTTCTGCCTTATCTTAGCTGTTATCCCCATGAGTGTCACAGCTGCGAGGTCTACTGCTCTCTCCTCAACTTCTCGTCTAAGCTCTGCACGTAGTCTTCTTATTGCCTTAACCTTCCTGAGTAACGTCTCCACACCATGTCTACTATGGGTGATACACACTTTAACACTCTACGTGACCTGAGACGTAATTTTAGTGCTTGTGCATTATTACCACTGATGATTAGGATAGGTACACGTAGTGGAGTAGCTACCACAATATCCGAGTCGAAGTTTATGAGAAGTGTGGCTGCACCACTAGTCACGTTTATCAATGCTGTTCTCTTCCTAGCATTTGTAGAGTATCTGCGCATTGGCTTCCTGGAGATGGCTGTTACTGTAGGCATTGCAGCACTGTTCCTAACGGCGATCTCACTGGTGATCGATGTGTATGCACGTAAGTGGGTCTTATTCCTGCTAGACCTACTCGAGCTATTCGTCATCATATTCCTACTAACAAGCATATACCTTGGCGTAGCACCTACACTACTGAAAAGCTTACCAACACTACACATTGGCTTGATAGTACTTGCAGCTCTAGTACCCATAGCACATCTGCTCGAGCTGGTTGCAGCTAGGAGAGCACAGTCTACAGCAGTAGAATTTGCATAGTGTAACAGCTCTAGCTCTAACACACCTAGTACAATACTAGTAGCTATGAGCATGGTAGTCTTTGTGTAAGCTATAGGGTTCTCCTCCTAGCAGTTCTCGTTATGGAGACAGTCTTTAACGTCTTCCTCAGCATTGCGAAGACTGTGAGGACAAGTATTCAGGGTCTGGAGCTGACACTAGTCAGTGATAGACCTGGGTGCACAGTACGTGAAGAAGTCTTGAACGAGCTTGTAGATGTTGTGAGGAGCTTGCTAATGAAGATCTTCGCTAAGCTCAGCATAGATGTTGTTATCGAGCTTGATGAGCAGGAGTGCAGAGCTCTTCAGTTATCGACAACACACTTTATGCTACAGCTTCTTCCAGGTAGGAAGTGCAGTTTTGACAGTGGTAAGACATGTGGTGTTGTCTTGACCAGGTATCTACAGCTTGAGGTCTGCCCAGAGGATAACCACGTACACATCAGGATTAGAGAGCCACTACACATAGACCACGTACGTGATCTGAGGAAGGTCTTAGTGAACGTAGACTTCCTAGCCAAGATAGCTGATGCTAAGCTATTCACAACTGATATTGGACCAGTTGTCATGGGGCTACTACCCTCACTACCACTTGCAACAGTGCTCACAGTAGTACTGCCACTTGGACTAGCATCACTAGGTGTTAGTGTTGGCATAGCATGCTCACTAACAGCACTGATATACTTCTTGATCAGGAGTAGGCTGAGAGAAGAGAGACAGAGACTAGCAAGACTATACAGAGCAAGCAAGATACTTGCACAGATCATGAGTAGTTAGGTGGAAGGTAGAGAGAAGGGGAGTTCCTATTAGTCCGGCCTTGCTGCTCCAGCACAAACAGTAGAGATAGAATGGTGAGCTTGAGTTGCTTGTCAAGACTGCTTTCTAGCATGTATTCGCTTGAGCATTGCTAGGTCTGGCTCTTCGAGTCGTAGCTTTGGGTTGATATCGAGCTCGAGCATCATTAAGTACTCCATGCTGCGTACGTACTCTAGCGATGTTATTAGCCAGGGACACCTCTGGACAGCATACAAAACAGCATATATCAGCTCGACAGCTCTCTTCTTAGCTTCGTACACCTCATCTCCTTCTAGCCAGATCTCGAGCTCGATCTTGTCTTCTCTGGAGAATAGACCACCTCCCACATCTAGCTCTAAACCTCTCTCGAGAACCTCTCTTATGACTGAGAGGAGCTCTTGCCTAAACACGTCTTCTGCCTCACCGCCAAAGATTATTGAGAACCTCTTGTAGATGTGTGCCACTGGCTTACCATCTATGAAGTAGAGTGATATTCTTGCAGCTGGGTAGAAGTACTTCTCCTCTAAGCCAACAAGCTTTGAGACATCTACATACACGGTTGCACGTGGTGGGAAAATGCGATCTTCGGGGAAGACCTCGTATTCAACGTAGTTATCATATGGTAAGTCAAGCTTCTCACCCATTACACTTCTGAGAAGCTCTGCTGCTCTACTGTATAGCTCTGAGTCGAGCTGCTCAAGCTCGTCTACGTCGAGCTTTACACCTGCAACAGCTGTGAACATTCTACAGTCTCTACACGCTACAGACAAATAAGCTTGAGCAAGAAAGGTTTATTAGTCCGAGACCGGTATTTCTTCTGGGGATTGAAATGGCTGGGAGGACAGCCAGAGACCTAATAGTTGCACTAGCTAGCACTGCAGGATTTGTTGCAGGTGCTATCATAGGTGGACCAGTAATGGCACTTGCACTAGGACTAGCTGGACTAGGAGTAGCGGGAGTAACAACAACACTAGCTGAGAAACAGAAGGTGAAGTAGGGAAAACCTGAGGTTGGGCAGACCTAGGTCAAAACTAGACAACTACTTTTACACTTGTCCTAGTCATCTCTGCTAGCTCTCTTGCCTTCTCCTCGAGCTCACTAATCTTCTTGTCTATGTCAGGTAGTCTTTCTCTTACACATGCTGTGAACTTCTCTACACCCTTGTCAGCTCTGTAGGAGCAGTCCACAACTACTCTGTGTAGCAGTGTCTCAAGCTCGTCAAGTTTTCTCCTCACCTCCTCTAGCTTTGGTGTAAATGGAGAGTTCATAGCGTTGAAGTAGCGTATAACATCACCTAGAGAGACATATGCTGTTCTGACACTACGCCACATCTCAGTCAAGGCAGTGTTCACCATGTGGTCTCTGCTTACTCCATGCTCCTCCTCTTCTCTCAAGAACTCCTTGATCTCAGAGTACTTGTCTGCTGCAGTGGATAGACCATAGATGACGTCTAGGAGGTTTGCCTCTAGGGCAGTGTTCTCGAATACCTTACGTATCTTTGCTGTTGCCTCTGACAAGAGCTCAGATACTGTCCTCAGAGACATCCACGACTACGTGTTGTAGCTACTAGTAAACATTTTCTAGAGTTATTTGGAGAGCATGTCTACACAGCTACTTGTTCTGGGTGGTGGACTCTAGTACTTGTCGTGTGCTCTTCCATATAGCAGGTAGCTCACAATTGGCGTCACTCTGTACATGTGCACAGCATCTGCTACCTTGGCGGCAAACCAGTCGACATAGTTCTCCAGATATGGTCTCGATAGTAGGCTGAAGTCGAGCATCACTATCTTCGGCTCCTCGTATATAGTCCTCCTGACTGGGCGCGATACTATCTGTACTGTTGCTGCACTTGCTTGTAGGTACTCCTGCTTTGCCTCTAGCCAGCTCCTAGTCTGGATGAAGCTTAGCTCTCCAGGTGGCACAAGTGGTGGACTTGCTATAAACGCCATGTTGAACTCCTCTAGGTCTATACCCCTGTTAAACCTGGATCTAGCAAACGTTGTCGCGATGTACATCTCTAGCTTCTGCTTTCCTCTATAGGTAGCCTCGACTACAAGTGCGAAGTTGTCTGCTCTCTTGATGTCTACTGGTGCAGCAAAGTCGATGTTCTCTATCTTGAGCACGCCATGTTCAATAGGCAGCACATCTCTCAGCTGTGCAACTACCTTCCCAACCTCATCCATCTGTGCACGTGTGCCGAAGACTAGCAGTATTTTCGCCATGCTCTGTCTCAGAACGTGAGTCATCGCGTAGGAGATCTCGTGTATTATGTTGAGGAGTATGTCAGCTGCTGTTGACAGTCCATACCTCTGCAGATGTGGACTTGCGCTTGTCATCGACATGATGGTCTTCCTAGCTCGCACAGCTGCTGTGCCAGCAAGCTCAAATATCTCTATGCTACCTCTGATGACATCTAGGACCTCGTCTGTAAGCGGTATGTTATTCTCGATGCAGTGTACCAGGAAGTTGTAGTCGTGTGCAAACATGAAGATGTAGGCGATGTAGTAGTACAGGTTCACGTAGTCGACCTCTAGGACTATGACTGAGGTCCTCCTGGTAATAGCACTGTAGATGTCTGGGTGCACAAGCTCTCTGAAGATGTTCTCGAACCAGGACGTGGACAGAGTTGCTGTTAGCCCAATCTTCGCGCGTACTGGGTACGGGTAGTTGTGCGCAAATACTGACAGTAGTGCTGGCTCAAGCATGTAGAACTCTACACCAGCAGCTGTGACGAATGCTAGGTTGTGCTCAAAGTCTAGAGTCACGTTGAAGAGCTGGCGCACATCATCTGATGCAAGTGGCACGTAAACTCTCCTGATGAGTATGTGGTCTGGGAGCTCGAGAATCTTGAAGTTCTTGTTTGTTATGAATGCGAAGAAGGATACTGTCTTGCTCGCTACAGCAAACTTGACTAGGTCTTCTAGGACGTCTTCTGGACGATGCTGAAATACTGTGCTCAGCCTCTCGACAAGCTTTCTCCTCCAGGTACTCAGATATGATGCTGCTTTTCTGACAGCTTCAGGTATCCTCTCTCCACGTCTCCAGCACTCGAAGACGTTTAGCTCTCTCACAACCTCCTCCTTGAAGAACTTGACTACAGCCTCTGCACATCTCTCTGCCACGCCGATCGGCTCTGATAGTGCGTCGAGAAGTCTCAGGTAGAGTGACTTTGCTAGTCCGAGAAGCTTCCTCAAGTAGTTGAGGTATGGGTCGTAGCCAGTCAGCTTCTCAGCATACTGCACTATCTCCTCTGGACTCATCTGAGCTGGGCCAGGCAGATCTGGGCACAGGTGGATAGGCAGCTTAGCCTTCTGTGGTGCTAGTACTGGATACTCGATCTCGTCTAGTATCCACGCATGAGGCATTGTTCTTCCCAGATGCTCAGTCCTGCTATATGCCATGTAGAGGATCTCCTGGACTAGCGGATTCGTCAGCATTGCGTAGGTCAGCGCAATTGCGAATCTCCTGCCGATGACCTCTCTGTACTGTGGCTCCTGCAGGAAGACTCTGAGCGCCATCCTATATGGGCATGCTCTGAGCCCTCTCGGCATGAGACCACGTCTCTCGAGATCTTCAAGCAGTCTCACTGCCTCTTCACGCTCTGTAGACACTACGCCTACGTCTGCTCTCAGGATTGCGTCTAGGAGCTTATCCGTCTTGTCTCTACGTGCGTAGGGGCAGAGAGTGCATAGGTAAGTAAAGGTCATCTCGATCTCGCTCTCACGGCTATACTCGAAGAGTGTTCTCAGTAGGTCAGCATCTACATCACCTGTGCTCAGCCTAGCAGCAATCTCGAAGCCCTTCTCGAGCTCTAGTCCTGTTAGGCTACGCACCTGGTCAAGCAGCTTCTCGAATAGTCCACGTGCCTCATCGTTTATGCAGCTGTAGATAGAGCCATGTAGTAGGAACAGAAGTGGTCTCGGCCTTATGCCACCTAGGTAGCCATACTTCTCGAAGAGCTGGTCTAGCTCACGCTCAAGCTTCTTCAACGCTAGGTGTGTTGGCTCAAACGCCATTACTGCTCTCACACCATGGGCAACATCTACTAGTCCGTAGAGCAGCTGGAATATGTAGACTGAGGCTGCACGTGTCTTGCCAGTTCCAGGAGGAGCAATGATGATGGATGTCAGATTTGGTATTGAGCGCAGTATCATCGCATCTAGTATGTCATCTGAGTACCAGGGCTTGGGAGGTGGAGTTAGGTAGAACAGCTCTAGGAATGGTGGTGTACCTGTAGCCAAGACTAGCTACACCTCTGAGACTTCTGTTGCAAGTGGGATATAAATAGTGTTGTTTCTGACAGCATCAGGACATATCCTCTCCAGCACTTCACGTCTAATCAGGACTGGCATGTACACTACTGTGCTGAGCTTTGCCGCTATGTACCTCGCGAGTACTGGGTCCAAGCAGATGTACACTCTGTCTGAGAGCTTGTAGAGTGGTAGTCTCGACACCTTCCTGAGCGTTGCATTATACTCAGCTGTCTGCTTGCTAGAGACAGTGATGTAGAGCTGGCCAGCAACTACACACCTGGATACTGCTAGTCTCAGAAGGTTTACGACTAGACCTCTCGACATGAAGACTAGGTAGGTCTCATACCTCCTCTCACCACGCTTAACCTCGACTGCTATTCCTGTTACGAGACTCCTCTTCTCACCAAGCATGCTCATCTTAGATCTGACAAGTGCTCTCGCAGTCTTCCTGTCTCTAATAGTCCTCTCTGGTGCTGAGCCTAGGTACAGTACGTGAACCTCAGACCTGACCCTAGCAATCTCTGCTATCCTAGGGGTAGCCACACCAAGCTCTTCACGTGGAGGCTCTACAACCTCTGCAACACTACATGCTATCAGTACTCTTCTCGCATCTTGCTCACACACTGTCCTGTCTGGCATAATGCCGATGACTACATGTCTACTACACATTGTCTCTCTCCTAGTAGCATCAACACGTCTGGTCCAGAGCCTACGTGAAAACAGGTACCTGACTGGTCTCTTTCCCTGTAGGAAAATGTGTAGGTTTAGGTTACCACGTACAACAGCCTCAGCAACAGCTCTCACAATTACGCCACAGAGATCTCTCCAGGTGAGACTCTTCCTGACAAGTCGCAGAAGAGGCTGGACAACTGGGCTGTACACAAGCTCTCGTGGACTTGAGATCCTCCTGACTACAGCACTGCTATGCCTCTGCGCCAATCTATTTAATATTTGTTTTAATGTGTCGTCTCCAATAGCCATAGTCTACATGTCTGGGCTACAGGAAGTCTTATGAGGATTTCCTCTGTAATACTTTCTATTCCTCATTGTGTCTCAGATCTGAAACATGCCACCAGTCTCAGATTCAGTACACTGGCACAGCCTCTACAAATCCTTCTCCACTCTTGATCCTCTGTAGAACACCATCTCTGAGCAGGACTGATCGAGGTTGGATATTATTTCAACCTGTATTCACATGCGCAGTCCTGAATTTTTGCTGAATGTTTAAGGGTTGGGTCTCCAACATCTTCCTGAAGTAGTACATGTACCTTTATGATTGGTGGTACACATGTATGCACCATGTTCAATCGCTAACAAGCTGTGCCACGTGTATACAGGGCTGCAACACGTAGAACCAGGCTGTGTACAGGACCTTTCAATTTCGCCTTAACTAGCCGACGTTATATAAGTTATTGTAGAACTTTAGTGTATTTCTTAGACAAGTAATTAACACAGAAATTTGGAGATAACCTCGGCTGTCCAAGGTGTTGGCTGTCTTATTTGTTGTCTATCTAACTTGTTTGCTATGTTTGAAATGTTTCTTCTCTGTGCTACGTGTGTTTGCTATGTGGCGTCAAGTCTATATGTCTGATCTGCCATGCCTACCTAGTGGTGACTGTGGAGGAGAGGAGGCGTGAGTCTGGTGAGAGCAAGCTGATTGAGCTTCTCAGGAAGGCATCGTCGGGTATGCCTATTGCGATCTTTGGAGATACTGGTGCTGGAAAGACGACGTTCTGCAAGACTGTCACTCTTGAGGCGCTTAGGCAGGAGGACTTCGGCGTAGTCTACATCGACACTGAGGGTAATGCAGTGGATCTGCTTCACTTGAAGAAGGTTGCTGAGAGAGGTCGTGGTCTAGCTACTGTGATTGGTGGTAGGCTGAGCTACTATGCTGTGACGAGTAATGATGATCTCTGCAAGCTCTTCAAGAAGCTCAGAGTACAGCTTGCAAAGTCTGGCAACGAGCCTGCACTCCAGAAGAGCAACCTAGTCCTGATAGTTGACAGTGTCTCTATGCCAGCCTTCGTCGACTTTGCCATGTCTAGGAGGTATGACGAGAGGATGATCGCTGTCATAGAGCAGACACGCGCAATCGCGGAGCTAAAGAAGTTCATCGAGAGGTTCTTCCAGGTGAGAGGAGAGAAGAGCACGCTAATACCAATCGTGGTCCTACACCCAGTGAGCAGAGCTACAGTGACGAGAGAGCTACAGCAGCTTGCACGTAAGCTAGCAGAGGCAGCAGTGGCTGAGCAGCCAGCAAGAGCACCTGCCAAGCCAGTTAGAGTAAACATTGAGGATATCCCAGAGGAGATACAGCTGCAGTACTGGAGACCAGTAGGTGGAAAGAGTCTTCACATGCTAAAGGAGATCTGGCTTGCGAGAAAGGAGATATCAGGGACGATAAGCCTACTAGAGGAGAAGGGGCTGCTCACAGGAGATGAGGTTAGCTTCATCGTAGACAAGCTGAAGAAGCTGCTCGAGGCAGTAAAGGAGACTGAGCCACAGCACAAAGAGGCTGAGAGGATACTCAGAGACATACGCTCACTCACAGTCACCAAGTTCTCAATCTATGCAGCTAGGAGCAGAGTCTACCCACCAGCAGAGAGGCTAGTCGACATGTACATGGTTGACCTAGGATTCAGACAGCAGGTAATAGCCAGAGTAGTAGCAGAGATTAGAAGCGCACTCGAGTTCAGACTAGACGTACTCGTGGAGTAGGACTGTCTAATCTCGAGCTCTCGGCTACGTCACCTGAGCACATCAAGTAAGCACATGCAGACACCTCAGTGCTATCTAGAGCTAGCACTACCTAAACTTCTCTCAAGCCGGATAGTACCAGTTGAAGTAGCTGTGTACCGCCATGGTGAGACTTATGCTCGCACCAGTAGACGAGGTTTTTGAGGAGGGAGAAGAAGTCGAGAAGTGCTAAGCCCAAGACATTATTTGTCGGCTAGGCATGAGTTCAAGAAGATGACTGAGGTTGACTTGGAGACACTACTTGTGCTGAACAGTGCGCTGAAGAGTGTCTACACTGCTCTCAGCATGAGTCTTGACGAGCTCGTAGACGCATGCAGGTTCAAGCTTGAGTTCGTTATTCCTCTCGAGGGGACAGATCTCGTACTTGTGAAGACTCGTGATCGCGTACCTGGCTACATATATGTGTCTGACTTGAGCCAGTTCGTGTACTGTCCTAGGCGCTTCTACCTGAGCTATAGGGTTGCAAACATTGTCGATAAGATAAGGCTGAGGAAGATTAGGGAGAAACTCCTCAAGCTCAAACCAGAGCTGAGAGAAGGCGCGGTACTCTATGAGAGGGAGACTCTGAGGAGGATACTAGTAGGCACATTTGTCCACAGAGCAGTTGAGAATGCGTTTAGGATGCTAAACCTGAAGGCAACCTACAAGCCAGAGCTCGAGGTTGTGGATGAGGAGCTTGGGCTAATAGGCCATGTAGACCTTGTTAAGCTTAGGTATCCAAGTGAGATCGAGATTGAGAAGTGCTTAGACGAGACTGGTGATGATGAGCTCTGCTCTAGGCCACGTGCAGTTGTGTACGAGATTAAGTCTGGTCTATACAGAGAGGTGCCTGAGTCATATAAGAAGCAGGTACAGCTCTACGCATGGCTACTCGAGAAGGTGCACAAGTACGTTATAGAGCACGTCTACATTGTTCATCCAGTAAACCCTGCACACAGTCTAGCGCCAGGTGTCAACATTAGGCTAGTCAAGGTGGAGTACAGCACTGACATAGCTAGAGAGCTTCTAGACCTTGTCAAGCAGGCAAGAAGAATTCTGCTTAGCAGAGAGCCACCGAGAGTATCGATTAGCCGTGATAAGTGTGAGAGATGTGCTTTCAAGCTAATCTGCCTCTACTAGGTAGAACAGCTTCTTCACTCCCTCGAGAAGCTGTCTTACGCGCTCCTCATCACTACTCTTAATTATGAGGTAGTCACTTCCTCTCCTAAGCTGAACGAACATGTTTGACAAGTCTAGTCCAGCTGTAGCAGCAGCCTTAGTTATGATCTCACGTACAACAGAGTTCACTACTGGTGGAGTAGTCGTCCTCTTCCTACCACCCTCACTAACATTGAATATTGACTTGAGCTGCTCAGCAAGCTCAGTTACGTAGAGTCTCGTGGTTGGCTTTGCAGATCTGAGCTTCTCCTCGAGTAGTCTCTTCAGCGTCTTGTAGATAAATATGCAGACTCCCCTATCAGGTAGTGTTAGCGCAGGTGCATATATGTAGACTGAGGTTACTGGCTCGATAACAAGACCTCTCTTCTTGAGCTGGTAAATCGCGTGGAATGCTGTAGCTGGGTTGAGAGAGAGGTCTCTAGCCACGGTATGAGTTGTGAAGCTTCTAACCTCAAGACCGTACTTCTCAACAAGCTCTGTTGCTGTCATGTAGCTTGTCTCGATCATTAGCTCTCACCCTCTTCCCATCTCTCAAACGCTCTCTCGAGCGCCATCTTAAATAGGTCGTACGCAGCAGTGAGATAGAGCACAACTAGTACTAGCATGTAGTGTGGTGGAACTGAGGCTAGGACTTCTAGCAGCATCGAGTAGAGAGGCTAGAGAGTTTAAAACCTGTAGCGTGAAGAGAAGAAGTCTACTTTCTAACCCAGATGACAAGTCTTGCACCACAGAGACACTCAAATGTTATCGCTACTAGTCCTCTACCATGCTCTGTCTGGACTGGGTCAACAGGACATCTACCACAGCAGATACACTTCTTGTACTTGACGAGACTCTCTATGAACTCCTTCAGCTTCTCCTCTGGCACGCCAACGTAGTCGATCCTAGCAACGTTGTCGTAGCCAAACCTCTTCTTCAGCTCTTCACGAATCTCCATTATTATAGCGGTCATGTCAAGCTGCACTAGAGTGCCAGGTGGATAGGCAAAACCACTTGTGCTCATGTAGAGTACATCATCTACACCAGGTAAAAACACTACGCAGAGTCACCACACCTCGCCACATATACCAAGTCGAGTATTGTAGTTACATATGGGTGTGAGGTCTTAAAAGAGCTGTACAGTCGCTACAGGTAATGAGCTCTGTATCCACAGTTGGCATGAGCTGCTTCACAGCTTCTACATACTCGACGTGTTGGTGTAATATATGTAACATTGTTACTGTAGGTGTGCTAGTCCTAGACTCTAGACTACATGCGATACATCTTAAAAACAGCCCAGTCCTCTTAACCTGAAGGCAATGTCGAGTATTAAGCTCGTCGACACAGTACTTGCCATACGCGAGCTGGTCATTAATGCTAGAGGAACAACAGTCTACTTGAAGCCTAGGAGGATCAAGAACGTCATCGCGAAGAAGAGAGGTATCGAGGATTTGAGAGCTCTCAGGATCGTAGATAACCACTTAGAGTACCTGGAGAAGATAGGGTTGATAAAGAAGGTACGTGGTGAGTATGCCGTAACCAGTGACTCACTATTCTTCAAGTTTCTACGTGAAGCACCTCTACAGTGCATCGAGCAGGTCTTCTCTGAGCCTCAGGACAAGTACACTGTCTTGAGTAAGATCCTCTTCTGCCTCTCGCTAAAGACCTCTATTACTGCTAACCCAGTGCTGTAGCTGCTGTAGTCTCAAGTGTTTCTCTCTCAGCTCAACACTTATTACTTCATCAGCAATTCTAGACTTGCGTATGCCGAGCCCAAGACTAGCATTAGCAGTGCTAGTAGCAGTGCTAGCACTAGTAGTTGCTATTGTGTATGCGCAGACTAACGTGACAGATCTGATAGTGAAGAACCACAACATCACTGTTCTCACTAACGTAACTGCCGTGTACAGGAACATCATCGTGTCAGATCACTCCATGCTGAGGATTGAGAATAGCAATATTACAGCACTTGGCTCACTAATTGCTAACTACTCAGCGTTTGTCTTCCTGCTGAACAACACTGTCTTCAGAGTGTACAACGACTCTCTCATAGCAAACAACTCGGTAGTGACCACAAACTATGCAGTAGTACTGTTCAGGAGAGGTCTCGTAGTGTACAACAGATCGATCCTCGCTGCGGTGAACTCAACATTCATGGCTGACAGACTGCACGTTGTATCGCCAGCTGGCTTGAGTCCACAGAACGCATCACTAGAGTTCATCGCACCTGAGAGAGGTCCATACAGGAAGATAGCTGTGTACATCTTGCCGCCGAGGATCTTCTTCTACCCAACTGCAGCTGGATTTGGACTGAGCAACGTGCACATCAACGAGACTCTTGCTACACGTGGCATAATTGTGATTGGCTCGTTAAGACCAGGAACAAACTTCACTGGTGGCAGACTAGTACTAGTCGACTCAGTGCTACTTGGCGTTAACTCGAGCATAACACTTGAGGAGGACTTGTCAGCATATGCTGTGCTTGAGCTGAGGAGAATTCTACCAGTCATAAAGGGCTTCTACCTGCACGTTCCAAGACTTGGACTAGCTGTGCCTGGAGCAATAATACTGATCAACACTAGCTTGACAACACCACATCTGAGCCTAGTTGCAACACCACTTGCACTGTACAAGTCAACGCTGAGTGCAAATAGCATAACACTTGTCAACTCTATTATCCGTGGTCTGAAGAGCAGTCTGAACTTCACAGTGCTGGTAGTGCCAAACGAGACTGTGCAGCGTATTCCTGTTGTCTACGGTGGACTCTACCTAGTCAAGTCGACTGTAGTTGGCGAGAACATGAGTGTTATTAGGCTGAAGCTGCTGCTGTCAGACTTCAAGGTTAAGCACATCTTGGTGCATGGCTACGGCATTGCAAATGTCCTAGGCGTGCAAGTACCACTGTTTGGAGGTGGAGTAATCCTGATTGGTCCAAGAAACAAGGCATATGCAAACATCACGCTAGACACAGCAGCTCTAGTCTTGAAGATTGTTGCTCCCGAGGGCGCAAACGTCACGACATCAGACAACACAGTTGTTGTGAAGGTTGGTGATAGAGTCTACCTGAGGATTATCCTAGAGAGAAGAGCAGTGCTGATCTTAATGGTCTTGACACCACGTGAGCCAAAGCTGATAATCCTGCAGACCTCAGATGCACCAGAGCTAGGACTAGCAGTGAGAGGTAAGGGTATCTGCCTGTACAGAGGAGCTGCACAGAGGTTTGGCCAGATGATAAGAGAGGTGCCTGCGGCAGCTGTGAAGAAGACTGTGGTGAAGCTTAAGCCGGGAGGCGTAGTCGACCTGAAGAAGAGAATTGCAGTGCACGTGATGTCAGCTAAGATGTTCAGAGCTGGCTACGCACCATGGCTGCTAGTAACGCTGAACATGACTGGCAAGATCGAGCTAGTGCAGGGCAAGCTAGTGCTGACACTAGACTTCAACTTGACGAAGCTTACCGAGAACGTGACGATTAAGGCAGCCTCGCTGAGGCCGAGACCAGGTAAGATTGCGAGGATCGTGGTCACTGCACCACCAGGTGAGGTCAGCGTGACGGTGATCGAGAACGTGTCGAGAGTAGCCAGAGTGTTCGTAAATGGAACAGACGTGACGTACACAGCACGTGTCAACAACATGTCAGCACTGCTTAACTGCAGTAACATCTGCTACTACTTCGATGGTAAGTACCTGTACATCGCAGCTGCGCACAAGTCAACGTATGTCTACGACACGTACGATACACAGCCAAGTGTTGACGTCGTCGTGACGAACGAGACAGTCAAGGTGACGCTGAGCAACCCATACGACTACGACATCAAGCTGCTCGTGAAGGTAGTGTTCAAGACGGAGGAGGGCGAGATAGTCAACAGCACTGAGAAGTGGGTGCTCGTGCCAGCACTAGAGGAGACAACTGAGGTGTTCTCAGTACCTGAGAAGCCAAGACCACTAGTCGTAGAGGTCTACGTGTATGATGAGGGCGGCACACTGATCTCAAGCTACAGCACAGAGCTGAAAGCACCAGCACCACCACCAAAGCGAGCACCAGCCATGCCAACATGGGTAATACCACTTGCAATAGTGCTAGCACTACTGCTAGTGCTAGGCCTAGTCTGGTCAATTAGGAGGAGAAGAGCAGAGGCAAGAACAACAGAGTACGCATAAGCTAAAGTCCCCCCTCCCCACCTCCAAGACAAAACCCCTTCTCTTCTAATTCTCTTTCCTTCTCTGATCTCCTCTTGTACCTCGTCCATGTCTGCTACTGGATCTCTGTGCTTGCGAGAAGATGTTGACAAGTAAAGTCACAGTGGTAGCTATGCAGGCAAGGGGTGATGAGCAAGTTTTCGGCTGATATGTGATGAGGTGGCATGGTGCTGATTAAGCTCTAGTACCAGGGTATGCAGAGGTTCTACGTTCAAGACTATTCAGATAGTGGTAATAGATTAAAATGAATGTGTATAGAGAGGTTAAGGTCTCTATGTATGCGAAGCTTAAGACTGTGCTGAGCTATGTAGCTGAGCTGGCTAGGAGAGCTAGGAGGAGAGATGTGAAGGCAATTGCAATCCTAGCACTGCTGCTCGCACTGCCACCACTAGTTGCTGCAGCTGCTTACACGTGGAGTGCACTACTGGTGATGCATGGCACAGTAGTCAAGAGCGAGGTCTACGTCAAGACAGTTGAGATTGACTTTGGCGATGAGGTGCCAAGTGGTGACATAGTTGCTGAGAAGGCTGTTGGAGAGTTCAGCTACCCAGGTAAGCTAGGCCTAGTATATAGCTTCAACGTGACCACAACAGCACCAGAGGCAGTGATGGCATCGTTCATACCAGTGCTGATCTACCCAGCAGGTGTGGGCATGGAGGCACTGAGACCACACGATGCCTGGGCAGGACTAATAATCTTGCTGCCAAACGACACATATGAGGAGATCAAGACTCCAGAAGCATGGTCAAGAATGCTAGAGCACATCTGCAGGCTGTGGACAGCACTTGAGATGACAGAGAAGCACGAAGGCGGTGTTGAGCTGATGTGCGGAGACTTCGACAATGACAACTACACAGACATGAGGATCGAGATCTACGGCATAGTAGTGGAGGGCGCTGCAGCAGAGGCAAGGATAGCAACAGTTATCGTGCCGGGCGACATCACGAAGATTGCCAGGTGTCCAGTAGAGGATAACAGTGGTGTGTGCCTAGTAGTGCCAGCAGTAGGCCTAGACTACCCATTCTACCTAGTCGGCGGCGAGAAGTATAGAGTCGAGGTGATGCCACACGTAATCACGAAGTACGTCTACGAGGAGAAGCCATTTGAGATAACGATAAAGCTAGTTGGAAACCCACCACTACTCACTAGTTGAGCCTAGGTAGCAGATCTAAAACCCTCTCAAGTCTTCTCAGCAAGTCTCTGAACTCTCTCTTCAGCTCCTCCTCACTTCTACACTCCTCTACACACCTCCTCGCCTCCTCTAGTATCTGCCTAGGAGTCTTCCCAAGTAGCGTGAGCTTGGCTAGTACACTGTGCAGTGTCTCTCTTCCCTGTGCAACATCATTTAGTGCTGCAACCAGCATTACTAGTGATATGCAGTCCTCATCTGCTCTATACCTCATAGATTCTCTGCCTAGTATTACTAGCTGTGATAAAGTGCTGGAGACGGCTGCTCACACAGTCTGAACAGCAGTTGAGACATGTGTGAAACGTGTTTTAACATGTGTACAGATAGCTCCACAGTATGCACTTTGTAGATGCTTGCGATGCCGGGTCTAGAATAGGGAGAGCACTATTCTGCGGCATGCTGCTAGTGGGGATGCTGATAGCTGCAACACTGTACCTCCTCGGCGCACCACTATTCAAGCCGATAAGCCTCACAGCTAGGATGAGCGTGGAGAAGCTGTGCATAGAGCTTAGCCACGTGACCGAGGATGTAACACCTGTTGTCCTACTAGTCAACCTGTCATACCCACTACAGCAAGTAGCAGTTGTCAAGTCAGGACTAGTGTCCATAAGCCTAGATGGGCTGAGCGTAGCGACAGGTGAGATCACTGGTCTTGGAAGAAGAGCAGTGATAAGAGTACTAGTGAGCAACTATGCTGCACAGAGAGCTGCACACCTAGTTCTGAGAGGGACTGCACGCACAGTCTACATAACAGGATTTGTGATGGTCAGCCTACCTCTCGTAGAGACGTCAATACCAGTGAGCTACAGAGCAGACATATCCTGGACGAGAAAATACCTCAGACATGCTAGAGCAAGCATAGATGTCGACAAGACATACGTGCTAGCACTAGACTCAGTGAGGTGTAGCCTAGCACTACACAGGATAGCTGTAGCTCTCACAAGAATAGACCCACTCTACATCTACGCAAACATGACGTTGTGGATGAGCAGTAACTGCAGCTTGTACATTCCAAGAGGTGTGCACCTGGTAGTACACGTTGATGATGAGGTTGTAGGAGACTTCACCACAGTGAGAGATGCTGTGCTGAGCACTGAGCCAACACCAGTCATGTTCAGTGGTAAGATCTGGAGTGTGCAGAGGATATGGGAGAACATAGCATCAACGTGTGTAGGTACTAGAAACATCACGAGAGTGAGCATAGCTCTGGACATCGAGGGCGTTGAGATAGAGCTCTACACATACAACATAACGAGTAGTGGTCCAGTGTGCAAGAAGTTAAAGATGATAGACTGTGCAAACGTGCTTAAGACGAGCTAGCACGACTTCTCATCCTCTGCGCAGAACAGCGCAACATCACCACTACTAGTCTCTCTCCTCGCTCTACTGCTGGTCTGACTTGGCACTACCTGTGTCTGAGTAGGCTGCATGTAGTAGCTTGAGTATGCCACGTAGCTAGGTGTCTGCAGAGTATGCCCAGGCACGTGCGACTGGACTGTGCTTGGTCTCGTAGCCGGCACCTGCTGTGTTATCCTTAGGTCACCACCAATGCCAATGATGTGCTGTCTCTGCTCATCCCCCTCACCTCTGTCTAGGCCGAGGATCCTCCTTATCCTGTCTAGTACCATTACACCACCACCAGTCTAGTTATGTAGTCGGCGTATAACTACTTCGACATTGTCTAGTCTTCTTATTGCTTTCAGCCTCTCCACGACAGCCTCGATGAACTCTGATAAGTCTCTGTAGTCACGTCCACGTATAACATCCTCGATTACTCTCATCGCAGTGTTGACATAGGCTAGATGTCGTATTAACCTTGCGTGACAGATCTGAAACATGTGTTGACTAGCTCTTCTCACGTATAAAGCGGAGAAACTCTCTCAGTGACTCTAGCAGACTTGGCGTGCCATATGCAGCAACATCTCTTACAGGTAGAACGAGCTTGAGAACTTGGCCTGCAGCTGTTGAGGATGGGACGTTAGCGAGATCACGCTCATTTACACGTGGAAGCTCTACTCTTATGCCTGGGCCAAGCTGATAGTAGTAGTCACTGCCTATTGCAACAACGCCGATGTGGTTTCGAATAGTCTCCTCTCTCCTAGCAGCCTCTCTACTTCTCTTCTCAGCCTCCTCAACATAGCCAGCATACTCACTTCTTGTTGCCCAGTGCCACAGTATCCTCTCAGTCTCCAGTATTCGTATCCAGTACCTCAGCTCATCTATCTCTCTGAGCAGCATTAGGAGGAGGACCATCTCAACACACTGAGCTGGCTTGAGCTTATATTGTCGACTACTAGTTACCAGACGTGGAGACTAAGCAGCTGTACGCAGTGCTGAGACAGGAGCAGAAGAAGATTGTCGATACCGTGATCTCAGACTTGAGAACACGTGACCTGAAGTCTGAGAGTGGCATTGTCTACGCTATAAATGCGCCTACTGGCATAGGCAAGACGCTGTGTGCACTGTACATAGCCTCTGTGCTGCACGAGGATCACGGTCTCGTCACAGTGTTCTTCACTAGGACTAGAAGCCAGATGGAGTCTGTTGTGCGTGATACATACAAGTTCTTCTCGAGGCTGTGCAGCGTAGCGCTAAACAAGACTGAGACGTGCACAGCTGTTAGAGGAGCAGATGACGTCTCTGCACTTCCCTGCCACGAGTGCTATAGGAAGAGTAGCCACGAGGTCGAGACGATATACAATGCAGCACTAGACATCGTGAGGCGTGACCACGTGTACGACCCATACGTCATAGCTGAGAGGCTCTGTGCGAGATATGACTACTGTCCCTACACCTACTTCAAGAAGTTCAGCATTGTGTCTAGGACTCCCTGGGCAGTCTACACCTATCCATACCTGCTCAACGACTTCTTGACAGCTGTGATGGAGCGTGGACTAGACGAGATCTTCAGAGCTGTCAGCACTAAGAGCAGAGATGGAGAGGATGGTGAGGATGAGGAGGTTGTGGTAGATGAGCTAGCTCCTGGCATAGTAGCTGTCATAGATGAGGCTCACTGGCTAGAGACTGCACTGCTAAAGCCAGACTTCAGGATTACGCTCGCAACACTTGATGGAGCAGTTGCAGAGAGCATACAAGCAGCACCGCTCTCAGGAAAAGTGCACGAGCTTGGGCTGAGACCAGAGGATGTGCACAGAGCAGTAGTCGAGATCTCGAGACTACTCGCAGAGCTAATGCTAGAGGAGACAAAGCAGGAAGAGGTCATAGTGCCTGTACATAGGCTAGAGGAGGTGTTTAGACCAGTCGAGAAGCTTGGCATAGAGGTAGTCGACTTCCTCCTCATACTAAGAGACATGGTGAGCATAATCTACAGAAGGCAGAGAGCAGAGGGCAGGAAGCCTAGATCAAGCCTGAACGTCCTCGCCAAGTTCCTAGCTGGGCTACTGCTAGTCCAGAAGAGACACCAGGAGTACGTCGTAGTCTCCGTCGCACAAGATGAGAAGCACAGAGCACTCGAGATTAGGAGATGTGACCCAACAACACTCTACCAGAGGTACTTATCGAGATTCAGAGTTGTAATACTGCTATCAGGAACACTGCAGGACAGAGACTACATCGTTAATGTCTGGGGCGTACCAGAGGACAAGCTAGTCTACGTAGACCTCTCAGACATCAGGTTTGGAAAGGTTAACCTCTACGTTGACACATCTGTTACGTCTAGGTTCACAGAGAGGAGTGACAAGATGTACACACTGTATGCACTTAAGATCACGGAGATCTACAGACGTGCGAGAAGGTGTGTCCTCGTATTAACACCAAGCTACCAGTTTGCAGAGGAGATATACAGAAGGCTACCTGACGACATCAGACTATTCACAGTCGTTGAGAAGAGAGGTGCTAGATTTGGTGAGATTGAGGAGCGTGCTAAGAGAGGTGAGAAGCTCTTGATAATAGCAGTTGCAGGTGGCAAGTTCAGTGAGGGTGTTGAGCTCACGGACAAGACTGGCCGATCACTGATATCAGATGTTGTCATTGCTGGTATCCCATACCCAAGACCAACAGAGTTCACGAAGCTCGTCGAGGAACGTGTACTAGAGAAGTCACCTGGTCTGGATCGCTGGTACCTACTCAATACACAAGCATACGTGCTTGTCAGACAAGCACTCGGGAGGAGCATCAGACATCCTGAAGATGAGGCAAACTGGTGGCTTCTAGATGCCAGATTCTACAAGGTCCCATACTTCAGAGAGAAGCTCAGGCTAGGACTAGACAACATCGTGGAGATTATGCCAGAGAGTGAGGAGAGGGAGGAGGAAGACTACATCTAGTACTGCTACACGAGTGTTCTTAAGTCCTAGAGAGATCCACGTGTAGATGACAAGCCCACTTGGCGGTAAGCTCAGCCTAGTCGAGAGGATTAGGCTTAGATTTGGTGCTGACCTAGGAGAGCTCGCAGAGAAGCTAGAGAGACTTCTACAAGAGGAGTACAAGACTGGTGAGGGCATCAGGATTAAGCCCTGGCTAACTGCTATTATCAGGAAGGAGATGAGTAGACCTACACGTCTAGGCTTCCAGGCAGGTCTAATCAGAGGTAAGATACTTGACTATGGCTGTGGTGTTGGCACAGACACGAAGAAGCTTCTACAGCAAGGCTACGATGCCTACTGCTATGAGCCATATGCGAGAGAGCCTAGACTGTGGAAGTACCTAGAGGAGCTGCACAAGATGGGTAGACTATACACAACAACTGAGAGCTTGCCAGACGAGAGCTTCGACACGATCTTGCTGAACTATGTCCTGAATGTTATACCAGATCCAGAAGAGCGTGAGAGAGTTCTGAGAGATGTCTACAGACTTCTCAAGCCAGGTGGCTGTGCAATAATCGCTGTTAGGAGTAAGCGTGAGGTCGAGTCTGAGGCCAGGAGACATGGATGGGAGAGGTATGGAGATGGCTACGTGACAAAACTTGGCACATTCCAGAAGGGATACACTGTAGATGAGCTGAAGGAGAATCTGAGAGAAGCAGGATTCGAGATAATTGGCGAGCTAGAGGTGAGAGAAGACATAATACTCTTTGCATGTAAGGCACCAAGAGTCTAGCACCTGGCTGTAGACCTCTCTCACCCATCCTCACTACCGAGTACTCTTCTGCAGAGACTACTACAAGAGTGTCGACGTTGAGTACTTGTGTGCACAAAGTTACGAGAAGACTGCCTAGAGGAGTTACCATGCTTTGTTCAACTTACGTCTGCGTAGGCTAATGTTTTTAAGCTCTGGCCCGGTATTTTTGCTGGGATGCAGAAGCTTTGGCTCAGAGTTGACTTGTGGCTTCAGTTCTTCTTGAAGCCTGGAAGAGAAGAGCTCGAGCTATTTGCTGTAAGAGGAAGTGCAACCTACTACCTGAGGTCACTGCTCAAGGTCTTGGAGCTGACTTACGAGAGCAGGTTTAGGACTTGGCTTGGAGGTGACGTAACGGTAGACGAGTTCTTACTGCTACTTAAGCTATTCAGGAAGCTTGGATTTACCGTGCAGGATGTGTGGCAGAGTGGACTTCGCGTCACATGGTATATGGAGACTACTAGGCTGCCAGAAGAGATTGCTGCAGAGGCTAGCGAGATTACTCAGCAGCTGAGCAAGTCTGATGACGTGTTTGCTAGACTTAGCGAGCTCGTACGTGATGTGCCAAGTGTTGAGCTACCTGAGAGAGCACGTGCACATGTCTGGCTTATACAGCAGCTTAACAGAGACTTAGAGGCCGCCGTCACTGGTCTCGGATATAGAGAGCTTGTTGAGCTCGTGTTCATCAGATACATGTACAAGCTGCTTAAGCTATACCCAGAGTTTGATGCTGCATGCTACACATTTGATATCCCCGTGGGCAAGATCTGCCTAGCTAGGAGGAGTAAGTACCAGGAGAACACATGGTACACGGATGAGAAGTGGAAGATATGCGAGCTATTTACCAGAGAGCTAGATCTAGAGCTACTGATAACACGTGATCGGAGAGTCTACTGGATAGTCACATCTGGGCTAGGCTGGACTACAATTCGCCCACTCGCAGAGCTTGACTTCGTGGTGCTCACAGCTCGAAAGTAGGTACTCTACACCTCGGAGAGCACTACTCCTAGCAGTAAGGATAATAGAAACTTTAAGCACTCTCTTCTACAGGATTCTCTATGTCTACTCCCTCCTCTCCTCTACCAGCTAGAGCACGTAGGCTGCCTCTTCCACTTCTCCTAGGATTTGCGCTCTTGCTGATAGGTGCTGTGATTGTTGGCAGCTCTGGCCCTAGCACAAGTGATATTGAGGCTGTGCTGAGCTCAGTAATCATAGTTAGTAATGCTACTGAACCTGTTGTGAAGACGATACACAGTCTTGCTCTACACGGCAAGATTGCTGCTACGATCGGTGGCATACTTATTGGACTTGGACTAGCCTGCTTCCTAGGACTATTTGTATTGGCTAGGCTTGGCCCTCCTGGAGGTAGACCACAGGTAGTCTACGTCCCAGTTGTGAGATATCTTGAGCCACATATACGTGAGGTGTTGAATGCGAATGAGGCTACTAGAGTTGCTCTCCAGTGCTTACCACCAACTGTGATGCAGAGGATCATACCTCTACAGACGCAAATTCAAATGTCTGGAGAGAGTAGAGGTGGTAGGTAGCTATGCCTAGCAGCTATGATGAGAGGAGAGAGGACGTGATCAACTTTAGACCTGGAAGAGGAGGTGGTGACTACTGGAGAGAAGCTGAGAGAGAGCATATAGAGAGTCCACCAGGGCTAGCAGAGTCTAAGCCGATAATGCCTATGAGAGGATATGTAATTGCTGGTCCTGGACCACATGAGACTCCTAGTCCTACAGTAAGTGGTATTCCTGTTCACCCACCTCCACCTCCACCACCAAGTGAGGTCGACTCGATTATTCAGCAGCACCTACAAGCATTCTCAGAGGCTATCGAGAGTGAACTCAATAAGCTGAGGACAAACCTTGACATCATCTCTAGGAGGATAACAAAGCTGAGTGAGGATCTCGAGCAGGTTAAGCGACAAGTGGAGACAGCATCTGCATATCAGCAAGATCTGCCACGTATAGCACAGTCTATCATAAGTGCTACAATCGATGCAACCATCAGGTCTAGGCTTGACAAGGCAGTCTCATACATTAGGAAGAAGGCTGTCAAGGAGATTAAGGCTGCTGTGCAGAAGCTGAGAGATGAGACCTCTGAGATCATCCAGAGGATGAAACGTGAGGTAGGCAGTGAGCTTGATGCTATTAAGCAGAGACTTAGTGATATCAGTGATGTGCTTGCTAGGTTATCAGCAACTGACATTGGCAGGATGGCTACCACAGTGTCTGAGCTGAGAGCTGCTGTCGACGATATCAGGAATAGGGTAGGACTGCTTGAGCGAATGTTTAGTGAGAGAGTCTCTGAGCTTGAGGAGAAGTATAAGAGCTTGAGCTCCACAGTTGCTGAGCTCTCAGGAAGGGTCTCTGCACTAGAGCAGAAAGTCGAGGTTATTCTACGCCTAGTCGACGGCATATCGAAGAGTATTGGTGTGGTGAGCTCAAAGCTTGACCAGATAGGCGAGAAGCTCGGCATATCGCCCGAGACTTAGCAACTCTTAACTCCTCTCTGTAGCTTCTCAACGTGTCCACAATATTCGACGAGTACTTGAGGAGACTACAGCATCGACGTGAAGCTGCACGTGCACCAGCACCACCTGTTATGCCACGTGCACTGCCAGAGCTGCCAGCTAGGCTGAACATAGTGTCTTACGATCCGCTCAAGGGACTACCAGTCATCGTCATTGGCCGTGACCCACCATTTGTAGGTCACTATCTCGGCCACCTGCCAGAGTTCAGAGATGGTGTTGAGTACTGGCGCATCTTCGTGGGCTGGTACGAGATCTGGGCACGCGTGCTTGATGTACGTGGAAACCCAGTTGCAGATCTCCCAGCAATTGTCAATGGGCTGCCATCAATAGGGCTATTCATTGCATATCAGATGGCACGTGATATAGGTGGCTCAGTCATGTTCATGACTGTCGGGATCACAGAGCCGATAGACCAGGTCGTGGTGAGGAAAGATCACATATGGTATCTAGACCGCGTCTTCGAGGGCAAGTTCAGACTACTCATCTGTGACCCAGCTGGCACGATATGGCATAGTGACTACGACCTTGCTGTTCGCGTAAACGCGCTCATGGACATGCTGCGACACTACTCACATGCTGTCCACAGGCTAGACTACGAGAACAGGATGCTCTCACTGCTGTACGACATAAAGACAGCTGAGGTTGCTAAGTACCGCAGCTTATTCGAGGAGGTGTACAGAGACTACCTGACACTTGCAGGCATGGTCGACAGAATGAGGATTGAGCTTGACAGACTGAAAGACCAGCTTGCATACTGGGAGCGCATTGGCCAGATAAGATCTGACCTCGTGACAGCACTTACGGCTAGGATAGGAGAGATTGAGAGACTACTAGACAGAGTGTCTGAGACAGTGACACATCTGCTCGAGCTATACCAGAAGTACATAGGTGCAAAGCTAGAAGAGCTTGAGAAGAAGGTTGCTGCAAAGCCAGCTGAGGGTAAACCAGAAGCAGAGACTAGGTTTGTCTAGCATGCTAGATGCCGAAAGTCTACTGGAAGACCATAATTGCGAGTGTGCTCCTGGGACTTGACATAGCTGGGATGCTAGCTGGGGTAGTCCCTCCCAGACTAGGCACGTGGACTCTCATCAACCTGCTCGCCTTCATACTAATTAACGAGAAGCTTACACGTGGTGAGAGGTGGGGCTGGAGACACGTACTGCTATACCTCGCAGTGCTCACGCTATCGACAATCCTGATATTTGGCTTCTAGAGGATGACTAGTCTGACAACCTCATCGCCGATCTCAGGATCGTAGACTCTCTTAGCATAGCCATAGGTCACGAGCTCGTTTATTGCAAGCTCTGCACCACCCTGGCCAAACAGCTTGACTACTTCTCTCACAGGTATTGAGTATCTCTGAAGCAGCATTATGTAGAGCTGCCTAGCAAGCTCACTTAGTCCACGTAGCTCAACCTCGGATACCAGTACTGGTCTCGGCCCAACAGCAGGTGAGATAACGTACTCGAACTCTCCTGCTGGTGTTGTTATCCTTGTGACATACGCAGTCTCTAGGAATGCTATTAGCTGCTTAACAGCGATTTCCAGCTTGGGCAAGCTCTCCTGTAGAAGCTTAAGCTCACGTGCAGCAATAGCAGTCCTGACGTTGTTAAGCGCATCTAAGTACTGCTCAATCCTCTTTCCAATAGCCTTGACGATAGTCGCGGGAACATTCCTAACATGTGTCGTCTTCGTGATAAGACTGATTATACTCGAGACAGTATCCTCGATGCTGTTTATCAAGCTCTCGATTGTGTCCCAGATGTCCTGTGTTAGTAGTTCTCTCCTCAGGAGATTGTAGATACATCTGAACTTCTGCGAGATGTCGTTCTTCAGCTTGACTACCCAGGTGAGCACAGCACCAGGTATTCTAGACTCTCTAGCTTCTCTCCTCTCCTGCTGAGCTGGTGTTGGGACCTCTGTGCTCACTACCTCGATATATGTGAAGAGGGGTTAAGACTTGAGCTTGTAGATGTGATACCTCCTGATGTCAGGTAGCATGAGGTCGATCAGTCTTCTAGCCTCCTCAGACAGCTCACTGTACACTAGGTATACACGCTTCACATCTACGAGACTTGCTGTGTACCTGAGCAGCTCAAGTATTACTGAGGGCAGCTGCACTGGCCTTATGTACTGCCTCGCAATACTCGACAAGTCTAGATCACTCACGAAGGCTAGCTCAAGCTCTGGCAGTACTGTGTACTGTATCTGAAGCAGGTAGACGTACTTCTCTGGTGCACGTAGCCTAGCCTTGTAGATCTCGTAGTAGCCCTCACTCTGACTTGGTCCTCTCCCAATAAGCCTCTTGACTGCTGGTGACATATAGCATATGCTGAAGCGCAGTGTCCTCGATCTAACACGCTGTATCTCCACATATGTATCGATTGTGGTGAGTGGATAGTAGTAGACCTCACGGCTCATCCCATGGTTTAACCAGTACAGGAAGTTTTAAAGTGAGGCTAGAGGCAGAGTTCTGAGCTGTCATCTCTGGATTTAAACCCTTTGTCAGACATGTAGAAGAAGAGCTTTTAGGTAGGTGTAGAACACACCACGCGATGGCTACGAGATACTCAGTCTCACGTCTAGCAACAGAGGCTGTACGTGGTGCAAGAGGCATATTCGAGAAGGTGTCGTTTGACTGGAAGGTCGATAGGCGTAGCGTAAAGGATGTCTACGAGATGTTGCAGAAGGGACTACTGTACATCGATCCAGAGATGCAGCGTGGCTACGTCTGGGATGAGGTGACAGCATCACAGTTCATCGAGAGCCTAATCATGGGCGCGCCAGTACCACCAATAATGGTGCTTGAGGAAGAGGTTGAGCGTGAGGTAGAGGTTGAGGAGAAGGGCAAGAAGACCAAGAGGAAGGAGAAGCTCAAGGTCTGGACAGTAGTTGATGGTGTTCAGAGACTAACAACAATTAGGCTATTCCTAGAGAACAAGCTGAGACTGAGAGACGTGCTAACACCTGCGCTAGAGGGGAAGACGTACGAGAAGCTTGATCCAGCACTGAGAGAGCGTCTACTACACATGTCAACTGTGCCCTTGATGGTCATTAAGCTGAGCGCACCAGATGCTAAGACTGCCACACTTGCTAAACTAGAGGTGTTCAGACGTATTAACCTAGGTGCAAAGAGGCTAACGCTAATGCAGGTTCTGATCTGTGCATGTAGAGAGCCTGCTATTCAGGCTATACGTGAGCTGAGGAGACACCCATCATTCAACGAGGTGTTTGCGCCGAATGAGAAGGAGGTTGCACAGTTCACAGACTACAAGTACGCAACAGCGATGTACATGACGCTTGCACAAGACGACATCGTCTTGACTATCAGCAGGAGAGACTACATAGAGAAGCTAGTCTCACTGTCAGAGTCTGAGGCAAGGAAGGTACTAGAGGATGCGAAGAAGATACTAGACGTATTCGCAGCTGCTAAGATATCGAGACAGTTCTTCGCACCTAAGCAGTACAACTTGAAGAAGAATGCTAAGCCAGCAATACCACTGATCTCACTGCTGACACTAGCATTTGCACAGGTAATGGAGAAGACAAAGCTAGACAAGGACGTAGCTGCATCAAGGGCAACAGACATCCAGAAGACAATAATCACGACACTAGTACCAGACATAAAGCTCATGGTAGACAAGCACGAGGTGACATTTGCAACAGCCTACGGCGAGATCAGGTCGAGAGCAGATGTTGCCAGGAAGGCACTGAGGATACTCGCGGAGAAGCTAGCAGATGAGATAGCCGCAGTTGCAAAGGCTAAGTAAGGGTCTTCCTCCTCCCACCCCACCCAAAACTACACCTTTAGCCTCTCCTGATATCTCTCGTAGGCTTTCCTCACTGGTGGTCCGAAGAACTCTCTGAGTACTCCTGCTCCTGGTCTTCCAATACCAAATGTCATCGCGGCTGATATTATCTCTGCGATTACGCTGGGCACGAGGCTTGGAGATGTGTCTCTCCAGCACACCTTCTTCCTAACATCACACCAGTAGACGTCGAAGAATGGCCTACCCCTCCTGTACGTACCCCATGCGCGGTGTATAGCCTCCCAGTAGATGCGCCTAGCATCATGCCATAGAGGACTACACTCACCACTTTTGGCAGCCTCGAGAAATAGCTCGTCTATGTCCCAGCAGTGAGGATCGGGATAACCATACTCTCTCCACTTTGGATTCTCAGGCAGGTCTTCTCTACAGATCACATGTCTTAGAGGTGGCAGCTCGAGCTTCTCAAGCTCCTCCTTCGCATATGCCATGTGTGATTCTCTGCTAAGCAGCTTAGAATAGTTGCCTCTCCCACATGTGCTAGAGGCTGTATCTCCTCTCTGTACCGCTACAGCTTTTAAACTCTGTACTGTCTAGCCCAGGGATCAAGCCATGATCCTAGCAGCAGGTAGTGTAAACCCAGCGAAGCTCGTGCTGCTATTCATGCTATTTCTAGTACTGGCAAGCATAGTGCACATAGTGCTGACATCACAGGTGGGGAAGCAGGCAGTACACCAGCTGAAGAGCTATGCTAACCAGGTTGACCCAAGGCTAGGAAAGCTGATAGGTGATCTCTACAGTGTGAGCGTGAGCATCACGAAGTATCCATACAAGCTGCTGAACATAACACTTGACGTTGCCAAGAAGTACCTGAGCACAGATCAGGCTACCTAGTGGCTGTCTGCTCAGTAGCCTTCTTATCGTAGCACACCTCCACTATGTGAAATGCAACTCTGAGACCACGCTTCTCAACCTCTGACACGTCTAGCCCAGCAGCCTTTGCGAGCTGCTGTACAAGTGACTTATCCACGTTCAAGTAGCAGACAGCTATCTGCCCACTTGGATTAGTCACACTTGTCGTAGTTGCCTCATACCTGTTTATCACAGTTAGCTCATACTCCCTGTCTAGGCCTCTCGGAAGAACAAACCTGACTTTTACACGACGTGCAAATGGGTGTCTAAGTCTAGCAGCTAGGTGTGGTGGTAGTCTAATCTGGAAGATCTTCCTCCCAGACTTGCTCCAAGGCTTAATATCTTCACTCACTAGCTCAGGTGGGCTTATTCGCTCACAGATGATGTTAGCCATGATTATCCGTTTTCAGGATGTGGCCGCATGTTATAAACCCTTTGATAGACTTGGATAGAAAACAGGAAACTTTTAGTCTATGAGACTACACGTGAGACAAGTTGACAATTTCATTAAACCGTGTATAAAACACTGATAGTACAGGTGAGGAGGCTTTAGCTCTACTCAACATCACGAGGACTAGGCCTGAAATGTAGATAGTAGAAGACCAGCTGTGATAATGACTATGCTTACTGATGGTGTGAGAGACATCGAGGAGTACGAGGACAGCTCGGACTAGTGCGCCTAGAGATACCTACTCAAGTCTGATACTAGGCTTTCTCTCTTTACAATCCCCACCTCGAGCTTCCCATCGAACCCACTTCTGTACAGCACTACTCGTCCTATCTCGCTCAGCCACTTCTTGAACTCCTCAGATGTGAACTGCAGTGGCTTCTCATCTGGTCTCAGCCCTGCCTTGCCTACGCAGTGGTAGACCTCAGCCATGACTACACCATTCACAACTCTTCTCAGCTCTGCTGCTACTTGTCTCCACTCGTCCTTGCTCTCTAGGAACATCAGTATGTGTGAGAATAAGACTACGTTGAAGGCATTGTCTCTGAAAGGCAGCATTGCTGGGTAGCAGACAACATCTGGCTTGCTGGCAGGAGTTACGTCACAGCGAACTGCGTACTTAACCCTGAAGTGCTTACAGATGAACTGCGTGTTCCTGAAGTTCCTAACTGTGCAGCCGTAGTCAAGTAGCTTGACAGGCTCTCTCACATATCTACGACATCTCTGCACTAGTAGTCTCGTACCTGTTGAGCACACTGCAGTATTTCTACACCTGTAGCAGTAGTGCTCTCTGAGTGCTAGGAGCCTTGGCATTTCCAGGAAAAATACCGGGCCAGACCTTTTAAATTTTTCTACTGGAGCAAGATCTGGTGTGTCTCTGGCCATAAGCTAACACTTAAGTCTTGGTTGAAACCTTAACCATGAGGTGCAATGTTCATACGCATCATCTTCCCAGATGGTGACACAATTGAGTTTCTGAACCCAGCAAAAGAGGAGATAGAGGATTTTCTAGCTGCTGAGAAGTGCAGAACGTACAACCTGGCTAAGGTAGACCTAGCAATTTATCACTGCGGTGAGATTAGAGATCCCGCAACACTATCACAGTTTGAGAACATGGTGCGTGCAAGAGGTATACCAGTTGCTATAAAGTACCGTGCTGGCGGTAAGTGCATCGAGGTCAGAGGTACAGTAGGCATGTCAGATGCTGCAACAGTGATCAAGCTGTTTATCGAGAACGTGATAGAGGGTGAGACTCTCAAGAGGTGATCACCATGGTGTGGATTCGTGTTAAGCGAGTTGACGAGAGAGACGAGGAGGAGTTCAGGCAGAAGCTAGTACACTTTGCAAGATATGCGCAGTATGCAGCTAAGAAGGCTGCCAAGTACTTGAAGTTCTCTCCTGAGGAGCAGAGGTACTTCGAGGATCCTAGCATAATGTACGAGAACGCTAACATACCGCCATCTGTAGGTGCACTAGTTGAGCGAACGCACGAGCAACTCTTCAGGAAGCACATCTATGAGCCGCAGCTACGCGCATATGCGAGATATGCATATGCGCTCATTAAGTCGCGTAAGCTGAAAGACTTCAAGGCTCCCTACTCGATCAGGAGGATCTACTGTGGTGCAGTAGACCTACTGATCATACCGCGTGCAGGCTTCGAGACAGAGTACACGAAGTCAACACCGCCGAAGCACCTAGACTCCGTAGTTGACCAGATCACAAGACTTGCAATCTCACTGAGCTTTGAGCGTGAGGGTGCAGTCGGCATCAACCTGATTGATGCTGCGCTCGCGCCATATCTCAGATATGATGCTAGGCTGACACCATATAGATACCTGAAGCTGCTCTACGAGAAGCTTGGCAGAGAGCTACCACAGGAGGTCCTCGAGTATGCAAAGGCTGTCGAGGCTGAGGCTATCTTCGACATGACTGTTCAGCAGTGCCAGAGACTAATCTTCACACTCTGTAACACAGAGAGGCCAACGATCCAGACACCATTCACAAATGGTAGCTTCTTGGTGACGTGCTCACCAAAGCTGCTCGCGAGAGTCCCAGTCTACTTTGCTGGTAGGCAGGTCGGCGTGGCTGCTGACTACGTAGACGAGATGAAGACAGTGCTGAAGGCATTCTGCATACTGTACTACAGAGGTGATGCTGAGGGTAAGAGCTTCACATTCCCAATACCAACAGTGTACAATGCTAATGACAGCCTCTTCAAGCTGCTTGACAGCGATCCAGACCTCTGGTTCCTCTTCTGGAGAACTGTTGCTACGAGAGGAACATTCTACTTCCAGAACCTGTACTACAAGGGCAAGTGGGTTGAGGATAGGCTAGTTGCACTTGCCTTCTGCTGTAGACTAGTGATCGATGTTGAGAGACTTGACCTAGAGACACTGCGTGAGATCTTGAAGATACCACATGGCACCTGGAGCTTGCCCGGCATGACTGGCAGTGTGGTATATGCAGGTATTAAGCTGACAGATATTGCACTACGTGCACGTGATGACTCAGAGTTCTTCGAGATGCTGCTAGATAGGCTACACGCAGCGAGAGAGTACATAAACTTCGTCAGGATTAACGTGGAGAAGCTCTATGCAATGGGCATGTACCCAGCTACAAGGTATGTAGCACGTGCATCTGGCCTTCCAGAAGACATAAACATCTTCAGGCTATTCTACTACAACACGTATGCACTGTTCGCAGCTGATGTAGCATTCTCAATCTGGTTCCTAAAGTTCAACGATGACTATGACCGTGAGCTTGAGCACGAGAGGAAGTACGTGCCAGAGAAGCTATTCTTCAAGACTGTGTTCAGGTACGAGGACGCGAAGATAATCAGAGAGTACATCAGGTTCAAGGAGAAGATACTCGGCTTCATACATGAGGTGCTGGCAGAGTTTGAGCGTGAGGATGAGTGCCTATCAAACCTAGAGCAAGCACCAGCAGAGTCAGCTGGCTACGTATATGCACAGGCAGATGTGCAGATGTTTGGCAAGCAGATCGAGGAGTACGTGCCGAGGTACGTAGATCCAGAGACTGGGAAGATAGAGTACTTCTATGTGTCACAGATAACGCCACCTTACTGCACATGGAGTCTTAAGACGCAGATCTTCGTCGAGTCACTACTACAGCCACTGTACAGTGGTGGTGTCACAAAGCTACTCTACCTGACAGAGCCATTCTATGATGAATGCTGGAGTAGGAGAGAGCAGGAGGAGGCACTTGAGAGACTCGCGAAGTTTGTGAGAGAAGTACTCAACACAGAGCCTGAGCAGGGCAGGAGGATAGTCTACTTTGCGCCAACACCAACAGTGAACCACTGCAGATCATGTCACTATGTCTGGGTTGGCAACCCATACAGAAACACTGATGAGAGTGGCTTGCCGAGATGTCCGAGATGTGGCTCAGACAAGGTTGAGTCGTGGAGCAGACCAGTTGGCTACTACAGACCAGTCAGGAACTGGAATCCAGGGAGGAGAGCAGAGTTCATGCTACGTCTAGAAGCTGCCAAGTACCTGAAGCTCTAGCTCAGGCTTAAATAACAGCTAGTCTACAACTCCTACACCAATGATTGCTAGAGAAGCTGCAAGCTACCCCACATCTCTCACACATCGAGATCTCCAGAGGCTAACACTAGAGGAGCTCTATCGAGTACACGATGAGGTCCTCTCATCATTTCTGAGAGATCTTGCAAGTGGCTGTGCAGCTAGGAAGTCTAGTGATGAGGCTAGCTTGCTAGACCTCAAGATCTACATTGCTGAGAAGCAGCTTGAGCAGACTTGTGGACTGTGTGTGCGTGGGTGTAGTAAGAGACCAGGATTCTGCAGAGTTAGAGTCACTAGGATTGGCGCTGCACGTGTTGTAATGGAGGATGAGGAGTTCTTAGTGCCGAACTACGGCATATTCTTCACTGGGTGTAATCTACGGTGTAGATTCTGCCAGAGCTGGGACATAGCGTTCTACCCTGATAATGGACGTGTCGTGGAGATCTGCGATCTCGTCGAGAACGTGAAGTTTGCACTTCAGATACACGGACAGCTCAGGTACGTTAAGCTATCTGGAGGAGAGCCAACACTACACCTACCATACATACTGAAGCTCGTGAGAGAGCTCATCAGAGCAGGACTCAGCATAGACATTGCACTTGAGACAAACCTGATAGTCAGTGAGAAGACGCTGCGGCTACTCGTCGGGGTATTCGACCTCTTCATAGTAGACGTGAAGACTGGTAGGACAACATGTGCTGAGAGGCTACTAGGACTTGAGGTGTACCCAGAGGTCTTGAGGAGAAATCTGGCACAGCTACGTGATCTTAGACAGAGACTACATCTGAGACACCTGATCCTGCCAGGACATGTCGACTGCTGCACAGAATCTGCACTTAAGCTAGTACGTGAGCTAGGCCTCAACGCTAAGCTAACGTTGTTGACGACTTACACACCACCTATCTACCTGATATTCTACGAGAAGTCTCAGCTTCCTGAACTGCCATTTAGCCTAGATCTAGAGCTCGTCAAGCAGCTTAGAAGAGCTGTGTCGAAGAGCGATATCGAGCGTGCAAGAGAGATAGCTACTTGCCTAGGCCTAGACCTCATTGTTGTCTGAGCAGAGCTCAGGATACTTGCTACAAGTCCTGGCATATGCCTCAGGATACTTCTCTCTCAGCACGTGCAGTATGAGCTGTCTCTCCTCTGGATACCTCGAGATGTAGCAGCGTATACACAGTGCTCTTGGTCCACACCTAATGTAGAGATCTCCAAGCTCGATCACGGCGTCACAGCTATCACATCGTCTCACAGAGTATGACTTGACTAGCTTTCTCGACCTGAGGAGACTTAGCCTGACGTTGTACATCTAGGACATATGCAATAAGGTAAAAACATAGTTTTTTCCTACAGTGACGTGAGCTTAGTAGATGTAGTAGCAGTACTTCTACATCAACTACCGTGGAGTATAGACTATGCACTCACGCTACCACACCTCGTGATGCTCCAGCTTACACCACTTCTACTCATCTACCTCAGGATATACCTCATCAAGAGGAGTCTACCTAGACTGCAGCCACTACTAGTGACAGTGCTAATCTCCATGTGCAAGGTGTACAAGCCTGAGACTGTGTACGATCCGACGAGACGTAGAGTCTACCTCGTTGCAGCTCTAGGCGTAGTCTACGAGGAGGCTGTGTTTAGATATGGTCCTATACTAACAGCATATATCCTGGCTACTCTAGGACTAGACATCGTAGCTGTAGCAGTGTTAATTACATGTCTCACAGTAGGGACAGCAGTCTGGTGTCTTCTACACAGGTACATGAGATCACGTGTAATGTGTGCACTCTTAGCAACATTACATGTGGTAGATGTAATATTTATACTTCATGGCCTAGTCCTCCTCCCACTTCTACTACACATGACGGTGAACCTGGGGACACTCTACGTGATTAGATGCTTCACCACGAGAGCAACTAGGCTTACACGTAGCTGAGATGGTACTCGATGTCTACATAGTGTATTAAGCCTGGTGTTCTACATCTCTGCTGGGCTAGATGGAGTGTCTGCTCAGAGAGCTGGTGTATACAGTACTTGCAACAATAATCTACATGTTCACGGTTTAAAACTCCTGTACTAGTAGCTCTCACTGGCTATGTCCTGGGTCTCCAAGATCAAGAAGCTCGAAGGTGTCTACTTCGTCAAGACTGGACCGACAACGGCTAGATGTAGACTCTGCAATGCTGATATTAAGGCTGAGAAAACCAGTGAGATCTCACTGCTAGCAGCAGTCTACAGACACTTCAAGGAGAGGCATGCATCAGTACTTGAGCGAGCAGAGGCTGAGGTGAAGGCAGCGTCTAGGATTGACAGCTTCTTGGAGTGAGCACAATATCTACCTTCTAGTACCTGTAAAAACACTGAGTTCTCCTCTAGTACAGCTTCCTGATGTCTTGGCCGTCGGTGTAGACTATGTGTTACAGCTTTTAAATCCTGTATCCCCCTAGGGGGATGGAGGGTATGCAGACAGTTGTTGAGCTCTTCGCATCAATCCATCCTGATAGCTTAGTGTTCGAGAAGCTAGACCTGTCGCTACATCCGAAGGCACTAGCACGTACTACACCACTGCTTGAGAGGAGCAGTGCATGTTACATGCAGAGACTGTGCAGAGTAGCTAACAAGTACTTAACAAAGATCGTTGTTGACAGTCCTGGATTCGAGATTGTCAAGGGTCGTGCACCAAGAGTGACGCTGGAGCAGATCTGCACAGTGTACAAGCAGCTTAACGCTATGCTTCAGGTATCTGAGAAGTACTTTGTCCATCTCGATGTGCCAACTCCGTACTACGCGCCCAAGGATGTCAGGAGGAGGCTACTCGAGCAGAACTATCTGAACTACGTCGAGATGGTGGAGAGGCTTGGCAAGAGTATTAACCTGTTGTATGTTGTTCATGGCTGGACTGAGGATGAGATACGATACTCAGTAGAGCTGTTCCTAGGCGAGAAGAGAGTTGCCACGCCGAGCTACCTAGGCGAGACGAAGGTACGCGCTGTCAGGACTGGCCCAGCTGGGCTCACTAGTGCTGAGAAGAAGATTGCTCTGGGCAGCTACATGATGTTGAAGAATCCACACTGCAGAGCAGGTGAGCTAGATCTTGCAGAGCTTGCGAGGTACTACATCAAGACTGTTCCGAAGAAGGCTGTGTGGACTAGGCTTGCACAAGCCATGAACATTCTGAGACAGCACGACTTCGAGATCTTTGTACTAGGTGGAGGCAGCCCAAACACCTGCCACTTGATATTCTTATGTGGAGCACGTGTAGTAGATGGGTCATCCTGGCACTTCGCTGCAATGCTCGGCAGAGTGTTCATCCCAGAGTGGGGTGAGGCTAGGCCAGAAGAGATCAAGCAGTGTGACCGCCTGTACAAGCTTATGAAGGAGTACTGGGACAGACCAGAGAACTTGCTGAGAGATGTTGTGGACCTAGACGAGTTCCTCTACTACACGAGTGAGCCTTGGAGAAGACTAGACGAGGCAACACGCAGGAAGTATGCACGTCTAAGCTACACTGCATTTCTCATGAGAGCTACGTGGAACCTATACGCACTGCATATCGAAGAGCAGATCGCAAACGAGCATGCATGTGACTTCGACAGATATGTCAGGTACTTGGAGAGGAGGTTTCAGGATAGGCCACAGCTGAGAAGTGTCCTAAAGCTGCTAGTCAGAGAGCTGAGGAAGCCGTATGTCCAAGCAAAGATCGACTTGTTCCTAGGAGTAGACGACAACGTTGTCTCAAGCATAACACGTGGAAATGGTGACAGCAATGCTGCCGAGTAGAGACGAGATTGTAAAGCTGCTGAGAGAGCTTGGCTACAATCCTGATATTGTGCGTGAGTACACTGTGACTATTAGGACTAGGAGGCATAGGAAGGGAGGCAAGGTCTACGAGGAGGCTCAAGCAATTGTCACAATTCCTGTTCAGAGAGAGCTTGCAGGTAAGAAGCTTCGCGTACTAGTAATCGCAGTTGTTCTTAACTAGAGACCTCCACCTCTACAACCTCACGTCTTCTGAACATGTTTTAAACAGGAGTCGAGACGTCTTGACTGTGGCTGAGGCTGTAGTAGCTGCCATCAGGCGTATTAAGCCAGCGCCACTGCACGAGAGAGTTGAGAGAGCATACACTTTTGCAAGTGGCGTGCTCGCACTCACAATACTGCTGTGCCTGTGGCTTAGCCTAGTCGAGGCTGCACAGCTACTGTGCATACTAGGCATATTCACATCATTCTCGATGATGGTGTACGCACTACTTGTCAGATCGAGAGAACTTGGCGTAACAGCTCTGCTAGGTGAGGCAACATTCTGTATACTGCTGTCAGCAGTGCTATTTGCAGGGTTTAGAGAGCTTGCATTTGCGATGACGATGATTGCAGTAGTGTTCTACAGCTTCATGCTCGTGTACGAGTTCCTCATGAGGCCAAGGAGAGGTCAGGTAGCAGTAACAGACTTCGTCTAAGCTCAACTCTGCACATCACCTCTCTCAAGTCTTCTCCTCGCTATCTCTAGGTAAGCCTCAGCAAGCTTCTCAATACTCCAGCCTCTCAGTATTCCAGGTAGAACGTTCCTGAGGTAGATCCCAGCCTCCTCATCACCAGACTCGAACACGCACTCTCTTACATGCCCCTCCTCAATCCTACACTTAAACAAGGCACACCTACTCAAGACTTCGTGTTCTCTACCCTCCTCAACATCACGTATACTAATGCAGATCAAGAGCTCTCCAGATCCAGACCCAGTCCTGAGCACTTCTAGTGGAACATCAAACCTCGAGACTATGTTTGCTAAGTAGTAGTCTCTGCTAGTCATAGCTTAGCTCAAGCACTATCTCCACAGCATCTTCACGTGTACTCACGTGTATAGAAGACTTTATCTTGTATGCAGAGAGCTCCTCTGCTACACACCTCTCCACAACTTGTAGAAGTGGTGCTAGAGTCTCTGCTAAGCTACATGGCGTCGAGATACTGTCAACTCGCTCAAACACTTTCACTAGCTCTGGACCTGGCTTATTCTCCACGAGCTGTCTGTATAGCTCAGCTGCTGCTCTCACAATTCCTGCTCTAAGACAGCTCTCGATACTCTGAGTGTACGTGCTGAGGTAAACTGACTTGAGCGTGTGTAAGACTCTCTCTAGGTAGCTCCTATACAAATCACGACATCTCTTGTACACGAACACGTCAGTGACAACATCTTCTGCTAGTAGTGACAGAGATGCTAGTGCTACAGCGAGGTCATCGAGCAGAACTGGCATGTCTCTAGGACCTCTAGCCGTAGCGTCTATCCTAGAGATACCACTTCTGTAGCTTATTACGAGGTGTCCAAATGAGTGGAGCAGTACTTCGAGATCTGGACTAGAGACGTAGATGATGTATAGTCTACGAGGCTCAACGATGATGACTGTGTCAAGTGGCTTGACTGGAGCATAAGTGTACAAGAGCTTCTCACCTATGCCAGACAGCATGTACACGAGATCTAGGTCGTCTGTCAGGATAACTTCACAGTCTAGATCCTCGATGCCTAGAAGCTTAACAGCTTCACGAGCAGTCTTCTCGAGGTTGCCAGAGCTAGTGTTAAATCTGATCCTCACAGTGATGTAGACTGTATGTCAGAGTTTTAAGCTGAGGCTTGTAGCTCTATGCTACATGTTTTAAGCTGTGTGATCTCTCCTACCACGGTATGCGCGTAGTAGATATCTTAACACAGATCTTGCAAGAGCTGCTCAGCCCAGGCTCAACAAGCACTAGCTTGAGAGTGCCAGATGGTAAGACATGTGCACTGAGGCTACTGCGTGCTCTAATGCGTAGAGCTGGAGTGGTGATAGATAGATCAGTCGAGGAGCTGCTGCTGAAGAGCCCACTAGTGATAATGACGAGGATGGAGTCTGGCAACGCGAAGATCAGTGTTAACATACTTGATAACCTACAGCTAAGGCAGGTACTAGAAGTGACAGTTAACGTGTCAGAGCTAGAGCACCTACTCTGTACAGATCCTGCAAGAAGAAGACTTGCTGAGGAGGTATTCCCAGACAAAGAAGCACGTGAAGTCTTCGTCAACACGGTGCAGGAGCTGTGTAAGAAGTAGTCATGAGTATCCTAGCAGCAACACCAAGTCAGGTTAGGTGTCTCGATCCTGATACGTATAGGAGAGCTATCGACTTTCTGAAGAGGCTAATACCTGATAGGCTACCACTTAGACGTGAGCACTTTGTGCTATACCTCTACGACAGCTACTGCTCACATGTTCCACGTGCACAGCTCTACGTAGATATCTCAGATGTGACGATTTTTGCACCGAGGACCTACGCGTGTACAGCCTTTGTCAGCCTATACTTCGACAAGGAGGATAAGCCAGTAGCTCACGTATACAAGATTTTCAGAGGTGTAGATCCTGAACAGCTAATGAGAGAGCTGGCTGAGTACTACCAGGAGTTCAAGCCTGCTATACTGACCTCGAGCACAAGCTCTAGCCAGAAGTTCATGCTCACTAGGATACTACGTGGTGACGAGGTTTACAGAGTAGTAGACCTGGTGCTGAGGTTGACAGAGGCTGCACTTGAGGTGTATAGGAGACACCCAGAGTGCTTCATAGAGGAGGTAAATATGGCACTACGCTTCTACCAGTTTATCAGAGGTAGGTCAGCCAAGGTGTTCTACGAGGACCCAGATGTGCTTATACTACGCTACATCGATGTTGACAGGCTAAGCACACTTGCTAGACAGCTAGTTGAGAAGATCGTCTACGATAATGCACCCTACTAGAGCATTGCTAGTACCTTCTCTGCGTCTTGTATAGCCTCCTCGATCACGTCTAGTACAGTCGTAGGTGTTCTATCAAGCTCCCACTTACTCAGTATCTCTCTGAAGAACCTGTCTTTAGCCTCATACAGCTTCTTCTCTGCTCTAGCTCTATCACTTGGTGACCACACTAGGTTCATCAGCCTAGACACAACACTATCTAGACTAGTCAAGTACTTGTACACAGCAGCTAGGACATCACGTAGAAACTCCACGAGCTCTCTAGCACGCTCAACATCTCTAGGCTTAGCAGCTTCTTGTCGAGATGTCTCAGCCTTAAGCCTCTGGATCTCTCTCTGAAGTCTCTCTTCAGCCCTTCTCAGCCTCTCATCTCTCACCATCTTGTCTCTGAGAAACCTAATGTAGACCTCGTGCAGCTTCTTCAAGGTGTAGTCTGAGAACCTGATCTTCTGCACTAGGCCAGCTAAGACGTCCTCGAGCTTGCCAATGTAGACTGTTGGTGCTCTCCATCCACGTACACGTGGCTTAACGTAGACGTATCTGTAGTCCTTGACGTACACGTAGACATCTGCAAGCAGATCAACACCAATGTAGAGCCAAGCCACCTTGCGTAACTACGCAATCCTGATAATTTAAGCAATACCATACGCAATGAGGACATACGCAATGAAGGGTGAACCCGATTTTCAGAAACATCCTCTGGCTCAGAGGAGACAAAGGACTTCAGGAAAAGCGAGGTGCTGGTCCTCGGAAGCTCTCTAGTACTCGAGCTCTAGCTGAGTGAGCACATATTCTACCTGTCTTGTACACGAGGACATGTTATTAGACCTAGGTGATGCTATGTGATCTGCGATATGCAAGCCAGAGTAGTAACACCAGTGTTACTACTAGTACTAGCTGTGGTTACGCTAGTCGTAGCTGGGGCAGAGCTGCTCTATGTGTACGAGGTTGCCATAGCGAATCCACATAACACTACGTTATCGAACGTGACGCTAGACATCTACGTTGATGCTAGAGAGATACTCGGCAAGGTCCAGCTTGACCTGCTGGCAAGAGGACTTAACATACTCGTACTCGATGAGAGTGGTAGGCAAGTACCATTCTACCTAGCTGCACCAGCCGCTATTAAGCACGTGTACACAAATGCTAGTCCTCATGGCGAGGTCATTGTCTACGGCGTGTTCCACGGTAAGCTACTCCTCATGAAGACTTTCATGCAGCCTTCTGAGCTAGGCTACATAGATCTCAGAACTGGCAGATACAGAGTGGTCTACTTTGACTATGCGAGGAGGTTTACTGCATGGAGAGCAGTCTACATTCCATGGCTAGACGAGGTTGTGCTTGCAGGCCAGATGGCTGATGCACAGGGTATTCTCAGGAGTACACTCTTCGTAATCAGGTTTACTGGCGGTGTTCCACAGCTAGAGATAGTCATGAATAATGAGACTGGAGACTGCAACGAGTTCATAGGTGTTGATGTCTGGTGCCCAAACACTACCTGTTACCTAGTAGTTGGCGAGCGTATACATGGTGGCGATACTACCGGGAGCACATATCCTCATGGTGGAGGTGTCTGGCTTATACCACTGTCACAGCTAGAGAACGTGTCTGCGTGGAGGAGGATATGGCAGCACCCACGTGAGCTAGAGATAAGAGTTGTTGAGGCTGTAGGCTCACACCTATACGTACTTGCAGAGGGAGCTAGACAGTGGTGTCCTGGATGTGTAGAGCTGTGGAGATGGGATGAAGCAGCAAGCAACTTCACACTTGTGCTAAACCTGACAGACAAGGCAATAGCATTCGACGACTTTCCAGCCTGGCTTACAGAAGGTCCAGACGGCAAGCTATACCTGGCAGTGTCAGAGAAGGACTACCATGTGCACGTATATGTCATAGATCCTGCAACAGGGAGAGTTCTAGATGAGCAAGTACTTGACATTCCAGCCTCTGGCAGGCTAAAGCTACTTGCTGTAGACTGGCTAAACTACACGCTGCTAATAGTTGGTGCTAGAAATGCGCTCTACATCTACATACCAGGTGTTGGCCTCTGGCACATAGGCGATGTAGCTGGGACAGTAGACTTCAACAAGTACTGCTTCGTAAACAGCACACTCTACTTCTCAGCAGTGTGGTGTGGCTGTGAAGCTAGGAGGACAAGCTACATATATATGCGCA